>Ga0136612_10000105_pt1 | contig 21172 bp, 22 predicted proteins | sample AntDryUQ224A2306_2_FD_106644 | JGI IMG/M metagenome (GOLD analysis project Ga0136612, IMG submission 106644) | Polar desert sand microbial communities from Dry Valleys, Antarctica - metaG UQ224A (23.06) | ecosystem: Environmental > Terrestrial > Soil > Desert | place: Antarctica: Dry Valley... | reverse complement strand
CCTCGCACTCGACATCGTGGACAGAGGACGCGCTCGTCCACGACGGTGTTGCGACGTGTGGATAACTCGTCCACGCATTGTGGAAAACCGCCGACGCGGCCAGAGCCCGATCGCTAGAATCGGTCAAACCCGTCCAAGCCCTCGGGTTGATCACCTTCAGCAACACTGCCGTGCAGAGGACCACCCGACATGCCGCTCCGATCGGACTCCGAGAACTTCGCCCTCATCAAGGTCATCGGCGTCGGTGGCGGCGGAAGCAATGCCGTCAACCGCATGATCCGTGCGGAGATGATGGGCGTCGAGTTCATCAGCGTGAACACCGATGCGCAGGCGCTCCTGCAGAGCGACGCGCCGCACAAGATCCGGATCGGCGACAAGATGACGCGCGGCCTTGGTGCCGGTGCGGATCCGCAGGTCGGACAGCGAGCGGCGGAGGAGGACTCGGAGAAGATCTACGAGGCGCTCAAGGACGCGGACATGATCTTCATCACCGCCGGCATGGGTGGTGGCACCGGTTCGGGCGCCGCGCCGGTCATCGCGGAGATCGCGAAGGATCTTGGTGCGCTGACCGTCGGCGTCATCACGAAGCCGTTCAGCTTCGAGGGCGTTCGTCGCAAGCTCGTCGCCGAGCAGTACTCCGAGCAGCTCAAGGAAAAGTGCGACACGCTCATCACCATCCCCAACGATCGGCTGCGCGAGGTCGTCGACAAGAAGACGTCGATCGTCGATGCGTTCCGCGTGGTGGATGATGTGCTGCGGCAGGGCGTGCAGGGCATCAGCGACCTGATTACGGTGCCGGGACTCATCAACCTGGACTTTGCCGACGTCAAGACGATCATGCGCGACGCGGGCTCCTCGATGATGGGCATCGGGATCGCGACCGGCGAGAACCGTGCCGTCGACGCAGCCCGTGCCGCCGTCATGAGCCCGCTCCTCGAAGTCAACATCCAGGGCGCGCGCGGCATCCTGTTCAACGTCACCGGTGGAAGCGACCTCGGGCTGTTCGAGGTCAACGAGGCGGCCGAGGTGATCAAGGAGGCCGCGGATCCGGAGGCGAACATCATCTTCGGCACCGTGATCGACGACCGGATGCGGGACGAGGTCAAGGTCACCGTTATCGCCACCGGCTTTGATGGGACGAAGAAGACGAAGCCAAAGAACCGATTCGGGGCCGAGTCGGCGGCCGGCGTGGATCAGTCGCTGGACGATCGAAGCCGGGAGATCCTGGCCGAGATCGAGCGCGATCGCGAGCAGCGCCAGAGCCTCGAGGACCAGATGGGCGCTGAGTCGCCGTTCGCCCGCCCGACCGAGCGCGAGGCCACCGAGATTCGTCCGCCCGAGCGCCAGCCGCTGCCGGTTCGACCGGCCAGCCTGGAGCGACCCTCGTACGGCGAAACCGATCTCGACATCCCGAGCTTCCTGCGCCGCAAGAACGACTGACCTGACGCGGGCGTCTGCCCGTGTCCCTATCGGGTTCTCACGCTCGGAGAGCCAGGTCTAGCGCGAGCGGCTCCGGAATTCCTCTCAAGTGCTCGCTCTCTCGTGGTGCAATCTGACGGGAACATCGCGCACACGCATTGCCGGAAGGAACGCGATGGAGATCGTTGGTGCCGAGTTGCCGAGCAGCGACCAGATCCGCGACCGCCATGACCGCCTGCTCGCCCGCCTGCGCCGAAGTGCGGAGGCGAACGGTCACGACCCGGATCGGCTGCGGGTGGTGGCGATCACCAAGACCTTTCCCGTCGAGGTCGTCCGCGCAGCCGTGGAAGCGGGGCTGACCCGCCTCGGCGAGAGCCGCATCCAGGAGGCCGAGCCGAAGGTCGCCGCGGTGCCGGACGCCGAGTGGCATTTCGTCGGGCGCCTCCAGTCGAACAAGGCGCGACGGGCCGTCCGCGGGTTCGCTGTCATCCACTCGGTCGACTCGATCGACCTGCTGGGGCGCATCGGCGAGCTGGCGGCCGAGGAAGTCAGGCGTCCCGGCATCCTGCTGCAGGTCAACGTGAGTGGCGAACAGGCGAAGGCCGGCCTGTCGGCGGCAGAGCTGCTCGCGGCGTCGCTTCCGAGTGAGGGCGTGATCGGGCTCATGACCATTGCCCCGATGGGCGCCTCGGGCGCCGAGGCACGAGCGACCTTCGCCGGACTCCGCGACCTCCGCGATCGGCTCCAGCAAGCCGCCGGGATCGCGCTGCCGGAGCTCTCGATGGGCATGAGCGCGGATGCCGAAGCAGCCGCCGCCGAGGGCGCGACGCTCGTCCGCATCGGCACCGCGCTCTTCGGGCCGCGAGGCTAGACGCTGCTATTCTCCGAGCATGACGGTCGTGCTCATCAACTTCATCCAGCTGCTTGCGTTCGTGCTCTGGTTCCTGCTCATCGCGCGGGTCGTGCTGAGCTGGACGAGCCCCAGGGGCGGCGGCGGTCTGGTCGCCTTCATCTACCAGGCAACGGAGCCGATCCTTGCGCCGATTCGCCGCGTCCTGCCGCCGGCCGGCGGGATGGACTGGTCGCCGCTGGTGGCGATGCTGGTGATCGGGACGATCATGCGCGTCGTCCTCAGCCTCTAGCGCATCGCATCGGACGTGGCGATGCTGGAGGCCGTCCGGGTCGTGGCTCGAGCGCTCGACCTCGCGCCGGCAGGCCTCGAGCTGATCGCCGCGGACCGAGCACGGCGCAAGCGGTCGAGGATCGTCGGCGTGGACGCCGATGAGCTCGATCGACGGCTCCAGACCCTCCGCGCGGATTGATGGGCCGCAGGCTCGGCGGCTATACTGCGGCCTCCCCGTGGGGCGATTGGCTCAGTCGGTTAGAGCGCACGGTTCACATCCGTGAGGTCACTGGTTCGAATCCAGTATCGCCCACCACTCCACCCCATGCGCCGATGGCGTGAGCGCGATGCGAATCGTCCTGACCAGCGAGTCGTACCTGCCGTATCTGTCCGGCGTGACCATCTCGGTCGACTCCCTGGCGCGAGGCCTGGGCGCCAACGGCCACGAGGTCCTGGTGCTGGCTCCGCGCCCTGCCCGGGGCTCGGTGGTCGAGCCGGTCGGCTCGCCCGGGCCCGCACCGCGTCACGCATGGCTGAGTTCGTACCAGCCGCCGATCCTGGCGCCGGCCGGCTACCGCATCCCCTGGCCGGTTCGGTGGGGCGGCGCGCTCCGGGACGCGCGCGCATTCCGGCCAGATCTTGTCCATGCCCACTCACCGTTCGTGACTGGCCTGCTGGCGCGAAGCCTGGCGCGCTCGACGGGGGTTCCGCTCGTCTTCACCCACCACACCCGCTTCGATGACTACGTCCACTACCTAGGCCCGCTTGCCCGTCCGGGCCGGCATGTGACCGATGCCCACCTGCGCAGCTTCTGGCGGGCCAGCACCGCCGTCGTGGCCCCGTCCGGTGACCTCGCCGATGCGATTCGAGCCGGGATCGGTGCCGACCGAGCCGACCGGGTGCACGTCATTCCGACCGGGATCGACGTCGCCGGCATTCGGAGACTGGTCCCGATCGACGCCCGCATCGTTGCCGGCTGGCCGCCCGACACCGTCGTCGTGGCCTCGCTCGGGCGATTGGCGCCGGAGAAGAGCCCGGAGATCCTGTTCGAGGCGCTGGCACTGGCGGCGGCGCGTCAGCCACGCCTGCGGCTGCTGGTCGTCGGCGGTGGCCCATCCGAGCACCGGCTGGGCGCACGGGCCGAGGCACGGGACCTTGCGGGTCGCGTCCACCTCGCCGGAGCCCTTCCGCGCCCCCGGGCGCTGGCGCTGATCGCGGGCGGCGACCTCTTCGCGTTCACCTCGCGAACCGAGACGCAGGGCCTGGTGCTGGCCGAGGCGCTGACCGCCGGGTTGCCCGCGATCGCGGTGGATGGCCCAGGCGTGCGCGATTCGGTGCGGGACCGCGTTGATGGCGTGGTCCTGGCAGCAGATCCACCGGCGTCGCTGATCGAGCGCCTCGCGGAGGCGATCGTGAACATGGCCGACGATGATCAAGGCAGATCAGCGATGGGCGAGCGGGCCAGGACGGATGCCGAGCGATTCGGGGTCGAGCATCGCGTCGCCGAAGTCGAGGCACTGTATCGGAGGCTGATCCACGGTCCTGCGTAGGCGGACGACTGTTCTTGGTATCGTGCGTCGGTGCTTCACCGAGCCTTGGCAGCCATCGGCTACCCGGCGCATCTCATCAATCGGCAGCTGTCGGGCCTGCTCGGCCGGTTCGGCCTTGGCCGCGTGCCGGGCGCGCTCCTCGTCGGATTGGCACTGGCAGCGCTGACGTCGACGACCGTCAGCTCGACGCTCCAGGCCTACGACGCCCGCCCCGAGGCGCAACCCGCGAGCATCGGTGAGGTCGTCGACGGCCGTGTTGCCTCAGGCGTCTGGATCGAGTTCGACGGGGTGCTGATCGACGGGCCGCACCTGGCGACCGTCGAGGTGTTCGGAGGTGGCGAATCGACCCTGGTCGACCGCATCTATTACCTCGTCGCCGATCCGGAATCGTCGGACCGCGCCCTCGTCCTTCGCGCACGGAGCCCGATCGTCGCACTGGAGGCGGCCGATGGTCCGATTCGGCTCGACGGGACGATCTCCGAGGACGCCTTCAACATGCGAAGCCTGCTGGCCGAATGGGATCCGCTCGCCGACCAGCCCGATGTCGAGCTCAGTGAGACTCGCCTCTTGGCGTACGCGTTCGAGACGCCATTCCTGGAGCCGTCGTGGATCGGCTCGATCATCCTGGGTCTGCTCGCGGCGATCGTCCTGAGCGGGGCGGCCGTTCGCCAGCCGATCCTCCGCCGGTCGCCGTCTGCGGCCGGTGCTCGAGGGCAGATGCCGATCGATGTCGCGATCCACGGTCAGCTTGGAACGCCGCGCGGCCCGGTCCGCCTGCACGGCACCCCCGCGCAGCTGGCATGGATGAACGTCGAGGAGGTGGCTCGCACTCGGTGGCGGTACTGGGGCGCCGCACTCGGCGATATGCGCGGGGACGTGGAGACGGCGGTCCGCGCGCACGGGGACGCCGGAGAGCGACTCGTCCTCCACGGGCCGACCGGGAGCGTGATCTGGCCGATCGAGCGGCCGGGAGAGCTCGTCGTGGAGGCTGGTGATGCCTTCCTTGGCCTCCGTCGTTCGGCGGCCCTGCGCGTGCGCGGGGACGGCGCTGACGCCACCCTGACATTCGCGGATCGTGCGACTCGCGATGCAGCGCTCGCCGAGCTCGGATCGGCCGACGCAGCCGCATGAACGGCACACCGTTTCGCTTGCGTCCGCTTCGAGGGGGCGTACAATGCCGGCCATGCGAGTGAGTCTGGTGGCACGCTTCGTCTCCCACCCATCCATTGACTTCGGGGCTGCGCGCCGATCGGCGCACCGGCCCCGCCTCGGCTTGGCCGGCGTGCGGACCGTCTACCACCGACCGCGCAGCTCGGTCATGGCGATCGCCACCGTGCGATCCCTGCGCTCTCAGACCAGCCGCTTCCGCTTCCCGGCGGTCGGCCGCGCGACCCGCCTCCCCGCGCGTCGGCCCGCGCTCCCGTTCGGAGTGCCACGCGCTCGCCGCTCCTAGCGGCCGGGGTGCCTGTCCTGCGAACGGCGCGCGCCACATCGGCCGGCGGGGTCGTTCACCGCATGTTCGGCGGCCGCCGCGAGATCGTCGTCGTTCACCGCCGCGCGCCAATCCTGTGGGCGCTTCCAAAGGGCACGCCCGACTCAGGTGAGACGCTCGAGGAGACTGCCCTGCGCGAGACGCGCGAGGAGACCGGCCTCGAGGTCGAGATCGAGTCGCCGATCAGCTCAATCCGCTACTTCTTCGTCCGCGGGTCGACGCGCTTCAACAAGTCCGTGCATTTCTTCCTGATGCGCCCAATCGATGGCGCGCTGGAGCTGCATGACGAGGAGTTCGATGAGGTGCGCTGGGCGCCCGCGTCCGAGGCCCTTGCGCTGCTGACGCACGCGACCGAGCGCTCGGTGGTCGAGCGCGCCATGGCGCTCATCGAGCGCATCGATGCGGCCGAGGCAACCGCGTGACCGAGGAGGATGCCGGCGCGCTGCGTCGAACACCGCTGCACGACCTGCATCGCGAGCTCGGCGCGCGCCTCGTGCCATTCGCCGGCTACGAGATGCCGGTGCAATACCGCTCGATCATCGAGGAGCATCGGACGGTGCGGACGGCGGTCGGACTCTTCGACCTGTCGCACATGGGCGAGCTGTCGGTGGGTGGCGATGAGGCGGTTGCCTTCCTGCGCCATGCCCTGGTAAGCGACCCCGGGGCGCTCGAGATCGGCCAGGCGCAATATTCGATGGCGTGTGGTCTGGATGGCGGCATCATCGACGACCTGATCGTGTATCGGCGCGCGAACGGTGAGTACCTGCTGGTCTGCAATGCATCGAATCGAGCCGCCCTCGTCGAGCAGCTCACGACCATCCTGGCGAAGGGCGACCTCGGTGCATCGCTCGACGACCGCAGCGACGAGGTCGGGTTGGTGGCACCGCAGGGGCCGAACGCCGCGCCATTGCTCGGCGAGCTGACGAATCTCGATATTGGGTCGATCGGCAACTACCGCTCGGCCGACGGCTCTGTCGCCGGGATCGAGTGTCTCGTGGCGCGGACCGGCTATACCGGCGAGGACGGCTTCGAGCTGTTCTGCGACGCGAGCCGCACGGTCGAGCTCTGGGAAGCCCTCGCGAAGGCCGGTGAACGGCATGGGGCGCTGCCGTGCGGCCTCGGAGCCCGTGACACGCTTCGGCTCGAGGCGGGGATGCCGCTGTACGGCAACGAGCTCGGTCGCGACACGAACCCGTTCGAGGTCAACATGGGCCGGGTGGTCAAGCTCGAGAAGGGTGACTTCGTGGGCCGGGCCGCGCTCCAGGCAGTGCAGCAGGCTGGCCCTGACCGCAAGCTGATCGGTCTCCAGATGGTCGACAACGCCATTCCGCGATCAGGCTACGCGGTCCGCGCCGACGGTGCGGACGTCGGCCGCGTCACCAGCGGCACGCTCTCGCCGACGCTCGCGACCGGGATCGCGATGGCCTTTGTGCCGGCCGAGATGGCAGGCGTCGGCGCCGAGTTCGAGGTTGTGGTTCGCGACCGCTCGTATCGGGCCGAGCAGGTAAAGTTGCCCTTCTACAAGCGACCACGCGACTGAGCGTGGCGAACGCCGCGCCAGGAGGTCCCAGCCGCCGATGTCCTATCCCGACGATCTGCGCTACTCGAAGGAGCACGAGTGGGTGCGCCTGGATGGCACGCGAGCGACGATCGGGATCACGAGCTTCGCTGCCGATGAGCTCGGCGACATCGTCTTCGTCGAGCTCCCCGAGGTCGGCGCGACGCTGAGCCAGTTCGGGACATTCGGGGTCGTCGAGAGCGTCAAGGCGGTCAGCGACCTGTTCGCGCCGATCTCCGGCGAAGTGATCGAGGTCAACGAGAAGCTCCGCGATGCGCCAGAGCTGCTCAACGCCGACGCGTTCGGCGATGGCTGGATCGCTAAGGTCGAGCTCGCCGATCCGACCGAGGTCGATGGGTTGATGGACGCCGCTGCCTACGCGGACGAGACCGCCTGACGGCGGACGCCTCATGACCTACTCGCCTCACACGGAGGCAGACCGCGCCAGGATGCTGGAGGCCGTCGGCGTCGCATCGATCGAGGACCTGTTCGCCGATATCCCGGTCGCGGTGCGCGCAGGTTCCTGGGGAGTCCCGCCACCGTTGGCGGAGCAGGAGGTCCGCGCCGAGCTCGCGCGACTGGCCGGCCGGAACCGCATCCCGGATGTGACTTTTCTGGGCGCCGGCGTCTATCGGCACCTGATCCCGGCGGTGGTTGGCGAGGTCATCGGTCGATCCGAGTTCGCGACCGCCTACACCCCGTACCAGCCGGAGGTGTCGCAAGGGACCCTGCAGAGCATCTACGAGTTCCAGTCGCTCATCTGCGAGCTGACCGGCATGGAGGTCGCGACCGCGTCCCACTATGACGGCGCGACTGCCACCGCCGAGGCCGCGCTCATGGCCTGCCGCCTCACCCGTCGGAGCCGCGTCGCGGTGTCGGCCGGCGTCAACCCCGACTACCGCCGCGTGCTGCAGACGTACTGTTCCGGCCCGGGCATCGAGGTCGACACCATTCCCGTCGACCTGGCCGATGGCGGCGACGGGACGACCGATCCGGCCGCGATCGAGCGCGTCGGTGAGGTCGCCTGCGTGATCGCAGCGCAGCCGAACTTCTATGGCCAGCTCGAGCCGATGCAGTCGCTGGCCGATGCAGCGCATGCCGCCGGCGCACAGTTCGTGGCCGTCGTCGAGCCGACCTCGCTGGCGCTGCTCGAAGCGCCGGGCGAGTACGGCGCCGACATCGTGGCGTCGGAGGGTCAACCGCTCGGCATCCCGGTCAACTTTGGCGGCCCGTTCGTCGGGCTCATGGCGGCACGCATGGCATCGGTGCGCCAGATGCCGGGCCGGCTGGTGGGCGCGACCCGCGACGTGCAGGGGCGCAAGGGCTATGTGCTCACCCTCCAGGCCCGCGAGCAGCACATCCGACGCGAGAAGGCGGCGAGCAACATCTGCACGAACCAGGCGCTGATGGCGCTCGCCGCCACCGCCTACCTGACCGCGGTCGGGCCGGCGGGGTTGCGCGAGGTGGCCGAGCTCTCGATGACCCAGGCTCGACACCTCACGGCTGCGCTCGAGTCCGCGGGCCTCGCCAAGCGGCGGTTCGGCGGCACCTACCTCAACGAGGTCGCGCTCCGCGTGCCGAACGCGGCCAGCCGCCACGCGGCGCTCGCCGAGCGCGGCATCGTCGCCGGCCATCTCCTGGAGCGCGATCAGCCTGAGCTCCGCGACACGCTCCTGCTGGTCGCGACCGAGCTCACCACCGATGACGATATCGAGCGCCTGGTGTCGGCACTGGATGAGACCCGATGAGCGTGGCAGAGGCACCGTCGGCCGACGCCTCCGGCCGCGGGTCCGCGTTCTCCGGCGCCGCGGGGGGTGCCGAGCTGACGGTCGTCGAGCCGCTCATTTTCGAGCGCTCGCGTGCGGAGCGACGTGGGGTTCGCTTCCCGAGGGCCAGCGACGTCGCGCGCCAGGCTGCAGTCGGGCAGCCGGAGCTGCCCGCATCGGTCCTGCGTGCACATGCGCCCCGGTTACCGGAAGTGAGCGAGCTTGAGATGCTTCGCCACTTCAACCGGCTGGCGCACCTGAACCAGGCGATCGATCTCAACTTCTATCCGCTCGGATCGTGCACGATGAAGTACAACCCGAAGGTCAACGAGTGGGCCGCTCGCCTTCCCGGGCTTGCCGATTCACACCCGCTCGACCCCGAGGAGCTGAGCCAGGGCAGCCTGGAGCTGATGTGGCTGCTGGCCGAGCTGCTCAAGGACGTCAGCGGCTTCACCGCAATCAGCCTGCAGCCGGCGGCCGGTGCCCACGGCGAGCTGACCGGCATGCTGATGACCCGTGCGTACCACCGCGCCAACGGCGAGGCCGAACAGCGCACGAAGGTGCTGGTCCCAGACTCGTCGCACGGCACCAACCCGGCGACGGCGACCATGGTCGGCTATCAGACTGTCACGATCCGCTCGAACCAGCGTGGGGGAATCGATCTGGAGGCGCTACGCGCGGCGCTCGGCCCCGACGTGGCCGCCCTGATGATCACGAATCCGAGCACGCTCGGCATCTTCGAGGATCAGATCGACCAGGTCATCGGTGCCGTGAAGGAGGCGGGTGCGATCGCGTACATGGACGGCGCGAACTTGAATGCCATCCTCGGTCGGTTCCGCCCCGGCGAAGTTGGATTCGACATCATGCACTTCAACCTGCACAAGACCTTCAGCACACCACACGGCGGAGGCGGGCCGGGCGCCGGTCCGATCGGTGTCAGCCCGCGCCTCGAGCCATTCCTGCCGCGACCGATGCCGGTCCTCGTTGTCGGCGATCCTGACGAGGTTCGTGCAAACGCGTGGGCCGGCCGTTCCACCCCGGGTGTCCGCTTCGCGCTCGACGACGATCGTCCGCAGAGCATCGGCAAGGTTCGCTCGTTGTACGGCAACTTCGGGATGTTCGTTCGCGCCTATACCTACATCCGGTCGAACGGTGACGCCGGACTGCGGACGATCAGCGAGGACGCCGTGCTTGCGGCGAACTACCTGCGGGTGAAGCTCAACGACGTGTACGACCTGCCGTATGACCGCATCTCGAAGCACGAGGTCGTGTTCAGCGGACGGCGGCAGAAGCGGGAGCACGGGGTCACGACGCTCGACATCGCGAAGGCGATCCTCGATCACGGCATCCATCCGCCGACCATCTACTTCCCGCTCATCGTGGAGGAAGCGCTCATGGTCGAGCCCACCGAGACCGAAAGTCTCGAGACGCTCGACCACTTCATCGGCGTCATGCGCGAGATCGCCGAGCAGGCCGCCACCGACCCGGACGCGATCAAGCGCGCCCCATCGACGACGCCGGTCGGCCGTCTCGATGAGGCCGCCGCGGCCCGCCGACCGGACCTTCGGCACGTCTTTCCCGATGAAACCGCTCCGCCTTCGGCACCTCCGGCCGCGCCAACGCCCGACGCGCCAACGACCTGAGCGGCGCTTTCCTATCGGGTTCTCATGGGGTTAGAGAAAGAGCTGGTCGCGGCACGGCCGCGCGTCGCGGCTGAGCGTGGCACGGGCGCGGAGTTCCTCTCAGGATCCGAACGTGGTGGCAATTCGACAGGTTTCTGGAGCCAGAATTGGGGATCGCTCTCACAGGGTGAGAATCTGAGATGGCGAGCGCAGGCCGGGAGGCCGGGTCGCCAGGTGTGCGGCTGCCGGCGCAACTGGCCGGGTGAGAACTGCATCGGTGTGAACCTATCTGGACGGCGGGGCGTACTATGACAAACCCCAACGGCAATCGAGCGGCACAGGTGCCAGTGGTAGCGAGACAGCCGGAAAACCTCGTCGAACGCATGCAGAGCGGAGATCTCGACGCGTTCGAGGAGTTCTTCAACACCTTCAAGCGTCCGGTATACGCGACCGCGCTGGCCATCACGCGCGACCCGTTCCTCGCCGAGGAGGTCCTGCAGGACTGCTTCGTGAAGGCGTATCGCGTCCGTGAGCGTCTCGACCCGGCTCGCTCGCCCCTGCCGTGGCTGCAGCGGGTCACGATCAACCTGTGCTACAGCCGCGTCAGCCGCCGCAAGGCGCTGGCCGAGCCGCTCACCAGCCTCATCACGAACCTCGTCGTCGACTTGGCCGCCCGGCCGGACCAGGTCGTCGAGTCGCGAGAGGTGCTCGAGGTCCTCCAGCGAGGCATCGACGCGCTGCCGCCCAAGCAGCAGACCGCGGTCATCCTCTATTACCTTCACGGTTACTCCCTGGCCGAGGCGTCCGAGATCGCCGACTGCAACGTCGGCACCATGAAGTCCCGGCTGCACTACGCACTCAAGGCGTTGCGCGTGCGGCTACCGGTCGAGCGCCGCCTGCCGGTCGGCACGGCTGCGACGGTGCGGGTGACGACGCGATGAGATGCCGGCGGATCTGCCGCGAGCTGCTCTGGCTCGCTCGGTTCGGTGAATTCGGGCCGAGCTCGGCGCCGCACCTGGATCACCTTGCTCAATGCGGAAACTGCCGCGAGGAGGTCGGCTACGACCGCGCCCTCGTGCAGCAGCTGCGCATCGCGCTGGCCGAACGGATCGAGCAGTCCGCACCCTCGCCCGGTGCGTGGGGCGTGATCCTTGAGCGCGCCCAGACGCCGGAGCGCGGAATCGGCGCCTTCGTCCACGGCAGGGCCGGTGCCCTGGCGGCGCGCCTCCGCACCGCGACCGCGATCAGCGCCATGGCGCTCGCCGGGGTCATCGCGACGTCCACGAATGTTGCCATCACCCATCCCGAGGCCGGCTCGGCCGAGACCCAGGTTCTGACGAGCGGGGCCGGGGAGCAGTTCGAGCGCCAGCCCCTGCTGCCGCGCCCGAATCCCGCGGCCGTGCGGGTCCCGGTCACCTACGTCGTCGCCGTCGCGCCATCAGACCCGGAGACGGCGTTCCTGGTGAACGCGTCGCTGGGCGGCAGCGAGCTCGAGTCGGCGACCTTCGAGGAAGCGGAAGTGGAGGTCACCGAAACCGTGATCGAGACGACCCTCTCGATCGGCACGCACGCGAGCCGCTCGGCGCCGGTCGATTCAGCGGGTGACGACGCGTCGTCGACCGGCGAAGCGGTCGTGACTCCGGCGGACCCCGCGGCGTCCGGCGAGCCCTTCTAACGGATGCAGGAGTGTGCAAGACTATCGAGCCCCTGATCCGAACCTTCTGATCCCAGGAGCTTGGACCCGATGATGACCGGAGGCGGTGACCGTCGTCACGGAGCGGATGCGCGGCACCGCGAACCTTGATCACCGAATTGTGGAGGAGAGTGGATGCGAACCTGGAGATGGGTCTCCGTCCTCGCCGTGCTCGTGCTCGTGCTCGCTGCCTGTGGGCAGCAGCCGGCCGCGTCGCAGGACGAGGAATCAGAGCCGCCGGCCAGCGAGTCCGAGGCGCCTGAGCCGTCAGAGGACGCCAGCGCAGAGCTGATGGCCTATCCGGCCGACGGTCCGGCAGAGTGCGGCGCCGATAACAATCCGAGCAACATCAGTGAGATTCGCGCCGAGGATGCGCAGACCGTGGTCTTCACTCTCTGCAATCCGGACGTAGCGTTCCTCTCGAAGGTGGCGTTCTCGGCGTTCGGGATCGACGATACGGCCTGGCTGGAGCAGTACGGTGCCGACGGCACCATCATCGAGAACGTGAATGGCACCGGCCCGTACCAGCTTGACGCGTGGAACCGCGGCAGCGACATCACGATGACCGCGTTCGACGGCTACTGGGGCGACGCGCCGCTGAGCCCGACCGTCATCTTCCGCTGGAGCACGGAGGCCGCACAGCGGCTGGTCGAGCTCCAGTCCGGCTCTGTCGACGGCATCGACAACCCCGGTGCGGAAGACTTCGAGACGATCGAGGGTGACTCGAACCTCGCGCTCTTCCCGCGCGAAGGCCTGAATACCCTCTACTTCGGCTTCAACAACAACCCCCAGACCGAGGGCTTCGACAACGAGAACAACCCGTTCACGGATGTCGCGGTGCGGCAGGCGATCGCCAAGGGCATCGACCGGGAGGCCATCGTCAACGACTTCTTCCCGCCGGGGTCAGAGGTCGCGACCCACTTCACGCCGTGCGCGATTCCATTCGCCTGCACCGGCGAGGAGTGGTACGAGTTCGACCGAGACGCCGCCATCCAGGAGCTGGCTGATGCCGGCTTCGCAGACGGCTTCGACACCACGATTCACCTGCGGGCGGCCGTTCGCGGCTACCTGCCGGCACCGGAGCAGGTCGCGGCGGCGCTTCAGGCGCAGCTGGCCGAGCTCAACATCACCGCCGAGATCGACGTCCAGGAGGACACCGCGTACCTCGACAACGCGGATGCGGGCCTGCTCGAGGGCATCCACATCCTGGGTTGGGGCGCGGACTATCCCGATGCGACCAACTTCCTCGACTATCACTTTGGCGCTGGGGCGTCGACGCAGTTCGGTGATTCGTTCGAGGAGATCACGGCACCCCTGCAGACCGGCGCATCGAGCGTCGAGGATGCGGACCGTGAGGCTGCCTACACCGAGGCCAACGACGCCATCCGCGAGATGGTGCCGATGATCCCGATCGCGCATGGCGGCTCGGGCGTCGCATTCCAGGCCGCCAATGAGGGCGCGCACTCGTCGCCGCTGAGCAACGAGTCGATGGCCGTCATCGGCCCCGGAGATGATGACCAGCTCGTCTGGCTCCAGAACGCGGAGCCGGGTGGCCTGTATTGCGCGGACGAGACCGACGGCGAGGCGCTTCGCGTCTGCGAGCAGCTGAAGGAATCGCTCTACGCCTACCAGGTCGGTGAGACGGAGACCGAACCGGCACTCGCCGAGGAGTGTGCTCCGAACGAGGAGCTCACCGAGTGGACCTGCACCCTCCGCGAGGGCGTGACGTTCCACGATGGTGCCGAGTTCGACGCGAACGACGTCGTCATGTCCTACGCGGTCCAGTGGGATGCCGAGCATCCGCTGCACGTCGGACGTGACGGAAGCTTCACCTACTTCTCCGCTCTGTGGGGCGGCTACCTGAATCCACCTCCGGCCGAATAGGCCGCGTGGTCAGTTCGACCTCTGGAGTTGGGGCGCCGCCGACCGGCGGCGCCCCAACTCGACCACCCACCCACTGACGGACGGGAGAAGCCACCATGCTTCCGTTCATCGGTCGGCGCCTGCTGCTCAGCATCCCGGTGCTGTTCGGCATCATCTTCATGGTCTTTGCGCTCACCCGCCTGCTGCCGGGGGACCCATGCATCGCCGCGCTCCAGGAGCGCGCATCCCCGGACGTGTGTGCGATCTTCAACGCGCGGTTCGGCCTCGACGAACCGATCCCTGTGCAGTTTGTCGCCTATCTCGGCCAGCTCGCGACCGGAAACCTGGGCGATTCGATCCAGCAGGGGAGGCCGGTGGCCGAGATCATGCTGGAGCGCCTGCCGGTCACCCTCGAGCTGACGATCTTCGCCCTCGCCTTCGCCTCGGTCGCCGGGATCGCCCTCGGCCGCCTGTCGGCCATACGCCGCAATTCGGCGGTCGACGTCGGGACCATGGTCATCGCCAACCTCGGCGTCTCGATCCCCGTTTTCGTCCTGGGGCTGCTGCTGGCGTACCTGTTCGCCGTCGTCCTGCGCGGCAGCCCGATTTCGCTGCCGCCGTCCGGGCTGCTCAGCGCCGGCGTGCCGCACGACTCGCTGGCCGAGGTGTGGCAGATGGAGGAGTCGACCGGGTTCGTGCGGGCCATCCTTGATTTCCTCTCGAACATGACGATCTTCTCGTCGCTCATCAGCTTCCAGTGGGAGCCGTTCCTCGACGGGCTCAAGCACATGATCCTGCCGATGGTGGCGCTCGGGACGATCCCGATGGCGATCATCGCCCGCATGACGCGGTCGAGCATGCTCGATGTGCTCGGCCTCGACTACGTGCGCACCGCCCGCGCGAAGGGCGCGTCGGAGCGGATCGTGAACTCACGCCACGCCTTCCGAAACGCGCTCCTGCCGGTGGTGACCGTCATCGGCCTTTCGCTCGGCGCACTCCTGTCGGGCGCGGTCCTGACCGAGACGATCTTCCTGCTGCCCGGCGTCGGCCAGACCCTCGTGGAGTCGATCCGCAGCCGCGACTACATCGTGATCCAGAACCTGACGCTGGTCACGGCGCTGACCTACGTCGTCATCAATCTGATCGTGGACGTCTCGTACGCGTACCTCGACCCGCGGATCCGGCTGCGGTGAGCGCATGACGGCAGCATCCGCTCCGGTCGACGCGAAGCTGGCGGAACGACCTTCGACCAGCCTGTTGCGCGACACGCTCGGCCACATCCTGCGCCAGCGTTCGGCGCGAGCGGGACTCATCCTGCTCGGCATCATTGTCCTGGGTGCCGTCCTGGCGGGGTTCCTGACGCCGTATGGGCCGACCGAGCAGCTCGGCAGCGTCGAGGGCGCGGAGCGGCTCGGCGGACCGTGCATCCACCTCCTGGGCTGCCCCGATACGCAGCCGCAGTTCGTGATGGGCCTCGACGAGAACACGCGCGACGTCTTCAGCCGCGTGCTGCATGGCGGTCGCGTGTCGCTCACCGTGGGCGTCGTCACGGTCGGGATCGCGATCGTGATCGGCACCCTCATCGGTTCGATCGCCGGCTACGCGGGTGGATGGGTCGACAACATCCTCATGCGCTTCATGGACGTCCTCCTCGCGTTCCCGGCCCTCGTCCTCGTCATCTTCCTGGCGACGACCTTCGATTCGCTGGACCTGCCGATCTTCAACAACCGGCTCTTCAACGCCATGTTCGCGATCGGCATCGTGGCCATCCCGGTCTATGCGCGCGTCATGCGCGCCTCGGTCCTGTCGATCCGCGAGCGCGAGTTCGTCCTTGCCGCACGCGCGCTCGGGGAGTCCGGCGGCGGCATCCTGCTGCGGCGGATCCTGCCGAACGCGCTGACGCCGCTCATCGTGCAGGGCACGCTCGGGATCGCGACGGCAATCCTGGAAGTTGCCGCGCTCTCGTTCGTCGGCCTCGGCGCCGTGCCGCCCACCGCCGAGTGGGGGTCGATGATCGGCAATGTGCGCAACCAGGTCTTCTCGGCGCCGCACCTCGTCATCTTCCCGGGCCTGGCCCTGTCGATGAGCGTCCTTGCCTTCAACCTGCTCGGCGACGGCATCCGCGATGCGCTCGATCCGAGGCTGAACCGATGACCGTGACCGACGTACGGCCCCCGCGGCGACGAGTCGGGAACGCCGGGGAGCGGCTCCTCGACGTCCGCGGCCTGCGAACCAGCTTCCACACCAGCGACGGGATCGTGCGTGCGGTGACCGGCCTCGACTTTCACGTCGACCGCGGCGAGGTGATGGGCCTCGTCGGCGAGTCCGGCTGCGGCAAGAGCGTGACGAGCCTATCGATCCTGCGCCTCATCGTGCCACCGGGGCGGATCGAGGCAGGGGAGGTCATCTTCGACGGCACCGATCTGCTGAAGGTGCCCGAGCGGAGCATGCGCGAGCTGCGCGGCGAGCGGATCAGCATGATCTTCCAACAGCCGACGAGCAGCCTGAACCCGGTCTACGACGTGGGCATGCAGCTCGGCGAGGTGCTCGAGATCCATCGGGCAATGAAACGCAAGGCCGCCCGCGGGCGTGCCGAGGAGCTGCTCGCCATGGTCGGCATTCCCGATCCGAAGCGCCGTATCGACGCGTTCCCGCACGAGCTGTCCGGCGGCATGGCGCAGCGCGTGATGATCGCCATGGCCCTGGCATGCGAGCCGGAGCTGCTCATCGCCGATGAGCCCACGACGGCGCTCGATGTCACGATCCAGGCCCAGATTCTCGACCTGATGCGCACCCTCCAGCGCGAGACGAACACGGCCATGATCCTGATCACCCACGATCTTGGCGTGGTCGCCGAGATGTGCGACCGCGTGGCCGTCATGTACGCCGGCGAGATCGTCGAGCAGACATCGGTCACGAACCTGTTCGAGGATCCGAAGCACCCGTACACGCGCGGGCTGATCGGGTCGGTGCCGGTCCTCGGTGACGTGCGTGAGAGCCTGACCACCATTCCCGGCAGCGTCCCGAACCTGATCGAGCTGCCGGCCGGCTGCCGCTTCGCGCCGCGCTGCACGACGCGCATCGAGCTGTCCGTGGCAGAGGCGGAGGAGCTGCACCCCGAGCTGCGCTCGGTCTCCGACGACCACGCCGTCCGCTGCTGGGTCTACCACGGCCCGGACGGCGAGCGACGTCAGGCGCCAGAGCATCGAGGCGCCGACGCATGACGACCGACGCCGCGCGCGACGTGCGACCGCTCGTCGAGGTCGAGGGTCTCAGCCAGTTCTTCCCGCTGGTCGGCGGCGTGCTGCACCGCAAGGTCGGTGATGTGAAGGCCGTCGACGACGTCAGCTTCACCATCCGGCGCGGCGAGACGCTCGGCCTGGTAGGGGAGTCGGGCTGCGGCAAGACCACCGTCGGCCGCACGCTGCTTCGCCTCATCGAACCGACGGGCGGACGGATCGTCTTCGACGGGACCGATATCACCCGCCTCTCGGGGAGCAAGCTGACGCCCTTCCGGCGCCGAATGCAGATCATCTTCCAGGATCCCTTCGCCTCGCTCGATCCGCGCGCCCAGATCGGCAGCAGCATCGCCGATGGGCTGCGCATCCATAAGCTCGGCTCGGCGGCCGAGCGGCGCAATCGCGTCGAGAAGATCATGGAGCTGGTCGGGCTGCAGCCGTACCACGCGCGGCGCTACCCGCACGAGTTCAGTGGCGGCCAGCGGCAGCGCATCGGCATCGCCCGCGCCCTCGTGCTCGAGCCCGATCTCATCGTGTGCGACGAGCCGGTCAGCGCCCTCGACGTCAGCATTCAGGCGCAGGTCCTCAACCTGCTTCGCGGCCTCCAGACCGAGCTCGGCCTGACCTACCTGTTCGTCGCCCACAACATGGGCGTCGTCGAGCACATCAGCGACAGGGTGGCGGTCATGTACCTGGGCGCCATCACCGAGCTGGCCGATTCGGCCGACATCTACCGCACGCCACTGCATCCGTACACGATCGCGCTGCTCTCGGCGGTTCCCGTCGCATCGCCGCGCAACCGCGACCGCCATCGGCGCATCATCCTGCTCGGGGACGTGCCGTCGCCGGTGAACCCACCGTCGGGCTGCCGATTTCACACGCGCTGCTGGCTGCGTCGCCAGCTCGACAATCCCGAGCGCTGCATGAGCGAGCGGCCCCCACTGCGCACGATCGAGGGCTTCGGCGGCCACGAAGTCGCGTGTCATTTCGCGGAGAAGCTCGTCCCCGGAGCTGAGCGTGACCGGCTGATCGGCGACGCAGCCCGGACGTCGTCCGCCTTCGAGACGAGCGACGAGGAGGCGGCCGGCCCTGCGTTGGCTCCGCCGCCCGACACCGGTGGCCTCTTCGGTGGCCGGGGCGACGGGGTCTCCAGCGAAGAGGGCCAGGGCCGGCTCTGACCGGCCACGCTGCGCTACCCTGCGCCGATGGAGTACCGGATCGCGCTGGCCCAGATGGCACCCCGCCTCGGCGAGGTCGATGCAAACTTTGCGCTCGCGGCCGATTGGCTGCGGCGGTCGGCCGATTCCAACGCTCGGCTCACCGTCTTTCCTGAGCTCGCGCTGACCGGCTACCTGCTCCAGGACCTCGTGCCCGACGTCGCGATGCGCGCGCAGGACGAGCGGCTGCTGTCCCTGAGTCGAGTGTCGCCTGAGATGCTCGTCGCGGTCGGCTTCGTGGAGGAGACCGAGGACCATCGATACGCCAACAGCGCCGCCCTGCTGCGGGACGGTGAGCTGATCGGCCTGCATCGCAAGGTCTATCTGCCGACATACGGCCTCTTCGACGAGGGTCGCTTCACGCGTCCCGGTGAGCGGGTGCGGACGCATGAGGTCGGGCCTCCTGTCGGACGCATCGGCCTGTCGGTCTGTGAGGACTTCTGGCACGCCAGCCTGCCGATGATCCAGGCCCTCGACGGCGCCTCGCTGCTCGTCAATGTCGCGGCAGGGCCGTCGCGAGCGCCGGGTTCGGCCGCCGGGCTGGCCGCGATCGCTGGCTGGCACAAGATGCAGGACACGTACGCGCTGCTCGGGACGGTGCCGATCGCCTTCTGTAACCGCGTCGGCAACGAGGAGGGCCTCACCTTCTGGGGCGGGTCACGCCTCCTCGCCGGCGACGGGTCGACGGTCGTCGAAGGGCCGCTCTGGGAGGAGGCCCTGGTGGTCGGAACGATCGAAACCGATGATCTGCGCATGCAGCGCTACGGGCTGCCGCTGCTCGCCGACGAGCGCCTCGAGCTGACCCGCCGCGAGCTGGACCGCATCATCACCGAGCGCGCCGGACTGCCCCCGCCCGCGGACCTCGAATGACCGAGCCCGGCGACCTGCCGCCGCTGCCAGCCATCGAGCCCGCTCAGGCAGTCGACGTCATTGTCGGCTTCATTCGCGCCCAGATGGAGCAGACCGGCTTCGAGCGCATCGTTCTCGGCCTGTCCGGTGGCGTGGACTCGGCGGCCGTGGCCTTCCTGTGCGCCCGAGCGGTCGGCGCCGACAACCTGCTTGCGATCCGCATGCCGTTCAGGACCTCCTCGGACGCTTCCGAGACCGATGCGCTGCGCGTCGTCTCCGCACTGGGCTGCCGGACAGAGCGGGTCGATATCACACCGATGGCGGAGCCGATGCTGGCGCTCATCGATCAACCGGAGCAGCCGGTGGGCGGTGATGTGCTCAACGTACGGCGCGGCAACGTCATGGCCCGCCAGCGAATGATCGTCGTCTACGACCGGTCCGCCGCGTTCGACGCCCTGGTGGCAGGCACCAGCAACAAGACCGAGGCGCTGCTCGGCTACGGCACGCTCCACGGCGACATGGCAGCAGCCTTCGCGCCGATCGGTGACCTCTACAAGACCCAGCTGCGTTCGGTCGCTGCTGAGCTTGGCGTCCCGCGTGAGATCCTCGACAAGCCTCCATCGGCCGACCTGTGGCCGGGCCAGACCGACGAGGGCGAGCTGGGACGCTCGTACGACCTGCTGGACCGCTCGCTATTCGCGCTCGTCGACCGCCGATGGAGCGTGGACCGTTGCGTGGCCGCCGGACTCGACCGCGCGCTCGTCGAATGGGTCGCTGGGCGTGTTGCTCGCATGGAATTCAAGCGCCAGCAGCCGCCGGTCGCCAAGGTCTCGCTGCGCACTCCGGGCATCGACCACCTCTATCCTCGGCGGCGTCCTGGATCTCGCCGCGGCGTCTGAAGGCGATCCGGGCCGTACTCGGTCCCGGCACCGGCTGGCTTCGGCGGCTTGAGGATCGGTTCCGCTCTGCCTCGGTAAGCAGGTGGTAACGGGGCGGTAAGCGGCCCTCGATAGGCTTGTCGTCAAGCGGCCGTCCTCGCCCCCGGTGCGCTGCGAGATGGAAGGAGCCATTTGGATGAACAAGGTGATGCTCGTCGGTCGACTGACTCGGGACCCGGAGCTGCGGTCGTTGCCGTCGGGCAAGCACGTCGCGACCTTCTCGGTCGCCACCAACGAGTACCGCGGCGGCAACGGAGAGCGGACCGAGTACCACGGCTGCGTGGCCTGGGACCGCCTCGCCGAGATCTGCGGCCAGTTCCTGTCGAAGGGCCAGCTCGTCGACGTCGAGGGCCGCCTCCAGACCCGCCAGTGGGACGACGACGCCGGCAAACGGCACTGGAAGACGGAGATCGTGGTGGCGTCGCTCGAGATGCTGTCGGGACGCTCCAAGAAGGAGTACGCCAGGGAGGCGGAGGCCGTGGCCGCCGGTCCGGATGCTCCGGCCATGGACGCCACCAACGGTGCCGCGACGGATGCCCTCGAGGCCGTCGTCCCGATGTGACACATCGGGCGGCGGGTCGTCCCCCGGACCCGTCGCCCGAGCCGCGCCGTACCCGCGGTCACATTTGCGAGGCGCTCAGGCTCATGCGACGTGCCCGTTGATCGGCGTCGTGCGCTACGAGTTGCACCGCGTAGGGTTGATGCCGACCACTTGGCACGGTCGGCCAACCGCCGTGTCGACGAGTCAGTGGCGTTAGCGCTGGCGGTGATCAGCGCCTTCGTATCAGGATGGGCGCAGGCGCTGTTCACGCGCTGACGGTGGGTCGAACTTGACAGCGGCGT
>Ga0136612_10000104_pt1 | contig 21320 bp, 13 predicted proteins | sample AntDryUQ224A2306_2_FD_106644 | JGI IMG/M metagenome (GOLD analysis project Ga0136612, IMG submission 106644) | Polar desert sand microbial communities from Dry Valleys, Antarctica - metaG UQ224A (23.06) | ecosystem: Environmental > Terrestrial > Soil > Desert | place: Antarctica: Dry Valley... | reverse complement strand
GCGCGGGGGCGTGCGCGGCGTGGGACGTGGTCCAGATCCTGCGCAAACGCCGCGCTCGCGTCCGTGGTTTGGAAGTCACGATCGAGGGCCATCAGGAGCCGGATCCGCCTTGGACCTACCGGCGCGTGGTCATGCACTTTCGCGTCACGTGTGACGAGATCGCCGTTCCGGTCATGGCGCGCGTGATTCGTCTCAGCATGGTCCGCTACTGCTCGGTGATCACGACGATCTCGGCCGTAGCCGCCATCGAGGCAACCGTTGAGCTCATTGCCAGCGACGGAACGACCACGGCGCGGGTGCCCATCGAGCTCGCCATTCCCAACGTTCCGCCTGCGGACTTCGTTCTCCCGACCCAGGACGAGGACGAGCCGCCGGCCGACTCGCACGAGTGAACGTGTTCGAACGGCTGGGGCGCCTGTCAGCACGCAGGCCTTGGTGGGTGATCGGCGCCTGGTTGCTCCTGCTCGGGCTAGCCGTCCCTTTCGCTCCGCAGCTGCCGGGTGCCCTGCGTTCGGGCGGGTTCACGCTGAACGATCTAGAGGCTTCGCGCGCGCGGCTGCTGCTCGAGGAGCAGCTCGACGTGCCGCCGTCGGCGATGGTCATCCTCATCCAGAGTCAGACGGACGCGCGCGCGGGAGAGCCCGAGTTCGAGCTGGCGGCGGCCCAGGCGCTGGCCAGGGTGCCTGCTGCGGAGCACGTTGCCGGCCTTCTGACGCACCAGCTCGCCCCGCGACAGGTCAGCGAGGATCGGCGGACGGTCTACGAGATCGTTGCGCTCGATCTTGCACCCGACGATTCCCCGCTCGCACTGAAGCCGGTGCGTGAGGCGATCACGCAAGTCCCGGGGTTGCAGATCTACCTGGCCGGCGGTCCCGCCTTCTACGGCGATATCCAGGTGCTGTCCGAGAACGACCTGCAGCGCAGCGAGGTCATCTCGCTCCCGCTGGCGGCGTTCGCGTTGTTGCTCGTGTTCGGGTCCGTGGTCGCGGCGGGCGTCCCTATCGTCATCGGTGGAACGGCCGTGATCGTCGCACTCGGAGCGCTGTTCTTCGTCGCTGAGCAGACGCCGCTGAGCATCTTCGTGCTCAACCTGGCGACGCTCCTCGGATTGGGCTTGGGCGTCGACTACGCGCTGCTGCTGACGAGCCGCTTCCGGGAGGAGCTCGCCCGGCGTGGTGGCGGTCGCACCGCGGATGGAGCCATCGACCAGCTGGTCGTCAACGAGGCCGTCATCGAGACTGTCAGTACCGCCGGCCGCGCGGTGTTTTTCAGTGGGCTGACCGTATTGCTCGGGCTGATCGGGCTGATCCTGTTCGAGTTCATGGTTCTGCGCTCGGTGGGCATCGCCGGCGCGGCCGTGGTCGCCGTCGCAGTGGCTGCCGCCTTGACGCTCCTTCCGGCCGGCCTCGTAGTCCTTGGACCACGGATAGACGCGTGGCCTGTGCGGCTGAGGCGAAGGCGGACACAGACCGCCATCGACCACGACGACGCTCGCGATGGCGCGTGGGCCCGCCTTGCGCGACGAGTCATGGACCGCCCGCTCGCCTTCTTCCTACCGACACTGCTCCTGTTGATCATCCTTGGCTCGCCATTCCTGCACGTTCGCTTCAACGCGCCCGACGCATCGATCCTTCCCCCGTCGGTGCCATCGCGACAGGCTTACGACCTGCTCGTGAGCGAGTTCGGCGAGGGCGAGTTCGCGCCGCTGCTGCTGGCGGTTCGCACCACCGGCGCCGTCGTCGAGCCCGCCAACATCGGCGCTTTGTACGACTACTCGCGCCGACTCGCGGCCGATCCGCGGGTCAGCCGCATAGAGGGCGTCGTGGACGTGGACCTTCGGCTCCGGCGCGAGCAATACCAGCTGCTCTATGCCGCGCCGGGCGGCCCGGGCGATCGATTCGTTGCCAACATGCTCGCTCGAACGACGCGGGACAACCTGACCGCGTTCACCGTCGTCACCCCTTTTGGCCCGAATCGCGCCGAGGCGCAGGCACTCGTCGCCGAAATGCGCGATCCACAGTCCGCGCTCGCTCCCCCGGCGGGGATGTCCGTCCTGGTGGGTGGCGGCGCCGCGGAGGTGCGCGACGTCGTCCACCGCATCGGCGCGGATTTCCCGCGCTCAGCTGCCTTCATCATCGTCTCGACCTACCTGGTCCTCTTCGTACTACTGCGCTCCGTCCTCCTGCCGCTCAAGGCGCTCATCGTCAACGGCCTATCGATCACGGCCAGCTTCGGCGCGCTGGTGTGGATCTTCCAGGACGGCAACCTGTCGGCGGTGCTCAACTTCCAGCCTCTCGGCTTCGTCGAGACGACGCTGCCTGTGATCCTCTTCTGCGTCCTCTTCGGGCTGTCGATGGACTACGAGGTCTTCCTGCTCTCGCGCATGAAGGAGGTCTACGACAAGACCGCCGACAACCGCGAGGCGGTCGCGCGCGGGATGGAGCGCAGCGGGCGGATCGTCACGTCCGCCGCGTTGATCGTTGTCGTGGTCGCCGGCTCGTTCGCGTTCGCCGACATCGTGCTCATCAAGGCCCTCGGCCTCGGCGTGGCCATCGCTGTCGCCCTGGACGCAACCGTGGTCCGGGCACTCCTCGTTCCATCGACCATGCGCCTCCTGGGCGATCGCAACTGGTGGATGCCGGCGTGGCTGCGCAAGGTGCTGCCACCTGTCGCTGCGTGCCTGCTGCTCGTTGGCTGCACGGCATCCGGACGCATACTCGCCAACGAGCCGACGCCCCAACCATCGGTCCCGGCTGTGACACCGTCACCGGTGCGGCCTTCCGACCCGCAGCCGATCCTCCTGCCACGCGACGAGGCGCCGCACGACCGCCTGACCGAGTGGTGGTACTACACCGGTCACCTGCGCGCCGACGACGATCGACAGTTCGGCTTCGAGTTCGTCATCTTCCGCGCAGACCGTGGCTCGTTCCCGGTGACCTGGGCCTCGCACCTGGCGCTGACCGACGAGACCGGCGGCCGCTTCCTGTACGAGCAGCGCTCCGAGATCGGCCCGCAGGTCGATATCGGTGTCGATGAAGGCTTCGCCCTTTCGATCAGCCCGCGTGATCTCATTGGCGCAGCGATGGGACTGACTCCCACTGCCGCACCGTCGATCCGGCCGGATTCCGTGCCGTGGCAGCTGAGCGGCCTCGGAGGAAAAGACAGGATTGACGCAGCAGCTGTGGGATCCGAGTTCGGATTACTCCTCGAGCTTGAAGCGGTCCGCGCCACGCCCGTCCTGCACGACACCGATGGATGGGTCGACTTCGGCTCCGCCGGCGGTTCGTACTACTACTCGTGGCCACGCATGACAGCGACCGGGACGCTCGCGCTTGGCACGGAGCGGCTGACCGTTGAAGGGATCGCCTGGTTCGACCACCAGTGGGGCGATTTCATCGCCGTCGGTGGCGGCGGTTGGGACTGGTTCGCTGTCAACCTCGATGACGGAACGGACCTGACCATTTCACTCGTGCGCGACGCGGACGGAAGCTATCCGCTCGTCTACGGCACGCTCGTGCTTCCCGACGGGTCCATCGAGCACCTGCCCAGAGAGGCGTTCGAGGTGCTGGCCACCGACACGTGGACGAGCCCGCATACAGGCGCCGTCTACCCGTCTGGCTGGACGATCACCGTGCCCGGAGAGGACCTGACCATCGAGCTCGCGCCAACGCTTCAGGACCAGGAGCTCGACACGCGCGCGACCACCGGAGTCGTGTACTGGGAGGGCTCGCAGCTCGTCGAGGCGACGCGCGCGGGACAGCAAGTTGGCGGCGACGGGTACGTGGAGCTGACCGGCTACCTGGAGCAGGCCGCTCAGTAGTCGAGCAGGCCCTCCGAACCAAGGCGCATCTGGTCGAGCACGAACTGTCCGCCATCTTCGGGCGCGATGAGGTTCGGTTGGGCGTCGATGATCAAGGTCGGATGCAGCTCTATCTGGACTAGCTCGCTGCCGCTGAACGTCATCTCCGGGATGACGCCCATCATGGTTGACTGGCGGAAGTCCTGGTCGAAGATCAGGTTGCCCATCGAATAGAAAACGACCTTGCCGTCGATGTCGCCGATGGCACCCGCGATGTGCGAATGGGCGCCGGTGACCATGTCAGCGCCGGCGTCGAACCACTGCTGTGCCAGATCAGGCGCGTAAGTCGGCGGTTTCAGCTTGTACTCGCAGCACCAATGGGGAAACACGATTACGACATCGGCCCCCTGCTCCTTGGCCCTTTGAATGCTCCCCGGTATGTCACTGCGTTTGCAGTTGAACGTGCCCACCCTGCCAGCGACGGCCTCCCAGCCCGGTCGGATGGCGTCACACGAGATGATCGCCACGGTGATGCCCGTCGGTGTCTCGACAAAGCCGGGATCGCTCGCGTCATCGCCCAGCCCGACGCCGCTGTTGGCGATCCCGCGGTTGTTGAGCTCCTCGATCGCGGTGAGAATGCCGCGTTCGCCCGCGTTGCGGACGTGGTTGTTGGCGAGCGACATGTAGTCGAAGCCGGCCGCGTCTACCGCGTCGAGCAGCTTTGCGTCGGCCGTGAAGGTGAAGCCCTGCGCGTGATACGGCGCATCGTGCAGCACCGCCGACTCGAGATTGGCCACGGCAATGTCCGCGCCCTGGAACAGCTCGCGCACGAGGCCGCGGTTCCCGGTCCTCTCCGTGGTCGGGTAGTCGAAGCCGAAGAAGGAGCAGCAGCGGATGCCGGTGATTCGCGCAGTCCCGCCGTCGAAGAGGTAGTCGCCGCCCTCAGGGTGGTTCCTGAGCTCGAAGGCAACGCCACGATCCATCATCACGTCGCCCGCGGCGACGAGAGTCCAGGTCGCTGACTGATCCCAGTTCTCGGTGGAGCTGACCGTGGCGCGCAACGGCCAAGCGGCGATGTCTGTCACCCGGTCATTGCCGAAGAGTGAAACGCCATCTATCTCGAGGGCATGAAATCGCTTGCTCACTTCTGTGATCCGCAGTATCCCCAGGGCGCCCGATCGCACGGCTTCCTCTATCTCCGGCATGGTCAGGCCCTGGATGCCCTGGACTCCGAGCGCGGCCTCGAGGGCTGGCACATCCTCGACGAGAGCTACGACGCGCGGGTGCCGGCCACTCCCAGGCGCCGCCTGCAACTCATCCATCGAAATCGATGTCGCGGTCGACCAGAAGCCGACGACGGGCACGAAGGGCATGTCGACGGCTGACGGCGGCATCTGTGTTGGAGTGGCTGTCGGCGTCGCTGTCGGTGCGGTGGGAGTTGGCGCCGGATCAGTTGTCGACGGCTGTGACTGGGTGGCGCCTGGTGATCCGCTCGGGACGGCGGCGGCAAGCGTGGGCGTGGCGGTGGGCGTGGGCGACACCGACGGCCGGAACAGGATCGCTGCGACTGCGACCAGCGCGACAAGCGCGACCACCAGCCCGGCGTAGAGCAATCCCCTGTTTGCAGTCAGTTCGGTCGCCCCCTTTCGGCGTCGCCCGCCTCACGCGGGCTTCACAGAACTTCTGGCGGACCCGACCGGATTCGAACCGGCGATCTCCAGCGTGACAGGCTGGCATGTTGGGCCGCTACACCACGGGTCCGGGCAGCGAACGCGAAGGATATCAGGGGCGGTTGTTGTAGCCCTCAGCTCATCGGGCGCTGACGCTACCGACCATGCCGTATGCCTCGTGCCCGGGTAGGTGGCAGATGTAGCTCCAGGTGACCGGTTGTTCGAACGTCACTGTCGTGGCAATCGTCGACAGCGGAGGTAACGAGACTTCGGTCGGTCGGCTCGCGTGGTGAGCCTCGGTCCCGGTCCGGTGAACGCGGTGCGTCTCTACCTCGCCGACGAGCCATTCGTGCGCGATCGGATCATCGTTGTGCAGCACGAACGTGACCGGACGGCCATATGGAACCGAGACGCTGGAAGGTTCGAACTGCGAGTAACGGATGCGGATGTCGATTGTTGCCGGCGCGCTGGCGACGGGATCCGCGGCGATGAGCCCCATCCCCAGCGCGAAAACGAGTACGAAGCCAACGACAGTCAGGCCATCGGCGCGCGTCGCTTTGCTCATGCCAGGTCCTGTTGCGCGAACCTCCGTCGGCCAAGCGTCCAGGCCGAGAACCAGATAGCCGCCGTCAGCGCCACTGAGACCGCCACCGGCCAGCCGAACGTAGCGACCGTCGTGGCGACCGCCGCAGCTCCGGCGCTCAGTCCGGCACGGATTGGCGAAGGCTGGCCCGCGCCCGATGCATCGATCGCGAGATCAAAGCTCAGCTGTGGGGCCGCCGCGTCGATCCCGACCTTCGTCAGGAACGCTGTCTCGGGGATCCAGCCCATGCCGGCATCGGATCGGAGGTCGTCCAGGAGCAGGTCGGAGGCAGGCGCGAAATACTCCAGGAAAAGCCCGTTCGCCGCGTTGGCCGGGGCAGGCAGCATCTGCGGTGCCCGGTCGGTCAGCAGATAAACGTCTGCCTCGACTCGTTCTGCCGCCGACTTGCCCAGGGCGAGGATGCGCAGCGGAACCCACGGATTGTCGGTCGGGATGGTGATGTGTACGGGCGTTCCGTCGCCTATCGCCTGGCCGCGCTCGGCCGCCGCGTCGGCATCGAACACCGCGGCAAGGAAGATGGGGCTTCGGTCAGCGTAGAAGTCGAGCACCTCTGGTGCGTCCGGTGGCAGGCGGAAGCCGTGATCTGTCGCCCACTGCCCGACCTCGTTGGAACCGCCGCGCAGGACGGTGATGTCGAGCGCATCAATGCGGACTTCAAGCAGGATCTCCGCGCCCTGAGAAGACGCTGCCTCAGCATTCACGCGGAAAGCCTGGTCGAGGACCGGACTCGTCTCGCGGACGAGGCGCTGGAGAGTCCAGTCGCCGCCGCGGACAACGTCGGTGGGTACGCCTGGGAGCGGCACGAGCGAGCCGAACTGACCCCCACCGCCGGCAAACTCGAATGAGGTGACGTAGTGCTCTATGCCATCGTGATACGCGGCGAGAGTCGTGGTGTTGACCAGGTTCACGGCCCCATTCGGGCCGATCAGCCCGCCGCAGGCGAATGCGGGTACGGCGGCTATCGCGAGCGCCCCGAGCGCGCCACCGAGTGCGCCGAACAAGCGCGCGGACCTGCGCGTGCGCCTTGGTTCAGGGGAAAGGAAGTGACCCATCTCCGAGTGTCCTCGTGCGATCGTGGTCGATCGGACTAAGACTCCGCGCGGCTGTCTGAGGTTCCCTCGCGGGCGGCCGGGGCACGGGCGCAACCCACATATACTCGGCCCTCGTCATGCCCGACCAATCGATAGATCTTCGCTCCGACACGGTCACCCACCCGACGCCAGAAATGCGTCGGGCGATGGCTGATGCCGAGCTGGGTGACGACGTCTTCGGTGACGATCCAACCGTAATCGCGCTCGAAGAGCGTGCCGCGGAGCTGACCGGCAAGCAGGCAGCGCTGTTCGTTCCCAGCGGCACCATGGGCAACCTCGTCAGCCTGTTGGCGCACGTGCCGCGCGGCGGGGAGATCATCGGTGGCGAGGGCAACCACAGTTTCGCGCACGAGGCGGCGAACCATGCCGTGGTCGTCGGCGCGTCAATGCGCCTGCTGCCGTGGGACGACGAGGGAAAGATGGAGCTCGACTCCATCAAGCGCTCATTCCGCAACCCGCTCGACGTCCACGATCCCATCACATCTGTGGTGCTGCTCGAGAACACCCATTCCGACTCGATGGCACAGCCGCTGCCTGCCGCGTACGTGGAGGCGGTCGGAAAGGTCGCGCACGACCAGCGTGTGCCGCTCCACGTCGACGGGGCGCGTATCTGGAACGCATCCATCGCGCTGGGCACTCCCGTACGCAAGCTCCTGGCACCTGCGGACTCGGCAACGTTCTGCCTTTCGAAAGGGCTCGCCTGTCCAGTCGGTTCAGTCGTGGTCGGCACGAGCGATTTCATCTGGAAGGCACGTCGCGCGCGAAAGATGGTCGGCGGTGGCATGCGCCAGGCGGGCGTACTGGCTGCCGCAGGCCTGATCGCCCTGCGCGATGGGCAGGACGGGATGATCGACCGCTTGGTCGAAGATCACGCCAACGCGCGGCGTTTGGCTGACGGTCTGGCAGACCTTCCCGGCATCGTCGGCCTGGAGCCGGCGCGTGTGCGCACTAATTTCGTCTTCTTCGAGCTGGCTCGGCGCGATCTGCGAATGAAATTCCTTGACGCCTTGAAGGATCAAGGGGTGTGGATGATCGATTACCCCGGCGGCGACCGGATTCGCGCCGTCACCCACTATGGAATTCACGAAGCGGACATCGACCGCGCCATCACAGGCGTAAGGCGCGCTCTGCATTCGGTGGGCCTCGCTCCGGCGGTCGAAGCCGCCGCCGCGTGACCGTCCAGGGAGAGGCCGACCGGAGCACGCTGGCCGGATCGGTCGTACCGGAGCCGGCAACGGCTGCCGATCTGCGTTTCGAGTCGCTCGTAGGCGACCGCTTCAGGGCCATGATGCGTCGTTACCCGGTCTTCGGGACATACCTGGGCCTGGACGAATACGACACCCAGCTGGCCGACGGATCGCGCGACGCGGTCCTCGCGGAAACCGAGGCCGCGCGTGCATTCGTCTCCGCGCTCGAGTCGATCGACGTTGCGAGTCTTTCCGAGCATTTCGCCACCGAGCGCGAGCTGGCGCTCTTGGCGACGCGCCGGCAGATCTTTGACGACGACGTGCACCGCGTGTGGGAGCGGCGCGTCAGTGCCGCCGACGAGATCGGCGATGGCATCTTCCTGACCTTCGCCCGCGGAACGCGTCCGCTGGAGGAGCGCCTTGCGGCGATCGCAGCACGTCTCGAGGCCGCGCCGCGACACGTGGAAGAGCAGAAGACACGGCTCGGTACTCAGCCCCCGGTGCAGCTCTGGAACGAACTCGAGCTCGATGCGGCTGCCTCACTTCCGTCTCTGTTCGGCGAGGTGGTGGAGGCGGCCAGGAAGCAGCTCGGCGAGGGCCACGCGGAGGTGGCGCGCCTGGAACGCGCGTCGACGGCGACGGCGCAGGCCCTTGAATCATATTCGTCGTGGTTGCGTGAGCGGCTGGCGGGCGCGACCGGGGAATTCGCTCTGGGCACGGAACGCTACGACGAGCTAGTCGGACTGCGCGCATTCGATGACCTCGATACGGACCAGATTCTTTCCATCGGCGAAGAGCAGCTCGAGCTCAACCGCGAGGGACGGCGCAAGGTCGCAGCGCAGATCGACCCCCACGCGACCCCCGAGGAAGTCGTCGATCGCGTCAAGTCCGACCATCCACCGGACTTCGCGGCCGCGCTCGACAGTTACCGATCTGCGATGGCTGAGGCACGCCAGTACGTGATCGACCACGGCATCGCGTCACTGCCCGAGGGCGAATCACTGTCCGTCATTGAGACGCCTGACTTCCTGCGCAACGTCATGCCCTTCGCCGCGTACTTCAGCCCGCCGAAATTCGGTAAAGGCAGCGTCCCCAAGGGCCTGTACGTGGTCACCGCTTCGGTCGGCGGCGAGGCCGGCGCGATGCGCGAGCACAACTACGCATCGATCTACAACACGAGCATTCACGAGGCATACCCCGGACATCACCACCAGCTCGCGGCCGCGAACACCCATCCGAGCCTCGTCCGGCTGCTCGTGGACGCGCCTGAGTTCGTCGAGGGCTGGGCGATGTACTGCGAGCAGATGATGCGCGAAGAAGGCTTCGATACGGCGCCATCGCACTGGCTGATGATGTACACAGACGCGATCTGGCGGGCGTGCCGGATCATTCTGGACATCAAGCTCCATCGCGGCGAGATCGGCGTCGACGATGCGATCGACTTCCTGGTCGAACAGACCGGCTTCGAGCGAGCGAATGCTGCTGCCGAGGTCAACCGCTACACATATACGCCGACCTACCAGCTGAGCTACCTGCTCGGAAAGGTGCTCCTGCAGCGGCTTAGAGACGACGAAAAGCGACGGCTCGGTGGCCGTTTCTCACTGCGCGGCTTCCACGATTCGCTGCTGCGCGAGGGCAGCCTGCCGATCAGCTTCCATCGCCGCCATCTATCCCGAACCCAGGCATGATTCTCCTTCGCAGTCGGCCTTCAGCCGCTGCTACGCGCGAAGCGGTCGGCTCCCGGCAAAGGCCGGGTTCCGCCCGTCGCTTGTGATGTTGCTCGTTCCGAGTCTGGATCTGAAGGCAGGCCGATCGCGGCTCGTCTTCTGGCCCGGGGCATCGAGCGGCACTGGCAACCCGACAGATCGACCGGAGGCAATTGCGCGCGTGTTCGTTGAGCTCGGCGCCCGGATGCTCCACCTGGTGGATCTCGACGGCGCGGTGCAGGGATCGCCGGCCAACACGGACGCCTTCCAGCGCATCTCGCGCGCCGTCGCCGTACCGCTCCAGGTAGCCGGCGGCATCGACGGCCCGGAGCAGATCGAACTCGCGTTCGCGGCCGGCGCGACGCGCGTCGTCGTGCCGTTGTGGGTGGTGGCCGAGTCGGTCGATACCCTCCGCGCATGCCTGCGCGTCGCGGGCGACTGGCTCGCGATCGGAATGGATGCTCGACCCGAGCGACTTCGCGAATACCCTTGGCACGGAGCACGACCGACTTTTGAAGGGCTCCTGCAAATGCTCGCCAGCGAAGGAGTCCGCCGGATCGTCATCTCACACTGGTCGGCGGATGACCTCCCGCGCATCAGCGCGCTGGCGTCGACCTCGGGGGCCGAGATCCAGCTGGCCGGTGGAGCAAGTGATCTGGAGATGGTCCGGGCTGCGAGTGACGCCGGAGCGCACTCGCTGATCCTGGGCGAGGCGCTCTTCACCGGCGCCGTCGACTACAGCAGCACGAACCAGGATTTGGCAGCACGAGGAGTCCAAGCGGTGGCAAATGGCTAAGCGTCGAAAGTCCGCGATACAGCGATCGCACGTCTACCAGTCGGGCGAGGCGCGACCCGGCTTCTCACGCCGGCAGCCACCCAGAACGGCCAGGTCAGGCCCGCCCGTGACGTGGATCATCGTCGGCGCCATCGGTGTCATCGCGGTTCTCGCCGTGCTCGCTTACGCACTCGGCTTCTTTCCCGGCGGAGCGGCTCCGTCGCCGTCCCCGGAGCCGGCATCTCCACGGCCGAGCTTCGCTGTTGGTCCGCCGTCCGCAACGCCGCTTGCGAGTCCACCAGCCGAGCCGAGTGGCGACGGCACGACCGCGACCATTGAGACGGAGCTTGGCAGCATCACGTTCGAGCTGTTCAATGAGTCATCGCCCGTCGCTGCCGAGAACTTCATCAACCTCGCTGAAGCCGGTTACTACAGCGGAGTCGGATTCCACCGGATCATCCCGGAGTTCATGATCCAGGGCGGAGACCCAGATGGAACTGGTCGGGGCGGCCCCGGGTACACCATCCAGGATGAGCCAGTTGTCGGTGCCTACACACGTGGGATGGTCGCCATGGCCCGGAGCTCCGCTCCCAACTCGCAGGGCTCTCAGTTCTTCATCATGGTCGCTGACGAACCGAACCTGAACGACGGCGGCTACGCGATCTTCGGCCGTGTCACTTCAGGAATGGACGTGGTCGACCGTATCGTGGCAGGCGAGACGACAGGGCCAAGCAACGACCTCGCGGTCGATCCGGTGGTGATGACGCGAGTCACAGTCCAGCGCGCCAATTAGGATCAAGAGCGGCCTGATTCACGCTCGCAAGACAGGTTTCGGAATATTAACTATGCAGCATGCATAACCCCTTGAGACGCCTAAAGGGGTGAGGTAAACTACGAGACGGATGTCGCGTTTACGCGGCATGTGCTGCCCCAGGCGCAAGGTCATGGGTAGGTTGGGTTAGGGTAGCCGGTGCAGCCGGCGTGATAGATGCCCTTGTGGCGTGGCAGGGTCCCAGCAGCTTCGGTTGTTGGATCGGCCGGGACAGTGCAGCGGCCCCTCTTCGGAGGGGTCGCTTCGTTTTTCAGGCGCTTTTCTATGCCGGCGCGATGGTCACGCGGCCGTCTTCAGCGACGTTGACCAGGGCGTCCGAAGTGAGCGAGTCGTATGCGTCAGGATCGAGAATGATGACCGGCATGGTGATCCCGTCCAGTAGCTGGATGACCATCGCGCCGACGAGCACAATCTCGTCCGGCTCGCGCAAGAGTACGGCGGTTGGCCCGGTCCCGGCGCGAAGCGACTCCGCGAGGACCGAGCTCGACGACGACGAGCCGCGGCCGCTGGGCATCACAAGCACACGTTGTGCGATGGACTGGCCCACCTGCGGATGTCGCCTGTCGATGATCTTGCCCGTCGCAGCATCGAGCCCGCCCCAGAAGCTGAGCGGCTCTGTCAGCACCAGTGCGACGCCTGAGGCTGCCCCGGGGAGCACCGCCCGCCCTTGCAACGTGACGTCAGCCATCCAACTCAACCGGCGGCGTCCGCACGACCTTGCCCGCGACCGCCGATTGGACACAATCCGCGAGCGAGCCATATACGACATCTACGCCGAGGTTGCCCGGCGCGTACCACGCCCATTTGGCTGAGTCAGTCATGACTGTGCTGCCACGCGGGGCCCGCAGCACCGGGGTGACATATGTGCACGTGTCCGCGACGACGGTTACGCCCGCTTCTTGGAGGTCATCGGCGCTGCCGTCCGACTGGAGGGCGGCAAGCGTGTGGCGCGAAGTCGACGCATACATCTCCACCGACGGATGAACCGCTCTCCCGTCCAGCAGCCGCGATAGCTCGCGCAGCTGCTCGAGCGAGAAATGCGGAGTCCCCACGCTGACGGCGTTCAAGACACCGTGCCCATCAGTCGTGGACAAGGATTCCCACGCCGCGCGCAGGCGCGCGGACGTGATCTCGATCACCGATTCGGGCTCCAGGCTGCCCAACGCTGCTGCCAGTGTTGGCGCTTCCGGAGTGATGCCCACGGCGTGGAACATCGCCGTGGCCCCAGATGACGCCGCCGCAGCCCCGAGTTCTTTGAGCTGGTCCTCGGTCGTTTCGGCCGGGAGCCCAACTATGGCCGGCACGAGTGACCCGGATTCCGTGCCGACGATGATGCCGATCAAACCGAACAACTCATCGGACACGGGCACGTCCGCGCCAAGCGAGTCCAACCGAAAGACGATGCGCGCGCGACGGTTCTCGTCGCGATGGAGACCGGCATTGGGCACGCGCCCGGTGAGCGCCGCGCAAATGTCGGTGAAATCGCCGTAGCGGCTCGTCCGCGCGCCCAGGACGGAGTTTGCGAAGACGATCGCATTCGACTCGGCCCACGCGATCTGGGCGCCGCGCTTTGGACGGTCGGGGAGCTGGTACGGGGCGCACGTCCAGGTTGGCTCGCAGCCCATTTGAACGTACGCTTCCATGAGCCGCCGGGCCCGGTCGCGCGTCTCGTCATCGAGCCGGATCAGCTCTGGGTGAAGCAGGTCGAGCGCGGACACGTTGAGCGTCGTCGGCACGGCCACGCCACCGCCCGCAGTGGCGAGCTTCTCCGCGAAGTCGAGCCCGACCGGCCCGTGGTAGAGGCAGCCGTCGATGTGCGCGGACTCGATCTCGATCAGACTTTCCGTCCCACCCGCGCTTGCCAGCGCCACGATCACGCGCATCGCAATCGCAACGGCCTCGCCGCGCTCGCCGGCGAGCATCTGTTGTTCGGCGTCAGACAGCATCAGCGGGCCGTTGGCCATTCCCATCGAACGCAGGGTGACACGAGCCATCTGCTCGCGTGAACCTATGACGCGCGGCGGCGTAATCTAGGGACCCCAATTCGGGCGCCCGTAGCTCAGCGGATAGAGCGTCTGCCTCCGGAGCAGAAGGCCGTGGGTTCGAGTCCCGCCGGGCGCGCCATCCTGTTCCGCCGAGGCCTCATCCGATGATCAGGCGACGGGCTGCAACACCACGAAGGCATCAAAATTGAATACCGGTTTGGCCGCAGCGCTCGCGTTGACGACCTTGATCGTCGTCGGCGTCGTGGCGGTGAGGGCGGAGCTCACGTAGAGTATCCGGCGGAGCTGAGTCGCGGATGCGTTCAGCGAAACGGACGAAACCAGGTTGCCGCCAACGTAGACATCGGCCCGGCCGCTATCCGGACCCCGATTGCCGACCGCGGCGACCTGCGTTCCGGTGAACGTCAAAGACAGGCTCGCGTCGGCGATCCGGCTGCGCAGGAACTGGCCGCCAATCGTCCCGGTGGCAGATTTGCGTTCCCAGGTGCCGACGGATTGGAGAGCTTGATTCTTGTCGTCGTACAGAACCAGTCGCACAGGCGCGCTGAGTGCCCATGCGCTCGAATTCCCTGATCCGTCGAAGGCTCTTACGCGGAACTGGACGCGCCGGCCGAACCCGACCTGAAGCGATGCCATCGACGCGCCTTGTGACAGGCCGGATATCTTCCACGTGCCGGAGTCGAGGCGGCGTTGGACCTCTACCGCGGTAACGCCGACGTCGTCCGACGCGGTCCATTCGACGCCCACGCTCGCCGAATCCACAGCCATCGTGCCGGTGTCGAGCAGCGTCGCATCGCCAACGGACACCACGGGCACCGATGCGCCCGCCGGCACCGTCAGCCGCGCGATGGCGTTTATCCCTCCCTTTCGAACTGTCACCGTATGGTCACCCGATCGGTTCGGAGTGACCGAGATGCGCAACCCATCCACCGCGAATGAAGTGCCGCCGCCGTCAGCGTGGGTAACGCCCCATTCGAGGGTCGACGGATCCAGGTCGACGCCGTTCAGTGCTGCGTCCTGGCCCTTGGCCTTGAACTCGGTAGCCTGCCCGACGGTGCCTGTCGCCTGCTCGGGCGTCAGAATCAGCCGGTCAAGCTCTCCCGCGGGGGCGAGGCTTACTACCTGCAGCGCGTTCACGACGGCTCGATCGACCTGCGTGTCGGTCGTGTTGACTGTGCTGACGGACGTGTCACCGGGCAGGCGAACAGCCATCTGGCTGGATCCGCCTCCGTCGAGGTTCATCGCCCTGACAGCTCCCAGCGAGATCATCAACTCGGCCAGATCGGTGAGCGTCATCCCTTTGCTGTAAGTGCCGTTGTCGGCGGTCACGAGCAGGAGCTTGCCGTTCCCCTTGATACCCACTGCGCTGCGCGCATGGCTGCCATCGTTATCCGGCTGCGGAACAACTGATTGGCCGCCAGTGACGAGCATGTCCCGACCGCCGACCGAGTGGTTGACCGACTGCCACGCCTCGTCGACGGCCACGGTCAGCGAGACCTCGCTGCCAACCGAAAGCGTGCTCGACCACGGGGCCGCGGTGTTGGACTGCGAGAGGACGACCTGGCCCGGACCGATGGTCGAGTTCCCGGCGCCTTGCCTGACCTGCACGACAGTTCCGCTGTACGTGCCAGTCACCGCGAGCGGCACATTGAAGCCCTCGATCACGAACTCGGTGCCCAGGTTGTCCGTCCAGGTCTTCGATCCGAAGTACGGCGTGTACAGCGCAACCTCACCGGCGAATCGACGCTGGTTGATGCGGTCAAGTGGTACGACCTCATTGCCAACGAGATTCAAGGTCAGATCTACTCGTGGCGTTCCGATGATCGGAGTCTGAGCCGCGTTTACGCCGAAGGCCGGCAGTTCCGGGCGCAGCGTGGTGTTTCCGGCGTTGATCAGCTCGCCCTCGCTGACGTTCAGCCCAAGACCCGTGCCGCCGAGCGTCCCGCCATCCTGGGCCAGGTAATTGAAGAGGCTGCCGTTCACGGTCGCGACGACGCGGCGGCCGTCGCGGCTGTACGCGGCAGCCTGATTCACGACCGTGGCGCGGTTGGCAGCAATTCCATCCGCCTGGGAGACGCGGAGCTGGATCTGTGACGCGCCGGGTTCGAACTTGACTATGTTGATGTCGCGGCTGGCGCCGTTCACACTTACAGAGCCGCGCTCGTAGTCGACGCCGGGGGCCAGCGCGAAACCGACTTCGGTTTGGTAGCCGGTAGTGATTGCGGCCAGTCCGTGAGCAGGCGAAAGAAGGCCCGCGATAACGAGGGCGAGCATGCCAAAGGCCAAGCGGGTTGCTGGTCTGGCGCGACGCGCGAGCAAGGGTTCAGCGGACCGTGAAATAGTCGGGTCCCTGGTAGCGGCCGTGCGCTCCTTGCGGATCTGCGTCAAGACGTCATGGGCGGAGCTGTTCAGCCACGAGTTTGACTCCTTGGCGATGTCATCGTGTAACTCTAGCCTCACCCAGGTGCTTGACGCCTCAAGCCGACACGATGTCCTACAACTTTGCTACGCCGCATCCGAGCCTGCGGCAATACATTTGAGCACTGTCCGGCACTCGGGACCATGAGTGGACGTGGAGTGGGGCCAGGGTAGCGGTGGCAAGCCCAGCGTGCCGAGGGAGGTGGTGTACCGAGACGACCATCATTGTGGCAAGCTTCTGGATAGCTTACAGATACCGGTTTGGAGGGAGACACTCATGGCCTTCCGTCGTGCGAGAGGATTGCAAGACCGCTCGCTTTAACCATCCTGCTTCTGTCCATGCTTCTCGCATTCCCCAGCGCAGCGGCCGGCACACGGGCGGGCGTTCAGCTGAAGGCAAAGCTCACTGACGCCGCCGGATTCGACGTCTCCGCGCCGCTGCGGGCGCTCGCATCGGCCAGACGCCCGGCGGCCGCGTCCCCGGCCGTGCGCGAGTTGCGGCCCGACCGCGGCCCGTCCAGCCGCCCGAATGGCCATCAGGTGGACGGCGCACTCCAGTCCAGCCTGGCCGTCGCAGCGACCATCCCCGCGACGGGAGCCAACTTCGAGGGCCTCAGCAATCAGGACAACTTCAACATCTTTGGATTCCGCGTCAATCCGCCCGACCCGGTCGGTGACGTCGGGCCGAACCACTACGTCGAGATGGTCAACCTCACGTTCGCTGTGTATTCCAAGACCGGTGCGCTGCTCCTTGGCCCGGCGGATACCGGTACGCTGTGGACCGGTTTCGCCATTGAGGACTGCGCCGACCCCTCAGGCGACCCGATCGTCGTCTACGACCAACTGGCGGACCGCTGGATCCTTTCCCAGTTCACGACGCGGGATCCCACGTTCTACAACTGCGTCGCGATCTCAACGACAGGCGACCCGACCGGTACGTACTACCGCTATGCGTTCACGACGGGTCCCAACTTCCCGGACTACCCGAAATACGGCGTCTGGACCGACGCCTACGTCATCACCACTCGTGAATTCGGGCCAACCGTTGAGTACGGCATCGGTGTCTACGGCCTCGAGAAGAACAAGATGATCAACGGGCAGCCGGCCCGCATGGTCGGTTACTTCATCGACGGCAACAACCCGGCCCTTGCGCCTTTGGTGGGCGACGGGCTACTGCCAGCCGATATCGACGGCAAGCAGAAGCCATTCACCGATACGGCAATCCCGATCGTCGGGACACAGGACGACGGAGCCCGCTATGGCGCCACCTTTGACGCGCTGAACATCTGGGACTTCAAGGTGAAATGGCGGTCAACGCCCGCCTCATCGTTGGAGTTCCGGGGTTCTCACGCGGTCGACGCTTTCGACTCGATCTTCCCCTGTGGCGTGGTGGCCGGGTCGCTAGCGCCGAGTAGCCGAGACTGCCTCCCGCAGCCCGGAATCACAAATGGGAGCCAGTACCTAGACATCCTCTCGTACCGGCAGCGGCCGACTTGGCGGCTGGCATATCGAAACAACAAGACGCACGAGACGTTGGTCACCGCCCAGTCAGTTGAGGCGCTGCCCGGCGTCGCTGGCATGCGCTGGTATGAGATCCGTCGTACCGGCACCAGCTACACCGTCCACCAGCAGGGCACCTATGCGCCACCTGACGGCGTGCACCGTTGGATGGGCAGCGTCGCCCAGGACAAGAAGGGCAACATGGCCCTCGGTTACAGCGTCGTGAATGGCACGGACGTATTCCCAGGCATCCGCTATACCGGCCGGCTGGCCGGCGACCCGCTCGGACAGATGACCCTCGGAGAGGGGGTCGTCATCAACGGGAGCGGTGTTCAAAGGACGACCAACTCGAGGTGGGGTGACTACACCTCGATGAACATCGACCCTGTCGATGACTGCACCTTCTGGTACGTGAACGAGTACTAAACCGTTGCCGGCCAGGCATCCAGCACGGTCGGGTGGCAGACCCGGATCGCCAGCTTCAAGCTGCCCGGCTGCTAGTGACCAGGCCGCTCGGGCGCCTCGCGCGCCCGAGCGGCCAAGACCTCCGCTGATCGCCTGCGCTATGGATTTGCCAGGCGCAGGCTGCCCGCGAACGATGAACGCGAGGACTGTCGATGGGCGTCAAGGCAACCGCCCGTCGGGGTAAGCCTCCTCGATCCAGCTGCAGATTTCGGTCGAGATCGCCCTCCAAATCGGATGGCAGCGCGGCGTTGCGCCGCTGGGGCGTCTCTCATCCCCGTGGCCGATCAGTGGTCGCTCAAAATGCGCGAACACTCGGCCGTTGCCTGCCTGCACCAGCGACTGCCGCTCTAGGCCGGGTGGTCCTTCGGGCTCATCCCGTGCTGATCAACAACTGACGCGACGCCGCCTCGGTTCTTGATCGTCGCGATCCCTCAAGATTGACAGCAGTGCTTATGATGGGCGGTACCGCATCACTTCAGAGGGGGGCCACATCAAACACCGCTTCGTGGCTTCGGTCATCGCCTGCCTGCTCTTGTTTGGCGTGTCCCCGCCCGGTGCCCAGGCGGTCGAGCCGCCACCAAACATCGTCGTCTTCTACCTCGACGACGTATCTCCCCACGATGGCCGCCTCTGGAACGATCCGTCGCGCACGCCCGCCATCTACAAGCACTTCATCGAGCGCGGCATCGATTTCCCGAATGCAATCGGCGAGAACCCGCTGTGCTGCCCCGGACGCGCCAACTTCCTGACCGGCCTGCACACCCACAACAACGGCGTGATTGAGAACGACGCGCAGTTGTTCGATCCATCAGTACATATCGGCAAGGCACTCAAGGATGTCGGCTACTCGACCATGTACATCGGCAAGTACCTGAACCTGAACAGTTCGCTCAGCCCGGACGAGTGGCAGAGTCACGGCGCGGGCTGGACTTACCTTGATGCCATTTACGGTGTCAACGGTGCGTTCAACAACTACACGTTGCACACCAAGACCGGCAACATCGCGTTCGGGACGTACCACTCGACGCAGATGGTCGCCGACCGGACGATCATGCATCTGCGCGACACGCCGGCCACGACGCCCGTCTTCGCCGTGGTATCGATCTTCAACCTTCACAGCCCGAACACACCCATGCCGGAATTCAAGGACGATCCACGGTGCGCCGCCATGCCACCCTGGAACCCGCCCAACTACAACGAGCAGGACGTGTCGGACAAACCTGCCCAGGTTCAGGCTCTGCCGCTGCTGCCATATGCCGACGGCTGGCCGATGGTCGGCTACTGCGAGGAGATGCTCGGCGTAGACAAGGCTGTCCGGCAGGTCACAGACGAGTTGGAGGCAGACGGCAGGCTCGACAACACTTTGCTCGTCTTCACCGCCGATAACGGCATGTCATGGGGAGCGCACAGGTTCGGCCAGCAGAAGCGGATGCCCTACGCCACGCCGGTGCCGCTGTACATGTCATGGCCCGCCCGCTGGGGGTCGGCACCTCGCACGATTACCGACCACACCACGAGCATCGACCTCGCGCCAACCTTCTGTGACCTCGCCGGCTGCGTCCTGAATGGCTACCCCGCCGGTCAGACAACACCGGATGGCGTGAGCCTGCGGCCACTACTCGATGGCAATGTGGCCGACCTGGGTAGAGATGCCCTGCTCGAGGTCAGCTACCTGCCCGGCCATGTGCCGTGGCAGGCCCTGCGAACCACCGCCTTGCACCCGCTCGGCCTGTGGCACTACGTCGAATATGGCAACGGCGAGCGGGAGTTGTACGACCTCAAGGCTGATCCGTGGGAGCTCGAGAATCTGGCCGGCGTGTCCCGCGACGGGGACCTGATGACGGCGCTCGGTCAGCGCCTCGATCAACTGCGTCAGGAGGGACTCACGACTCCGCGCGGCAGCGTTCACATAACGCAGGAAACGGTGCCTCCGGGCAGCCAGGACTTCACGTTCAGCGGCGGTCTCGGCGCGTTCACGCTTGACGATGACACGGATCCCACGAGGTGGGAGGACACGACCTTCAAGAACGTGCCCGTCGGGACGTACACCGTCACGCAGGAGCCGGTCCCTGGCTGGACGCTCACGGCGATCGACTGCGATGCGCCGAGCGAGGTGAATCTCGTAAGCCGCACGGCGACCATCGACCTACAGCCGAACACCAGCCTCGATTGCACCTTCTCAAATGCCCCTGCCACGACCAGTCGGCGACCCGACGCAGCCATCGCGCTCAGCGAAGCTGGCCCCTTCAAGGGCAACGACGTGTATTCGTCAATCGTCATTGATTCGCAGAAGGTCAAGCGCACCGGCGTCAAGAGGAACGGCGTCTACGACTACGCAGTCACCTTCCAGAACGATGGCGGGCGGGTTGACTCGTTCACCGTCCGCGGCCTTGCCACCGGGTCATCGAAGATGACGGTCACCTATCTCGATCCGGCCAACGTCACCACGGGCGTGACCGCAGGTACATACATCATCAATAACCTGGCGCCCGCGGCCAAGGCGAAACTGACTGTGCGCATAACAGTCGGCCCGACTGCCAGCGCGGGCGCGAAGCTGATGGTTGACCTCTTCGTATCATCGATCAACGATGCTAGCCGCGTCGACGTAGTGCGGGCCGTCGCCGTCCGCTGACCCCATATCAAGGGGATCCCGCGGGCTCAGGAGTCGGAACGGAGGCTTTGGCTGACGGGAGGTAGAGGCCCGAAAACAGGCGCGGTGTCGTAAGGGACTCGACACATGGCGGCCCAGTACCGAATGAGCGGGCCGCTTTTTTAGTTGCTCGCCAGAAGGAGCTGAGGCCCGCGACCAAATCGACGTTGACGAGCAACGCGCCTTATACAACTGGCTGCGTTCGAAGCTCGGGGATGGTAAGTGGGCTGCCCGAAGCAAAGAGTGGGTTCGAGTCCCGCCGGGCGCCATCTCCCCCTTTGGACCGGGCGATCAGCCGCGCAGAGTTCCCTGGCGCAGGACCGAGAGCATCCCGCTTGCCCCAAGCGGCTTGCTGAAGAAGAAGCCCTGGCCAAAGCGGCAACCGAGCTCTGCCAGGCGCCACGACTGTTCGCGCGATTCGACGCCCTTGGCCACCACCTCCACACCGCGATTGTCAGCGAGGTTGATCAGCGTGGTCGCGAAGACCGAGTCGTCGGCCGGGCCGGTAACGTCAGCCACGAACTCGCGAGCCAACTTGACCACGTCCACCGGCAACCGCTTCAGGTCGGCCAGGGAGGTCGCCATTCCAAAGTCGTCGAGGGCGATGCGCACACCGGCCT
>Ga0136612_10000103_pt1 | contig 21321 bp, 18 predicted proteins | sample AntDryUQ224A2306_2_FD_106644 | JGI IMG/M metagenome (GOLD analysis project Ga0136612, IMG submission 106644) | Polar desert sand microbial communities from Dry Valleys, Antarctica - metaG UQ224A (23.06) | ecosystem: Environmental > Terrestrial > Soil > Desert | place: Antarctica: Dry Valley... | reverse complement strand
GTTGCGGTTACCTCGGCGTGACTCGAATTCTGCTGCTTCTCCTCCTGGCCCTTCCGCTCTCGGCACAGACCGTCCGGATTACTGAAAAGCCGAACGGTCTGGTTTCGGGGATGCTGTATGTTCCGATCGCAGCCGAGGCACCGGTTACGAGACTGGAGCTGTTCATCAACGGGGTGAAGTGGAGCGGGGCGGAAGGTCGCGCGGCCAGCATCCAGGTGAACGTCGGGCAGTACATCCGGCGGCTGCGGATGCGCGCGGTCGGATACGACGCGCAGGGCAACATCGCCGGCGAGGACGAGATGGTCGTCAATGATCCCCGGCCGCCATTCCGCGTGCGCCTGCAGGGGCCTCGCGCGCTGCCGGAGACAGGAAGCGTGACGCTGACCGCGAACGTGCTGAAGCCGTCCGAGGTCGTTCTGAGCGGTGTCGACTTTTACGTGGGTGAAACCAAGGTAGCCACCGTCACGACCGCGCCATACAGCGCCGTCGTGGACGTGGCCAGCACGCCGCGCAGTGTTTATGCCCGCGTGGTGGCGCGCGCATCGGATGGGACCGAGGCAAATCACGTCATTTTTTTTGGAGAGCAGGCCCGGGACGAGATCGAGGTGGCGGTTCAGCAGATTCCTCTTTCGGTAGCCGCCGGCACCACTCCGCTCCGGTTGGAGGATCTGGTGGTCAATGACGCCGGCCAGCCGAGGAAGATTGAATCGCTCGTCCCCGCCGCTGATCAGCCGCTGAACGTCATCCTGCTCATCGACTACTCGGAGAGCATGCTCGAGGAGCTGCCGGTCGTGAAAGAGGCGGCGCGTCGTTTCGGGCAGGCACTCCTTCGTCCGCAGGATCGCATCGCCGTGGTCGGGTTCCACCAGCGGACGTTCTGGCTCACCGGCTTCACGAACGATTTCGCCGCGGCGGCCGCAACCGTCGACAGAATCAAGCCGATCGGTGAAACGCACCTCTACGACACGGTCATCGAGATGCTCTTCGAGCTGCAGAAGCGACCCGGCCGCAAGGCGCTTGTGTTGCTGACCGATGGAGTCGATCAAGGGAGCAGCTTCAAGCTTGACCACGTCTTTCATTACGCCCGCTACGCAGGGGTGCCGATCTACCCGATCGTGAAGAACAAAGCGCTCTCGAGGCTGATGCGTTTCGGAATCGGTCAACTCCAGGCGCGCCGGTTGACCAATCTGGCTCGGGACACCGGCGCCACGCATTTCATAATCCAAGGGGAGCGTGAGCTGCCAGCGGTTTACGAGCGGATCGCGGCGGAGCTCCGGCAGCAATACCAACTGGTTTTCTACTCGGATGCCTCGGTGACCGACCAGTGGCGCGCACTTGCCGTCACCTCGCGGGCCGGGCATCGTCTGCGGGTGCCGCGGGGATACTTTCCGTGACCGTTTGTCGGGAAGCACTCCCCGGCACGCCTCGTGAACAATGAGCCGTGGTGAACCGAGCTGCGCCGCTATATCCGGAAGGGAAGAGGCATCACCGGGTCTTCCGCGGCCTGTCGGAGAGGCAGGAACGTGTCTTCAACTGGATCGCGGGGGCAGTGGTGCTTCTGTTCGTGGCTGGTTGGGTCGGGGCGATCGTGATCATACGGGGACAGGTCAACGAGTCGAGGAGAATTCAGGCCGAGACCGGGGTGAACGCACCCGACGGTCCGATGGTGAGCGCGACCAGAAAGATGGCGTCGGCGATCATCAATCCCAGAACCCCGAAGGCCCCCTACCTCACCGGAGCGCTGAACACGCTCCGGGGTGAGAGTGGGGAACTGAAGTTTGCGACGGCGACACCGGGGAGCCACGTTTCGGAAAGCGTCCCGGAGGTGGTCACGCCGGTGGATCCCGGTGTCTACAAGCTCAGGTCGCGAATCGCCACGGCGGGCAGCGGCATGGACGATTTCAGCCTGATCTCGCTCGTTCCGCTGGCCGAGAAGCAGGCCGGCAAGATCGGGCTTTACTACCTGGGCAGCTGGCCGTTCGAAAAGGGCGGAAAGCCGCTCACGGCTTCCTATGCTGCGCCCTCAGGGTTCATCGAAGTGACCCAGGCGAATCAGGACACGTATGTGTCGGAGCACTTCCGGCTGCGCGATTTTCTCACCAAGGATCAGCACAATGTCTGGCCGAAGTACCTTCCTCTCGATCCCAGAATGATCGACAAGCTGGAGTTGACCATTCAGGAGCTCGAGAAAAGCGGTATCAAGGTCGAGCACATGCAGGTGCTGAGCGGCTTCCGCACTCCGCGGTATAACGAGAAGGGCGGGAACACTGCAGGGCGGGCCAATCTGAGCCGCCACATGTACGGTGATGCGGCGGACATATTCGTCGACAATGACCGGAACAGCACCATGGACGATTTGAACCGCGACGGACGCGGAGACACACGGGATGCCGACGTGGTGGCGCAGGCGGCCGAGCGAGTGGAGCGTCGCTATCCATCGCTGGTGGGTGGAATCGGAGTTTACAAGGCCTGTTGCGGACACGGCCCTTTCGTGCACGTGGACGTGCGCGGGAACCGGGCCCGGTGGCGGGAATGATGTTCTGGTTCACAAGGAGGTAGTGCAGTGGAAGTTCAGAAACTTTGTCCCGAATGCAATACGCCGCGCAACGACATGACGTCGGTGTGCCCGACATGCGGTGCGCCTCCTCGGCGCGCTGATACCGGCGACAACAAGCGAGCGACGGATGAGGAGGTTCGCACTCAGGATCTCGAGCCCTATGTCACCCTTCGCTACATCGCCCGCCTGTTCAAGGTGCTTGCGGTGCTGATGGTGCTGGTCATGCTCGGCGAGGTGATCACGGGGCTGATGATGGAGGGGGGCGAATCACTCCCGACCCTCATCGCCGAAGTGACCCGAATGCTGCTTCTGGCCGGCCTGATGTGGGGCGCCGGTGACGTCACCGTGCTTCTCATCGACATGGGTCATGACATCCGGGTCGTACGGATTCTTCTCGGCCGGATCAATGCCCAACTCCACCGGCGGCCGCTCGATTAGCTCAAAAGCTTCATGCCGCGCGTCAGAACGTGAGCACACAGAGACACAGAGGCCCAGAGAGGCTCTGTGTTCTCTGTGACTCTGTGGTGAAGGGTTACCCGGCGATGATGGCGCGCGCCATCGCTTCGCGGAACTCGCGATAGACGTTCTCGGGCTGGATGCCGAGCTCACGATGTCCCGCTGCCCGCTTGATCAGATTCTCGAGCGCTTTTTCGTCCAGAACGCGCGAGTCAATCGTTTTGCCGTTCAGTTCGCAGAACGCGAAGACAGAGGCCAGAGCGACCCTGCGGTTGCCCCCTTTGAACGGACGGAACGCGAGCAGAGCGAAAACGAACGCCGACACTTTGTCCGGAAACGTGGCGTAAGCCTCGCGGTTCAGCGTGGTGATCTGCGGACGCTGGACCGCGTTGAGAAGACCGAACTGTGACTCGACGACGCCGGGCTGCGCCTGATTGCCGCCGAACTCCGTGCTCACCGCACGGTGCATCTCCACGAGATCCTGGACGGTGAGATAACGGGTGCCGTCAGTCGGTGAGGCGCCGGAAAGCGTTGGGATACTTTTTGATGGCGCGCTTGAAGGCGTTGCCGACGACGGAGTTCGTGAAGCCACCTTGCTCGGCTGCGCGGGCGGGAGCGGCGTTCTTGCCGTTTCCGCTGCTCGCGGTTTTACTGGTGGCTTTTGAGGTGGTTTGGGCCGCGGCTTTGCTTTGGCCGGTGGTTTTGCTTTTCGAGGCGCTGGCTTTGCTTTTCGAGGCGCTGGCTTTGCTGCTCTTGCCGGCGGCTTCTTTGGGGCTGGCTTTTTTCCCTGAGGCTTTGCTGGCTTTGTCTTTTGCTTTGTCGCCATGCTTCATTTCAGTCCTCAGGCGGCAATGTTAGTTTAAGTTAAGTGTCTGAGTCAATAAGGGTTATGCGTTTTCGCCTGCCGGGGATGGGGATCGGGTCGGGCTGCTGGAGGGTTAACTCACTGCGACAGCAAGCACTTAGAGGTGCACCTGAACATAGGCACTAATCTTCGGTAGCGACGGCTGCGCCGGGCTCTTCGAACTCCGGCTTGACGTCATGGGAGAGGAACTCCTTACCTTTATTCGTGAGCGAAAACGTCTGGCCGGAGGCGTCGGCCTCCAGATAGCCCTTCTGAACGAGCGATGGGAGCGCTGCGGCATCCGCAGTGGGATGCTTGATGGCCTGAATCGACGGGAGCGCCATCGAGTCGCCGTTGATGCGCCGGTACTCCTGGAGGATGCGGATCTCCTGCGAGCTCATCGGGTGCGAAAGAATGATCACCATGGGTAGTCATTGTGCCTCAGGTCGCGGCTGACAACGAGGGCACCAGTAGGTCCCTCGCGCGTCCAGGCCCTGCTTTGCATACTCGATCGGGGTCGTGCAGCGCCTGCATGGCTCTCCGCCCCGGCTGTAGACCCAGAGCTTCTGCTGGCGATCCATGCTTCCGGTCGTCTCACGGCCGGCTCGGTTTTCCTCGACGTTGTAGCGAAGCAATCGGCGATTCGTCTCGACGAGCTTCTCGATCGTCTCGTCGGACAGATCCTGAACTTTCGCGAAGGGGTGCGCTCCGCAGAGGAAGAGCGTTTCAGACTTGAAGACGTTTCCAATCCCCGCGATGACTCTCTGGTTGAGGATGACATTCGCGATCTCCGAGTCGGCGCGCTCTCGGATCCGGCGGAAGGCTTCGACGGCGTCGAACGACTCGTCGAGAAGGTCCGGTCCTATCTTGCGGAGATCACGCTGGCGCACCAATCCCGGGTCGTCGAGAAACTCCGCTACCGGGATGTCGAAGCCCACCGCCACCCAGGGCTCGGTGGCGATGATGATGCGCATCCTGCGGCGAGGTCGTTTCCATCGCTCGCCATGCCTGTAGATGTGCCAGCTGCCGTTCATCCGCATGTGGGTACGGAGATGCAGTCCGCCCGAAAAATCGATGATTAGATGCTTGCCGGCTGAAACGACACGCTCGATGACCCTGCCCTCGATCGGCTCCTGGTCGTCAACGCGCGCAAGGGGGGCGAGCGCAGTCTCGAACTTCGTGACCTTCAGTCCGGCCAATGCGCTATGCAGAGTTTTCGCGGCCCGGTAGATCGTGTCGCCCTCAGGCACGCTGGATACTCCGCATCTGATAGCCCATCGCGGTTGGGGTGAACTTCGCTTCGACCAGGAATGGGGCGAGCGGGCTCTTCGCAACCGGCTCGCCGTTGACCTCGGTGATCAGAATTGCGCGCCGCTCTCCAGTGATGACGAGTGAGGCAAGTTTCGCTGCTACTTCGCGAGCCACGATGCTCCGCGCCGGCTCGTCCTCCGGCAGAAAGAGCGACAGCTGCTTCTCACCGCGTGAGATGTAACACGCCAGCGCTCCGTCCACGAGAATCACCCGCGGGCCGACGCTGCGCGAGTACATCCGGTCCCCTCCCTCTGGCCAGCGCAGGACTCCGCCGTAGGGATTGGCAGGGTCGGTTGCGGCAAGCATGACGGTCTCCGGCTCCTCAGGAGCGTCTCGGAGAGAACGGAGCAGATCGAGCGCGCCGCCCGATGCGAACTGCGTTGCGCCGAGGCCGGCCACGAAGTAGCCGCGGCGGATACGGCCCGCGTCTTCCATCGCCTTGAGCACCGGATAGACAACGCTGAAGCCGCCGGTGATGTTTTCCACGGCCGGCGCTTCACGTGTCACCAGTCCGTATCGATTGAGAAGCTGCTGCGCGATCGCAGTGGCGCGCTGTGTGTCGGTGGCCGTGGCGCCCGGGACGAGCGACCAGCGGCCTTGCGTCGACGCCGGCGCTACGCGCCGTGAGCGAAATCCCGATCGAGCCGGTGCTTTCGGCCGGGTGAACGCGCGCAGAGAGTGGAACGTGTCGTTCGTGATCACGCCCTTCCACACCAGATCCCAGATCGCGTCGACCACGCTGTTCCCGAAACCTCCCAACGCCTTCTGGATCTGCTCGTAAAAGGAGGCACCATTGCTTTGCAGGAACGAAACGATCTTCTCCTCGTTCCCGGTCAATGGAGCGATCGCGGTGGCCGGCGTTCCGCGCAGCACGCCGATGTGATCAGTCAGATAGACCGCGATCCTTCCGTCCTTCGAGCCGAGCGGCTCGATCCCGGCCCAGACGATCTCTCCGGCTGCGCTGAGCGTGTCGAGGTCCGATGGCTTGAAGCCATCGATTCGTGCCGCGAGGATCTCCCGCTCGAAGATCGATGCGGCCATCGGATACCCCTGGAGCATTTCGACCGTGTCGAGGAGCGCTTCGAGGCCGCGGCGCTTGCGTGTGATGTTCTGCCACTGTGTGAAGAGTCGGGTCAGCACTGGCTGATCGACCGGTTCCACTTCCTTGCGCAGCTTGGCCAGCGACCGGCGGCGGATGCTCTTGAGAACGTCAGCATCACACCACTCGCGCTGTGTGCCGTTGGGGCGGAACTCCCCTTCCACGATCCTTCCCCGTTCGACGAACCGCTCCAGCGCTCCTGCCACCACCGCAATTCCGAACCCGTAGCGTGCGGCGACCTCGTGCGGGGTAAACGGCCCATGGGTCCGGGCGTAGCGAAGGACCAGGTCGCCGATCGGATCGGGAACCGGTTCGAGATAGCGCTCCGGAATTCCTGCGGGAAGCGGAAGGCCCAGCGCGTCGCGATATCGGCTGGAGTCTTCGATGGCGATGAAGCGTTTCTGCCTGACCGGGTTGATCTCCACGAGGCGGCGCTGGGCGACCAGCTCTTTCAGAGTCGCTTCGGCGTCGACTGTCGACCGGGCCGCCACTTCATCCAGCGTCAGATCGCCAAGGCGCAGGAGGAGGTCATGAACAGCATCCATCGACCTGGCCTTGCGGGTCTCGTCGAGATGCTGGAGCTGCTGCTCGATCTCGTGAAGTGCGGCTTCGTCGAGCAATTCGCGCAACTCCGGCTCACCGAGAAGCTCGCGCAGCTGGGACTGGTCGATGGCCAGGGCCTGCGCGCGCCTCTCTGCCAGCGGCGCATCTCCGTCGTAGATGAAGTTCGCAACGTATTTGAAGAGAAGAGACCCGGCGAAGGGGGAAGGTTTTGCGGTGTCGGCGGTGATGACCCGGATCGAACGCTCCCGCACTTTCTTCAGCGTCTGGACCAGAGCTGGTACGTCGAACACGTCGCGCAGAACTTCCCGATAGGCCTCCAGGATCATCGGGAACGATCCGAACCGCGACGCGACCTGCAGAAGGTCATAAGCCCGTTTGCGCTGCTGCCACAAGGGTGTGCGGCCCTGGGGGCGCATGCGGGGCAGGAGCAGCGCGCGCGCTGCTGCCTCGCGAAAACGTGCGGCGAACATCGAGCTCGATCCGAGCTGGCGGATCACCAGTTGCTCGGTCTCCTCGTAGTCGGGGATGACCATCTCGATCGGCGGCGGGGCGTCGGTTTCCGGGAAGCGGACGATGAACCCGTCGTCGCTCCACATCGTCTCCACCTCGATGGCCATCTCGGCGCGGATCTTTGCCGTCGCCGCCATGGCCCACGGCGCGTGAATCTTTCCGCCGAAAGGGGTGAGCACGCAGACTCGCCAGTCGCCCAGCTCGTCGAGCACGCGCTCGATGACGATGGTCCGGTCATCCGGAATCGCACCCGTGGCCTCGAACTGTTCGTCCAGATACTTGAGGAAATTGTCGGCTGCCAACTCGTCGAGGTCGTGATCGGTGGTGAGCTTCCGCATGGCGTCGGGGCGCTTCATTTCCCGGATGGTGCGGATCAGCTTCCCGATCTCTTCGCCGAACCGGACGCTTCGTTCCGCCGCCTCCGCCTTCCAGAACGGCATCTTCCCTGGCTGGCCAGGTGCCGGCGTCACCAGCACACGATCGTGCGTGATCTCCTCGATGCGCCAGGTCGATGCGCCGAGAAGAAATGTCTCACCGACCCTGCATTCGAAGACCATCTCTTCATCGAGCTCCCCGACCCGCGCGCTCTGCGCTTTCTCCGCCCCCGCCAGGAAGACGCCGAACAGGCCGCGATCGGGAATGGTTCCGCCGTTGAGAATGGCCACCCGCTTCGCTCCTTGTCGCGAGGTCAGCTGATTGGTCATCCGGTCCCACGTGATGCGCGGTCGCAGTTCCGCAAACTCATCAGACGGGTAGAGCCCCGAGAGCATGTCCAGCACACCGTCGAACGTGGCGCGGCTGAGCTCCGCATATGGCGCCGCCCGGCGAACCGCCTCGAAAAGGTCGTTGGCGTTCCATTCATCCATCGCCACCATGGCCACGATCTGCTGCGCCAGGACGTCCAGCGGATTGCGCGGATAACGCGTCGGCTCGATCGCGCCCCGATGCATCGCATCGGTCACCGCGGCGCAGGCGATCAGATCTCCGCGGAACTTCGGAAACACGATGCCGGAGCTGGTCGTGTTGACCTGATGGCTGGCTCGCCCGATGCGCTGCATTCCGCTGGCGATCGAAGGAGGGGCTTCGATCTGAATGACCAGATCGATCGCGCCCATGTCGATTCCCAGCTCCAGCGATGACGTGGCGACGAGCGCAGGCAATCGACCGGATTTGAGGTTGTCTTCGATCTCCACCCGATGAGCCCGGGCAATGGAGCCGTGATGCGCGCTGACCAGCGCCTCGCCAGCCAGCTCGTTGAGAGAGGCCGCAAGACGCTCGGCAAGCCGTCGGCTGTTGACGAAGATCAGAGTCGATCGGTGCGCGCGGATCAGCTCGAGCAGGCGGGGATGGATGGCTGGCCAGATCGAGGCACGCTGTGGCCCCGCAGAAGCGGCCCCGCTGCGGATTCCGGTGGTCTCTCCCAAAAGAGACATGTCTTCCACGGGGACTTCGACTCGAAGCGCGAGCTTCTTCCGCTCTCCGGTGTCGATGATGGAGACCGGACGGAAGCGAGCCCGTTTCGATTCCGCGAACTCATTGTGAATCGCCTCGGTAGTCTGTTCCTCATCACCAATCGCCCCGTCAACGACAACTGACAACCGGCTACCGACAACCGCGGCACCCGCAACCGTCTCCGCCCCTCCCAGATAGTGCGCGACCTCCTCGAGCGGATGCTGCGTGGCGGAAAGACCGATCCGCTGCGGAGGCTTCTCGAGCAGTCCGTTGAGTCGCTCCAGTGACAGCGCCAGGTGAGCGCCTCGTTTTCCGGGAACGAGCGCGTGGATCTCGTCGATGATGATCGTCTCGACGCTTCTCAGCGAGTCGCGGGCGTTCGAGGTGAGCATCAGATAAAGGGATTCCGGGGTGGTAATCAGGATGTCGGCGGGCTCGCGATTGAAGCGCGTTCGCTCCGATGGCGGGGTGTCGCCGGTGCGGATGGCGATCTGCGGCGTCATGAAAGCATCGCCGCGCGCGATGGCCACGTTCGCGATTCCGACCAGTGGCGCCCGGAGGTTCCGCTCGACGTCGACGGCCAGCGCTTTGAGAGGAGAGAGGTAGATGACCCGGCAGCGCTCCATCTTCGGCGGAGCCGGCCGGAACATCAGCTCATTCAGCGCCCAGAGGAAAGCTGTCAGCGTTTTCCCGCTTCCGGTCGGCGCGCAGATGAGAGTCCAGGCCCCCGATGCGATCGACGGCCATCCCAGCTGCTGGGCGCGGGTCGGTTCGCCGAACGAGGACGTAAACCACTCCTGGACGGCTGGATGGAACGGTGCGATGAGCTTTGGGCGCTGTGACACGGCTAACGTTCAACTCCCGACGGCAGGCCGAAAGTCCATTGGCTGTTTGCGGTTAACAGTAGGCTCTGCAAGAATAGGATCCACCTCTCCCACGAGCAGAAGGTGAGCGAAGGACGGGAATGCGGCTAAAGGTACTTGGGGCCTACGGGGCGTCAGACGCGGAACACAATCTGACCGGGTACCTGATTGATGATTGGTTTGCGGTCGACGCGGGGACGCTCACGTCGAAGCTCACCCTGGCGCAGCAGGCCCGCGTGCAGGCGGTTTTCATCACCCACTCGCATGCCGACCACATCCGTGATCTCCCTCACCTGATTCACAACCGGTTCGCTCAGAACGCCGGTCCGGTGGTCATCTTTGCCTGGCGCGACGTGATGGATCTCCTCACGACCAACGTGTTCAACGGGATCGTCTGGCCCGACTTTTCAGGCATCACCAATCCGCTGACCGGGAAGGCCGTCGTTCAGTACCGGCCCCTCGTTGCCGGAAAGAAAGTCGTGTTCGGCGATATCTCACTGACGGCGGTACCGGTCGAGCACCAGATTCCGGCTGCAGGCGTCATCGTGGAGATGAACGGGCAGGCCATCACCTTCACCGGCGACACCGGCCCGACCCAGGAGATCTGGAAGCGGACCAACAAGACCGCGAACGTGGTGGCGGTCGTGACTGAAGCCTCGTTCCCCAACGATCAGCAGGCGCTGGCCGACGAGACCGCCCATCTCACTCCTCAAAGTTTCGGGGATGAGCTCAAGAAGATCGTGGCCGACGCACCGGTCTACGCCAGTCATCGCAAAATTCCGTTCGAACGCGACATCGAGTCGCAGATCAAGAATCTGCGAGACCGGCGGGCGCGGGTGCTGCTGGAGAAGAATTACACGCTGTGAGGCAGTTCTCAGTTCCCAGTTCCCCGTTTGAGGAACTGGCAACTCGAACTTCTATAATCCGCTCGTGCCTCGTGTCGCCGTTTCCGCCATCGTTACCACTTTCAACGAGGTTGATTTCGTTGAGGATTGTCTTCGCTCGATTGAGTGGGCGGATGAGACCTATCTGATCGACTCGTACTCGACGGATGGAACGCTGGAGATGGTGCGGTCGAAGTTCCCGAAGGTCCGCATCGAGCAGAGAGAGTATCTGGGGGCAGCCTCTCAGAAGAATTACGCGATCGATCGCGCCGCGCACGACTGGATCTTCTACATCGACGCGGATGAGAGGGTCACCCCGGCGCTGCGGACGGAGTTGTTAGAAGTGCTGGAAGGTCCTCTCGACCGATGGGCCTACTCGGTAGGTCGTCGCAACTTCATGATGGGTGAAGAGGTGCGCTACAGCGGTCTGCAGCGCGACCGGGTCACGCGGCTGTTTCATCGAAAGCACGCGCGCTATCCGAACAAGCGGGTCCACGCCGACCTGCTCGTCGACGGGGAGACCATCGCTCTCCAGGAGAAGATGGATCACTACTACATCCGTTCCTTCGATCACATGATCGCCAAGATGACCCGCTACGCGAATTGGGGAGCCGCGCAGATGTTCATCGAAGGGAAGACGCCCGCCGCTCACCACATCCTCGGACACGCTTTCACGAAGTTCTTTCGCGACTACGTGTTGAACCTCGGCTTCCTCGATGGAGCCCGAGGCATGATCTCCGTCGGGATGCATGTCTATTACACGTTCTGGAAGTATGCAAAGCTCTTCGAATTCAACCAGCTCAAACGACTGGGAAAGCCCGTCCCGCTTCCCCGCCTGGATGAGGACGAAGGGCGGTGGGAATTGCCGTGGGAGAAACCGGAAGGTTAGCCTGGGAAGCGGCTCACGACTGCGCTGTGACGCACGCGCGCACGGTGTCGATCAGATCACCGACTTCGAACGGTTTGCGTACTACAGCGTGTAGAGAGAATTCGTCCAGCGTTTCTGCATCCGAGGCGGTCCCTGTGACCAGAATGACTTTCGTGAGAAGGCCCGGGTCAGCCGCCTGGATTTTGCGCAACAACTCGATCCCGCCGTTCCGCACTTTCGGATCGAGCAGGATCGCGTCGTACGTGCTGGCAGAGATCAACTCCGCGGCCTCCAGCGCATCGAGGGTCGTGTGCACGACGTACGACTGCCTGGTCAGGATGTGAGAAATGAGGAGTACGACGACCTCGTCATTCTCAATTACAAGGATCTTTTTAGGGTGTTCCAACCGAGTCTCCGAGTGCTGATTGTTTACCGGGGACTGTTTCCGAAACTGCACAGTTGAGGCGTTGCCGTGCGGAACGGTTGAGCTTAGTTATTTTATTTCCAGGAAGAAGCAGTTCTCAGAGAACTGAGAACTGAGAACTGCCTCAAACCGGCATCGAATCCGGCTGCGGCTCGTAATTGAAGAACTTCGTGATGTCGTTGCGGAAGACGAGCTTGAAGTCCCCGATGGGGCCGTTGCGCTGTTTGCCGATGATGATCTCGGCGATGCCCTTCTCTTCGGTCTCTTTGTTGTAGACCTCGTCGCGGTAGATGAAGCAGACCACGTCGGCGTCCTGCTCGATCGATCCCGATTCCCTCAGGTCCGACAGTTGCGGCCTGTGGTCGCCGGTGCGCTGTTCCGGGCGTCGCGAAAGCTGGGAGAGGGCGACCAGCGGGAGGTTGAGCTCCTTTGCGATCATCTTCAGCCCGCGCGAAATCTGAGAGATCTCCTGGTTGCGCGATTCGGTCTTTCCCTTCACCGACATCAGCTGCAGGTAGTCCACCATGACCATGTCCAGCGACGCTTCCATCTTGAGTCGCCGCGCCTTCGCGCGCATCTCCATGATGTCCATGCCCGGGCTGTCGTCGACGTAGATCTTTCCCTTCGCAAGCCGCGACGAGGCCTCGGCCAGGTCGCGCCAGTTCCGTTCCGAGAGCATCCCCGAGCGGATCAGATGATTCGATACGCCCGATTCGGAGGAAAGGATCCGGAGGCCGATCTGCTCCTTGGACATTTCGAGCGAAAAGACGCCCACCGAGTGGAGGCGATTGACGGAGCCGCGCGGCTGACCGGAGCGGTCGGGGATGGCGATCGCTTCCGCAATGTTCATCATGAACGTGGTCTTACCCATGGAGGGGCGGGCGGCGATGATGATCAGATCCTGGTTCTGGAAACCGGACGTCATCTCGTTGAAGCGGTCATATCCGGTAGGAATGCCGGTGACCAGCGACCCGGCGCCGGAGAGCTGCTCGATGGCCCCCATGTTCGTCTTCGTGATCTTCTCGAGCGAAACGAATCCCTTTTCGGTATTGCCTTCGGCGATCTCGTAGAGTGACTTTTCGGCGATGTTGAGCACTTCGCCGGATTCGCTCGGCGCGTCGAGAGCAGCGCGCATGACGCTGTTGCCCATGACGATCAGCCGCCGCAGCGTCGACTTCTCCTTGACGATCTTCGCGTAGCGCTCGACGTTGGCAACGTCGGGGATGCCATCGACGAGGGAGGAGATGTAGCCCGACCCCCCGACCTGGTCGAGTACGGCCCGGCGCGCGAGCTCATCCTTCAGCGTGAGGAGATCGATCTCCCGGCTTTGTTCGGCCAGCATCCGCATCGCTCCGAAAATGGTCCGGTGCGAATCCTTGAAGAAGTCGGGGGTGTCGATGGTGCCGAGGACGCGATAGAAGGCGTTGTTGTTGATGAGAATCGATCCGAGGACGGCGCGCTCGGCATCCGTGCTCTGCGGCAGGGGCCGATCGAGTGCTACATCGAGTTGAGCTGACGACATGGATTGAAGGGGCGAATTCTTCTGCCGAAATCTCCGGGAGATCCTTATCAAGAACAATTTCGCAGAGAACCCGCAGAACATCCGCAGGCACGAGCGGCTGCAAGTCGTTGATCTGAAGCGCTTACGACCTTTTCTCCGCAGTTCTTCAAAATCCGCTGTTCGACCTCTTGACGAGGAAAACAGCGTGGGACGATTGTGCCACGCGTGTCCCACGCACCGTGGAAATCTACCGCGCGTAGAGTGGGGCGGAATCCTTTCGGAACTCTCTGCCTTCTCACACGTCTCAAGCCTGGTCCCGGAGGACGAATGAAGCGCTTTGCCCCAGTTGCCCTACTCATGTTCACCACTCTCACCGCCGCCGCTCAGCAGCCCGCGGCAGTGGACGCGCCGCAGAAGGTGGCCGCTGTCATCAACGGCGAGATCATCACCGTCGCAAAACTCGATGCGCTTTACGCGGCCATTCCGGCGCCAACTCGTGCTCAGTACGACCAGGCCGGTGGCAAGGTGGCGTTTCTCGACAACTACGTCGCCAAGCGGCTGCTGATCCAGGAGGCGCTCAAGAGTGGCTTCGACCAGCGCCCTGATGTGAAGCTGGCCGTGGAAGCGGCCCGGGAGTCGGCTCTCTTCGATCGCTACGTGAAGGAAGTCGTCGCGGCCGGTGTCCTCACGGACGCGGAAGTGCGCAAATACTACGACGATCGCCCGGCCGATTTCGCAACACCCGAGCAGGTGAAGGTGCGCCACATCGTCATCAGCTGGAAGCAGCGCTCCAGGGATGACGCTCGCAGGGTTGCCGAGCAGGTGCTGTCCGAGCTGCTGGCGATCCGGTTGACTGCTGCAGGAGAATCGGAGGGGAGCCGTCAGGTTTTCGTCTCCCGCTTCGCCGAGGCGGCTCGTAAGTACTCAGAGGACGGGTCCGCCGAAAAAGGTGGAGACCTTGGATGGGTAGGGCGCGGCCAGCTCGACAAGAACTTCGAACAGGCCGCCTTCGGCATCAGACGCGGCATGATGAGTGGAATCATCGAGACCACTTTTGGCTATCACCTGATCCTCGTTGAAGAGAAGAAGGATGCCGGGATCGAGCCGTTCGAGTCTGTACGAAACGATGTCCGAGAGTTTCTCGTCGGTCAGAAGACCACCGAGGTGATGTCGTCCGTGAAGCGCCTCACGAACGAACTGCGGCAGAGCAGCAAGGTCGCGATCTACCCGGAGAACGTGAAGTGAGCCGGTTTCACGAGGCAAAGTGACTCGGCGAACGCGACGCTCGCCGAGTCCTTGCTGATTAGGCCGTCTGAATCTGCGGAAGCTGGCGCAGCATCTTCATCGCGCCCTTCCAATGCCGCCGCGACTGTTTCACATACAGGCGGGAGCGGCGATAGGTCTTCCAGGCGTGCTTCACACCAGCGGCCCGCTCCTCGGTGTGCTGACGCCAGAGCACCAGCGCGGTCTCGAGGTGGTCTGAGGCCTTGTTGATGCGACGGCGGATTTCTTCAGCGAGCGTTCCGCTCGCGGAGGCCATCTTCGGCTCTACGAGCAGGAGCGCAGCGCGCATCCGGGCCTGCTCGATCTGAGGAAGCGCCGTGGAGCGGAGGTCGCCGGCCAGACCGGTGGACTTCAGCGCACGGATCCACCATTTCGCCGGATCCCAGTGATACCACTGGATTCCGTTTCGGAAGTCGGCCGGGAAACGATGATGGAAGCTGTGATAGCCCTCGCCGAGCGTGAGCATGGCCACGAACCAGTTGTCGCGGGCGGAGACGTCGGCGTTGTAGGTCTGTTCGCCGAGTTGATGCGCGAGAGAATTCACGAAGAACGTGGTCTGGTGCACCACGGTCAGGCGGAGGAAGCCGCCCCACAGCAGTCCGGCAATCGGGTCGCCGAACATGGCGCCGATCAGAGTGGGCAGGCCGAAGCCGCCCAGGATCAGAATCACCTTGTGCCACTTGTGCTGCCACATGACAATCGGGTTCTTCAGGAGGTCAGGAGAGTTGGCGAACGTGCCATCCCGCTCGTCGTTCTTGTAGAAGATCCAGAGGATGTGCGCCCACCAGAAGCCGCGCTTGATGCTGTACGGATCCCAGTCTTCATCGACGTGCTTGTGATGGACCCGGTGACTCGATGACCACCACAGAATCGAGTTCTGCGCAGCCATCGCGCCGAAAACCGCGTAAAACATCTGCACCGGCCACGACGCTTCGTAGCTCTTGTGCGAGAAGAAGCGGTGATATCCGGCACAGATGGACATTCCCACGGCGGCGTACATCGTCACCATGAGCACCAGCATCCACGGGCTGAACCCGGCATACCAGGTGTACAGGGCGGTTCCGACCACGCCAATGATCGGAGTGAGGGTAAGGAAAAGGATGTTTACCCAGTCTTTTTTACGGTCTTTGATGATGAAACCTCCGAAGGGTAGTACGCGTGCGACGCGTAAGTATGCATTGGTGAGGCCCGCATGAGAACGCTCATTCTGGGCATGCTATTCGCGCTGGCTCCGGTTCCGGCCGAGAAACACTATTCCCAGGCCCTGCAACTAGTTGCGGAAGCGAGCCAGACCGTAAACGCTGTCCGGCTGATCGTTCTGGGGTGGCAGATCGGGGAAGAGCTCGAGGAGACGGTTCGTCTCGACCCGGAACATCTTGCCGCCCGTATGGACCTGGTCCGCTACTACCTCGTCGCCCCCCGGCTGATCGGTGGGGGGCGCAAAAAGGCAGGCGAACAGGCTGTAGAGATCGCCCGTCGCGATCTCTCCCTCGGTCATTTCGCCGCCGGCTACATCGCCTACCGCGGCGACAAGGATCATGATCGGGCCCGCAAAGAGCTGCGACTCGCGGTCCGGACCGCAAAGAAGGCCTCGGCCAGGACCACAGCGCTGATGTGGCTGGGCTGGTTGTCGCAGGAGACACAGAACTACGACGAGGCATTCGCCTCGTTCGAGAAAATTCTGGAGATCGACCCCTCCCGGCTGGCAGCGTCGTATGAGATCGGAAGAACCAGCGTGTTCTGCCAGTGCCGGATCGAACGCGGCGAGGAGGCGTTGCTGCGGTACATGCTGTCCGCTGCGCCAACGGGAGAGATGCCGAAAAAGGGAGAGGCGGAGAAACTGCTCGCGAAGTTACGCAAATGAGCGGTTTCGTCTTACCGTTTCATCATTGGCAGATCCACCCCGCGCGCGACAGCGACATCGATCGCTTCCTGATACCCGGCGTCGGCGTGGCGCATCACCCCGGTGCCCGGGTCTGCTGTGAGCACGCGCTCGAGACGGAGTGCGGCTTCGGCCGTACCATCCGCGACGATCACCATCCCGGCATGAAGCGAGTACCCGATCCCCACCCCACCACCGTGGTGCACCGACACCCAGGTCGCGCCGCAGGCAGTATTGAGGAGGGCGTTGAGAATCGGCCAGTCGGCGATGGCATCGGACCCATCCTTCATCGCCTCGGTCTCCCGGTTCGGTGAGGCGACGGAGCCTGCATCGAGATGGTCCCGGCCGATTACGATCGGCGCCGAGACCCGTTTCTCCGCCACGAGCTGGTTGAAGAGCAGCCCGGCCCGGTGGCGCTCGCCGTAACCGAGCCAACAGATCCGCGCCGGAAGTCCCTGGAACTCAACCCGTTCTTGAGCCATGCGGATCCAGCGATGCAGCGGTTCGTCGTCCGGAAAGAGCTCGAGGATCGCTTCGTCGGTGGTGTGCAGGTCCTTCGGATCGCCGGAAAGAACAGCCCAGCGGAACGGGCCTTTTCCCTCGCAGAAGAGTGGTCGGATGAATAGAGGGACGAAACCGCCAACATCAAACGCGTTCGCGACTCCGGCTTTGAGCGCCTGCCCGCGCAGGTTGTTGCCGTAGTCGAAGGTGATGGACCCGCGTCGCTGCAGTTCGAGCATCGCGCGCATATGGCGGGCCATGGTTGCGTACGAGAGTTCGACGTACCGCGCCGGATCGGATTCCCGCAGCGTCAAAGCTTCGTCGAATGACATTCCGGCGGGGACGTAACCGGTCAGCTCGTCGTGCGCCGAGGTCTGGTCGGTCAGCACATCGGGAACGATGTCTCGTTCGATCAGCGCTTCGAGGAGGTCGACCGCGTTGGCGACCACCCCGATCGAAATGCCCTCACCACCGTCCCGCGCAGAAAGCGCCCGTGTGATGGCCGCGTCGAGTGAGGGTGCCTCCTCATCCAGATAGCGCTTGTCGAGACGCCGTCTGATACGAGAGCGGTCCACCTCCGCAATGAGGCATGTCCCCTCGTTCATCGTTGCCGCGAGTGGCTGCGCGCCGCCCATGCCGCCCAGCCCGGCGGTGACGACCAGTTTTCTGCGGAGCCCGCCGCCGAACTGCTGCCGAGCCAGCGAGGCGAAGCACTCATAGGTTCCCTGAAGAATCCCCTGCGTGCCGATGTAGATCCAGGAGCCGGCCGTCATCTGTCCGTACATGGTCAGACCGAGGGCGTCGAGACGGCGGAACTCATCCCAGGTGGCCCAGTGCGGAACGAGATTAGAGTTGGCGATGAGCACGCGCGGCGCGTTCTCGTTCGTCCTGAAGATCCCCACCGGTTTTCCCGACTGCACGAGGAGCGTCTCATCGCCGGCGAGCCGCCGCAGCGCGGCCACGATGGCGTCGTAGCACTCCCAGTTGCGTGCCGCCTTGCCTATTCCCCCGTAGACGATCAGCTCGTCGGGGCGCTCGGCCACCTCGGGGTCGAGATTGTTCATCAGCATGCGCAACGCCGCTTCCTGCTGCCAACCCCTGCACGTGATGCTGGTTCCGCGCGCCGCGCGGATCACTCGGTTCATACCGGAATCTTATGCCGATAGAATCGGCCGGTGAACAAGAAGCAGGAACGCGCCACCGAAATCTCATCGCGACTGAAAGGGATGTACCCGAAGGCGAAGTGCTCGCTCGACTTCACCAGCGCGTTCGAGCTCCTGATCGCAACGATGCTCTCGGCGCAGAGCACCGACGCACGCGTGAACCTGGTGACGAAGAGCCTGTTCAGAAGGTATCCAGATGCGCAGGCGTTTGCGTCGGCAGGTCAGGTGGAGATGGAGCGTGAGGTCCGGCAGACCGGCTTTTTCCGGAACAAGGCAAAGGCCGTCATCGCCGCGTCGAAGGTCATCGTCGAGAAACACGCCGGGGACGTTCCTCCCTCGATGGCGGAGCTGACCGCGCTCCCGGGCGTCGGCCGCAAAACGGCGAACGTCGTTCTCGGTAACGCGTTCAAGATTGCGGCAGGGATCGTAGTCGACACCCATGTCTCCCGTGTTTCCGGCCGCCTGGGACTGACCGCCAACTCCGATCCGGTCAAAATCGAAGACGACCTGATGAAACTCCTCCCGCAGAAAGAATGGACGAGCTTCGCGCATCGGACGATTCTCCATGGCCGTGAGATCTGCGTCGCGCGCAAGCCAAAGTGCTCGGTGTGCAAGCTGAATGACGTCTGTCCGAGTGCCGAGGAAGCGGAGGAGGAGTGAGAACAGCCTCACGGCCTATCAACCGTCCCCGCCGCGGTCCAGGGACCGCAGCGCGCGATGCGGCCTGCGGTCTTGCCGGTGCCGCGGAAGAGGCCGTATTTCTGAATGGCTTCCCGACCGTACGCGGAGCAGCTCGGCTTGAAGCGGCAGCGGGTGAAACGGGCGATGCGAGGGGAGATGCGGGCGCGGTACTGATCGATCGCGGCAACGGCGGTTCGTACTCCGAAGCGCTCGCGGGGTGGAGAGGCGAAGTCGTGTCCCACCGCGAAGGCCAGCAGCGCCACCGTGACCGAGACGAGGATCAGGCGCGTTCGGCTTCTTTTGCCTTGTCCCACAGGGCGTCCATTTCTTCCAGCGTGAGCTGATCGATGTTCTTCCCGTCCGCTCTGACCGCGCTCTCCATCGATTCGAAGCGGCGCATGAACTTGCGGTTCGTGCCCTGTAGCGCTTCCTCAGGGTTCACGTCGAGTTTGCGTGAGATATTGGCGATGGTGAAGAGGAGATCGCCGATCTCACCTTCGATCTCCGCCCTCTCGTTCCGGCTCACCGCTTCACGAAGCTCCGCGATCTCCTCGTCCAGCTTCTCGAAGACATCCTCGGTACGACGCCAGTCGAAACCGACCCGGGAGGCCTTCTCGGTGAGGCGCGAGCCTTTGAGCAGCGCCGGCATGGCCTGAGGGACGCCTGACAGGACGCTCTTGTTCTCCGCTTTCCTCTCCTCGTTCTTCAGCTTCTCCCAGTTCACCAGGACCTGCTCCGCGTCCTCGGCCAGGGCATCGGCGAAAACGTGGGGATGCCTGCGCACCAGCTTGTCGTGTACGGCAGTGATCGAGTCGAAGATGTCGAACGAGCCGTCCGCGCGCGTGATCTCCGCGATGAACACCGCTTCCAGCAGGAGATCGCCGACCTCTTCGAGAAGGGCATGCCGGTCGTCGCGATCGATGGCGTCGACCACTTCGTACGCTTCTTCGATCACGTGAGGCTTGAGGTCGGCAAGTTTCTGCTCCCGATCCCACGGGCAGCCGCCCGGACCACGCAGGGCCTTCATCAGATTGACGAGGTCGTCGAACGAGCGCCTTGGCACGAGGGCGATATTAGTGCAGGTGAGGTTCGTCCGATTTCAACGATCTTCCCTGTCTGAACAGGCAGAATCCTTCTGTTAGCATGCGAGGTCCGGGTCGCATCCGATCCGAATTGTCCATGCCCGACCAGGTGCTGATCGTTGCCGGTGAAAGCGCTGCGCGCACACCATCGGAAATCGTTCGCTCTCTACAACTGACGCCGGTGGTAGCCGGGTCGGAGGAAGAGGCAGAGCGACTGCTCGGGCAGGAGCGATTCGCGCTGGTCGCAGTGATCGGCAATTCTGCTTTCCGGCGCCTTCGCGATGTGGCGCTGGCCAGTCAGCCCACCGTCCGCGTGCTCGAGCTTTCTGACGGCGTCGTCGACGCCGCGGAAATCCGTCGTGCGCTGGTTCGGTACCTTGACCGCCAGTCTGACTCCACCCGGACGTTTGATGAGCAGCGGTATCGTTTCCTGAGCTCGATTCTCGAATCCTTCATCGCGACGCTCGATCTTCAGGAGGTCATTCGCCGGATCGCCACGATCACCCGCGAAGAATTCGCCGCCGACCGCGCCTGGCTCCTCCATCCGATCTTTGAAGGGGTGGAGTTCGCGAAGATCGCTTTCGCCGTGACCGGCCCCGGAGTGGCGGCGGAGATGGAAGAGAAGGGCCCGGTTTCCCTCAAAGGGTCGGCGGCGCTGATTCGCCGGGGCATGGAGTCATCGGAACCAGTCACCGTGCGCGAAGGCGACCCGGACCTCGATCCCGACCTGGCCCGGCGGTTTCATGTTCGCTCCCAGATCGTGCAGATTCTCCGTCCGCACGATGGAGAGCCGTGGGCTTTCGGAATGCAGCAATGCTCGGCGCCACGCGAATGGACCGGCGAGGAAACGCACCTCTTCGCCGAGGTCGGTCGTTACGCCACTCTGGCTCTCAACAACAGTCTGCTGCAGGGGCGCGCGGTGCGCGAGATGGCGAAGGTGAAGGCCATCCTCGACCAGATTCCGGAGGCCGCGGCAATATACGACGCCAACGGTCATCTGGAGCGGATGAACCTTGCAGCGCAAAGGGAGCCCTCACTTTTCTTTTCGGCGGATCCGGAAGGCCGCATTCGAGGCAACCGGCATCGCTACCTCGACGGCAGTTCGCTCGCGGCCGGGGAGCTGCCGTCGATGCGCGCTCTCCGCGGCGACAGCGTAAAGTCGGATTACCTCGTCAGCGACGTCAAAGGCGACGAACGGGTGTTCAACTTCAAGGCGGCCCCGATCCGCGACGCGGTGGCTCGCATCATCGGCTCCGTGGTCCTGTCACGGGACGTGACCGAGGAGAGGCAGAACGCGGAGCGCGAGACGTGGCGCAGGCGGCAGGCCGAATGTCTGGCCAGCCTGGGGCTCGATTCGGCACAGATGCAACCGTCCTTTAATGACCTCAATGAGTC
>Ga0136612_10000102_pt1 | contig 21350 bp, 20 predicted proteins | sample AntDryUQ224A2306_2_FD_106644 | JGI IMG/M metagenome (GOLD analysis project Ga0136612, IMG submission 106644) | Polar desert sand microbial communities from Dry Valleys, Antarctica - metaG UQ224A (23.06) | ecosystem: Environmental > Terrestrial > Soil > Desert | place: Antarctica: Dry Valley... | reverse complement strand
CCTCGGCATGCATCGACGATCCGCGGGGCTTTCGGAGGGCAGCAGATGGCCGATCACCTGGATTCTGACCGTGCCAGCATCGAAACCTGGTTCCTTTCCGGGGAGGAGCGAGCGAATCGCGCCACCCGGATCCCGATCTGGACCGAGGGCAACGAGGTCACGCCGCTGATCCATGGCGGCACCTACTTCGACCGGCTGGTCACCGCGGTGGAGGGTCTTGATGCCGGAGACCAGCTTTTCTTCACCGACTGGCGGGGCGACCCGGACGAGCGGCTGCGTCCCGAAGGTCCGACAGTGGCCGAACTGTTCTGCTCGGCGGCCAGTCGTGGCGTGATCGTCAAGGGGCTGATGTGGCGCTCGCACTCGGACAAGATGGGCTACAGCGGGGAGGAGAGCCGCCATCTCGGAGACGAGGTCGAGGCCGCCGGCGGTGAGGTGCTGCTCGACCAGCGGGTACGCAGGGCGGGCTCGCATCACCAGAAGCTCGTTGTCCTGCGTCATGTCGGCCGCCCGCACAAGGACGTCGCCTTCGCCGGCGGGATCGACCTGTGTCATGGCCGCCGCGACGACGCCGAGCACAACGGCGATCCGCAACCCATCACCATGTCCAAGAAGTACGGTCCGCGCCCGCCCTGGCACGACGTACAGCTCGAACTGCACGGGCCGGTCATCGGCGCCTTGGACACGACCTTTCGCGAGCGATGGTTCGACCCGACCTCGCTGGACTCGCACGACCCGATCGCCTGGGTACGCGACAAGTTGAGCAAGGCCGACCTGAGTGCCGACCCGCTGCCCGACCAGCCGCCCGATCCTCCGGCCTGCGGACCGCATGCTGTGCAGGTACGGCGTACCTACCCCTCGATCCGGCCGGGTTACGATTTCGCGCCGCGCGGTGAACGATCCGTGGCCCGGGGTTACGGCAAGGCGATCCGCCGAGCGCGCCGGTTGATCTATCTCGAGGACCAGTACATGTGGTCCACCCAGGTGGCCAAGCTCTTCGCCGACGCGCTGCGTGACAACCCCGAGCTGCAGCTGGTCGTCGTCGTACCCCGGTATCCCGACGTGGACGGCCGGCTCGCGCTCCCGCCGAACCAGGTCGGTCGGGCCGAAGCGATCGCCATCTGCCAGCGGGCCGGTCGTGGCCGGGTGCACGTGTTCGACATCGAGAATCATGACGGCACCCCGGTGTACGTGCACGCCAAGGTGTGCGTCGTGGACGACATCTGGGCCGGTGTAGGGAGTGACAACTTCAACCGGCGCTCGTGGACGCACGACAGTGAATTGTCATGCAGCATCCTGGATTCCACGTTCGACGAACGCGACCCTCAGGATCCGGCCGGGACGGGGGATCGGGCGCGGACCTTCGCCCGTGACCTCCGACTGACTTTGTGGCGCGAGCACATGGACCACGCCAAGGACGGCAGCCAGGACGACCTTCTGCTGGATCCCGAGTCAGCCGTCGCGGCCATCTCGGCCTCGGCCGACGCGCTCGAGGAGTGGCATCGACGAGGCAGAGCCGGATCGCGCCCGCCCGGCCGGTTGCGCCCGCACAAGCCGGAGAAGCTTGGCCTGGCTACCCGGCTGTGGGCCGTGCCGATGTACCGAATGGTTTATGACCCCGACGGCCGTTCCTGGCGCGACAAGCTGCGCCATCGCTGGTGAGCACTCAGCTGCCCACGGATCGAGGCAGCGATCAGCCCATTGGCCGGAGTCGAGACCGAACCTGCCGGATCTGTCGATGAGGCGGTGCTCGCGGCGGCCCTCGGCGTGGGAACGCTGGTATCCAACGACCTGGTGCTGGGCCGACGTGCGGCAAATCTCGGGGTGCGCTGGTTGCGTACGGCCGACCTACTCATCCTTTGTGTGAAGACCGGCACCGTGAGCCAGGACGATGGCCGGGCGGTCCTGAATGCCTTGCATGCTTCTGGTCGCCTGACATCGGCGCTGCTGACCAGTTACCTCGAGGAGATCTGATGGCACACGCGGTCCGGGTCAACGCCACGATGGGCGAAGACCTGCTGCGTCGGGTCGATGCGTTTGCCGCCGAGCGGTATGAGGACCGGTCGACGGCACTCAGACAGCTGGTGGCCTTTCGCCCTTCGAGAACTGCACAAGCGCGACTCCATGGATGCCTATGCGGCCGGCCGCTGAAGCTGTTGACCTACCGGAACCGGCGCCGTCACTCGTGAGCCGACCGGGCTAGCGTCTGATCGGTGAGCGATCCCGGCGGCCCGCCGCTGTCCTCGCGAGCGCTCAACCGGATGCTGCTCGCCCGGCAGCTGCTGCTGGATCGGTCAGGGATGACCGCCGGTGAGGCGATCGTGCACCTGGTCGGGATGCAGGCCCAGTCCCCGCTGGCTCCCTACGTCGGGCTCTGGAGCCGGCTGCGAGCTTCGACCCCGACGATCTGGCCTCGCTGATCAAGCAACGGAAGGCCGTACGCGGGACCTCGTTGCGCAAGACGCTGCACCTGCACACCGCCGCCGACTACCTCGCGACCACGAACCGGTGTTGAGCTCCGGAAACTGCTGGCGGCGCTCTGGCCGGACCGCGACCCGTTCGCGCTGTGGCATGTGGTGGCCTGCGTGCTTCCGCTCGTACAGGTTCCGCCACGCGGCTTATGGGGTCACAGCGGCCCGGTGACGCTCACGACCGTCGAAGCGTGGCTGGGTCGGTCCCTGGTCAGCGAACCCGATGCCGAGGCGGTCGCCTTGCGGTACCTGGCCGCGTTCGGGCCCGCCTCGGCCAGCGACATCCGTACCGGGTCCGGGTTGCCGGGATCCGCGACATCCTGAAAGGGCTAGCCCCGCAACTGCGCACCTTCACCGACGTACGCGGCCGGGAACTGTTCGACGTACTCGACGGCCGGTTCGCAGATCCGGAAGTGCCTGCAGCGCCACGGTTGCTGCCCGAGTTCGACAGCGTGCTGCTGTCCCACGAGGACCGTTCGCGGATCGTGCCGGACTCTCTACGGGTACGGGTCCAGCGCAGCCTGGGCAAGCCGATGTTCCTGCTCGACGGCTTTGTGGACCACCTCCCATGTTGATCATCGGAAACTGAGGGGGTTTTCAGCCCAGGATGGCAAATAACCCCCCGTAGTTCCGATGATCAACTTTCCGGAGGGACAGCTGATCAATTCTTCGGCGGGGGCGGGCGCGCGGCCGCGACGGCGGCGGTGAAATCGGCGCAGCGCGCAACCTCGGCCGACATCGGATTGACGATCAGCTTGGTCGCGATGCCCTCGACCGCGGTACGCAGCGCCCGGTCGGCAATGGCTCCACGGCGCCGGCCGCCGACTCGTGCAGCACGGCGTCCCAGACCTGCGGTGAGCAGGCCGAGCAGGATCCCGCCGAGCAGCATCAGCGTCGGTAACGGCAGGCCGATCACCAGCGGCGAGTCCACCTCGATCTGCAGCCAACCCAAGGCGGCGAGCAGCACCAGCCACAGCCCCCCGAGGACAGCGATCCCGAACAGCGTCCATTGCAGCCAGCTGGCCAGCTTCCACCAGCGCGGCTGCTCGCGGACCGGCAGCGTCACGTACCCAACGGCCCGGTCCAAGGAATCGGGAAGGTCGTTCTCGCTGGCCCGCCCGGCCGCCGCGACCGCTGCCTTCCACGGACCGGTCAGGCCGTCGGTGGCCCGGCCGATCTCGGCCCGTACGGCGGAATCGACCCGAGCCCGCTGAGCCGGAGTCGGGGCCGGCAGCGACGTACGAGCAGTGACCATCGCCTCGAGGTCCGCGCTGCTGCCGGAGGATTCGGAAACCGGAGACTTGGCACCAGAGGTCCCACCGGAAGCCTTGCCGCCGGCGCCCTTAGCGTCTGGCCCGATCCGGTCACCGAGATGCAGTCGGCGGAGCGGATCGGGCCGCAGCCGGGCCAGCCATCGGGTGAGCGGGAAGCCGACGTGTTCCTTGGCCCGCATCTCGTGTGAGCTGGCGACGGCGGCAGCGACGGCGGGCACGCCGGCAGCCGAGGCGAGCGCGTCCACGAGGCCGGTGGAGGGCTTCTCGGCCACCGTCACCGGATGATCGAAGCCGGATTCGGCCAGCTGGGCGGCGGCCCGGTCGACGTCGGCGGTCAGTCGTGCCGAAGCCGCGCGGGTCTTCTTCACCCGATCCCGGAGCACGGCCACCAACCGATCGGTCCCCAGGCCGGTGGCTGCCGAGGTCGCCAGAATGGCCGGCTTGGCGAATCCGTCCTCGACCAGCAGCCGGCGCAGGTCGCTCAGACAGGCCTCGCGCTGGGCGTCGGACAGTTCGTCGACGTGGTTGAGCGCGAACAGCATCACCGAGCCGTGCTTGGCCAACGGAGCGAGATAGCGACGGTGCAGGATCGCATCGGCGTACTTCTGCGGGTCGACCACCCACACCATCAGATCGACCATCGCCACCAGCCGGTCCACTTCGAGCCGATGCGCCATCGCTGTCGAGTCATGGTCGGGGAGATCCAGCAGGACCAAGCCGGTCAGCGCATCGGTGACTCCGGGCGTGGGCAGAACGTGGCGTTGCTCGATTCCGAGCCAATCGAGCAGACTGCCGGCCCCCTCTGCCCCGGGCCCCCAGATGCAGGCCTGCGGGATGGCCGTGGTCGGGCGTCGAACCCCGACCCGGGCCAGCGGCTCACCGGCCAGCCGGTTGAACAGCGAGGACTTCCCAGATCCGGTCGAGCCGGCCAGGGCGACGACGGTGTGCTCGGTGGAGTGCTCCAGACGCTGGCCGGCCCGCTCCAGGACGGTGCGGGCCGCGGTCAGCGAACTGTCCGGAACCCGACCCTGCCCGGTCTCGACCGCACGTGCCAGAGCAGCCAGCCGGGACTGGAGTTCCGCACCGGCGCCGGGACCCGGTGCGCGGCGTCCGGTGATCGACTCGACCAGGCTTCTCATCCTTCGTCCGCCTTGCTCGCTGCGCTCATCGGTCGGTCCGCTCCTCCCTCGCTGGCGCTCGGTCGATGCTCCCTCCCTCTCGGCGGGTCATCGCAGGGCCGCCGCGGCGTCGGTAGCCGCTGCCAGCCGTTCCGGTACGTCGGGATAGACGCCAAGTGCATCGAGGCGCTGCAGGTAGCGCAGCAACTCCGCGCCGAGCAGCGCCTCGACCCGGGCATCGAGATTCTTCCGCGCCCGCGCCGCCAGCGTCCGGACGGCCTGGTCGCCGAAGATCGCTTCGAGCAGCTTCTGCCCGACGACGGCCGTCCCTCCGGCCACACCGAACTCCGCGCCGGTGACACCTGCGGTCGATGCGAAGACCACGATCATCAGGGTCACCCCGATCCCGTTGACGCCGTAGGCAAGGACCCGTGCGACCGACCGCTTGTCCGACCCCTCTTCGCGGACCAGCTGCATGACGTAGCCCTGCCAGTCCCGGATCGCGCGCGACGCGGTCTCCCGAAAGTCCGGCGAGATGTACTCCAGAGCTGGCCCGTCCTGTTCCAGCAAGGCCGTACCGGCCGGGGTCTGTCGCCAAGCGGCGCTGGTCTGCTCGGCGGCGGACTCCGCGGCGGCGCGCAGCATCGCCTCGAGGCCGGTCTCTACGGCTTCGGTCAGCTCGTTCTCCGGGGCCGGCCGCCCGCGCAGCGCGGCCGACAGCTTGTCGCGCAACCAGCCGATCCGGCGCTCAAGGCTGCGCAGCAGCTCACCGGTGCCGACGAACTCCTGCCACCGCGCCAGCACCTCACCGCGCAGCAGCGACCCGTCGGCGGTGCCCTCGGTGACTCGCGCACCGGCGGCCCGATAGATCCGGTCGGCGTCGGCGCGCAGCCTCCCGATCGCGTCCAGCTGCTCGACGTGCGCGCTGACCAGCGACGGCGTGCTGCCGATCAGGTGCACGATCGCGCCCTCGAGCGTCTGCCGTACGACAGCCGCTCGCGCGGCGCTGTCCGCGGCCAGGTTGCCCAGCCAGATCCGTAGCGGCATGACCGCGTTCAGTGGGATCAGTCCCTCGTCGTCGAGGGGAACCTCGGGTACGACGAACAACGGCGCCTGGCCGAGTCCTTGCTCGTCGAGCATCTCGCGCAGATGGGCGCTGATCTCGTCGATCGCTTGAGGGGCGACCCGGTCCAGCACGAGCGCGACGGCAACGGTGCGTTCGACTGCTCGGCGCAGGAATCCCCATGGCACGGCGTCGGCGTAGCGCGCCGCGGAGGTGACGAACAACCACAGGTCCGCGGCCGCCAGCAGCTGGTCGGCCATCTCCCGGTTCTCGGTGACCACCGAGTCGACGTCGGGTGCATCGAGCAGGGCCAAGCCGAGTGGAACCGTCTCGTCGGTAGCCAGCTGCAGGCTGTTGCCGGCGGTGCCGTCCCCGGCCGTACCCGGCGTACCGGGCGTACCGGGCGTACCGGGCGTTTCTGCCGTCCCGGCCGTGCCCGTCGTTCCGGTGGTACGAGCCAGCCCAGGCAGCACCCGGTTGCTGGCGAACCACGCTCGGTCCTCGGGGTTGAGAACCAGGACCGGGGATCTGGTGGTGGGGCGCAAGACGCCCGGTTGGCTGACCCGGCGCCCGACCAGAGAGTTGACCAGGGTCGATTTCCCGGCCCCGGTCGACCCGCCGACGACGACCAGCAGCGGCGCGTCGAGTCGGCTCAATCGGGGCAGGATGTAGTCGCTGAGCTGATCGGTCACCGACTGCTGGGTACGCCGAGCCTGGTGCGCAGCCGGAAGCTCGAGCGGGAAGGCACAGCTGGCGACCGCGACCCGCAATTGGTCGAGGGCAGCCAGCAGTGGGCTGCTCGCGGGCGCGGTCATGGGTTGATTGTCCTATGTCACAGATGTGCGGCTATGTCCGCCGGGCCGACCGAGAGGGTCAGGTCGCGATCGAGCACCGCGCAGAGCCGGGCGACCTCCTCGGTCAGGAGTCCGCGCAGGGCGGAACTGGCTCGCCCGAACACCTCGACCCGGACCTGCTCGGCCCGCTCGGCCCGGCCCTGACGGCGGTAGGTCCACACGCCGCTGACCACGCCGTCGATCAGCAGGACCGGCAACGGCCCGCAGAGAAATCGGCGGGCACTTCCCTTGATGAATCCCCGCCCGTGTGCCGCTGCCCGCCGCGCGGCCTCCGGCGGAGCCAGTTCGTCGCGCGGATGCGAGCCGACGGCGAAGCAGTCGAAATAGCCCAGTAGCCGCACGCAGTCGGTGACCGGCTCCCAGTCCTGCGGCTCGGACGCGGCCAGCACCCACGATCTCGTGCCCTCGATGTCCACCGCGACCAGCTCGTGGCCGAGTGCGGCGTACACCTGTCGTGCCGCCCCGGCCGGCATCGCGAACCACTGGGCGAACTCCTGATGGGTCGCCGGACCGTACGCGGCGAGGTAGCGACGGGCCACCTCGACGAGTACGGCCGGCGCGCCACCGACCAGCGCGCCGTCCTCGGCCGTCCACACCTGTGCGGTCGTATCGGACAGCCACTCGTCGGCTCGTACGAAAGTGACCCGATTCGCTTGCGGCGGACCGTAACACAGGACGCCACGGGCGACCGCCTCGTCCACCGCCAGCCGCCAGTGCGGCCAGCCGGTGCTCCAGGCTGCTGAGGCAAGGGTGTCGACCCACGGTCCGCACTCGTCGGTGATCGCGGCGCCGAGTTCGCTTCGGGTCAGCCGGGTTCGGTGCGTGACGGACAGCACGGCCGTACGCAGCTGCTCCGCCTGTGCCTGCGTGGGCGGGGGCGGACCCTCTGCCGGTGGTTGGGCGGAGCGCTGCTCGGGCAAGGCTCGAGTGGCGGCGGTCCACAGCGAGAGTTCCTCGGCGGGAAACACGTGGACGGTGCCGCGCGGGCCGTAGGTCTTGACCAATGACCGATCCCGCCACAGCGCGTCGGTGATCAGGTCGGACCCGGCGCCGCGCACCCGACGAGCCAGCGAGAGGGCTGCGGCTGACCCCACCTGGGCGTGAATCCCACACACGGTCGAGGCGACCTGGGTGGCGCAACCTCCTGGGAACTGCTCGAGCAGGCCGTGGCGTCGCAGCCGGTGCCCGCGTACCCGGTCCCAGGTCAGCGGCAGTGGCACAGGAACAAGCGGAGCCGCAGGCATCAGTCCACTGTGCCGCAAGCCGCCGACCCACCCACCCTTGACCGTTGTGCGCATAACGGCGAGATTTGGGTCGGCTCGGCCTGCCCCTCTCGACACCGGCGCCGCCGAAGGCCAAGGTGATCCTCGATCACGTGGTGATCGCACCGCTCACGGGACGGAGACAGTGATGGCTGATACCCGCGCCAGCACCACGCAGGACACCGATTCGCAGGGGGAGCCGGCGCTTCGGCGCGTGATGGGTCCCAAGCTGCTACTGCTGTTCATCGTCGGGGACATCCTGGGTACCGGTGTGTACGCGCTGACCGGTCAGGTCGCCGCGGAGGTCGGCGGCGCGGCATGGGTGCCCTTCCTCGTGGCCTTTCTCGTCGCCACCATCACCGCATTCAGCTACCTCGAACTGGTGACGAAGTATCCCCAGGCCGCCGGCGCCGCGCTCTATACCCACAAGGCGTTCGGAATCCACTTCGTGACGTTCATCGTTGCTTTCGTCGTGATGTCGTCGGGCATCACCTCGGCCTCGACCGCCTCACGCGCCTTCGCCGCCAACCTCGGAAAGGGCTTCGGGCTCGACATCGGCCCCGGTGTGATCGTGCTGATCGCACTGGGGTTCATGCTGCTTGTCGCGGCGATCAACTTCCGGGGGGTAGGCGAGAGCGTCAAGGCCAACGTGGTCCTCACCCTGGTGGAGTTGTCCGGGCTCCTGCTAGTGATCCTGGTCGGACTGTTCGCGATCTTCGGCGGGGATGCCGACTTCTCACAGGTGGTGGCTTTCGACACCCCGGACGACAAGAACGTCTTCCTCGCAGTGACAACTGCAACCTCGTTGGCCTTCTTTGCGATGGTCGGCTTCGAGGATTCGGTGAATATGGCCGAGGAGACCAAGGAACCAGCCAAGATCTTCCCGAAGATCATGCTGACCGGGTTAGGGATCACCGGCTTGATCTACGTGCTCGTCTCGATCGCTGCGGTGGCTCTGGTACCGGTCGGTGACCTGGCCGGCAGCGACACCCCGCTCGTGCTGGTGGTCGAGGCCGGGGCGCCGAACCTGCCGATCAGCGACATCCTGCCCTTCATCTCGATGTTCGCGGTGGCCAACTCGGCGTTGATCAACATGCTGATGGCCAGCCGGCTCATCTACGGCATGGCCAAGCAGCGGGTCCTGCCGCCGGTCCTCGGCAAGGTGCACCCCGATCGCCGTACCCCTTGGGTCGCCATCATCTTCACCACCCTGCTGGCCTTCGCCCTGATCACCTACGTCTCCTACGCCAACGAGGACGCCATCGCCGTGCTCGGCGGTACGACGGCGCTGCTGCTGCTCGCTGTGTTCGCGGTCGTGAACATCGCCGTGCTCGTTCTGCGCAAGGATCCGCCGCCTGAAGGAGCCTTCCGGGCGCCTTCGGCACTGCCGATCGTCGGGGCGATCACCTGCCTCTACCTGGTCACGCCGCTGTCCGGTCGCCCGCAAGCGCAGTACCTCGTCGCCGGGGCGCTCGTGCTGCTGGGAATCGTGTTGTGGGTGATCACGATCATCATCAACAACCGGCTCGGCATCCGGCCCACCCGGCTCAGCGATCCGGAGCACTTCAGTACCCGGGGGCCGGTCAACTGACCTACCGACCAAGGCGATCCGACGCCGCCGGCCGGGCGGCCCCAGGCTCGGGAGCGCTCCGGCTGGCGTCCTAGGGTGACGCCGATGAGCGCTGGAATCGGAAGCGGGCCGGCAACGACCCGGTGCTCCGGGCTGGCCGGTGTTCTCGGACTGCTGCTGGTCTTCGTTACGGCGGGATGCACTGCCGGGGATTCCGGGTCTGACCAACCGGCCGGTACGTCATCCCCGCTGGCGACGACCACCGCGCAATCGGCGGTGCCGACCTCGACCGGACCGCCTCCGCCGGGCCCGCCGGTGGTCGCGGACGCGCCGTGTCCCTACCTCGAGCAGGGCTTCATCGAGGAGACCATCGGCCAGCGGATGGAGCGGGTCGAGACGATCACGGTGGACGGGCAGCCGGCCCCCGACTGCGTCTTCTACCGGCCGGACGGATCCGCCGCGGTGACGATCGATCTCACGCCGTACTCCGACCCGGTCGCGGCGCAGAACGCAGCCCTGGCGCTGGTGACCACCTCGGCCATGCCGATCACCGACATCGGCGACTACGGCGGCGTGATCGTCTCGTCCAGGCAGACGCTGCTCGCCGTCACCACCGGGCCGCTGCTGGTGGCGGTGACCACCAACCAGGAGAGTTCGCTGCAGGCCCGCGAGGTCGCAACCACCGTCCTCGCTGCCCTCGCGACCCTCCCGCCCGCCTGATCGCGCAGTTCACAAACGCCCGGCCTCGGTGATCTTGACCTTATTGTCGGTTGGTAGCCCGAAATCGGCCGGGTAACCGACAACATCGTCAAGATCACGGGTGGATCTGACCGACGTGGAAGGATGGACGTCGTGACTTCTACCGCGATCTTGCACACCTCAGCCGGTGACATCCGCCTCGAACTGTTCGACAACCACGCGCCAAAGACAGTGAAGAACTTCGTCGAACTCGCCGAAGGCTCCCGCGAGTGGACCCACCCGGGGACCAAGGCCACGTCCAACGATCCGCTCTACGACGGCACGATCTTCCACCGGGTGATCAAGGATTTCATGATCCAGGGCGGCGACCCGCTCGGTAAGGGCTTCGGCGGGCCGGGCTACCAGTTCGGCGACGAGATCCACCCCGAACTGGCCTTCGACCGGCCCTACCTGCTTGCGATGGCCAACTCTGGTCCCGGCACCAACGGCTCGCAGTTCTTCATCACGACGATCGCTACGCCGTGGCTGCAGGGCAAGCACACGATCTTCGGCGAGGTCGCCGACGAAGCCAGCCGGGACGTCGTGGCCGGGATCAACAACACCCGCACCTCACGCGGTGACAAGCCGGTGACCGACGTGGTCATCAACTCCGTCACCGTCGAGAAGGCTTAGTGCCCGCAGTCCGCCGTACAGCGCGATAGCGACCGCAGTGCGCAGCTCATGACGACACCCGCGCGTCCAGGACTGGCCTGCTACCGCCACCCTGAGCGGCCGACCCAGATCTCCTGTGTACGGTGCGAGCGGCCGATCTGCCCGGATTGCATGCGCCCGGCCTCGGTCGGGTTCCAATGCCCGGACTGCGTGGCCGCTGGCCAGGCCTCGATCCGGCGGCCTCGCCGTACGACCGCAGCACGCGTCACCGTGGCGAAGCTGGGTCCGGTCACCGCCGGACTGATCGCGGTCAACGTGCTGGCCTTTGTGGTCACCGTGGCCACTGCCGGCGGCCAGATCATGGCCAACTTCCGGTCGCCGATCTTCGCCGATCTCGCCACCGCACCGTTCCTGATCGCCGATGGTCAGTGGTGGCGGATGCTCAGCGGTGCGTTCCTGCATTACGGATTGACGCACCTCGCCGTGAACATGTTCAGCCTCTACATCCTGGGCCGAGACCTCGAGCACTACCTCGGGTCGCTCCGGTACGCGGCGAGCTACTTCCTATCCGCGATCGGTGGCTCGGTCGCGGTGCTGTTCTTCTCTACTCCCTTCGGCGCCGTAGCCGGCGCCTCCGGAGCGATCTTCGGGCTGCTCGGAGCCACCGGGGTGGCGATGTATCAGCGCAAGGCGAATCTCCGCTCCCTGGTCGCGATCCTGGCGATCAACGTCTTCATCAGTTTTCTGCCGGGCATCTCCCTGGCCGCGCACGCCGGCGGGTTCCTGATCGGCGCCGCAGCCGGGGCGATCGTGATCTACGGGAAACGGCGAAGTCAGACAATCCTCGCGGGCCTGGTCGGCCTGGGCGCAGTGCTCATCGCCCTCACCGTCCTGGGTACGGCGCTGCTGCTCAGCTGACCTGTCGCCGGAGCGCGGTCAGCTGTTGGGCGACCTGCTCGGGGTCGGCACCGAGTTCGCGTCGCCCGAGGATGAGCAGCTTCCCGTCGACTTCCAGTTCCAGGGTCGCGACGCTGCGGCCGAACCTCGACTGCTGGCGCAGGCTCATCTCGACCTGGGACCACGGTGCGGATGTGGCACCACTGAGCGATCGTAGGGTCAATCCGAGGTCGTCGGCTCGCAGCCGCGGCCGGATCAACAGGTCGACCGCGGCGATCCCGAACAGCAGCACGGCGGCCGCCCAGACCAGCCATCGCCCGGTCGGGTCCACAGTGAGTCCCAGGGCCGCCATGATCGCGCCACCCAGAGCGGCCAGTGCCGTCTCGACCGTTCGCGGCGCCCAACTCAGGGATGCGGCCGGTGTAGGCGTGGGGGTAGGCAACGTCACGGTGCCAGCTTCCCAGGTCGCCGCCTACTCTCGGACCCATGCCTGACGCCGTCATCTGTGCAGCCGTACGTAGCCCGGTCGGTAAGCGAGGGGGAGGCCTGTCCGGCACCCACTCGGTGGACCTGTCCGCGCATGTCCTGAACGCCCTCGTCGATCGCAGCGGAATCGACCCGGCGGTCGTGGACGACGTCATCTGGGGGTGTGTCAATCAGGTTGGCGAGCAGACCTTCAACATCGGCCGCAACGCGGTGCTGGCCGCCGGCTGGCCGGAATCGGTGCCCGGTACCACGATCGACCGGCAGTGCGGCTCTTCGCAGCAGTCGGTGCACTTCGCAGCCGCCGCGGTGCTGAGCGGCCAGTGCGATGTCGTCGTGGCCGGTGGGGTCGAGGTGATGAGCCGGGTACCACTGGGGGCCGGCGTGGGCAAGGACGCCGGACTACCGCTGGGCCCGATGTACCTGCAGCGCTACGACGGGGTCTTCCCTAACCAGGGCGTAGGCGCAGAGATGATGGCCCAGCGCTGGAAATTGTCCCGTGCCCAGCTGGACACCTACAGCCTCGAGTCGCACGCCAAGGCGGCTGCGGCTCAGGACGCCGGACTCTTCGATGCGGAGATCGCGCCGATTCCCACCGACGACGGGATGGTCAAGACCGACGAGGGAATCCGGCGGGGGTCCACGGTCGAGAAGCTCGGCACGCTACCGACCCCATTCGCCGAGGATGGCGTGATCAGCGCCGGCAACGCGTCCCAGATCTCCGACGGTTCCGCGGCGCTGCTGGTGACGACATCGCAGCGGGCGGCCGAACTCGGGCTGACTCCGCTGGTCCGGATTTCCACGGCGGTCTTGGCGGCGGAGGATCCGGTGATCATGCTGACCGCGCCCATTGCGGCAACAGCCAAGGCACTGGCCAGGTCCGGCCTGCGGATCGAGGACATCGGCGCGTACGAGGTGAACGAGGCCTTCGCGCCCGTACCGCTGGCTTGGCTCGCCGAGACCGCGGCCGACCCGGCGCGGCTGAACAGCCGAGGTGGAGCGATAGCGCTCGGTCACCCGCTGGGTGGTTCCGGGGCCCGGCTGATGACCACGCTGATCCACCGGATGCGCCATGACGGTATCCAGTACGGCCTGCAGACAATGTGCGAAGGCGGCGGGATGGCCAACGCGACGATCCTGGAACTGCTGACCTGACGCCGAAAGGCCCTAGACAGACCGCTCTGTCCACACCCCTGTGGATCTCGCTGCGGCAACCGAGCGGCGTCGTTGATCGAGATTGGCTGGTTATCCCCAGCGGTGTCCACACCTGGGGATAGTTACAGCCGTGTCGTTCCACGCAGCGATGCCGCGGAGTAACAGCGTCTCAGCGCCACTTCATGCTCATTGCCAGGCCGATGACCATGGCCGCGAACCCGACGGCGAAGTTCCACGGTCCCAAGGAGTTCATGACCCCGATCTTGTCGCCCGCGACGTAGAACACCACGATCCACAGCAGCCCGATCAGCATCAGTCCGACCATCAACGGCGCGAACCAGCGTGGACTCGGTCGGCGGGCGCGCGCGCGAGCGGCAGCGCCGGGGAGAATGTCCTCGGGCGGTGTGTAGGCCGGCTTCTTGCGGACCTTGGACTTGGGCATCGCTGGGTTCGTCCTTTCCTGCGCCGCGCCACCGACGTGCGGGCCGCCGTACTAGCGTAGTTGCGGACGGGCTCGCATCGGGAGGCACACCGTGAGCACGCTCGGCCTCGTTGATCAACTACCGAGAGGAAAAGCAGTGCGACGATCGTCGGTCTGGCGCATCCTGGCAGTACTCAGTGCTGTCCTGATGGGACTGCTGTTCGCCACGACCGCCATCACCGCACGCGGTACGACACTGCGCGCCGGTCCGGAGACTCGGCTGCTCGGACTCATCGACGACCTGCAGGGGCGTACGGATCAGCAGTCCCGCACCCTGGGCGACCTGCAAGACGAGACCGCTGCCGCCCTGGCTCGAGCCGAAGATCTCGACGCCGGTGCAGCCCTCGGCCGCGCGGTTGCCGAACTCGGTGCGGCCTCGGCCGGATTGACCGCGATGCAGGGGCCGGGGGTCACCATCACTCTGGACGACGCACCTCGCGAAGCCGGCGGTGAGTTGCCCGCCGGCTCCCGGCCCGACGACCTCATCATCCACCAGTCCGATCTCCAGGCGGTCGTGAACGCCCTATGGGCTGCCGGCGTGGACGCGGTGACGATCATGGGCGAACGGATCGTCGCCACCAGCGCCGTGCTCTGTGTCGGGAACACCCTGCTGCTGCAAGGTCGTACGTACTCACCGCCGTTCCGCATCGACGCCATCGGTGCCCCCGACGAGATCAACTCGGCTCTGGAGCAGTCCTCCGGTGTTGCGCTGCTGACGCAGGCGGTACGCAGCTTTGGCCTGGACTTCAGCGTGCAGGCTCAGACCGACCTTGTGCTCCCCGCCTACGATGGGCCACTGACATTGCGGTATGCCGACGCGGCATGAACAGACACGGGGCGGACGGAGAAGCAATGCACGGCGACGGTACCCGCGTGGCCGCCCGCGAGTCTCCGGATTCCGATCAGCCGATCACGGATCAGGTGAGCGACGCGGACGAAGGGCAGGTGGCGGCCCGATCCGGGAGCCGGCACGGCGCCCCCAAGGCGCCGCGCCGCCGCGATGCCCGCCGGAGCGGCGAGGGGCTCCGAGACGGCAGCGCCGCGGGCAAGAAGCCGCGTAGTCGCGCCGACTTGGTGCGAACCGGTGTCGCAGGACTGGGTCAGACGTTGATCACCTTCGGGCTGGTCGTCTTGCTGTTCGTGGTCTACGAACTATTCGTCACCGACCTGTTCACCAACCAGCGGCAGGAGGAACTGACGCAAGAACTGCGCGAGAACTGGGGGGACGACCCCACCGTCAGCGGTCCGGATCTGCCCGGCGGCGGGCTGTCGTCGATCCCATTGGGCGAGGGCTTTGCCTTCATCCGGATTCCGGCCTTCGGAGTCGACTACGTCAAGGTTGTCATCGAAGGGACCGATCCGGACGAGCTCGAGCAGGGCCCCGGGCATTACGTCGACTCGGCCATGCCTGGAGAGCTGGGTAACTTCTCGCTGGCCGGGCACCGGGTGGGTAAGGGCTCACCGTTCCTGGACCTGGATCGGTTGCAGCCCGGCGATTCGGTGGTCATCGAAACCTCCGACATGTGGTTCACCTACGTCGTTCTGGGAGATCCGACCACCGGGAGCTTCGACGCCGATCCCAGCGGGATACCTGGGTTGGAGATCGTCTCGCCTCAGGATGTCGACGTGGTCTTTCCGATTCCGGGCGTCGACGACAGCAGCGTCGAGCCCACCGCGGCCTACTTGACGCTCACCACCTGCCATCCCAAGTTCTCGGCCGAGCAGCGGCTGATCATTCACGCAATTCTGAACGGTCCCGGTCTGCCCAGAGCCGACTACCCCGACGGGCCACCAGCTTTGACGGGCGGCTGACCGTGTACACCTGGATCTGGCGGGTGCTGCCCGGGGGCCTGCCTGGCAAGCTGGTGGGCTCGTTGGTGCTGATTGCCGGGGTCAGCGCGCTGTTGCTGTTTATCGTGTTTCCCTGGGTGGAACCGATGTTGCCCTTCAACGACATCACGGTCGAGTGAGTGAGGCTCTGTGCCCGGCGCAACAGCGCGGATCCTGGTCGTGGACAACTACGACAGCTTCGTCTTCAACCTGGTGCAGTATCTGGCTCAGCTCGGTGCGGAGTGTGTCGTACGGCGTAACGACGAGGTCGCGGTCGCGGATCTGGACCGCCTGGGTGTGGACGGGATCCTCATCTCGCCCGGTCCTGGCCGTCCGGAGCAGGCCGGCGTGAGCATTCCGTTGGTCTGCGCCGCCGCCGGCCGCGAGCTGCCGCTGCTTGGTGTGTGTCTGGGTCATCAGGCAATTGCAATTGCCTTCGGCGGCAAGGTGACTCGGGCTCCCGAGTTGCTGCATGGACGTACCAGTGAAGTCGTACACGACGGCCAGGGAGTGCTGGCCGGGCTGCCCTCGCCATTTGTCGCGACTCGCTATCACTCACTCGCGGCTGCGGCGGAGGATTTGCCGTACGACCTCGAGGTGACCGGCGCAACGCCTGGCGGGATCGTGATGTCCCTACGCCATCGGAGGCTGCCGATCGAAGGCGTGCAGTTCCATCCCGAGTCGGTGTTGACCGTGGGCGGGCACCGGCTGCTGGCCAACTGGCTGACCGGGTGCGGCTTCCCACCTGCAGCGCAGGCGTTGCAGGTGGCGACCGAGGCGGCGGCCCGGCACTATGCACCCGCACCCGCTCCGACCAGTTAGCCCATGTCCGCGAGAGAGTCCAGGACGCGCTGACCGGCTGCGCCGTCAACTGCTGTCAGGGGTCTGAAGTCCCCGTGCGTACCGACCCTCGTCGATGTCCGGGCCGAGCGTGGTCGATGTCATGCCGGGGACGCTAGGAGTTGGAGCGCGCTCGAAGTCAAGAGATGCTCAGCGGCCGGCGGCGTAGCCCTGCATTCCACGGGGATTGGCGGCAGCCCGCAGCACGCCCGTTTCCGGGTCCCGGCTGACTGCCGACATCCGGCCCAGAGACCACGGCCCCGACCGTACGACACTATGCCCGCGCTTTTCCAGATCCTGAATCACGCTGTCGCCCAACCGGTCTTCGACCAGTAGCTCGGCCTCGGTCATCTCTCGGGGCGCGAACGAGGACGGGAACGCGGTGGTGTGCCAGCCGGGCGCGTCGATCGCCTCTTGGAGGTTCATCCCGCCGAGGGTGTGCGCGAGCCAGAAGGTGAGTTGCCACTGCTCCTGCTGGTCGCCGCCCGGGGTGCCGAAGCCCATCGTGGGCTCGTCGCCGCGCATCACCAGGGTGGGGCTGAGCGTGCTGCGTGGCCTGGTGCCGGGCTGCAGCGAACTGGGCAGGCCCGATTCGAGCCAGAACATCTGCGCCCGGGTACCGAGGGGAAAACCGAGTTCCGGAATGGTCGGCGAGGACTGCAGCCAGCCACCGCTCGGCGTCGCGGACACGATCGTGCCGTATCGGTCGACCACATCGAGATGGCATGTGTCCCCAGGCGTTCGGGATACCGTCGGCTCGCCCACGCCGGCCATTCCGGGGGCATGCCGATCGCTGGTCGGCGGGTTCAGGACGTGATCGGGCAGGCGCGGTTGCGCCCCGTCGGGGCTTCCCGGTCGAAGCCCGATGGCGGCTGTGTTCTCGACCAGGGCGGCGCGGTCGCGGGCGTACGTCTGGGACAGCAGCACGTCGATCGGGACCGGCCGCGCGTCGCCGTACCAAGCCTCCCGGTCGGCCATTGCGAGCTTGACCGCCTCGGTGACGGCATGGATCTGCTCCGCGCTGGCATGCGGCGCCTCGGTCGAGGCCAGGTTCCCGAGCATGCCAAGGGCTTGCAAGAACGCCGGCCCCTGACTCCACGGGCCGACTTTGCACACCGTCTGGCCGTGCGAGTCGAGGAACACCGGGCTCTCGTACGACGGGCGCCACGTCGCGATGTCGTGGGCGGTCAGGACGCCGGCGTGGCGGTCGCCGGACTCGTCCAGCACGGCGGTCCGGACGTGTCGCTCGATCGCTTCGGCAACGAAACCCTCGTGCCAGGCGGTGAGTGCCCCGTCGATCTGCTGCTCGCGGGAGCCGCCGGCCGCTCGGGCCGCATCCAGGAGGCGCTGGTAGGTCGAGGCAAGAGTCGGGTTGCGCCACACCGTGTTCGCTTGCGGGGTATGGCCATCGGGGTCGAGCCAGAGGTCGGCCGAGGTCGGCCAGTGCTGGGTGAACGTGTCGGAGCTCGCGGCGATGGTGGCCGCAACCCGCGGATGCAGCGGATGGCCGTTTCGTGCGTACTCGACGGCGAAACGCAGGACCCGCTCCAGCGGAAAGGTCCCGTGGTCACGCAGAAAGGTCAGCCAGGCGCTGACCGAACCCGGGACGGTGGCCGCAAGCAGTCCGGTCCCCGGTATGAGGTCCAGGCCCTGATCGCGATAGTGCTCGATCCTCGCCGCGGCAGGAGCTACTCCCTGTCCACAGAGGACCGTGGGTGTGCCGGCTCGACGCGCAAACAGGATCGGCACTTCTCCGCCGGGACCGTTCAGGTGTGGTTCGACCACCTGCAGGGTGAACCCTGTAGCCACTGCCGCATCGATGGCTGTACCACCCTCTTCGAGGACGGCCATCCCGGCGGCGCTGGCCAGCCAGTGCGTACTGGCGACCATGCCGAAGGTGCCCGACAACTCCGGGCGGGTAGTGAACACGCCGGCCACGCTACCTCCGCCCCCATTTCCGCCGGTTCGCTACACAACCGCCACTTTGACCGGGCCGAAAGCGGCGGTTGGCTACCAAACCGGTCCGGACAGCCGCCCCCACAGCGCAAATCCGCAGCGGACTGATCTGATGGGGACGTGCGAGTGACGGTTGTCGGCAGCATCAATCTCGACCTGGTCGCCACGGTGGCTCGCCTTCCCGGCACCGGCGAGACGATCGGCGGAGCCCGGTTGGACCGGGTACCGGGAGGAAAGGGGGCCAATCAGGCGTTGGCCGCGGCTCGACTGGGTGCCGCCGTACGTCTGATCGCGGCGGTAGGCCGAGATGCCAACGCCGACCTGTCCCTTGCCTTGCTCGAAGCCGGCGGGGTTGACCTCACTGGCGTGCGGCGCACCGATGAGCCGACCGGCCTCGCCCTGATCACGGTCGACCGCGACGGCGAGACGACCATCGTGGTCGTACCGGGTGCGAACGCGACGCTTGCGTTGGCGCCCGACGAACTGGCCAGTTCCGACGCGGTCATCTGCCAGCTGGAGATCCCGATCGAGACCGTGACTGCGGCGGCAGACGCGGCCCCGGGCTTCTTCTGCCTCAACCCGGCGCCCGCGGGACCGGTACCGCACTCAGTCCTGACCCGGGCGGACCTGATCGTCGTGAACCGGCACGAGTACGCCGCGATATCCGGTCTCGACGGCGCGCGCCTCGTCGCCGTGACCCATGGCGCGGCCGGTGCGGAACTGCGCCAAGGAGGGAAGCAGATCGCGTACGCCGAGGCTCCTAGAGTGGTCGCGGTGGACGGGACCGCCGCCGGTGATGCCTTCGTTGCCGCTCTGGTCCTCGGCCTTCTGGAGGAACGAGCGCCAGCCCAAGCGCTTCATCGTGCGTGCCTCGTCGGCGCGATCACCGCGAGCCGCCACGCGGCCCAGAGCTCCCTGCCAACCCGGCAGGAAGTGGCGTCTTGGGACTGAGACCGCTGGTGATAGACACCGACCCGGGAGTCGACGACGCGATCGCTCTGCTGGTGGCCGCCGCCAGTCCGGAAGTCGAACTTCAGGCTGTGACAACGGTGTTCGGCAATGTCTCCGTATCGCAGACGACCGAGAACGCATTGCGCATCCTCGCCCTGGCTGGTGCTGACCACATTCCGGTCGCGACTGGCGCGGACCGTCCGCTGGTCCATCCACAGCCCCATCGCGCCGCGCACGTCCACGGCGCCAACGGGCTCGGCGGCGTGGAACTCCCTTCCGCTCAGCGGCTGGCCGAAGGGACACCCGCCGTACGGTTGCTCGCCGACCTGCTGCACGGCTCGTCCGAGCCGGTCACTGTCTGCGCGGTCGGGCCGTTGACCAATCTCGCGCTGCTGGTCGCCACGGACCCTGCGGCCGCCGCACGGATCGAGCGACTCGTGGTGATGGGGGGTGCGTACGGCTCCGGCAATGTCACGCCGACCGCGGAGTTCAATGTCTGGTCAGACCCGGAAGCTGCACAGCGCGTGCTCACCTCCGGCCTGCCGATCACGGTGGTCGGCTTGGACGTGACCCGGCCAACCGCCATGGATGCGGCGGCCGTGGCTCGGATCGGGGCCAGTGGCCGCGTGGGCTCGGCTGCCGCGGCGATGCTGGCGCACTACCTCGACTTCTACCTGCGGCTTCAGGGCGGGACCGGCGTTGTCATCCACGACGCACTGGCGGTCCTCGAAGCGATCACTCCGGGCGTCCTCGGGACCGTGGCCAGGACAGTGTCTGTCGACTGTGGACACGGACCGGGGCGCGGTTCGACTCTGGTGGATCGGCGCGGCGGACCCGGGTCAGGTTTGCCGTCGGACAACCAGCCCGTCGGCGCCGCACCCGTGCCCGTACACGTGGCCGAAACCGTCGATGTACCTCGAGCGATGACCGAGATCGAGACGCGGCTCTGCTCGTACGGCTGACTGAGCCGCGATCTCGGACCCCTTTGAGCCGGTTCGCTACACAACCTCCGGCAATCCTCCCCTGCCAAGAGCGGAACGCCCGGTCAACCGACGACGTTGAGACAGACAGACAGACAGACAGACAGACAAGGCCAGGCGGCCATCAGCCCGGATCGGCCGTCCGGACTCGAGGAGGCATCACCACCGTGGAGATCATCCTGATCCTGCTGATCGTTGCGGCGGGCTTCTGGCTGTACACGTCCAGCCAGAAGCGCAAGCAGACCGAAGTGGCTGCTACCTCGCTCGAGGACGCTAAGGCCGAAGCTCGGCGCTGGTACGAGTTGCTCGGCGGGCAACTGTCCAATCTCTCCGCCATCGACGGCCCGGCCCAACAGGCGCTGGCCGACGCATCGGAGCGCTACATCGCGGCCGGCTCCCAACTGGACCAGGCGCGCACCGTCGCCCAGAGCCGGCTGGTCACCCAGACCGCGGTCGAGGGCCTGTACTACGTACGAGCTGCCCGTACGGCGATGGACCTCGACCCCGGGCCGCCGCTACCCGACCTGAACGGTCAGAAGTCGGCCGGAGCGGTCACCGAGGATCGCGACGTCGACGTCGAGGGCCACACCTACGGCGCCTCACCCAAACCAAGCGAGCGCAACCAGCACTACTACCCCGGCGGTCGGGTGGCCGGCCGGCCGGTGCCTCAAGGCTGGTACAGCGAGCCGTGGTGGCGCCCGGCGCTGATCGGCGGCGCCTGGGGCCTGGGCTCGGTGTTCCTGTTCAGTGCGATGTTCGGCGGAATGGCCGGCGTCCCCTCGACGGAGTCCTTTGAAAACGGCGGATCCGAGGGG
>Ga0136612_10000101_pt1 | contig 21389 bp, 21 predicted proteins | sample AntDryUQ224A2306_2_FD_106644 | JGI IMG/M metagenome (GOLD analysis project Ga0136612, IMG submission 106644) | Polar desert sand microbial communities from Dry Valleys, Antarctica - metaG UQ224A (23.06) | ecosystem: Environmental > Terrestrial > Soil > Desert | place: Antarctica: Dry Valley... | reverse complement strand
CTACACGCCCTTCCTCGATACCGGCGACCACGTGGTGATCATCAATGCCGAGAAGATCGTCCTGACCGGCAAGAAGGAAGAGGACAAGATCTATCGGCATCACTCCCAGTACCCGGGCGGGTTGAAGGAGCGCGCAGCTCGTTTCATCCGCGCCGAGAAGCCGGAGACGATGATCGAGAGGGCGGTCTGGGGCATGCTGCCCAAGAATCGCCTGGGTAGAAAATTGCTGACCAAGCTGAAGGTCTACCGCGGCGCGAATCACCCGCACGCCGCTCAGCAGCCCGAGACCTTCAAGGTCGCCGAGTAGTTCAGGAGGATATCCCTTGGCATTGGTTGAGTACTACGGAACAGGCAGACGAAAGACATCCACGGCGCGTGTGCACATGCGCGACGGCAGCGGCCAGATCACTGTGAATCGCCGCACGTTCGACAACTACTTCCCCAACGAAGTTCTGAAGATGATCATCAAGCAGCCGCTCTCGCTGACCGAGACCGTCGACAAGTTCGACATCGTGATCACGGTGGACGGCGGCGGCCCGAGCGGCCAGGCTGGAGCAATCCGGCACGGCATCTCCCGCGCGCTTCAGATTTACGACATGGAGCTGCGCAAGCGGCTCAAGAAGGCCGGCCTCCTCACGCGCGATCCGCGCATGAAAGAACGGAAGAAGTACGGTCAGAAGGGCGCCCGGGCCCGCTTCCAGTTCTCGAAGCGCTGATCTATGTTTCCCGTTTCACAATGGTTTTGATCTGAAGGCAGGAGCGATCCGCTCCTGCCTTTGTTTTGAGTGGTAGTTCACTGGTTTTCCGTTCTTCAATTCTTAATTTCCTAAGGAGGGTGTTACTTGGCGGTCTCTATTACGATGAAAGAGCTTTTGGAAGCTGGCGTGCACTTCGGTCATCAGACCAAGCGCTGGAATCCGAAGATGAAGAAGTACATCTTCGGCAAGCGCAACGGGATCTACATCATTGACCTGCAGAAGACGCTGAAGCTCTTTAAAGAAGCTTCGCAGTTCATCGCCGACCTGGCAGGCCAGGGAAAGCGAATTCTATTTGTCGGCACCAAGCGCCAGGCGCAGGATGCCATCCTCGAAGAAGCGAACCGCTGCGGCATGTTCTACGTGAACAACCGCTGGCTGGGCGGCACGCTCACGAACTTCACCACGGTCCGCAAGTCCATCGAGCGTCTCAAGGAAACCGAGTCACTCCTCAACGACACCGAGAAGGAAATGTCGAAGAAGGAGCGCGCGGCGCTGGACAAGGAACGCGACAAGCTGCAGAAGAACCTGATCGGAATCCGCGAGATGGATGGACTGCCCGACGCGCTCTTCGTCATCGACCCGAAGAAGGAGTACATCGCGGTCAAGGAAGCGAAGAAGCTGGGCATCCCTGTCGTGGCCATCGTCGACACCAACTGCGATCCGGAAGACATCGACTACGTCATCCCGGGCAACGACGACGCCATCCGCGCGATCCGTCTGTTCACGCAGAAGATCGCCGACGCCGTTCTCGAGGGTTACAACCTGGCCGAGGAGAAGTACATCGGCGCTGAGGACAAAGGCGAGGCTTCGGCCATGCCTGTCCCGGCCGAGGCACCCTCGGAGCAGCAGGTTGCCACCCCCGCCGTTCAGTAGTTCTTACCGCTAATCGAGTGGCGCGCGATCCTTTGTGGATCGCGCGCTTTCCACTCTTGGCCCGCAGCTTGTTCAAGGAGTGATTCATATGACTCAGATCACGGCTCAGATGGTGAAGGATCTGCGCGAGCAGACCGGCGCCGGCATGATGGACGTCAAGTCCGCGCTGACCGAAGCCCAGGGAAACACGGAAGAAGCCACCAAGATCCTTCGCAAGAAGGGCCTGGCGGCTGCGAGCAAGAAGGCCGGTCGGGTCACCGCCGAGGGGGCCGTCCAGGCTCACGTCGAAGGCAACGTCGGCGTGCTCGTGGAAGTGAACTGCGAGACCGACTTTGTCGGACGCAACGAGAACTTCCGGAACTTCGCAACGGAGGTGGCCAAAGTCATCGCCACCAGCAACGCCGGCACGGTCGACGAGTTGCTCGCTGACCAGTGGAAGGGGGGCGAGACGGTGGCCCTGAAGGTCGCCGAGATGATCGGATCCATCAAGGAGAACATCTCCATCCGCCGGTTCGCGCGCTACGAAGGGACTGCCAACTCCGCGATGGGCACCTACATCCACGGTGGCGGCAAGATCGGCGTGATGGTCGAGCTCGTGGCGAAGAGTGGCTCCCGTACGGCAAAGCTCGACGAGCTGGCGCGCGACGTGGCCATGCACATCGCGGCCTCGGAGCCGCGTTTCCTTCGCCGCGAGGAAGTGACGGAAAAGGACCTGCAGACCGAGCGCGAGATCGCTCGCGACGCCGCCGCCAAGTCCGGCAAGCCGGAGAACATCGTCGAAAAGATGGTCTCGGGCAAGATGGATAAGTTCTACGGTGAAGCGTGCCTGCTCGAGCAGCCCTACATCCGGGACGATAAGGCCACCGTCAGCCAGTACATCCAGAAGCAGGCCAAAGAAGCAGGCTGTACGTACGAAGTGACGCGCTTCACCAGATACAAGCTCGGCGAAGGCATCGAGAAGAAGGGCGACGATTTCGCTGCTGAAGTCGCCAGCTTCATGAAGTAGCGCCCCAACCACCCGAAAGCCCACCACAGCGACACAGAGGACACGGAGATCCGCATAGATCTCTGTGTACCTCTGTGCTCTCTGTGTCTCCGTGGTGGCCTTGGGCGGGCCAACGTTGTATAAACGCCCTCCGAATGACACAGCCGAAATACAAACGAATTCTCCTCAAACTCTCCGGTGAGGCCCTCATGGGCGGACGCCGGACCGGCATCGACGCCGAGACCATCGCCGGCATCGCCGACGAGATCGCCGAAGTGCAGAAGATGGGCGTGCAGCTGGCCATCGTCATCGGCGGCGGCAACATCTTCCGCGGCGTGACCGCGGCCACCGAAGGCATCGATCGGGTTGCCGGCGACCACATGGGCATGCTGGCCACCGTCATCAACGCCATCGCTCTCCAGGACGCGCTCGAGCGGCGGGGCGCCATGACCCGCGTGACCACGGCCATCACCATGTCAGAAGTTGCCGAACCGTTCATCCGGCGCCGGGCCATGCGGCATCTCGAAAAGGGACGCATCGTGATCTGCGCCGCGGGGACCGGTAACCCGTTTTTCACCACCGACTCCGCGGCTGCGCTGCGGGCCAGCGAGCTCAAATGCGAGATCATTTTCAAGGCCACGAAGGTCGACGGAATCTATACGGCTGACCCCGAGAAAGATCCGAACGCGAAGCGCCTCCCGCACGTCACCTACCAGCGCGTGCTCGCCGAGCGCCTGCAGGTCATGGATGCTTCGGCGATCGATCTGGCTCGCAACAGCTCCATCCCCATTTACATCTTCTCGCTGAAAGAAAAAGGCAATATCAAGCGGGCTCTCCTCGGCGAGGACGTCGGCTCGATCGTGTCCGACGAGCAGCCGGTGCCCGTCAAGGCGTAAAGGAACCTCCATGATTCAGGATGTGATCAAAGACGTTCAACACCGGATGCATGGCGCTCTCGATGCGCTGCAGCGGGAGCTCAAGACCCTCCGCACCGGCAGGGCCAACGTGGCCATTCTCGACGGGATCACCATCGATTACTACGGAACCCCCACTCCGCTCGCGCAGGTGGCCAGCCTCAAAGTGCCGGAGAGCTCGATGATCGTGGCCGAGCCCTGGGACAAGTCGATGGTCGCCGCGATCGAGAAAGCGATCCGCACCTCGGACCTCGGTCTGAACCCTGCCACGGATGGCAAGGTGGTGCGCATCCCCATTCCGCAGCTCACCGAGGAGCGCCGGAAGGACCTGGTCAAGCGCGCGCACGGCGTCGCAGAAGAGTCGCGCACGGCCGTCCGTCAGGTGCGCCGCGATGGCAATGACAAGTTGAAACGAATGCTGAAGAGTCAGGAGATCTCGGAAGATGACGAGCGACGCGGGCTCGACGAGATCCAGAAACTGACCGACAAGCACATCGACGAGGTAGGCAGCGTTCTGAAGCACAAAGAGCAGGACATCATGGCGGTCTGACCTGACGAGATGAGCATCCTCGTCATCATTCCGGCCGCCGGATCCGGCACCCGCTTCGGCGGTGAGATCCCGAAACAGTTTCTTTCTCTTTCAGGGAAGCCGCTCCTCCAGCACGTGGTGGAGCGCTTCCTCGCTCACGACGATGTCGAGCGGATCATGGTGGCCGTGTCGGAGCAGTTGCTCCCTTCCGTCCAGACCGAACCTGCCGATCGGGTGCAGTTCGTTGCCGGTGGCGGCTCGCGGCAACAGTCGGTGCTGCGCGCCTTTCGCGGAGCCGGTGGTGAATTCGATCTCGTTGCGGTTCACGATGCGGTCCGCCCCTTCTTCGCCGACGCTACTTTCCGCGCGGTGCTGGAGGCGGCGCAGACTTCTGGCGCTGCGCTGCCAGCTCTGCCGGTGATCGACACGATCCACACGGTTCGCGCGGAGACGATCGATCTGACCCTCGATCGCAGCCAGCTTGTGGCCGCCCAGACTCCTCAGTGCTTTCGATACAAGGTGCTCCGCGACGTACTGGAGCGCGCTGAGCGGGACGAGGAGAACGGAACCGATGAGGCCGGGCTGGCCGCACGCTACGGCGTCAAGGTCAGGATCGTCCCCGGCGATACCCTGAACTTCAAGATCACACGGCCTGAAGATCTCGCGCTCGCCGAGACAATCTACGCGCGGAGTCGCTGACCATGATCCGCATCGGCCAGGGAATCGACGTTCACCCCTTCGACGATTCGCGTCCATTGATTCTGGGAGGGGTCAGGATTTACGAGAGCGGAGGGCTGGCCGGTCACTCCGATGCCGATGCCGTGCTGCACGCGGTGACTGACGCGCTGCTCGGCGCGTGCGGAGCGGGTGACATCGGTCAGTACTTTCCCTCCGAAGACGAGCAGTGGCGCGGCGCGGATTCGTCGCGGTTCCTGCTGGAGGCAAAGAGGCTGGTAGCCGTGAAGAAGGGAACGATCTCGAACCTCGACGTGACCATCATTGCGCAGAAGCCGAAGATCGCCCCGCACCGCGAAGCAATCGCCGCAATGATCGCGAAGCTTCTCGACGTGCCGCGCGGTCTCGTGAATGTGAAGGCCACCACCACGGACCACCTCGGCTTCATCGGACGTGAGGAAGGGATTTGCGCCATGGCCATCGTGGCTGTGGATATTGAATGACAATCCGAGTTCGCTTCGCTCCCTCGCCCACCGGCCATCTGCACGTCGGCGGCGCACGAACGGCCATCTTCAACTGGCTCTATGCGCGGCGCCACGGCGGCACGTTCATCATCCGCGTGGAAGACACCGACCTGGCCCGTTCCACGCGCGAATCGGAGGATATGGTCCTCGAAGATCTGCGCTGGCTGGGGCTGAACTGGGAGGAGGGGCCGGACATCGGCGGGCCGCATGCGCCCTACCGCCAGTCCGAGCGGGTGGCGCGTTACGGGACGGTGGCGGGTGATCTCGTCGCCGGAGACATTGCGTATCGCTGCTATTGCACGGAGGCCGAGCTCGAGGAGAAGCGAAAGCAGGCCGAGGCTGAAGGTCGTCCGCCGCACTACGATCTCACCTGCTGGCGCAACCGCGGCGTGGCCCGCCCTGCCGCACCACATGCCGTCCGGTTTCACGTTCCCGAGGACGGCGACGTGACCATCCAGGACCATATCCGGGGAGAGGTCACGTGGAGGAAGGAATCGCTCGGCGACTTCATCATCGTCCGTTCCGACGGGCTTCCGACGTACAACTTTTCAGTGGTCGTCGATGATCACGACATGGAGATCACTCATGTCATTCGCGCCGAGGAGCATCTGACGAACACGCACCGGCAGGTGCTGATTTACAGGGCGGCCGGGTGGAGCGTGCCGGAGTTCGCGCATGTCTCGCTGATTCTCGGGCAGGACCGCAGCAAACTCTCCAAGCGTCATGGAGCGACCTCCGTTTCCCAGTACGCCGAAGAGGGCTTCCTGGCCGATGCAATGGTGAACTACCTGATCCTTCTGGGCTGGTCATCGCCTGACGGCGCGGAAGTGTTCTCGCGAGAAGACGCGATCTCGAAGTTTGCGCTCGATCGCGTGAACTCGGCTCCTGCCGTGTTCGACCCGCAGAAACTCGACTGGCTCAACGGGCAGTACGTCCACGCCATGACCGCTGCCCAGCTTCGGCCGGCCGTCGCGAAGTTCTTCGACGTCCCCTGGCTCGAGGAGGGGATCGAGGTCGTGAAGACCAGCGTGCAGCGCCTGACCCAGTTTGCCGAAGCGCTGAGCTTTGTGCGCGTATACGTTCCCGCGTTGATCGATCGCCCATTCGCTCAGAGTCTTGCGAACGAATTACGGAGCAACGGCACGCCTCGCGATGCGGACGGCTACAAAGCCATGGTGGAGCGGCTCAAGATCGCAACAGGCCTGAAGGGGAAGGCCCTCTTCATGCCGCTGCGCCTCGCACTCACCGGATCCGATCATGGTCCCGAGCTGGTGAAAACGATCCCGCTCCTGCAGCACGCCAGCGAGGTCGATTCGACCGTCCTCTCCCCGCTGGCCAGGGTCGAGCGTCTGTTGTGATCCTCTGTTTTCTGGCGCTGATGCATTCCTCACAGCCCCTCACCCAGCCGGAACCCGTGAGATCCTTCGCCCCCGCCGCAGCGGGGGAGAAGGTGGCCGAAGGCCGGATGAGGGGGCGGATCGGGGACGGCCTTCCCGTCCTCCATGAAGTGCACCGCGCCACGCTTCCCAACGGCCTCCAGATCTTCGTGAAGGAGCGTCGTGAGACGCAGGCCATCGAGGTGCGCGTGGTGGTGAAGGTCGGACATCGTTACGAGAGACCTCGGGACAGCGGGATCTCACATCTTCTCGAGCACCTGCTGTTCAAAGGCACCGAGCGTCAGTCGGAGGCGGAGCTGAAGTGGGCGGTCGAGCGCCGCGGCGGGGCGCGCAACGGCATCACCACCCCTGAGGCCACGTATTACTACGTCAACATCCGGGATGCGCATTTCGACTTTGCCGTCGACTGGCTGGAGGACATCGTCCTTCACTCCAGGCTCTCGGAAGAGCACCTGAAACAGGCGCGCAAGGACGTCTACTCCGAGCAGGGCGGTCACTATCCGCGCATTCTCGATCGCATCCTGCTGACCGGTTTCTTCCAGCCGCCGGAAGTGCGGGCCGCAGTATCCGCCTTTCCGCACGCGAACGTGGCCGAACGGGTGATCAGCGAGCTCGATCATGTCGATGGTGCCGCTCTGAAGCGCCATTTCGAGGAGTACTACGTTCCAAACAACATGGCCGTGATCGTGGCCGGAAATGTCGATGCTGCGGAAGCGGTCCGGAAGATCACTGCGCGATTCGGATCATTGGAGCGGCGGCCGGTTCAACGGGACGAATACATCCCGTACCGTCCTCCACGGATCGCAAGCGAAGTGCGCACGCGTCTCTACCCGCCAGTAGGGCAGATGACGGATGTCCGCTATGGTCTCTGGACTCGCGGCAAGCAGGACCCCGACCGCCCCGCGCTGCGCCTCCTGGCCAGGCATCTCGATCGGCGGCTCAAAGAGGAGATCCGCTACAAGCGGGCAATGGCCTACAGCGTCGGCTCGGCTTTCGTCGAGAGCATCGACATCGGAGTGCTCTATGCGTACGCCGATGTGCCGCGCGGGGACGAGGACGAGGGGAAGGAACTGATCCGCGGTCTTTTCCGCGAGGTGGCCACGACTTCGATGACCTCGCTCCAGCTCGCCGATGCGCGCGAGGCGATCGTCGGCTCCTCGGTGCGCTACTACGAGAGCAACTCCCGCCTCGCAGACCTCTATCAGGACTTCTTTCTGACCGGCATGCTGCGCGATGAATTTGCTGAGATCTCTGCAGTGTCCGCAGAGGACGTCCTGCGCGTGGCCCGGCGCCGGCTTCAACCTCAGTCGATGACTTTCGTAGTGGCCCGCCCTCCGCTGACGTACGTAGGAGCCGCTGTTGCCGCGACAGCGACACTGATCCTGATCGCTCTGCTCGTGACCTGGCGCGTTCGGAGTCGGCGCTGATTTACCGGGCCACGAAGTCGCTGCTCTTCCGCATGGGTGCGGAGGACGCGCACGAACTGGCCGCGCGTCAGATCGAAAGGCTCCAGCGCGTCCCGCTGGCCTTGCGCATCATCTCCTCGGTCACCCGTCCGCCGGCGTCTGCCGCCCGCCAGCTGCTCGGTATGACATTTCCGTCGCCGGTCGGCATGGCGGCAGGTTTCGACAAGAACGCCACGATGATGCCGATGCTCGCCGCTCTCGGTTTCGGTTTCGTCGAGGTCGGGACTGTGACGCTCCATCCTCAGCCGGGCAACGAGCGGCCCCGGCTCTTTCGTTATCCGGAGGAGCGCGCCCTGATCAACCGGCTCGGTTTCAACAACGATGGAGCCGACGCGGTCGCCGAACGACTGCAGCGCTGGAAGCGGCCGGTTCCGCTGTTCGTCAACGTCGGCAAGAACCGGGACGTCCCGCTCGAGGGGGCCGGAGATGCCTACGCGGAGGCCTATCGTCGCGTGGCGCCGCATGCTGACGCGGCAGTTATGAACCTCTCTTCTCCGAATACGCCGGGGTTGCGCGATCTTCAGCGGCCGGAGCAGCTCGAAACTCTGCTGAGGGCGGTCCGCTCGGTGAAGGTCGGCCCGATCCTGGTGAAGATCGCACCCGATCTGGACGACAATCAGATCGGCGAGATCTGCGACGTCTGCATGCGGCTCGCCGAGGGGATGATCTGCACGAATACGACGCTGGACCGGTTGCGGGGAATGAATGAAGCGGGCGGATTGTCCGGCGCGCCACTGCTGCGGAAGTCTACGGAAGTGCTGCGCAAGGTCAGGGAGCGGGTCGGCCTCGGATATCCACTGATCGGCGTCGGGGGAATCTTCACCCCGGAGGATATGCACGCCAAACTTGCGGCAGGGGCCGATCTGGTACAGCTTTACACGTCATTCATCTATGAGGGACCGGCGCTGCCTTCGCGCCTGTCGAGAGCACTGTGATCATCTACGGAATGAATCCTGTCATCGAGGCCATCCGGTCCAATCCGGACAAGGTCAATTTCATCGCAGTGTCGCGCGATCACGGCAATAAGCTGAACCGCGCGGTCAACGAAGCGAAGCGGTGCAAGGTCCAGATCCGACAGATGAGCGATGATCAGATCGCCCGTCTGGCCGGCGATGTCGTTCACAACGGCATCATTGCCGATGTCGTGGCTGCGGGCTACGCGGACTTTGAGGAGGTTCTGACCCGGGAGACGACGAACTTCGTTCTGATTCTCGACGGCATCACCGATCCCCAGAACTTCGGAGCCATCCTTCGCGTGGCGGACGGGTTTGGTGTGCAACTGGTCGTGATTCCCGAGCATGAGAGCGTTGGGCTCACGCCCGCGGCCGTGAAGGCGAGCGCAGGAGCCTCCCAGTGGGTGCCGGTGGCGAAGGTCACGAACCTGGCGCGGACGATCGAGTCTCTTCAGGCAGCCGGATACTGGGTCTATGCGGCGGGAGGCGAGGGCGATGCTCCTTCTTCAATCGACTTCAGTGGCAAGGTTGCGATCGTCATGGGGAACGAGGGGAAGGGGATTCGCCGGAACGTGCTCGAGCACTGTGATCGGGTCGTGACCATTTCGATGCAGGGTCACGTCGATTCATTCAACGTGGCCACGGCAGCGGCGATCCTCTGCTACGAGGTAAGACGTTCCCGATGAGCCGGCTGGAGGTCGCGGTCGCGGTCTTCGCGCCGCTCGTGGCGTCGATCGCGCTGTCCCGGTTGCGATGGTTCGACCCCGCGTTTCGCCGCATCGTTCTGATCTGGTTCACCCCGCTGGTCGTGATCTGGTATGCGCCGTTCTGGCTGACGGGTAGCACGCTCGCTCCGCTCGACTTTCTCTTCTTTCAGATCCCGCCGTGGAGCAGTGTTGCGCCCCCCGGATTTATTTCCTACACCGGTCTGCTCAGTGATGCCGTCCTGCAGTTTCTGCCATGGCGCGAGATCGTGGTCGACGCCTACCGGCACGGCGAGTTGCCTCTGCTGAACCGCTACGCCGGATCCGGCTCGCCACTCTGGCCGAACCCGACAGGCCAGGTCCTCTACCCGCTCACCATCCTCGGCATCCCCTTCTCGACGTTTGCATGGCCGGTTTTCGCCTCAGTCAGCAAGACTCTGATCGCCTTGTGGGGGATGTTCCTTTTTCTCCGCGCCATCTCCCTTTCCGATCGGGCGGCAACATTCGGCGCGATTGCCTGGGCGTTCTGCACATACAACTCCGCCAACACCCTTTTTACTCATACGAATGTTTCGGTCTTTCTTCCCTGGATGCTGCTGGCCATCTACCGGTTCAGCGTAGCGGGGTCGGCGATCGCGGTGGCCATGCTCCTGCACGGCGGCCATCCCGAATCGGTTCTGCACGTAGCCTTTCTGGCGGTTCCGTTCGCGATTCGCGAGATTCTCCTGCGCGACAGGCCGGAGCGAGGGCGTCTGTTACTGCGACTGACGGCGGGTGCGTTCATCGGAGCACTCCTCACCGCCCCTGTGACCATCCCGTTCCTCGAGTTGCTGCCTTTGAGCGAGCGCGCGGCGCATTACGAGAACCACTCCGCGATCATGACTGCACCGGCAATCACCCCGGCTAATCTCGCCGCGTTCATTTTTCCCGCGGCCGCGTGGTCGACACGATCGACCGCGCCCCGTGACAACTTCAACGAGATGGCAACCGGGTACGCCGGGCTCACCGTTCTGGCGCTGGCTCTCTGCGCCGCTGCTACTCAGTTCCGGCAGCAGCGGTTCTGGATTGTTCTCGCTGCAATCTTTCTGATCCTCGGGTTCAGAAGCGGGATCCACGAGCTTCTCCTGCGCCCGATACCGGTGATCGGAATCGGCGCCCATGGGAGGGTCCGTTTTCTGATCGCATTCATCGTTTCGGTTCTGGCCGCCCAGATGCTCGACTCGCTGCCGCCCCGCCGGGTCACAGCCGTGGTTGGGACTCTGCTTGCAGTTCTGGTGACGCTGCTGGCGTTTGCGGCGGAAACCCTGGATCCCGTTGTGGTGTTCGCCAGTGCCATCGTCGGGATGCTCAGCGTGTCCGCTCTAGTGGTCCCTCGACTCAGTCGTCTTCTGCCGTTGCTGCTGTTCGCGGATCTTGCGGTTCTAGGTATGGGCTATCACTCTCCCAACCCGGCGCACTACTTCTACCCACCGACGCCGGCCATCAGATTTTTACAGTCTCAGCCGGGGCCGTTCAGGATCGTCGGCCTTGGTTCTACGCTCATGCCGAACTCGAGCGTATTTTCGGGGCTTGAGAACGTTGCAGTTCACGATCCGATGTCACTCGACCGGTATGGGCTGGAGCTGAAGCGGGGCGGGTACGACCGAGGGGGATACTTCGGGAGCTTCGCGACGGTTCCTCCTCAGGAGAGTCTGAGTTCCTGGAACGTACGATTTGTCGTCACTCGGCCTGACGATCGAGTGGACGGGATGCCGGTGGTCTACCGGGGAGCAGACGCGACGGTGTATTTGAATCCCGGAGCGGAGGCCCGTTTCTCGGTGGCTGCCGGAACCGTCAAGACCTCGGTGTATGGCCGTAATGGCGCGGTTCTCGACATCCAGACGCCGATGGAGACGCGCGCGATCGCCCGGGAGGCCAGCGTGCCTGGATGGAGATTGACTCGGGATGGGGTGGCCTGGCCATTCCGGTGGCGCGACGAGGTCTCCATGGAGTGGAAGGTGCCGGCCGGAACGGCCCGGTACGAGCTCAGCTACCGGCCTCCCGGGCTAACGGCAGGCTGGCTCTGTCTGGGAGCCGGGATCCTGGCGCTGGCGTATGTGTCATTCCGCCCTCGGAATAGCCAAATCGTTGCACGGCGTTAGGCAATCTGCTATAAGCCCCAGTTCCCTCGGCGTCCGCCGTGAGTCTGTTTCCCTGTCCGACTTCACGTTGTGTATGGCGAGATCCTTGTGTCTTTGAAATGAGAAGTTTGCCGCTGGCATAGCTCAGTTGGTAGAGCAGCTGATTTGTAATCAGCAGGTCGCGGGTTCGAGTCCCACTGCCAGCTCCATCAGCTGGGAGAAACGGAAGTCAGAGCGGAGAGTTGGCTGAGCGGTCAAAAGCAGCAGACTGTAAATCTGCCGGGCTTCGCCCTACGAAGGTTCGAATCCTTCACTCTCCACCAGGTTGAAAGGCGTCAGGAGTCAAGCCCTCTTAGCTCAGGGGTAGAGCACGTCCTTGGTAAGGACGGGGTCACGAGTTCAACTCTCGTAGAGGGCTCCAGAAGCGGGAGTAACTCAGTTGGTAGAGTCACAGCCTTCCAAGCTGTTGGTCGCGGGTTCGAGCCCCGTCTCCCGCTCCAAATTCGGTTCTCAGTCAGTTCTCAGTTCTCAGCAGCAAAGGCAGCGTAGCAACGAAACAGGCGCTTCCGAGAAGGGCCCAGATGCGAGGCGGAGGTAGGAGTGGCCGCGAGGCGTAGCGGAAGCTACGTCGAGTGGACACGACGACCCGACAACGAAGCAGATGGACCCTTATCGGAAGCGCCTTACCGGAGAAAACAATGGCAGCATCGAGAGAGATCATTACCCTCCAGTGCACCGAGTGCAAACGGAGGAACTACACCACCACCAAGAACAAAAAGACCATGACGGAGAAGTTGGAACTGAAGAAGTTCTGCCGTCATGAGCGGAAGCACACCGCTCACAAAGAGAGTAAGTAAGGTTCGGGAATAACCCGCCGAAGCTCAGTCTTTTGAGCCTTTTGCGGCGATTTGCAGGCCAATAGCTCAATTGGCAGAGCAGCGGTCTCCAAAACCGCAGGTTGTGGGTTCGAGTCCCTCTTGGCCTGCCAACCTTGATGATGAAGTTGGTGCCCGGTGGTCAGTGCTCAGTTGCTTCCTCGATCGGGGAGCAACCGAGGACTGGCCTCCGCGCACATGCGAGAGACAACGATGGAAGCCTCAACGACAAACGCAATCGTAGCCAAGCCAAAACAGTGGTGGTTGACCACGAAAGAATTCTTCCGCGACACCAACTCCGAGATGAGGAAGGTCACCTGGCCTGCCCGTAACGAGGTGATGGGGACGACCGTCGTGGTCATCGCCGCCACCATCGTCTTCGCCGTCTACCTCTGGGGCTGCGACCTCCTCTTCTTCAAGGCCATCGACTTTCTGTTCAGCAGATTTGGAGCAAGCACTTGATGGCAACTGAAGCCGGCCACAGACAGTGGTTCATCGTCCACACCTACTCCGGATTCGAGGAGCGGGTGAAGGAGAACCTCGGACAGCGCGTGGAAGCCCTCGGCATGGGTCCGAAGTTCGGCGAGATCAAGATCCCCACCGAAACCCTCATCGAGATGAAGGGCGGGAAGAAGAAGGAAGTGCAGCGCAAGTTCTTCCCCGGCTACATCCTCGTGGAGATGGAGATGTCGGACGACGCCTGGCACCTCGTGAAGAACACTCCGAAGGTGACCGGGTTCGTCGGAACCGGCAAGAAGCCCACTCCGCTGACCCAGGAAGAGGTCGATCAGATCCTCGCCCAGGTGGTCACCACCAAGGAAAAGCCGAAACCGAAGCACGTTTACGAGCACGGCGAGCATGTCCGGATCATCGACGGCCCGTTCTCGAACTTCACCGGTGTGGTCGAGGAAGTCAACGTCGACCGCAGCACGCTCAAGGTCATGGTCACGATTTTCGGTCGCTCCACTCCGGTCGAGCTGGACTTCCTGCAGGTGGCTCGTTACGACGCCACCGAAGAGGGTGGCGCCGGGACCACCGCTCAGAAGCGCTGATTTAACAGACTACAAAAAGAACGATCATTTTCGTCAAGGTTTAATAATGGCTAAAAAAGTAACTGGATATATCAAGCTTCAGATTCCCGCGGGCGCGGCCACTCCGGCTCCGCCGGTCGGTCCCGCCCTCGGCCAGCACGGCGTGAACATCATGGAGTTCTGCAAGACCTTCAACGCCCGTACGGCCAAGGACTCCGGACTGATCATCCCGGTGGTGATCACGGTCTTCTCCGACCGTTCGTTCACGTTCATCACCAAGACCCCGCCGGCCTCGATCCTCCTGCTCCGCGCGGCCGGGATCCCGAAAGGCTCCGGCGTGCCGAACAAGAACAAGATCGGTAAGGTCACCTCGAAGCAGGTCGAAGAGATTGCAAAGCTCAAGATGCCCGATCTGAACGCCGCATCCATCGAAGCCGCCATCAAGACGGTAGAAGGAACGGCGCGGTCGATGGGGATTGAAGTACAGGGGTAGTCCTAAAAACAAAGAGGCGTCTCAGCGTGTGGCTGGGACAACGATGAACGTAGGAGGCGCTCACGCGCCGCTAACACTACGGAGGTGAAATTGGCCAAACACGGTAAGAAGTACCGTGCAGCGTTCGAGAAGGTCGAACAGCGGCCGTATCAGCTGGATGAAGCGTTCGGTCTGCTCAAGCAGATCGCTTACGCCAAGTTCAATGAGACGGTCGAACTGTCGATGCTCCTCGGCGTCGATCCGAAGCACGCGGATCAGATGGTCCGAGGAACGACCGTGCTCCCGCACGGCACCGGCCAGACCAAGCGTGTGCTCGTGATCGCATCGGGCGACAAGCAGCGCGAAGCAACCGAAGCAGGCGCTGACATCGTCGGTGGGGACGAGCTCGTGGAAAAGATCCAGGGTGGCTGGACTGACTACGACGCCGTCATTGCAACACCCGACATGATGCGCTCAGTCGGCAAGCTCGGTAAGGTGCTCGGTCCCCGCGGACTGATGCCGAACCCGAAGACCGGCACCGTCACGTTCGACGTTGCCAAGGCAATCGCGGAGATCAAGGCCGGTAAGGTGGAGTTCCGGGTCGACAAGACCTCGATCATTCACGTTCCGGTCGGCAAGATCGCCTTCACTCCCGAACAGCTTCTCGAAAACACCACCGCGATCATCAATGCGGTGCGCAAAGCGAAGCCGTCCGCAGCGAAGGGCAAATACGTCCGCTCCATCTACATCTCTTCAACCATGAGCCCGTCGATACAACTCGACGAAGCCGTGGCAGAAGTGAAGGAAGCGTAGGGGAGAGCATGAAAACGCGCGCACAGAAAGAAACTGCTGTCACCGATTTCGGCGGGGGGATCGGCAAGGCTACAAACGCCTTCCTGATCGACTTCAAGGGGATCACGGTTCCGCAGGTCACCGAGCTGCGCAAGCAGGTTCGTGAGTCCGGCTCGGATTACATCGTGGTGAAGAACACCCTGGCCCTCATCGCAGTCAAGGATTCGCCGCTGACGGAGCTCAAGCAGCATTTCAGCGGCATGACCGCCGTGGCCTACAACACCACTGATGCAGTGGCGCTGGCCAAGGCTCTGACGAAATTCGCGAAAGACGTCCCTGCCGTTCAGTTCAAGGGCGCCCTGCTCAACGGGCAGGTCGTTCCGGCGACTGAAATCCAGAACATCGCCAGCCTCCCCACCAAAGAAGAGCTGGTTTCCAAGCTGCTCTTCCTGCTCCAGTCGCCGATGCGTGGGCTGGTCACGGTGCTGCAGGCGAACATCCGGAACCTGGCGGTCGTCCTCGACCAGATTGCTAAACAAAAAGAAGAGACGGCTTAAGCCGTCGAGACAGATTGGAGAAAATTATGGCTACTGCAACTGAAGATTTTGTGAAGCAGATCGAGACGATGTCGGTTCTTGACCTTTCCAACCTGGTCAAGGCGCTCGAAGAGCGCTTCGGCGTTTCCGCAGCCTCGGCCGCAATGCCGATGGCCGCCGCCGGTGGTGGCGCTGCCGCCGCCGCCGCTCCGGTCGAAGAGCAGACGGAGTTCACCGTCACTCTCACCGAGGTCGGGGACAAAAAGATCAACGTGATCAAGGCTGTTCGCGAAGTCACGTCCCTTGGCCTGAAGGAAGCGAAGGACCTCGTCGAGGGCGCTCCGCTGACCATCAAGGAAGGCGTCTCGAAGGACGAGGCCGCCAAGATCAAGAAGGTCTTCGAAGAGGCCGGCGCCAAAGTCACCGTCAAGTAACCCGTTTTACGTTTCACTTCCCGGGCGGCGTCGAAAGGCGCCCCCGGGAATCGGTATTTGTTGTTGGAAGTGAACCTCGGAACCGGAGAAGGGGGGAGCGGCCTTCTCCACATGGTTCCACCCTCTTGCGTTCAACCGGTTGCGTCGCCTGCACGCCGGTCTCGCCTGTTGCACCACCACAGAAAAGGAGTCACACCGAATGAACGGAGCCATGCCCAAGCAGGAACCGGTTCGTCACGACTTCTCGAAGATCCGGTCGTACATGGCCTTGCCGAACCTCATCGACGTTCAGCGCAAGTCCTACGAGCGGTTCCTCCAGATGAACCTGCTCCCTGAAGAGCGCGAGGATAAGGGAGTTCAGTCCGACTTCAAGTCCGTTTTACCTTTCTCAGACTTCCGTCAGACCTGTTCCCTCGATTTCGTCCGCTTCTCCATCGGCAACTGGGAGTGCAAGTGCGGACAGTTGAAGGGCCTCGAGCATCTGCGCATGACCTGCGCGAACTGCGGATCGAAGATCATCACCGACCATCCGCATGAAGAGACGGTCAACTGCCAGCGCTGCGGCGTCATCAACAAGAACCGCGTCGAAGTCTGCGACATCTGCGGCAACCCCGTCGATCTGCAGATGAAGTACTCGGTCGAAGAGTGCCAGGAACGGGGCATGTCCTACAGCGTCCCGCTGAAGGTCACCTTCCGGCTGTTCGTCTTCGACAAGGACCCTGACACCGGGGTCAAGCACATGCGCGACGCCAAAGAAGAAGAAGTGTTCTTCGGCGACATCCCGCTGATGACCGACAACGGCACGTTCATCATCAACGGGACGGAGCGCGTCATCGTCTCGCAGCTCCATCGCTCGCCCGGCGTGTTCTTCACCAAGGAATCGGCTCACACCTTCCTCTCGAAGATCATCCCGTACCGCGGCTCATGGGTGGAGTTCGAATACGACCAGAAAAACATCCTCTACGTCCGCATCGACCGCAAGCGCAAGTTCCTGGGATCCGTCTTCCTTCGCGCGCTCGGCCTGACCACGGACGAGGAAATCCTCCGCCAGTTCTACACGCCCATCAAGGTGCGCGTGAACAAGAGCGACGCCGAGCTGACGTTCGATCGCCGCGTCCTCGACCAGGAAGAGGCCAAAGAGCGCCACTCCATCCGCGGCCGTCGCACCGTCCGCACCATCTTCGGCGGCATCAAGCTCGACCAGAAGATGGCCGACCAGCTCACCAAGAGCAACACCACCACGGTGAAGGTCGACTACACGGCTCTCGAAAAGGCAGTCTTCCTCGGCGACGTAGTCGACTTCTCCACCGGCGAGGTCATCTTTGAAGCCAGCGAAAACGTTCCGGCCGACTGGGCTGAAGTGCTTCGCACCAAGGGCATCGAAGAGATGGAAGTGATCTTCCCCGAGTGGGATCTGGTCTCCGACATCCTGCTCAACACGGTCCGCAAGGACTCCTCGAAATCGTTCGAGCAAGCCATCATCGAGATCTACCGCCGCATGCGCCCGGGCGACCCTCCGACCCTCGAGTCGGCCAAGGCCCTCTTCGAAGGCATGTTCTTCGACGCCCGCAAGTACGACTTCTCGCGCGTAGGCCGCTTCAAGTTCAACATCAAGCTCGACCTGCAGTCCCCGGTCACGCAGAAGACGATGTCCGCCGAAGACTTCTTCGTGGTCATCAACTACCTGCTGCGCCTCCGCAAGGACGTCGGTCGCGTGGATGACATCGATAACCTTGGTAACCGCCGCGTTCGCGCGGTCGGCGAGCTCCTCGAGAACCAGTTCCGCATCGGTCTGGTCCGGATGGAGCGCGCTATCAAGGAGAAGATGTCGGTTCACCAGGACATCGACTCGGCCATGCCGCACGATCTGATCAACTCCAAGCCGGTCATCGCGGCCATCAAGGAGTTCTTCGGGTCGTCGCAGCTGTCGCAGTTCATGGACCAGACGAACCCTCTCTCTGAGGTCACGCACAAGCGCCGGCTGTCAGCATTGGGACCGGGTGGTCTCTCCCGCGAGCGCGCCGGATTCGAAGTGCGCGACGTTCACACCACCCACTACGGCCGCATCTGCCCGATCGAGACTCCTGAAGGTCCGAACATCGGTCTGATCTCGTCTCTGGCCTGCTACGCCCGGATCAACGAGTACGGCTTCATCGAGTCGCCGTACAAGAAGGTCGAAGGCGGCCGCGTGCTGGACCACTATCGCGTGGTCAAGACCGCCGACACCGGATTCACCCTCGGACAGATCGTCGAGAAACGCGAGCTCCAGAAAGAGAACGCGCGCATTGCCAAGGACAACTCAGCAACTACTAAAAAGAAAGAAATGCAGCAGGCCGCCGAGGCCGAGCCGTACGCTTTCTATCTCTCGGCGTGGGACGAAGAGCGCTACACGATTGCTCAGGCGAACGTGATCATGGACGAAGAGGGCAACCTCACACATGACCGCGTCATCGCACGGCAGTCGGGCGACTTCGTTTCCATTGAAAAGGAGAAGGTCGATTTCATCGACGTCTCCCCGAAACAGCTCGTGTCGGTCGCTGCCTCGCTCGTCCCGTTCCTCGAGAACGACGACGCGAACCGCGCACTCATGGGCGCCAACATGCAGCGCCAGTCCGTCCCTCTGCTCCGCACCGACTCCCCCCTGGTGGGCACGGGCATGGAGAACGTCGTTGCACGTGACTCAGGGGCGGTGGTCCTCTGCAAGCGCGGCGGCGTCGTCGATCTCGTCGACTCGAACCGCATCATCGTGCGGGTCGAGGCTGAAGATCAGGAAACCGGCGAGACCAAGGAATTCGGCGCCGACATCTATCAGCTCATCAAGTTCAAGCGCTCCAACCAGAACACCTGCATCACGCAGAAGCCGATCGTTCGCGAAGGACAGCGGGTCCGCAAGGGCCAGGTTCTGGCCGACGGCCCCTGCACCGATGCCGGCGAGCTGGCTCTGGGCCGCAACATCCTGGTGGCCTTCATGCCGTGGCGCGGCAACAACTTCGAGGACGCGATTCTCGTCTCCGAGAAGCTGGTCAAAGAGGATTACTACACCTCCATCCATATCGAAGAGTTCGAGATCGAAGCCCGCGACACCAAGCTCGGACCTGAAGAGATCACCCGCGACATCCCGAACGTTTCGGAGTCCGCTCTGCGCGACCTCGACGAGTCGGGCATCGTCCGCATCGGCGCGACGGTCAAGCAGGGTGACATCATGGTCGGCAAAGTCACGCCGAAGGGCGAGACTCAGCTCACTCCCGAAGAGAAGCTGCTCCGCGCCATCTTCGGTGAAAAGGCCGGCGACGTCCGCGACGCATCGCTCAAGACCCCTCCGGGCATTGAAGGCACCGTCGTCGATGTGAAGATCTTCTCGCGCAAGGGCGTGGAGAAAGACATGCGCGCGAAATCGATCGAAGAAGGCGAGATCGAGCGTATGAACCGCAACATCCAGGACGAGATCCGCATCATCACGGACGCGCGCAACAAGCGCATCTCGGACCTGCTCGCTGACAAGAAGCTGCAGCGCGATGTCGTCGACTTCAAGACGGGAGACATCCTGGTCAAGAAGGGCGATGCCGCTGACCGCGACACCGTTCAGCGCCTCTCCCGCCGCGAGCTCCTGGCGCTGCCGATCGAGGAGGAAGCGCGTGAGACGGTCCGTATGTTTGTCGAGCGCGCCGAGAACCGCATCCGCGTTCTGGAACAGAAGGCCGAAGAGCGCCGTGAAGACCTGCAGAAGGGTGACGAGCTTCCTCCGGGCGTCATCAAGATGATCAAGGTCTACGTGGCCATGAAGCGCAAGCTCAGTGTCGGCGACAAGATGGCCGGACGTCACGGAAACAAGGGCGTCATCTCGCGCATCCTGCCGGAAGAGGACATGCCGTACCTCCCCGATGGAACTCCCGTCGAGATCGTTCTGAACCCGCTGGGCGTGCCTTCGCGCATGAACGTCGGTCAGATCCTCGAGACGCACCTCGGATGGGCTGCACGCACCCTCGGTCTCTTCTTCTCGACGCCGGTATTCGATGGCGCCATGGAGTCGGAGATCAAGGCTCAGCTCAAGGCCGCCAATCTTCCCGACGACGGCAAGACCGACCTCTTCGACGGCATGACCGGCGAGAAGTTCGAGCAGCGCGTCTGCGTCGGATTCATCTACATGCTCAAGCTGTCGCATCTGGTCGACGACAAGATTCACGCTCGCTCGATCGGACCGTATTCGCTCATCACTCAGCAGCCGCTGGGTGGAAAGGCTCAATTCGGTGGTCAGCGCTTCGGAGAGATGGAAGTCTGGGCTCTCGAAGCGTATGGCGCCGCGTACACGCTGCAAGAGCTGCTCACCTCGAAGTCGGATGACGTCGAGGGCCGGTCGAAGATTTACGAGTCGATCGTCAAGGGCGACGTTCCGGACGACCCGGGTCTGCCCGAGTCGTTCAACGTTCTCGTCCGTGAGCTGCAGTCGCTGTGTCTGGATGTGGAGTTGCTCAAGGAATGAGTCTTCGAGGCCTCTCCTCATCGAGGGGAGAAGGCCATGAGGAAGAAGGGTCACTCTAATGGGAAGAAAGACAACACAGGTAACCAAGATGCCGAACGCCGGATGCCTCGCATGCGGCGGTATGGGCTCCATCCGGCTCACCGCGCACTTCCTTCATGGCGATCAGGAGTTCGATACGCCCTGCTGGGAGTGTTTCGGCAAGAACGTTGTCTTCGACTACCCATCACCTCGTTCAACAGATAACGCCTGACACACAGGGAGGCGAAAAAGTGGAATCGTTCAACGCACTGTTTCAACCGGCCAAGGCACAGGCGATCAATGACTTCAACGCCATCAAGATCAGCCTGGCGTCGCCGGAGAAGATCCGTTCGTGGTCCTACGGTGAGGTAACGAAGCCGGAGACCATCAACTACCGGACCTTCAAGCCGGAGCGCGACGGTTTGTTCTGCGCGAAGATCTTCGGACCGATCACCGACTGGGAATGCCTCTGCGGCAAGTACAAGCGCATGAAGCATCGCGGAGTCATCTGCGACAAATGCGGTGTTGAAGTCACGAAGTCGAAAGTGCGCCGCGAGCGCATGGGTCACATCGAGCTGGCTTCGCCGGTCTCGCACGTCTGGTTCTTCAAGGGCCTGCCGTCGCGCATCGGTCACCTGCTCGACATTTCGCTGCGCGACCTCGAGCGCATCCTCTATTTCGAAAGCTACGTTGTCATCGATCCGGGCGACCTGGACGGCACCGTAGACGAAAAAGAGCTGCTCACCGAGGAGCGGTATCGCGAGCTCCGTACCCAGTACGGAGATGTGTTTGTCGCCAAGATGGGCGCGGAAGCGATCAAAGAGCTGCTTCGCCGGGTTACGGTCGAAGAGCT
>Ga0136612_10000100_pt1 | contig 21391 bp, 19 predicted proteins | sample AntDryUQ224A2306_2_FD_106644 | JGI IMG/M metagenome (GOLD analysis project Ga0136612, IMG submission 106644) | Polar desert sand microbial communities from Dry Valleys, Antarctica - metaG UQ224A (23.06) | ecosystem: Environmental > Terrestrial > Soil > Desert | place: Antarctica: Dry Valley... | reverse complement strand
GGAGGTGGGCGCGGCGAGCACAACGTTGCCGGCCTTGGTCGCGCGGATAGGAGTGCCGGTCGGAACCGCGATGTCGATTCCTTCATGGATTCGTCCCCAACGCGGACCGAAGGGCGAAACGACGGGGCCGTTGACGGGCCAGATGAAGCCCGAGCTGCCGCCCTGGATCGGCCCTGCCGGAAGTGGCGCCACGGTCGAGGACTCGGGCGAAGTTGCCGCCGCAATCTGGGCCTGGATGTCGTCCTGGATTTCGCCGATGTCGCCCTCGAGCTCCTCGATGTTCGTCTTGGTCGCATCGAGCGCGGCAGCCTTCTGATCGCGGACCGAAGCGAGTTCTGCCTCGCGGGCCTCGAGCTGGACTCGGGTGCGTTCGAGCTCGGCCTTCTTCGCCTCGATCTCGTCGCGGGCGTCCTCGATGCGTGCGATGGTGCTGCGGCTCAGATTGCGCAAGCCGCGCACGCGACCGACGATCGACGCGTCTTGGTCTTGGATTCGCTGCAGGTACTCGTAGCGCGATACGAGATCGTCGAAGCCGTCGGACTCGAGCATCACCGTGAGCACGTCGGGCTCGCCGGAGCGATAGATCGCGACGAGGCGGTTTCGCAGCACGCCGAGGGAGCGATGCAGGCGGCCGGCGAGTGCATCGAGGCGCTTGCGCTCAGCCCGCAAGCGGGCCTGGACCTCCTCAAGCTCGGCCTGCACGATCGCCTCTCGGTTGCGAAGCACGGCGACCTCGGCGGAGAGCTGGCTGACCTGGTCGCTGTAACGCTGCAGCTCGGTCGAAAGCACGCCCTCCTTTTCCTTCTCGGTGTCGAGCTGGGCCTCCTTGGAGTCGAGCTCCGACTGCAGATCCTGGCCGCTGGCGACATTGACCGCGAGCAGCACACAGAACATGGCAGAGGCCAACGCGAGCGCGAATAGCGCCCGGCGTCGGTTGCTGGAAGTCACGTTCTCAACGTTCATCGCTTCGTTCGCCTACGGAGTTAGCTGACGGGCTCGCGCTCTTGCAAGCGCTAGGTCCGGATCGATCCGAGCCATTCGCCCCCGATGGAGTGGGTCCCCCGTTCCAACCGGCTGATTCCCGGTCGAACTCGGCGAAGCTCCCGCAGGGTAACAGCAGGATGGCGGCATTCGCCACCGGCCCGCGTCGCAGCGAAGCGCTCTGCAACGCGGTTTTCAGGCGACTGCGGTCGTGGCTCAGGCGGGGCTGGAGTCGACCGCGGCGCTGCGGCGTCGTGCTGGGCTGCACCGGGCGGATGACGTTCTCGGCGAACTGACGGCAACTCGCCTTGAAGGCGAGTTGTTCCTCATTCGGCTACCTCCTCGACGAGCTCCCGATTGACTGGTCAGTCAACGGCCGCTGAAATCAGATCTCTCGAATCGGGCGGTGGGCCGGATGCGGTCCGGTCGCGCCGTTGGGTTGTGTGTTCTAAGTTGCCGCGGTGCTCAAAAGCGTCCTCTCCTTCCTTTCCGCCGTCGGTCATTGGCTATGGCGCCACAAGCTGGTGGTGCTGGTAGCCGGGCTAATCGCCGTCGCAGGCGCCGCCGCTGCTGTGTACGCGCTCAACGACGACAACGGTGACGACAAAGCCCGGGTCGAGGCACCCGCGCCCGAGGTAATCGTCCGCGAGGTGCCGATTCCCGAGGACACAGACGACCTCGGATTTCCCGCCTTCGCCACGAAGAACACAACCCGCGTCGCGGGGCCGGACCCGATCTCCGACGCCGCTGCAGTCGCGCTTGCTGTGTTCCCGTCCACCGGCGGCGTGGCGGGGCCGGGTGCTGTGACCCTGGTGGACGTCGACGATTGGCAGTCGGGCCTGGCTGCGTCATCATTGGTTGCCGCGCCCGTCGGCGCTCCGATTCTCGTAACCGAATCGGGCGAGGTGCCCGCGATCACTTCGAGTGCGATCAGGGCGCTCGGCCCGGAGGGCTCCTCCGAAACCGCGGGACGCCAGATCTTCACCGTCGGTGCTGCCGCAAAGCCCGACGGCTTTGACTCGCTCGAGGTCGAGGGTGCCAATTCGGCTGAGCTCGCCGCCGGAATCGACGAGCTTCGCGAACGCCTCGCCGGCAAGCCGGATCACATTGTCCTCGTCAGCTCCGACGAGCCGGCGCTGGCGATGCCCGCCGCCGCCTGGGCCGCGCGCTCCGGCGATCCGGTGCTCTTCGTTCAGCGCGAGAGCGTGCCGGCACCAACCGTCGAAGCCCTCGAACGCTATAAGGACGTGCCGGTGTTCGTGCTCGGCCCGGAGTCGGCGATTGAGGCGAAGACGATGAAGGAGATCAAGAAGCTGGCACCCTCGGCAACGCGAATCGGCGCCGAAGATGCCACCGAGAACTCGGTCGAGTTCGCGCGCTACACCGAAGGCACGTTCGGCTGGGACATCAACGATCCTGGTCATGGCTTCGTCCTTGCCAACACCACGCGCCCGCTCGACGCCGGGGTCGCCTCGCCGCTATCGGCGAGCGGCACCTGGGGCCCGCTGCTGGTAACCGAGTCGGCCGGGACCTTGCCGGCACCGCTTCGCGGCTATCTGCTCGACCTCAAGCCGGGCTATGCCGACGATCCCACGCGCGCCCTCTACAACCACATCTGGCTCGTCGGCGACACCTCCGCGATCTCGGTCGACTTCCAGGCCCAGGTGGATGAGATCGCCGAGGTCGCGCCGGTAACGTCCGGCTCGGGCAGCGAGGATGTCGCGGTGCCACCCGGCACGCTCGAGGGCGATCCGACACCCGGCCCCGCCGACAAGCCCGCCGATAAGCCCGGTAACAACTCCTCAAGCGACGCGGATGCCGCCAACGCAGACGACGGCAACAAATGAGCGAAAGCGAACGACCCGACCGCCTCTCAGGCCGTGAGATCACGGTCGAAGACGTGCGTGCGCTAGCCGGCCCGGCTACCCCTCACTTCTCGCTACAGATTCGAAATCGCATCGAGCGCCTGATCGTGAGCCTGCCGGCAGACCATGCTGCCCGGCTCGAGGGCGAGCGCCAGATCGCCCGCCTGACCGAGCTCGCCCACCATTCCGGGGACCCCCGGAGCGCCGGGTGACTACTACGGCCGAAAGCGGTTCGGCGCGAAACGGCTTCAATCGCACCGGCAAGCTTCTCCAGCCAGCCGCGCTGGCGCGTGCCGAGGAGCGTGGGCTCAACGACGCCGGCTACCTCGATCTGCTCGAGGGCGAGCTCGAGTCGACCGGCAGGACCCAGGATCTGATGGTGACCCGGCTCGTGCCGGCGATCTACGAGCGCTATTGGCGGCCGGCGCTGGGCCGCGCTTTCAAGGGTTTCACCGGACCAGGCATGTCGGAGGAGATCAGGATCGCGCGCCTGCTACTCGGCCTTGGTGAGGGCGACACGGTGCTCGACGTCGCCTGCGGCCCGGGTAACTTCTCGCGCGAGTTCGCGCGCGCGGTCGGGCCCGACGGTCTCGTCGTCGGCATCGATGCATCAAGGACGATGCTCGAACGCGGCGGCCAAGAGCTGCGGCAGTCTCGCACGCCGAACCTGACCCTGATTCGCGGCGATGCGACGGCGCTTCCCTTTCGAGACTCGAGCTTCGACGGCGCCTGCTGCTTCGCCGCGCTTCACCTCTTTCCCGACGCTTTCGCCGCACTCGACGAGATGCGCCGCGTGCTGCGCCCCGGTGGTCGTATCGCGCTGATGACTTCGGTTCGCCGCGAGCTCACGGTGAAGCCGCTGAAGCCGGTGCTGGAGCGCGCGAGCGGGATGCGGATCTTTGAAGGCGACGAGATCGTCGCCGCGCTCGAAGAGCGCGGCTTCAGCGGGATCCACCGCCGACTATCGGGCTTGGTGCAGTTCGTCGGGGGGCGGCTGGCCTCGGAGTAAATCTGCTCGCGTGGAGATTCAGTTTCAACTGTCGGAACTAGATCTCCACAGCAGCTTTGCCCCCGCCCGAGTTGTTTTTGCACTCCGACTCAAGTCAGCCCGAGAAACCACATTGCTGAGAGCCGTAGCTCTCGGCCAGCCGCTGCGCCTTCTGGAGACCCGGGGGCGGTCCGTCGGCGAGACGACGCGGGTCGGCCTCGATCTCGGCGATTCCTTGCTCAGTCGCGGCGAGAATCGCCTCGATCTCGGCCTCGTCGCCGTCTGGTGGCGGAATCGCGGCTATCGCCCGGACCTCGGTCTCGAGTGCGGGGACCGCTACGCGTAGGGCGACGCGCTCGACCTCGGCCGGATCGAGACCGCCGCGCTCGGAGAGAAGGTCGTCGGCGGCCGCTTCGATCTGCTGCTCGGCCGAAAGGCAGATGCTGTCGGCCTCGCCCAGGAAATCAACCTTCGTCTGCGGCTGCGATACCCCCGGCGCGAACTCGTCCTCGTCCTCCCCGCCGCAGCCGGCGACGACGAGAGCGAGAACCGTCGCCGCCGCAGCTAGACGCGCTCGATAAGGGTGCCCGTGCCGAGTCCGCCGCCGCAGCACATCGTCACCAGTCCTATCTGCTTGTCGTCGCGCTCCAGCTCGTGCAGCAGCGTCGTCAACAGGCGCGCACCGGTGGAGCCGAGTGGATGGCCGAGCGCGATTGCGCCGCCGTTGACGTTGACGCGATCGAAGTCGGGCTCGAGCTCGCGGCGCCAGGCGGCGACCACCGAGGCGAATGCCTCGTTGACCTCGAACAGGTCGATGTCGCCGATCGTCATCCCGTTGCGCTCAAGGATCTTGCGGGTCGCCGGGATCGGGCCTGTGAGCATGATCACCGGGTCGACTCCAACAGTGGTCTGGTCGACGATGCGCGCCCGTGGCGTCAGCCCAAGGGCGTCGGCCTTTTCGCGTGCCATCAGCAGCAGCGCCGCCGCCCCGTCGGACACCTGGGAGGAGTTGCCGGCGGTGACCTTGCCGTCGTCCTTGAACGCGGGCTTGAGCTTCGACAGTGTCTCGACGCTCGAGTCGGGACGAATTCCCTGGTCGGCGGTATAGGTGTCGCCGTTGACCTTGATCGGAACGATCTCGCGATCGAAGCGGCCCTCATCCGTGGCGCGCGCGGCTAGCTGGTGCGAGCGCACGCCGAGCTCGTCGAGCTCGGAGCGCGGGATCTCCCACTTGTCGGCGATCATCTCGGCCGAAAGGCCCTGGTTGACAAGGTCGTAGCGCTCGAGCAGCTGGGGTGAGAAGGCGAGTCCATGCTCTCCCTGTACCTGCATCGAGTCGGCGAAGGAAATGTGTCCCATGTGCTCGACGCCGCCGCCGATGGCGACATCGTGGACCCCCGAGGCGATCAGCGCCGCGGCGAAATTGACCGCCTGCTGGGCCGAGCCGCACTGGCGGTCGACGGTCGTCGCCGGAGTCTCGATCGGCAAGCCGGCCTCGAGCCAGGCGTTGCGGCCGATGTTGATCGCCTGCTCGCCGAACTGCTGAACGCAACCTGCGACGACATCCTCGACCTCGGCGGCGTCGATGCCGGCGCGGGCGATCAGCTCTGTGTAGGTGTATGCGAGCAGGGTTGAGGGATGGGTGTCTTTGTAATAGCCCTTTTCCTCGTGTCCGCGCCCTACCGGCGTGCGCACCGCCTCGACGATCACTACTTCGCGTCCTGAGAACTTGCCGGTCCCGGCCATGGTTTCCTCCGTTGCTCAGATTTTGTAAGTCAGTTTCGTGGTGCGACTCACCAGGTTACCCGAGGTGCTCAGCCTCGGGTTGCTTCCGACTCGCTCACTCCGGGCGGTGTCCAGCCAGGCCCGCGAAAGACCACGCCGAGCTTGTCGCGGATTCGCGGAGCGCGCTTGATGTCATGCCACATCGCCACGTACTCGTGAAAGGCAACACGAACCGGGCGAAACGTGCGCAGCTGGGTCGTCAGGCCGTAGCGCACCCGCTCGCCCTCGGGCGCAAAGGTGCCGAACATTCGGTCCCAGATAATCAGGATGCCGCCGTAGTTGCGGTCGAGGTACTGCTCGTTAACGCCGTGGTGGACGCGGTGATGCGACGGCGTGTTGAGCACAAGCTCGAGCGCGCGCGGCAACCTGCGGATCCTTTCGGTGTGGATCCAGAACTGATAGATCAGCGACCAGGCCTGCGCCAGCAAGACCATCCACGGCTCGAAGCCAACCGCCGGCAGCCAGAGCCAGAACGGCAGGTAGGTCATCGGCACCCACGTCTGGCGCAGCGCCGTCGAGAGGTTGTAGTGCTGGCTCGAGTGGTGGACGACGTGGCTGGCCCAGAAGGCGCGGCTTTCATGGGAAACGCGATGGAACCAGTAGTAGGAGAAATCGTCGGCAAAGAACAGCAGCGCCCACACCCACCAATCGCCGGCGTCGAGCCGCAACGGCGTCAGCTCGTAAATCGCGACGTACAACGCCAGCACCGCGAACTTCCAGACGAAGTTGATCGCAACGTTGCCCATACCCATCGTCAGGCTGGTGCGGGTGTCGCGGCCCTCGAAGCCCACGAGGCCCTCATTGTGCTCCTCGCCTAGATGCCGGTAGGCGAGATACTCGAGCAGCAGCAGCAAGAGGAAGAACGGGACGGCGTAGTAGAGGACCTCGGCCACGGGGAAAATGTAACGGCGACGTTCGGCGGCGTGTGCGAACCTCTGGCGGGATAGGTTCTAAGCCGGTTGAGCAGCTTCAGCGGATACGAGCGGCCCGGTTTGGCCGGCAGCGGCACCATCGCCGCGGGCCTCGCTGCCTGCGCGACCCAGGTTGGCGAGGTTGTCGTATTGGCTCGCAGCGAGGCTTCTGCCGGCCGCGTCGCTAAGACGTCGAAAGAGCAGGCCGAGAAGCTCGAGGAGGCCGCGCCGCAGCGGATCACGGTCACCACCGACCCGGCAGATCTAGTCGGCTGCGACGTCGTCGTCGAAGCTATCGCCGAGGATGCCGAGGCCAAGGGTGCGTTGCTGTCCGTCCTCGCTCGCGTCTGCGCTGAAGCCGATCTGGCGAGCACGACCTCATCGCTTTCGATCGACGACCTCGCCCAGCGAAGCGGGACGCCGGAGAGAGTGTTCGGCCTGCACGTCTTCAACCCGGTGACGCGGATGGAACTGGTCGAAGTCTGCATTCCGCCGCTGCTTCGACTTGGGGCCCGCGAGCGCGCGCTCGCGTGGTGCGCAGCGATGGGCAAGACCGCGGTCGAAGTTCCCGATCAGCCAGGTTTCGTCGTCAACCGGCTGCTCTTTCCGTTTCTGTTTGAGGCCGTGCGGCTGATGGAGCAAACCGAGATGGCCGCGGCGGCAGTCGACACGTGCATGACGCTCGGTGCCGGCCATCCGATGGGACCGCTGAAGCTGCTCGACTTCGTCGGCCTCGACGTCTCGGTTGCGATCGGCGAGTCGCTTCATGCCGACTCCGACCGCGACTCTGACCTGGTGCCGGCGCTGCTGCGCTCGCTCGTTGCCGAGGGCAAGCTCGGTCGCAAGAGCGGTGAGGGCTTCTACGAGTACACCTAGGCGGCGCTGCGTCGCGGCGGCACGGACGGTTCGGGGTGGCGGCCGCAGATGTCCCAGACGACTTCTGCCTCCGACACGCCTTGGCGTCGCGCCTCGGCACTGATACTTCCCCAAGGCAGCTGAGCATCGGGGAGCTCGTCCCATCGAGCCAGCTCCATCGCCTCCAGCGCTCCGCGGAGGGCGGGCCCAAGATGCTCCTCGGATCGAAGCATCGCTCTCAACACCTCGAGCTGCTTATCGGTGAGCCGAACCATCCACATGGGCTGAGGCGCAAGCTAGCCCGCCGCGCGGACGGACCGGGCCAAAGCGCAAGGCCGTGGCGCGCGATCACAGCGTCGGCTGGCGCGGGCTACGAGGCGACGATTGGGTGCTCGGTAGTAACCGGGTGGATGCGTACCGCAACGATCCGGTTCTCACGCACCGACTCGACTCGCAGCTCGTAACCGTCGGCTTGAACCTTGTCGCCGCGCTTGGGCAGGCGGCCGAGCTCGGAGAAGACGTAGCCGCCGACCGAGTTGAAAGCATCGGAAGAAACCGGTAGTTGGATGCCGGCGTCTTCGAGGTCACCAAGAGGAACATGCCCGCGCACGTACCAGTCGCCGTCAGTGAGCCGGCGCAGGGACACGGCGCGCGCATCGGTCTCGTCCTCGATCTCGCCGACGACCTCCTCGAGAATGTCCTCGATCGTCGCGATTCCGACCGTACGGCCGTACTCGTCGGAAACGATTCCGATCGAAGAGCGCTGGCGCTGGAGCTCGGCGAGCATGTCGTCGAGCGGCTTGTTCTCAGGGAAGACCGGCGCCTCGCGCACAGCGGGCTCGAGCGAAGCATCGCCGCCGGCGTTTAGATAGAGGCGGACGAGGCTGTTGTTGTGGACGATGCCGCGCACCTTGTCCGGATTGTCATCCTCGACGACGACGAGGCGCGTGTGCCCCGAGCTGACGCAGCGGCGCAGGCCTTCCTCGACCGTTTCGTCCGTGTTGACGGTGACCACGGCCGGGATCGGCGTCATCACCTCGCGTGCCTGCTGTTCGTGCAGGTGAAAGACGCCGCCGAGCATCACCGCCTCGCCCGGGTCGAGCGTGCCGCCCTTTGCCGAGGTCTGGATCAGCTCGCGCAGGTCGGTAGAGGTGTGCTTCTCGTTGAGGTCGGTCGGATCGACCCCGAACAGGCGCACGATCGCGTTCGACGCCTTGTTGAGCAGGAAGGTGAACGGGGCGCTGATCGTGCGAAACCAGTTCAGCGGCCGTGAAAGTGCGCGCGCGACAGGCTCCGCATTGGTGATCGCGAGCATCTTCGGCACCTGTTCGCCGATCGTGATGTGCAGCGAGGTCGCGACCACGAATGAAAGCGCGAAGGCAAGGGCTGTGCCGCCTGTGCCGCTGCCGACGGCAGGCTCGATCAGGTCGGCTATCGCCGGCTCGCCGAGAAAGCCGATGCCGATCGACGCCAGGGTGATCCCGAACTGACATGAAGCAAGGGTTTCGTCGATCTTGTCGAGCTGTTCCAGTACCTCCTCGGCACCAACTTCGCCTTTCTTGGCAAGCGCCTCAATCCGGCCCGTGCGCGTTCGCACGAGCGCAAATTCGGCAGCGACGAAGAGCCCGTTGAGGAGGACGAGCAAGACGAGCAGTGTGAGAAACAGAGCGGTCACTGCTCAGAGGGCCGGGGTAAGGGCCGCGTACTTCGGGGGAGGTCGGCGTCCATGGAGGACGGCGCAAAAGTTAGCAGCAGCGCGTCTGAATGAAGGCGCAGGCGTGAATGTGCGCGCATTTGCGCGAAGCCGCGAGCCGCAGCAGGCCGATGGTGTGGGGAATCGCGCTGAGTTACGGTGAGCGGGTGGACCAGTCACAAACGCCCTATCTCGACGCACTGATCGCCTACGCCGACCGCGAGCCTGGGCGCTTCCACGTGCCCGGACACAAGGGTGGCCCCGGCGCCGACCCCGGCCTCGTCGCAGCCTTCGGCGAGGCGGTCCTGCGCCTCGACATCCCGGCGGGAATCGACGGGATCGACACCAGCCGCGACCCCAGCGACAACCCGTTTCAGCAAGCCCAGCGCCTTGCGGCCGACGCCTACGGGGCGAAGCGCAGCTGGTTTCTCGTCAACGGTGGTTCGGGCGGAAACCACGCGCTCTGCCTGGCACTGGCGCACGGCGGCGAGCGCGTCATCGTGCAGCGAAACGTCCACTCTTCGATCATCGACGGGCTCGTGCTCTCGGGTTTGCGGCCGCGGTTCGTCGCGCCCGAGATCGACCCCGACCTCGGTGTCGCGCACTGCCTTACCCCGGCTGCGCTGGCGACAGCACTCGACGACGAACCCGATGCAGTCGCGGCGATGATCGTCTCGCCGACCTACTTTGGCGCGATCGGCGACGTCGGCGGCCTCGCTGAGATCGCGCACGCGCGTGGGGTGCCTTTGATCGTCGACGAGGCCTGGGGGGCGCAGCTCAACTTTTCCGATGATCTTCCCGCCAGCGCTCTAGCCAGCGGCGCCGACGTCGTTCTCTCTTCGACCCACAAGATCGTCGGCTCGTTCACGCAGTCGGCGATCCTTCACGTCTCCGACTCGGGTCGCATCGACGAGGCGGTCATCGACCGCGCTGTGACCCTGATCGAGTCGACGAGCCCGAATGGACCGCTCACCGCTTCACTCGACGCCGCGCGCCGCCAGGCCGCCGTCCACGGCGCCGAGCTACTCGGCGAGACCGTGAGGTCGCTCACTGTGCTGCGCGAGCAGATTCGCGAGATCCCCGGACTGGACACGCTAGACGAGCGCCTCATCGGTGCGCCCAGCGTGCACGCCTACGACCCCTTTCGGCTCGTCGTCGACGTCCGCGGCACCGGCGCCACCGGCCATCGGATCGCCGCCCTGATGCTCGAGCAAGACGACATCAACCTCGAGCTCTTCTCCGAGAATGTAGTCGTGGCCGTTTTCGGCATCGGCGAGCACGCGGCCGAGACGGGCGGGCGCTTGGTGGAGGCGCTGCGTCACGCGATCGACCGACTCGGCGAGGAGGAGGAGCCGAGCCAGCCGTTCGCCGAGCCACCGCCGTGGGGCCCGATCGCGCGAACACCGCGAGAGGCCTTTCTCGCCCCTCAGGATGTAGTTGCCTTCGACGCCGCCGCAGGACGAATCGCCGCCGAATCGCTCGCCGCATACCCTCCCGGCGTGCCCAACGTGCTGCCCGGCGAGCGCCTCACCCGCGAAACGCTGGCCTACATCGCCGATTCGATCGCCCACGGCGGCCTTGTCCGCGGCGCCTCGGATCGAACCTTGAAGACAATCCGTGTAGTGACTGAATGAGCGCGAGCCAACAGAGTGCGCGGTCGGCCGGAGGCGAAGCCGAGGACGTGTCGCGAGCTATTGGGTGGGGTGCCGATTCCGAGTACGGCGTTCTCCGCGATGTCCTCGTCGGCCCGCCAGAGAACTTCAAGTGGCTGCCGACCAGTGCGATCTCCAAGGCGACGCTCCAAAGCGACGCGAAGTTCGACGGAGAGTTGGCGCAGGCCCAGCACCGCGATCTGATTTCGGCCTATGAGTCCGCGGGGGTGATCGTTCATCGCCTCGAGGCCGACCCGGCCCTGCCCTACCAGGTGTTCGCACGAGACTCGAGTGTGATGCTGCCGGGTGGCGCGGTGATCATGCAGCTCGCCCAGCAATGGCGCCGCGGCGAGTACGCGCCGGTGATCGACTTCTACACGAGCAACGAGATCCCGATTCGCGCAATGATCAGCGCCGGCTCGATCGAGGGCGGCGACGTGACCATCGTCGAGCCCGGGGTGCTTCTAATCGGAAACGGCGAGGAGCGCACCCAAACTCAGGCGGCTCGTCAGCTTGCCGGCTGGATGGAGGCCGACGGCTGGGAGGTGCGCATCGAGCCGATCCCGGGCCAGTTCGTCCATATCGACGTGCTCGTTTCGATCCTGGCGCCGAAGCTTGCGGCGGTATGCATCGAATCCGCCTCGGGCGGGCTGACCGCGTGGCTGCGCGGCAGGGGCTTCGAAATCCTCGAGGTCTCGACGGCCGATGCCTTCGACCTCGGTGTCAACGCGATCTCGCTCGGCAACGAGCGCGTGATCTCCACCGCCGCCTCCGTCGACCTCAACGCACAGCTGCGCGGCCTCGGGCTACACGTCTACGACCCCGATCTCTCGATGTTCACCGCCGGCGGCGGCGGCGCCCACTGTCTCGCCCAGGCGCTGCGCCGCGAACCGGGCTGAGCTTGGCGAGCCCGGCAATCGACGCGGGCCGCGTGATCGCCGACCTGCGCGAGCTGCAGCGGCGGACCGGCGACGCCGACGGTGCGCAGCGCTTGTGCTGGGGCGCGCAGTGGCGCGTGGCGAGGGAGTACCTGCAGGAGTTGCTCGACGAGATCGGGCTCGAGGCGACCCGCGACGCGGCCGGCAACCTCTGGGCATTCCTCGAAGGCGAGCGTGAACCGGCGCTGGCCGTTGGCTCGCATATCGACTCGGTGCCTAATGGGGGCTGGCTCGACGGCGCCTACGGAGTGATGGCGGGCCTGGGCCTGCTTCGCGCCTGGGCACGCTCGGGACGTCGTTCGCCGCGAACCTTGGCACTGGTCGATTTCGCCGACGAGGAGGGCGCGCGCTTCGGCCGCAGCCTCTTCGGCAGCTCCGCCGTCGCGGGAACGCTTGACGTACAGGAGGTCCAGGCGTTGACCGACGCCGGGGGGCGCTCGATCGTCCAGGTGTTGGCCGAAAACGGTGTCGAGCTCGCACGGGTCGGCGAGGCCGCAGCTGGTCTTGAGCACATTGGTGCCTATCTCGAGCTTCACATCGAGCAAGGTCCCGTGCTCGCTCGCGAGGGCCTTCAGGCAGCTGCGGTCACAGGGTGCGCCGGGGTCGAGCGGCTGCGCTTCGGCTTCATTGGCCAGGCGGCACACGCGGGAACGACGCCAATGAACGTGCGCCACGATGCGGGTCTCGCCGCGGCGACGGCGGCACTCGAGGTCGAGCGAATTCCCACCGCCCATGGCGGCGTGGCGACGACGGGCGAACTCGAGTTGCAGCCGGGGATTGCGACCGCGGTGGCGGGCGAGGCGTGGCTATCGGTCGATCTACGTCATCCCGACCCGGCAGCGCTGGAGTTGATGCTCTCCGGCGCTCGGCGCTCCTGCGCCGAGGCGGCGACGTCGCGCGAGTGCCGGCTTGAGGAGATCGCGATCTGGCGAATCGAGCCGATCGCCTTCGACCCGCAGCTGGTCGAACTCGCCGCCGGCGCGATAGCCAACACGACCGGAACCGAGAAGCGGATCACAAGCGGCGCGCTTCACGACGCCGCCGAACTGGCCCGCGTGCTGCCGGCGACAATGATCTTCAGCCCCTCGATCGCCGGCATCAGTCACGCCCGCGCAGAGAACACCGAAGATGCCGATCTCGCTGTCGCCATTGCGGCCTTTGGTGCCTTGGCCTCTGCGGTGATGATGACCGAATGAGGGCGGGGGAGCATGGAAGTTGTGGGCTTTCTCACAGCTTCCTCACACTACTCACACATTTCGTCGCCTTTTCCGTTACCCTGCACGGCGCCTAGTCCCAAGCTCACGAAGCTCGGGAGCGGAGGGCCCAAAGGGGGAGTTCGAACCCCCGGGGGCGAATCGGCTCAACGGAGCCGTAGCGCGATCTTCAGCGCGAGCCCGTCAGCTAACTCCGTCGGCAAGAGAAGACAGAACCCGAAAAATTGGGGGAGCATTTAGATGACGGTCGGAGTTGGCTGTGGAAACCTGGCGTTCGGATCCGCACTTGCGGTGCTGGCGTTGGTCATTCCAACGGCCTCGGCGCAAGCCGACTTGGTCGCACCGCGCGACAGCTGTCCGGCGCAACAGAACATCGACGCGCCGGAACCTAAGCAAGAGCTGGCGATGACCTGCTTGATCGATTATGCCCGAGGTTCGACGGAGTCCCACACGGCTCTTGAGCGCGCCGCTGGACGCAAGGTAGGCGACGTCTTCGACTGCGGCTTCAGCCATACGGCTTGCGGGCTCGCCTACGATGCCTACCCAAAGCGCTATGGCTATACGTCCGGCACCTCAGGCTGGAAGTTGGGCGAGAACCTCGCTTGGGGTAAGCGCAAGCACGGCAGCGCGCGGCAGATATTCAAGGCATGGCTCGACTCGCCGCCGCACCGCGCAACGATGCTCAACGGCGCCTTCCAGCACATCGGGCTCGGGCTCAAGCGCGGCAGGTTCAACGGCCAGTCGAACTCCGCGGTCTGGGCGCTCGAGATCGGATGTCGCGACTGCTGAAAGTCAGGGCGCATTGAGTTGTCGGTTTTTAATCCCGTGTGATCACGAGCTTGCCGCCGTGCCCCTCGACTGCCTCCGCCGCCTCGTCCCAGGTGGCAGTTTCGCGGGTGACGAGCTCAGGCTTGAATAGGTCCGAGCGAACCAGATCGAAGATCGGTTCCATTGCGGGCCGGGCGTGGAGGTGCAGACCCCATCCGCCTCGGTCGAGCGCAGCGCACAGGCTAGACCGGACTACGACCCGGTCACCCGGCTTGACCGAGCTCACCGCGTCGCCACTCGAGCTTGCCAGCTTCGATACAGGTGAGTTGCTTCACAGGACCAACCATATCCGTGTAACGCTGAGCTCACAAGGATGACTTCCCTGCAATCCCCCAATTTCTTTCGAAGGAGCGAGATGTGAGCGATCGCCGCGTCCTCAACGAGGTGCAGCTGGAGATGGTCGAACGTAGCTCGACCGACTATTCCGACCTCAAGGCCCTGTTCATCAACTGCACCCTTAAGCGCAGCCCCGAGATCTCGCACACCCAAGGGCTGATGGACATCTCCGAGGAGATCATGCGCCGCAATGGGCTCGAGGTCGACTCGCTGCGCGCGATCGACCACGAGATCGCAACGGGCGTCTGGCCCGACATGACCGAGCACGGCTGGGACGCAGATGAGTGGCCGGCGATCCACGAGCGGGTGATGGCCGCCGACATCCTCGTTCTCGGCATGTCGATCTGGCTCGGGGAGAAATCGTCGGTGGCGACGAAGGTGGTCGAGCGGCTGTACGGCAACTCGCATCTGCTCAACGACGACGGCCAGTACGCCTACTACGGCCGGGTCGGCGGCTGTCTGGTGACCGGCAACGAGGACGGTGTCAAGCACTGCGCGATGAACACGCTGTACTCGCTTCAGCATCTCGGCTACACGATCCCGCCCCAAGCCGATGCGGGCTGGATCGGTGAGGCGGGCCCCGGCCCCTCGTATCTCGACGAGGGTTCGGGCGGCCCCGAAAACGACTTCACTAACCGCAGCGCGACCTTTGCGACCTGGAACATGCTGCACCTGGCGCGGCTGCTCAAGGACGCCGGAGGCATACCTGCCCACGGCAACCAGCGCACCAAATGGGATGCCGGCTGCCGCTTCGACTTCCCGAATCCGGAGCACCGCTAGCGCAGGTCGCCGCGTGCCCGGTGCTCGTCGTGGCGGTCAGCGAGCAGGCCACGCCTTCGCCCTCGCGGCTAACCTCGCCAGCCATGAGTGACGCCTACGACCGCCTCGCCGAGCTGCCCGTAACCGTTGAGAGCTACGAGCTCACCGCACACGACGTCGAGTTCGGCGACTTCACGCGGCCGTCGACCGTCGTCCACATGCACGGAAACGGCGAAGAAGGCATCGGAGAGGACGTCGTCTACACGGTGCTCGACCACATCGCCCACCGCGATGCCGGCCCGATCTTGGCGAGCGAGCTCGCCGGCGAACGGACTCTAGGGGAGCTCTGCGAGCTGATCGGCGAGCTCGACCTCTTCCCGGCACCGCCCGAGTACCCGGCGTCGGTCAACTATCGCAGTTGGGCATACGAGTCGGCCGCCCTCGATCTGGCCTTGCGCCAGAACGGGCTGGCGCTGTGGGAGGTCGTCGAGCGCGACCCCTCGCCGCTTCGCTTCGTTTGCTCGACGCGGCTGACGAGTTTGGGCGACGACAAGCGATCGAACACCGATGCAATCGAACGGCGCCTTGCCAGGTATCCGGAGCTCGAGTTCAAGCTCGACCCCGAAAACGACTGGGACGCCGCGCTGATCAAAGAGATCGCCGGTCTCGCGTCGGTGCAGATCCTCGATCTCAAGGGTCACTACAAGGGCACGCCGGTCGATGTCGAGACCGACCCGCAGCTCTACCGAATGGTCGCCGAGGCCTTCCCCGACGCCTACATCGAGGACCCCGAACTCAACGCGAAGACGAAGAAGGTCCTTGCCGGCCACATGGACCGGGTCACATACGACGCCCCCCCTTCACTCACTCGCCGACGTCAAGGAGATGGCGGGCAAGGCGATCAACTCGAAGCCGTCTCGCTTCGGCTCGTTGCGCGAGCTGCTCGAGATCTACGAGCACTGTGAGCGCGAGGGCATCGCCGTCTACGGAGGCGGCCAGGGCGAGGTGCAGTGTGGTCGAGGTCAGATTCAGTACCTGGCCTCACTATTTCACCCGAACACACCCAACGACACGGCGCCCGCGGGCTACAACGATCCAGCGGTGCCGAAGGGGATGCCGACTAGTCCGATGGACCCGTCGCAAAGCGAAACCGGCTTTCGCTGGGGCTGAGCAGCTACTCCGAAAGGCGAAGCTGCTGCTGCCACTCGGAGTCGATCGCCGCCAGCGCCTCGAAGACGACCGCCTGAAGCTCCTGCTCGTCGAGCGATGCCATAGGGGAAAACGGGAGCGACGGGACTCGAACCCGCGGCCTCCGGCGTGACAGGCCGGCGCTCTAACCAACTGAGCTACGCCCCCGGGCAAACGCTGCGAGCCCGGTGAGCCCGCGCGCTGATCATAGGGATAGGGTCGCGCGATGCGGGTGGTGACTTACGCATCGCAGCAAGGACCGCGCGCCGGGCTGTTGGCCGGCAACCGGATAGTCGATGCTTGGGATGCGATTGGCGGCGAAGGCGCCACGGTGCGTGAGCTGCTCGAAGCAGGTCGCCTCGGAGAGCTCGAGGGCATCGATGGCGAGGGTGTCGCGCTTGCCGACGCCAAGCTGCTCGCTCCCGTGCCCGACCCAGACAAGATCATCGGCATCGGCCTCAATTACAAAGCGCATGCGGCCGAGGCTGGCCTCGAACCGCCGCCGAGCCCGACCTTCTTCGCCAAGTTTCGAAACTCATTGCGCGGCGACGGCGATACCGTGACCCTGCCGGCCGCGAGCGCCAAGGTCGACTACGAGGCGGAAGTCGCATTCGTCGTCGGCCGCCGCGCCAAGGACGTCGTCGAGGCCGATGCGCTCGACTACATCGCCGGCTACACCCTGCTCAACGATCTCTCCGCCCGCGACCTTCAGTTCGCCACGCCGCAATGGATGCCGGGCAAGGTCTTCGACGGTTCGGCCCCGTGCGGACCGGCGCTGGTCACCTCCGACGAGGCCGGGCCGCACGATGCGATCTCGATTGCGCTCGAGCTCAACGGTGAGCGCATGCAGGAATCGTGCACCGCCGACCTGGTCTTCTCGATCCCGGCTCTACTCGCTCATCTTTCGATGCTGATGACCCTCGTTCCCGGCGACATCGTCGCCACCGGCACTCCTGCCGGTGTCGGTGGTGCGCGCGAGCCGCACGTGTGGCTGCGTGCCGGCGACCGAGCCGTGGTCATTTCAGACCAACTTGGTCAACTTCGCTCCGAAATCGCGTAAGTCCCTGCCCACGCCCGCCGCGTTCTACTGATCCATTGGGGTGTCGAACGCGTATCGCGGGGTAAGTACCTGTAAACCGTCCAAAGGGACTAACAAAGGAGTGCCAGTGAGTTCTACGGAAAACATCGCCTACCAGGCGATCGACGAGGAGTTTGCCAGCGAGTCGGCGAGCACTCGGCGCAGGTTCGTCGGAGGCGCCGCGGCGACGCTCGGCGGAATGGGTCTTCTCGGCCTGACCGGCAGCCAAGCGGCGGCCAAGGCGATGCAGAAGAACGACCCGCAGACGATCCTCAACGTTGCAGCCACCGCAGAGGTGCTGGCGACGATTGTCAACACGGTCGGCTCTGAGGCCGGCTTCCTCGACTCGGTTACGCAGCGCAACGTCGAAGCTGCCGCCTACGAGGAGTTCATTCATTACAAGGTGCTGCGTTCGATCGGCGGGCGTCCAGCGACGAAGAAGATCTGGGTGCCAAACGCGGCGCTTACGAGCTCGACCGGATTCCTGAGCACCGTGATCACCGGCGACCAGGTGTTCATCAACGCGTACCTGATCGGCACGACCGCGTTCGGCGACGCGGGTGAAGGCAAGCTCGCCCGTTTCACCGGCGAGTTCATGGGCGCAGAAGCCGTGCACCGCGCGCTGGCACTGCAGTCTCTCGGCCAGCTCGGCAACGACCGCGCATTCATGAGGTACAACTTCACCGGCATCATGGCCGCGGTGAGGATCCTCGAGGAGAATGGATTCGGGTTTGGCAAGGAAGGCAACGTCCCCGGCACGTTCTTCGACTTCGACGAGGTCAAGAAGCGTGTTCCGACGCCCTCCGGCGTGAACACGCTCAAGCCGCGCTGAGCTGAGAACAACCGGTCCGTACCACGAGCGGCGCCTTCGGGCGCCGCTCGTTTTCGTTCACGTCGCATCACTCTCCCTCGACCGCCGGCGTCGACGACGTGCCGACGAAAACGGTTCGATGCGCACCGAAGGAAGCGACCAGCACGAACGGCAGGAACCAGACGACATAGAAGTAGAACCAATGGTTCGCGGTGAGCTGGACGGCGATCGTCACCGCCGCTGCGAGGGCTGCGATCTGAATCGGGGTCTTGAACCGCGGATAGAAGGCAACCGCCACCGCGAGCGCTGCCGCGCCGACCCTGACAACTGGCTGCAGGGCGTCCAGCGACGGCGCCTGACCCCAAACGCTGAACGGTGACCCGCGGCCGGCTTGATAGCCGAAGGTGCGGTCATATATCTCCCGCACGCCACCGTCGGGGACGAAGGGAATCGTCACCGCCACGACAACCAGCGCGAAAACGACCGTGAAGATCGCCGCGGAGCGCCACCGCCGTTCGCCGGAGGCGGTCGCGAACAACGGCCCCAGCGCCGCCGAGCCGAACTTGGCGGCAGCTGCGAGCGCGACGAAGGCACCGCGACCGGCGGGCGATCCGAGCGCGAGCAGCGAGCCGATCGAAAGCGCGGCGACGAGCGCGTCATTGGCACCCGCGTTCATCGCGTACAGGGTCCATGGACAGGCGGCCCAGGCAAAGGCCAGCGCCCAGCCCAGCGCCCGGCCTTCGGCCCCCGCGCGCAGCCTTCGCCCGAGCAGTGCGAGCCCGGCAACGCAGAGCAGGTCGAAGGCGATCGCGGCGGCATGGGCCGACGGCAGCTCACCCCAGGTGCCGTCCCAGTCGAAGACCTGCTCGAAGGGGACGTAGGCGAGGTAGTTGGCGGGACCGTAGACGTCGCCCTTGAGGTCGATGCCGACCGAGAAGCCGCCCTCGTACAGCGCCAGGCCGTCGCCGATACGGTCGGCGCCGACGACGCCGGCGAGGCCGATGTCGATCACGCGCGAGTCGGCGACATTGAGCGCGATCCGCCCACAGAGCAAGACGACGACGCCGATCGCCAGCCACTTCACCGGCGCGAACGGCACCAGCGGCCCATCCCGCTCGCGCGGCCAGAGGCCGGCAACGAGCATGCGCACGAGCAGGTAGCCGAGCACGGGGTAGGTGAGCGCGACCGACGCGGTGATCTCGGCGCGGTTGAAGAAAGAGAGCGAGATCCCGAGGGCGAGCAGCACGAGCAGGTCGAGGTGAACGAGGCGAAGCGGGCGCCGCGGGTCGTAGAAGGGCGCGACGAAGAGCAGGCAGAGCGGGATCCAGATCCAGGGCGAGTTGACGTTCTGGGCGACGGCCCCCGCGTACCCGCGCGAAAGCGGCGTCTCGACCTGGAAGTCGCGAAGCGCCTCGTCGATCTCGCCGCTGCGCGCGTCGAGGATCACCCTGGCGACCTCGGCGTCGCCTTCGAAGAAGCTCACCTGCCAGCGATCGCCGCGGACGAAGGCCGTCGGCTCGGCGCCGGGCGATTCGGCGAGTTCCTCAGCGACGACGTCAACCGTGCCGGCGATCTCCGTAGCCTCGGCGGCGGTGAGCTCAAAGCCGTCGGGACGCTCGGACGGCGATCGGGCTTCAACCAGTGCCGGCGGCATCTCGCCGCCGAATGGCGACTGCTGCGCAGGGTCCTCAGCGGCAGCCGCCACCGGCGCCGCGAGGACACAGATCGCAAGCGACAGTGAGATCCGCGCTCTCGCCATTCAGCGCGCGAGCCTACTAGCGGCGAGGGCTGGCGCCGGATAGCCTGCGGCCGACCACGACGCGAGGGGAGTTATCAGATGGGCTTCATGGACAAGTTCAAGGACGCAGCCACACAGGCACAGGAGGCGGCGAAGGGTTCAGTCGCGAGCATGGGTGGCATGGGCGGCGCCGGCGGCGAAGCCGCGCGAGTGAACAAGATCGCTCAGCATGGCGTCAAGCATCCGGCGGTGCTCAAGGGCATGACCGAGACCGGAAAGAAGGATCCGCTCAGTGGCGGTACAGAGTTCCAGCTCGATGTCGAGGTCAAGCCAACGGGCGGCGAGGCCTACGAGGCGACGTTCACCCAGCAACTGATCCAGCAATCGATCGAGGGCTATCGGGAAAAGATTGGCGAGGAGATCGTCGTCAACGTCGATCCCGACGATCCGAACTCGATGATGCTCTGGGGCTGATCCGAGGCCTAAGCAGGTCGTAATACCCTACGCCGGCGCCCGCTTCCTGATCCGAACCCGGGCCGACATCGTTGTATCCAGCGTGCGGCAAAACCGTTTGAAGATCGCAGTCATCGGCACCGGCATCGCCGGTCTGACGTCGGCGCGGCTGCTCGCCGAAGATCATGACGTCACCGTATTCGAAGCCGACACTCGCATCGGCGGCCATACGAACACGATCCGTGTCGACGACCCGCGTGGCGAGGTCTGGATCGACACCGGCTTCATCGTCCACAACGACCGCAACTATCCCCACTTCACCGAGCTTCTGGATCAACTCGAAATCGAGGGGCAAGATGCCGAGATGGGCATGTCGATTTCAGACCGCAGCGGGCGTTTCGAGTTCGCCAACACGAGCCATGGACTGTTCGCTCAGCGCTCGAACCTGTTGCGCCCGAGATTCTGGAAGCTGATCGCAGACCAGCTCCGCTTCAACCGGGAGGTCCGTCCGCTTGCCGGCCGCGCCGACGGCCCGACGGTCGCCGAGTTCCTGCGCGACGCCGGCTACTCGGCCTGGTTCGTCGAGCGCGTGATCATGCCCGAGGTTTCGGCCGTGTGGTCGTCGGACCCGAAGGCGATCTCGGAGTTCCCGTTGGCTTTCCTGGCGGAGTTCCTCGACAACCACGGCCAGCTACAGCTTCGCGGGCGCCCGCAGTGGCGGACGATCCCCGGCGGCTCGCGCGTCTATGTCGAGAAGCTGATCGAGCCCCTGCGTGAGCGCGTCCGCCTTGGCGCTGCGGTACGCCGACTCGAGCGAACCCCGGCCGGGGTCGCCGTTTCGGCTGACGGCTGTGAAACCGAGCTCTTCGACGAGGTCATGGTCGCGGCTCACTCCGATCAGGCACTGGAGATGATCGCCGAGCCAACCGCGGCCGAGCGTGGGATCCTGAGTGCGATGCGCTACCAGCCCAACGAGGCTGTGCTTCACACCGACGCGGCGCTGATGCCTCGGCGCCGCCGCGCCTGGGCGAGCTGGAACTTCCACCTCGCTGACGAGATCTGCGATCGCACCGCGGTCACCTACTGGATGAACAACTTGCAACTGCTCGACGCAGAACGCGACTACCTCGTCACGCTCAACATCAGCGAGCGCATCGACCCAGCGGCCGTGATCGAGACGATCTCCTACTCTCATCCCGTGATCACCCACGCGAGCGTTGCCTCGCAGCGTCGTTGGGACGAGATCAGCGGCGCCGATCGCATCCACTTCTGCGGCGCCTACTGGCGCTGGGGCTTTCACGAGGATGGCTGCTGGAGC
>Ga0136612_10000099_pt1 | contig 21414 bp, 25 predicted proteins | sample AntDryUQ224A2306_2_FD_106644 | JGI IMG/M metagenome (GOLD analysis project Ga0136612, IMG submission 106644) | Polar desert sand microbial communities from Dry Valleys, Antarctica - metaG UQ224A (23.06) | ecosystem: Environmental > Terrestrial > Soil > Desert | place: Antarctica: Dry Valley... | reverse complement strand
GACCGCCTCTTGCTTGAACTCCGCCGGGTACGGCGCTTTCGTCTTCCCCATCTCGTGGACTCCTTTCTCCGGTACTATACACACTCCCAAGGTGTCCACTAAACCAGGTTAAGTCCACTGTGGCAGGTGGCCGAGTCCTGCGAGTGGGGCGAGGAGGGGGCGCCAGGGAACTGGGTGAAGGTAGCGAGACGGTTCCGGGATGGACACACTGAGGACTGGTGGGCGCTGGAGGTGGAGTGCGGACCGTATGGACTCAAGAAGGCACACCGCGCGGTGGTAGTGACCACTGATCCCGAGAGCTTACCAAAACACACAACGTGGTACCTGACGACGAATCTGCTCGCACCAGGAAGCGAACGAGCACAAGCCGAGGGAGCGTTGCCCGCTGCGGACATTGCGGAAGTGGTGCGGCTGTACGGGCTGAGGATGTGGGTGGAACAGGGCTACAAGCAGGTGAAGAATACGCTGGGATGGGCGCAGTATCAGGTGAGAAGCGATCTCGCGATGAGGCGGCACTGGCAGTTGGTGTGCTTGGCGTTCAGCTTCTGCTGGTGGCAAGAGAGCCATTACCCACGGCAAGCTGCACCGCTTGAGGGGGATGTCGCCGCTCATCCAGGCGAGACACGAAGCGACGTACCCGACCCTGCAACCTCCGAGGTGGCGGGGAGGGGGGAAAATGGGGGACAAACAGTCGACGTACCGACCGCCGCTGTGCTGGCCGGTGGCACTGCGGCGGGTACGGTCGTGGCTGGAGTCGTGGGTAATGCTGTGGCGATACTGGCGAGGGTGGTCCAACGAGCCCCCGCCGCCGCCGTTACAACGGCTGCTTGACCGGCTCTGGCAAGGACTCGGTATCAACTCCTACAGCTGCTTATGAACCCCAGCCAACAAACTACCGATATTCCTCTCCCGCACCATTGCGGTGTGTCATCCACCCACCTCCGGGCCGCTACGCCGCTGGCCGCTACCGTTAGCAATCACTCCTTGATGGCCCTACGGAATCGGGCCCTTATTCGGAGTCTAGGCTGTTCGGCTTTTCAGCCCAACAAGTTGACCTGCTTCTCGGCGATGTTCACCTGCATCGGTGGAATCTGGAGCCGCCGCACCGTCGCTAGAGTCTTGATGGCCGCGAGGTAGCGCCTGTGCGCCCTGTCCGCCTGCTTCTGGTAATGGTCCGCGAGCGTCAGCGTGAGGCCAGTAGTGGTCGCTCGGCTCTCCGCCAACTGCAGCTGCAGCCAGCATGTGGCCACACGCTCTGCCAGTAGCTCCTCGAGCGCACTAGGGTTGGGTCCTGTCAACTCCTGCCGCATACTCTCGAGCTTCCGCAGGATGCCCTCCCGTATCAGCCCGTTATCGCCAGTCAGCTGCTTCGCCATGTGCTGCTCCAGGTGCCGGCTGTAGTCACCCACCTCCTTCCAGAAGCCTGGCCGGTTCCCATGCCGATCCTTCAGCTCGAACAGCGCCTTGTCGTCACCCTTCTGCGCGCGGTCCAGTAGCTTCAGATCCCGCTTCCCTGTGTCGCCGTCCAGATCACGTCCCACAATTGTCACCACATTCTCAGCCACGCCTGCGCCTCCATTCCCCCCGGTTATGCTTGTGGTATCCGGCCGCTTCCAGCTCGGCGCACGCCACGGACTCCACGCGCTCGCAGTAGTCTGCAACCAGGCGGTCGAGCTCTGCCATACGATCCCGCTCCACCCGGCGCGCGTATGCTTCCTCCTGCCGCGGCCACCGCTCCATCAGGTCGAGCGCTGACTGGAACTCAGCCATGGGCCCTGAGCCTATGTACTCCCGCTCGACCCGGCCGTTTACCTTCCTACTGCGCGTGTAGTAGCGACCCTTACCCCTGCGACTTTCCCACGCCATTTTGTGTTACCCTCCCTCGTCTGCCCCGCTTTGCCCGGAACGCCACAGCTTCACGAAGTCGGCGCGATCCTTCAGCACCATACCGCCCGTCTCGTGGAGCAGGACCACGCCGAGCCTGTCGACTTTGGCAGCTACCCCGCCTGCTTGCGCGCCTCCTGCAGCAGGCGGGGTAGCTGGACCTGTACCTGACCTCGCACGCCAGATCGCCGCACAGCACGTCCGCGCCGCCGAGCATCCACGCCACAGTCCTCCCCGCGCACTTCCAAGCCTTACTAGTCAACTGCGGCCCACCCTTCCAGCGCCGCCGAGAGCCGGGCACGCTCCCGGCTCTCGATCTCCCTCACCCGCGCCAGCGCCTCCAGGTCCATCCGCGCCTCCGCCTCGGAGACTATGTAGCTGCGCAGTACGTCTATAGGCAGGGCGTCCAGCTCGACCGAAACATCCCCGTACTTGGCGACGAAGGCGTCCCGGCGCGAATCCGTCGGCTTGGTGAGGCCCGGAGGCAAGGTGTAGCGCTCTATGTCGTCCATCGTGATAGCGACCTTCCGGATATCGGGCCGGCACCCAAAGTGCGCCAGCCGCTCCCTCAACGAGCGCACCATGTCGTCGCCCGACGGGTCGAAATCTCCGAAGTACAGCACTGTCACGCCCGCCCCACTCCCATACCGCCTGGCGGCACTATGGATCGAAGCCCAGCCGTCGTATCCCCGCCCGACGTTGAGAGTGACGCCATACGACTCCAGCGCGTCCTCGAATATCCCCGACAAGGCGTCTTTTTCGAGCCATAGCTCCAGGTAGCCGGACTGCGTATCCCACACGTCACGCCGGTAAGCACCGGATGCCGTGTCGGCGAACTCGGCGCGGTCATCCCACATCGAGACAGCTCGCGGCCGTCGCAACCTATCCTCTATCCAGATCCAGGGGATCTCGCCGCTCTTTCGGGCATCTACCAGCGCGTTGCTGACCGCCTGGTACTGCCCCCGGTTGTTTTTTACGACTTGTAGGGAAACCAGTTGGTAGTACACCTGGCGCACGGTCATGGGATGGTTGGCAGCCAGAAGCTCCCGCGCGGCCCGCAATATGGCGAGCGTCCTAGCGTGCTTACCCACAGCTCTCCTCCTTCAAGTCGAACGGGCAGTGACCCAGCTTCGAGCAGAACGCGGGGTCTCCGCACTGACCACAATCCGGTGGCTGCGAGGGGGGTAGGGGTGCTTTATCCCTTTCATAATCACTGCAACAGTGCAACAGTTCCGGCCGCGGCAGTATCTCCAGGTGCTCCGGCATCGAGTCCCCGATCACCAGCCGGGACGGCTTCCCATTGCGCTCCTCGAGATTGCGCAGGTATCCCCGCTCCACCGCCGAGCGCGCCCGCCTCGACACCGCGGACTTGTCGAGCTTCAACGCCTTAGCCAGCTCCCCTGTCGAGACGCCCGCATCCGTCGCCAGCCGTTCCACCGCCTGCACGGTCTCGCGGACGCTCTCTGGGACCGCCTGCTCTACCCCTTCAGCGATCAGGTCGTGCACCAGCTCGCGCACCGCCGCGTAGTCGGCTACGGTCGCCACTACCCGCCCCGAGTTGTCCCGTCCCCTTGTTGTCTGGTGTAGCAGCGCGTGGACGCATATCAGGCTCTTCAGAGTCACGAAGTCGCGTCGCAGTCTCACCGCCGCCGGTGGTATCTGCTCGGCGAGCTCCAGCGCGTACGGTATCGCTACCCTGTGCTCGGCGGTCTCCAGCCAGTCAGATAGGGCGTGCCAGCGCGACAGGTCCGGCTCGTGCTTCGCCCCTACCGCCAGCGCGCGCAGCACCGCCCGCGTCTGGTCGGCGGTATCGGAGACGGGAACGGAGAGTATCCTCGTCTCATTCTCCGGGTGCAGGTGCAGCGCCGTGGTGGTAACGATTAGTCCCGTTGGCCCCTTGCGCTCAATCACTCGTGGGCGCATCCCCTCGCTGGTCTTCTCGACCGTCTCATACCGGATGCACCCCTCGGACAGCAGCGAACGTATCAGGTAGCTGGTGAAGTCCCCCGCCATCCCCGCCGCCTCGTAAATCACCAGCATCCTGTGTTCCAGAGGCTCCTCAGAGTACGCCAGCGCGCGCTCGGACATGCTCGACAGCGCGTAGTAGGCTGATGGGGGGAAGAGCGACAACACGCGCTCCGTGGTGTAGCTCTTCCCCGCGCTCGAAGGCCCCTTCACGGCGATGCTCACCGGCCGATCCCCCTCCAGTAGACGGCTCATCGCCGCCAGGTAGAGGAGCTTCACAGCGCGCGTCTCTCCGGCCACCCCAAGCGAAGCGACCGTATCCGCTGCGAGCGAGAGCACGTCAGGGGACTGTGCCAACTCCCGGCACAGCTCCCAGGCACCGCCAGCGCGCTCCTTCACCTCCCGCTCCTGCAATTGCCTCCAGGGGACGGATGCGCCGAGTGCCGCGCTCCATGCTTCCTCGAAGCGATCCGGCCCGGCTATGTGCAGCGCCGATGGGTCCTTGTAGGGGTCGAGCCGGAGTATCCTCATCCTGTCGCGTACGGGGCAGCCCTTCAGCTTGCGTAGCACCGTCTCGCCGCCCGTGTCCGGCTCTATCACGACGTAAATCGTGCCGATGCCCTCCAGGAGCTCGGCGGTGAGCTTGTCCCAAGCGTTGCTCGCTCCTGGCAGCCCGAGCGCAGGGACGTTGTGATACCACAGGGTATGGCAGTCGCTCTGCCCCTCGACTATGACAACGTAACCCGCCTTGCGCGCCCGCTCCAGCCTGTCGAGTCCGTACAGCGTTGCCTTGCTGCCGCCCTTCCACCGCGTCTTGTCCTCGCCACTCAGTGCCAAACGGTAGAGCGTCGCGGCCACGGTCCTGTCGGGTGCGTAGTGGGGCATGCGTACCACGTCGCAGCCGTAGTGCTGGTGGCGCATGTCGGAGCAGCCGAGCCCTCTCAGGAACGCCGCCGGGAGTCGCTTCGCCTCGCTGTACTCCCGGAGAGTGCAGCCGGGCGGTGTTGCACCGTTGCGGTGTTGATCGGGGGAATAAGATACACCCCCCTTGTAGCCGTTCCTGGACTCGGCGGAGAACAGCTGGGATGCCATCACACCTGCCGCCCCGATGATGTCCTGGAACGTGCAGCCCGCCAGGCAATTGATGAGTGTCTTGCCGTCGGGCGACAGCGTGACGGAGAGGCTGCGCTTGCCGTGCTTCTCGCCGTCGGGGTGGGATGGGCAGAAGGTCATCCAATGGTTATGGCCTTCCGGCCTCACCCCCTGCAGCTTGTCGAGGATCTTCGGCTCGGCGATAGCGGGTTCGGCGGTCACGGTCGCAGCCCTTCGCGGAGCTGCAAACATCCGCCGCTGGGGAGGAAGACGCGGACCCGCCCGCTGAATACGTGCTGCCGGAGTGCCGGGTTGGCGCCCAACCAGAGTGCGCGACGCCACCGTTCCGGTGCATAGGCACCGGACGACCGGCGCTGTATAAGACAGTCGAGCAGGTGAGATCGCTGTCTCATGAGTCCAATAACCTCCAACACGGCCCCGCCAAGCCAGCCAGACGCGGGGCTTGTCCTTATCCTGCTTAGATTCATTGGCGACTACCGTGGGCCCGTCGGGGGGTATACGCGGTCCGGCCGTCCTGCTGCGGTGGCTTCGAGCCAGCGGTCCAGGGTCGGCTTGTGGATCTTCACCAATCTGCCAATACGGACGACTCCAGGTAGATCGCCACGCGCGGCCATCTCGTACCCTTTTGTCGGTCGGATACCCAGGTACTCGCATGCCTCCGGAACAGTGAGTAGGGTTCGCTCGCAGGTTGCCGTTTCGACTGCCATAATCCCACTTCCTTACTAGTCTTGTACCTCGGACCGCCAGACAGTTCCGTCTGGTCCTGTTTCGTAGTATAGTGGTGGGCAGATACCACCCTGCTTATCTGCCTACCAGGAACCGGGCATGCATGACGACCTCGAGCAACGGCTGGCTCACGACCTGAAGATAGATACGGTCACAGATCCTCGATGGCCGCGCGTGCGATGGTTTCTGAACCGTAGGGAGCTGTTCGACAGCGCGCGGACCGCTGAGATAGTGGGGGATATCGAAGGCTACATCGAGCTTCGAGCCGCTGCGCGGGATTTACTCAAGATCATTGGCGGCATGCCGGAAAAGGAGCCGCCCGGCTCCGAACAGGACAGTCCTGACCCTGTTTTCGAACCTGTCGGGGTAATGCGGGTGGAGGCGTGTCGGGCGGCGGCTCTGTCGGAGTGGTACGGTGCCACAGCCAACGCCAGGCCGGACGTGCGCCGCTTCCGCGAGACTTATCTGGGTCGCACGCTCACCCGAAGCGAGTCACGGCGATTCCTCCAGTCGTGGCCCAACCGCCTCTTCCCGTCTTCGATGCTAGTGACTGCGTTCGAGCGTGGCACTATGTCCCGACCTTACCTAGAGGACTCCGCGGAGCCTGTGGTGGAGGGTTCCGGCAACTCGACTGTCCTGCGCGTGGACCCGCCCGGATGGACCATGAGTGGGACGGGCGTAAGCCCACAGTACATGCTGCAGCATCTCCTCAAGTTCCGGTATATCGAACTGGATGAGACGCACTACTGGCGCACTGGGACGAGCTATGGGCAGGGCTCCGTTGTCGATGAACTAGTGAAGTTGGGCAGTCAACTGGAGCATGCCTACGGCTGGGATGAGGGTGAAGGTGTCATCTTCGTGCTCAGCGGTGTCTCGCCCTTCGTGCCGCCCGGGAGGGTACAGTCCCATTGGAGCGCAGGTAACTGGCACCGCGGCGGGGTAATAACTCTGGAAGTCCAACCCTGGGTTTCCGTGGACACCCTTACCGACGCCTTCCGGCGCGCCCAGCGCCAGTACTTCCAAGGGCACCGGAACCGAGCTATCAGCGAGCGGCACAGTGAACTATTCCGATTCATCGTGCAAAGGACCCGTTTCCGGGAAGAAGAGACCGGCTGCAATATCCTACGGATCGAGAGGAAGGGCACGTGGACCGCGCTACTCCGCGCGTGGAACGCCGAGCACCCAGAGTGGAGCTATGCCTCGTGGCGTCAACTCGCCCAAGACTTCAAGCGCACACGAGACCGGATCGTCTATCCCCCACTGTTGCCTCCAAGAAGTTGACTGTCCACACGAAGCCACCGCGTGTGCAGTCGTGTGCAATTCGTGTGCAGTCTAGTCGGTACAGGACGGGACGCGGCAGGAATAGAGCCGAGCCGGACACGCAAAAATTGGCATAAACACTACAAGTTGGGACAGTGCGGTACGTGGCGGGATGGGCGCACCGCCAACTTCTAAGCAGCGGGTCGGGGGTTCGAGTCCCTCCTGGCGTGCCACAAGAAGCGTAGGTAAACACTGGGTTTCTCAGTGACGTCCCCGGACCTACGAATCGGTTTGGGAGTATTCGCGTCCAAGTCGTGTCCAGTTTTCACGCGTCGGGCAGCCGTTAATAGCCGTCGCTCCAGCGCCCATCGTCTCGGCGCCGATCCCCTGCGCTGGGCACGGGCGGCGCGCTCGGGTGAGCAATTGTCGTGAAAGTACGCTTCGGTGTATAATCGCGCCGTGAGAGACGCAACAAGGAGCGACGAATACCGTGGATATGAAGCTTGAGCTTGTACCTGTTCCTGTTACCGACGTTGATCGCGCGAAGTCCTTCTATGTCGAGCAGGTTGGATTCAACCTCGATCACGACCATCAGCTTAGCGAGACGCTTCGGATCGTCCAACTCACTCCGCTGGGGTCGGGTTGTTCGATAGTGTTTGGAACCGGGTTGCCTGACATGTACAGGATGCAGCCCGGATCGTTGAGGGGCCTGCACCTGGTTGTGGCGGACGTAAGCGAGGCTCGCGAAGCGTTGGCCGGTCGGGGCGTCGAGGTGAGCGACGTGGTCGAACAGCCGGGAGGCATCAAGTACGCGTATTTCAACGACCCCGACGGCAACTCTTGGGCGTTGCAGCAACTGCTGACCGACGTGTAACACGAGGCGCATAGACGGTTGAGTGGCGATGGTGACGGCTACCGGAGGGAGGGATTCAATGAACCGCGAGCCGCGCGCCGAAGTCGTGCTCCGACCCTGGTCCAACCTGGACCTACCTCTTCTCGAGTGGCTGATGGGCGACCCGGTCATGACCGAGCATCTCGGTGGGCCGGAGACGCCGGAGAAGATCGCCGAGCGCCACCAGCGATACTGCGGGATAGGCGACACAGGTGTAGGTCGTATGTTTGTAATCGTCGCGGGACCTGCGGAGACCTCCGCCGGGTCGGTCGGGTACTGGGAGCGGGAGTGGCGAGGTGAAACAATCTGGGAGACCGGGTGGAGCGTCCTGCCCGAGTTCCAGGGACGCGGACTCGCAACCAGCAGCGTCGCCGCCGCGATCGAAGTGGTCCGCTCGGAGCACAGGCATAGGGCGGTCCACGCCTTCCCCTCTGTAGACAACCCTCCGTCGAACGCGGTATGTCGTAAGGTCGGGTTCACGCTCGCGGGCGAGGTTGAGTTCGAGTATCCTCCCGGAGCCATTATGCGCTGCAACAACTGGAGGCTCGACCTTTATTGATGCACCGTGAGGGCTCGGGTCCGGTTGCGTCCGAGTTAGCGTGTTCCCCAGTGCGCGGGCGGAGCGGACCGTGACGACCACTTCCTCGCCTGGTTCGGCGTGGTCGGCGCCGACTGCCTGGCCGCTCGGTCCGACTCTGGCGTCTTGCTCGCGCGGAGTAGATCCAGCCGCGTCGGCTCTCTTGGCTCAATAGCCGTCCGTCGAGTCCAGTTATCGAAAAATCGCTTCACAACCTGCAGTATCGTCAATATCATCCATCCCGCCCGATCTTCTCTGAACCCCACCGGGTCTGCCGTTGCACTTCGTGGAAACGTACGTCGTAGGCGCGGTTTTCCAGGCGTTTCCACGGGAGCGCGACGTTGATTCACAGTATCACACAGTGCGTTCCTGAATCGTTCCTGCGAGGGCGGCTCAGGGGGCGCCGTTCGACAACGACGGGAACGCTTTGGACAACTACAGGCCTGGACCGACGGTCATCCGTCGCAGCTTTACAGCAACGCGCGAAGTCGGACCGCCAGCGTCGTCAGCAAACGATCCTCTGAGTCCGAGAGCTGCAAACCTATGAGGTCCTCGATCTTGTGCAGCCGGTAGGCAAGGCTGTTGCGATGCAGGTTCAGCCGTTGGGCGGTCGCCGAAGCGTTGAAGTTGCACGCGATGTACGTCTCGATCGTGTCGGTGAGGTGGGCGTTGTGCTCCCGGTCGTATGCGACGAGCATGCCCAGCGTGGACTCGATCACCCGCTTACCGACGGTGGTCTCGGCCAGGGGAGCGAGCAGGCCGTAGGCTCCCGTTTCTCCGAAGTGGGTGGGCGCGCCGTCGCGCACGCGCCGACTCACGAGCAGTGCGATGCGCGCTTCCTGCAGGGCCTCAGCAACCCGGCGCACATCTCCCAGCGGCTCGCTGAACCCGGCGGCGTAATCGCCTGCAAAGGGCGACAGCGCACGGAGGACCGGCCCGGGCGCAGGGTCTCCTCGGAGCGTGGCGGGCAGCAACGCCATTACCTCGGCGCCTTCGTCCAACATAGGGAACGCCGACTGCCGGACAAGCAGGGTGTGCAGCCGGTCCTTGACGTAAGAGGAGAGGGTGAGGCGTGGGTCCACCGAGCCGATGATCATCAGGGGCCCATCTTCGTGCAGCGCCAGGCCGAGGCTGCGCGCCCTGCCGTAGAGCGTGTGGGTTGACCGTCCCGCAAATAGGTCGCGTAGGAACTCGGTGCGCAGCCGGTCCTCAACTTCCGCAACCGCCTCCAACCGACCCAGCTCGACGGCTATCGCTGCGGCGGCCTGGCGCATCGCGAGTGTCTCGGCGGCTTTAGGTTCGGCGCGCGGCGCGACCACAACGAGCGTGCCGAGCCTTTTCCCCTCCCGTCCCACGAGTGCACCCCACCAGGCCGACTGCGAGTCCGGCGAGGCGATCACCGTGAACTCCTGGCCGACTGCTATCTCGGGCAGCGGTATGCGACCGCGTGAAAAGGTCGGCTGGCCCACCGCAGGGATGTACGCCGCCGGGCTACCGAACGTTTCAGTCACTACCTTGAGGAGTGAATCGAGCCCTCGGTTGGCGGCTAGCGCGTCGAGTAGGTTCGTCTGCCGCTCAGTCTGCTGGGCGAGCCCACTGCGGAGCTGCCCGGCTATGTGCGTAACGACGACGCGCTCAAGTTCCGTCGGGCTCAGGTTCGCAACGAAGAGAAGTGGCAGCTTGTTTATCTCCGCAGCAGCACGCGCCGCAGCGTCCGGTCGAAACCACACGCACACTGCCGACGCCCCCGCCTGCCGAAAGCCGGCGATCAGCGATGCGAACATACCCTCGCCTCCCAGCCAGTCCACCGCCGCAGGCGGAAGGAGTATAAGTTCTCCTCCTTGCAACGGGTCGAGCGCTGGGGTGCGTGCGCGCGCAGAAACGGCCCAAGCAACGTCGCTGGACATTCCCGCCTCCCCGCCGACCGGCTCTGTTGCGTCGGCGAGCACCTGCTCGTACAGCTCTCGAACACTCGTCATACTCTAAAATTATGAGTCATTTGCGCGCGTAAGGCAATAGTACTCCGCCTACCTCTCGCGGTGTCGGCACGTGCTTGGGGTTGGGTGTGCATTGACTCTCGGGTGCGCCGGCGCATATACTTGCCCGTTCTCATTCGAGACGTTAACGGCCCAATAGAACGGAGTGGAACATTTGCAGATAGGTATTATCGGGCTACCGGCCGCCGGGAAGAGCACTGTTTTCAACGCGCTCACCGGAGCGAAGGCGCCCACTGGCGGTTACTCGGGCCGGGATCAGCCGAGTGTGGCGGTTGTTTCGGTGCCGGACGAGCGGATTGACATGCTCGTGCCCCTGTTCAGCCCAAAGAAGACCATCTACGCCGCTGTGGAGTTCGTGGATATTGCGGGGGTGGGGACGGGCGCGGAGGCCGGACAGGGTTTCTCGCCGTCGCTGCTTGCAGCCGCTCGCCACGTGGACGCCTTTGCGTTCGTGCTCGGCGCATTCGACCGGCCCGAACGCGTCCGCGACGACCTCGAGGAGATCGAGCTCGAGCTCAACTACGCCGACCAAGCCGTCATTGAGCGGCGACTGGACCGTCTTGCCGCAGACCTCAAGAAGAGCCCAACCTCCGGCAGGCCGGCGATCGAGGCCGAGCGGACTCTGATGGGCCGACTCAACACGGCCCTCCAGGACGGCGCTCCGGTACGCGACCTACAATTGGAGCCGGACGAGCGAAAGGTGCTGCGCGGCTTTGGGTTCCTTACTGAGAAGCCGACCTTTGTGATCCTGAACGTGTCTGAGGACGTGCTCGCGGCGGGCGAGCCGGCGGCAGACCTGGGCCTTCCTATGGTGGCCATCTCCGGCGAGATCGAAGCCGAGATCGCCGAGTTGGAGCCCGAGGACGCAAAGGCTTTCCTGGCGGATCTCAACGTCGTCGAGCAGGGAATCAATCGTGTGATACGGGAAGCCTACCGCACCGCTCGGCTGATCTCGTTCTTCACGGTCGGCCCCGACGAAGTGCGGGCATGGACGATCACCGAGGGGGCGACGGCGCTCGAAGCAGCAGACGTCATACACACCGATATCGCCCGAGGGCTCATCCGCGCTGAGGTGGTTGCGTACGACGACATGCTACGGGTCGGCACGATGGCCGAGGCGCGCAGGCAGGGCGTGCTTCGGCTGGAGAGCAAGGCGTACGTCGTAAAGGACGGCGAGATATGTCACTTCCTGAGCAATGTGTAGCCGGGTGAACACCGGACGGCTCGACGAGTACGTGCATAGCCGAAGGTGATTGCGCGTGCAGCGTCTTTGGAGGACGAGTAGGCGAAAGGGGACATGGTTGTCGCAGGAGTTGGATGCGGCCGCGGCGGCGGCGCGCGCCGCAGGCGAGGTGCTACGGCGAGGATACGGCCGGGAGAAGACGGTGCGGTACAAGGGCGTTGTGGACCTTGTCACGGAGATTGACGAGGAGTCCGAACAGCTCGTAACGGGGATGCTGCGTGAGGCGTTCCCGACCTACGGCGTGTTTGGCGAGGAGGGGGCCCGTATTCCAGGCGAGGTGGACGCGCGCTGGATCGTGGACCCACTCGACGGTACCACGAACTACGCGCACAACTTCCCCTTCTTCGCTGTTTCGATAGCGCTGGAAAAGGCCGGCATGCTGGAGCTCGGCGTGGTATACAATCCCGTGATGGAGGAGTTGTTCATCGGACGGCGCGGCGGCGGCGCGACGCTCAATGGCGGGCTGCTGCACGTCTCGAAGACGGACGAGATGCTGCGAGCGCTGCTTGCAACGGGTTTCCCCTACGACCGGGCGGCGGTCCCTGCGGCGCTCGACGCCTTCGCCCGGTTCACGCTGCGAGCGCAGGGCGTCCGACGGGCGGGCTCTGCGGCGCTCGATCTGTGCTATGTGGCGGCAGGCAGGCTCGACGGCTACTACGAACGCGGCATATACCCGTGGGACATTGCAGCAGGCATGGTAGTGCTCGCCGAGGCCGGCGGCAGAAGCACAGACTTTCGCGGCGGTCCGCCCGACCTCGAAGCGCGCGAGATCGTGGCGAGCAACGGTCGTATTCACGACGCAATGTTAGAGACGACCTCGACATGGGGCGCGGGTTCGGAGGGCTGACGCCGCCCGTATTCGGCGTCGCGCCACTGGCGACTGACCTCTCATTGCGGCCCTGCACCCCGCTCGCGCCGCAATCTTCGATTCCCAACCGGTAACGCTCGATTGCAACTGCTTGAGTCGCTGTGGGCCCATGAGTTCCTCAACGCCGCTGACACGGAGTCTCGGTACTTTCTTCCCACGACAGACCGCTTGACTTCTGTCAACAAACGAGTAGAATTGAGTTAGTATGTGATCTTGGCGGTTTCTAGTGCGCACAGTAGTCGAGTGTCGCGTTTAGGTCACGGTTCGGCCCTACACTTTGCATCTCAACAAGTGCAAATGTGATGTGATTGTTACCCTGAAGTTACGATTTCTGTCGGTCGCTCCGCGTTCATCGAAAGGAGCCTCAGTAGTATGAGAGAAGCATCTGGATTCCCCCTCACTGACCCAATGTCCGCGACAGATCCGCAGGTCCGGCGCACGTTCGACGTTGTAGAGCAGGAGCTAGGCTTTGGGATGGTACCCAACATCTTCCGTTCGATGGCCTATAACCCGCCTCTGCTCGCCGCCAACTGGAGCAAGTTCAAAGCTACCATACTTGTCGGCGACCTGCCGCGCACGGTGAAGGAGATGATCGGCGTGGTGGTCTCCGAGGTCAACAAGAGCGAGTATGCCAGGCTCGTGCACCTCCACAGCTTGAGCGTGCAGGGAGTGCCGGAGCTGTGGCTCAAGCAGCTCACCGTACAGTCCGGTGACGAGACCGACCTCCCAGACTCACTTGCTGCGGTTTTGCCTTTCGCGCAGCGAGCGGCGCGAGACCCGCTTTCCATAAAGGATTACTCAGCACTGACCAAAGCGGGCTTTACCAACAAGGAAATATTCGAAGTTGTGGCCAGCATAGATCTGTTTCAAAGCGTCAACGCCTACACCGACCTGGCCTGCGTGCCGGTGGACGCTCTCTGATGTTGAGTCCGCGCATCCGTCGAATAATCACTCGCTTGGCTGCGAACTCCGAAGCTCAGGACGAACGGGGCGACCAATCGCCGTCGTCTGGGGGTTCCCGATGACTGGCATATCACCAGTTGTAGCCGCCCACGATCTGATGCAGCCTGCCACACTTCCGGCGTCTTCCGATGCCCGGTATCCAATACTCCAGTTCTCCACGCTCGCCGAAGTTTCCGCGAGGATCAGCCGGGCGCGCACTGTTGAGGAGGTTCTCAACGTGGTTGCGTCCGAGGTCCGATGGTTGCTTACCGCCGAGATGTGTACGCTCGCGCTGGTCTCGCCCGACGACCAAACCTTCCAGGTCTACAGCCGAGATATATCGGGCGTCGTGACCTGCGCTGCCACGTACGACACGGGGTGTAGCGGTCTCGTGGCGTGGGTGATCGCTCGTCGTCAGACGCTGCGGCTGGCAAATCTCCCCGTGGATTGGTTGCTCGCCGACATTGAACACGAGTGTCTAATCGCCGGAGCCCGGAGTGTGATGTTGCTGCCGCTGTTCGACGAAAGCCGAGTAGTGGGCGTACTGTGCCTCAGTGCGCGCCGCGCCGGCGCGTATGCTGCCGAGGCGATGACCATCGGTCGCTTGCTTGCGTTGCAGGTCGAGGGCGCAGTGCGCAACGCTTTGCTGCTCGAAGACTTCGACGGACGGGAGAGCGTGATACTCAGCCTTGCGCTGGCTATCGAGGCGAAGGACGCGTATACTGAGGACCACTGCCGCCGACTTGCCGACTACGCCGACAAGCTGGGTATGACTGTGGGAATCAGCGAGCAACGGCGTACCACCCTGCGTATGGCGGCTATGCTGCACGACGTCGGCAAGCTTGCCGTGCCCGAAGCCATCCTAAACAAACCCGGCCCACTGACGCCCGAGGAGTACGAAGTCTTGAAGCGCCACTCGACGGTGGGCGAGCAAATCTGCCATCCGCTGCGTTCGGCGCGGGCGATACTGCCGACCATTCGTCACCACCACGAGCGCTGGGACGGCGGCGGCTATCCTGACGGCCTGGTGGGCGGCGATACGCCCATCGAAGCACGAATCATCGCCATCGTGGATGCATTCGACGCCATGACAAGCGACCGTCCATACCGCTCGGCGTTGCCATTGTCCGTTGCGCTGAACGTTATGCGAGACAACAGCGGTCCACAGTGGGACCACGCGTTGTTGAACACGTTCCTCGGCCTGGTGGAAGCGGGCGAGATCATTCGCTTCCCGTAGCATGCTCGTCGTATGATTGACCGTCGGTCGACTGCCGCGATCTCTCTCGGGCCGACGTCCTGTAGGCACGTGAACACGCTGCATTCTTCGCGTCGGAGTCTGTTCCGCAGCATCCGACTGGCCGGACTCTCCGTACGCGTCCACCCATAGCCGCGCAACCGCTCGTCGTTGTCGTCGGTACACATCAGGAGTTTGCCGCCTTCACGGGCCTGCAAGCAACTTGAGTAGATCCTGCGGCTCGGAGGCGAGAGCGTCCGGCCCCGCAAGCTCGAGGTCGGCGCGGTCGAACGGACCCCAGAGCGCAGCGATCGTGTACACATCCGCAGCTCGGCCCGCCGCAACGTCGTGTATGCTGTCGCCGACGTAGACCGTTTCGTTCGCCGAGAGTCCTCCCTTGCGCAGCGCGTGCAGGAGCGGCGCCGGGTCGGGCTTGTGCCGCTCCGTGTCGTCGTGAAACACGCCAAGCGTCAGGAGTTCGCTCAGGTCGTAGTGGTCGAGCGCCAGGCGAGCCGTCGCCTGCATCTTGCTGGTGACGACCCCAAGCGTGTATCCCCGGTCACGCAGTCTTTCGAGCGTTTCGCGCATACCCTCGAACGGTCGGATCATCCGGTCGTGGTTCGCGGTCTGGTAGTCGCGGTAGGTTTGGAGCATCTGCTCTGCGGACTCTGCCGCCTGTTGGGCGTTCTCAGTTGCAGCGACGGCGTACTCCAGCAGCGTTTCTGGGAGCGACCGGCCCAGGTTCTGGATAAGCTCGCGCCGCGTGGGGAGTGGACGGCCCGAGAATCGCCGCTCGATCACGTGTGCGTGGGATGCAAGGATTAGCTCCGTCGTATCCACCAGCGTGCCGTCGAGGTCGAAGAGCACAGCGCGCACCTTAAAGAAGTTAGGCGGCGGGACTATCGTCTTCCCGTGTCCTTTCTGCGTCGGTCGCGATGTGGAAAGACAGTAAGAAGTCGGCGCCGCAGGCTCTACGCAGTCGCCTGCTCAGCTTGTCCTTCACACGCTTGACCTCGCGGTGCTGCTCGTCCGGAGGGCTTTGCGCTATCCCAAGAGCGGCGGCGTACGCGCCGGTCTTGCGCTCGCCGTCGAGAATCAATTCCAGGACCGCGACTTCCTCAATGGTCAGTCCGCCCCACACACGAGCTCGGACTTCATTCAGCGCTTCGAACGCGGGATGGATGAACTCGCCGTCGAACACGAGCGCGGGGTCGCTGTTAACGTCCCAGAACATTCTCCGGAAGTCGTATGATAGTAGAGATGCGTCCCAGTCGGCACTCCTTGCGCTGTGTCTCCACTCCGAGTGAAGCAGGTTCTTGAGGTCGCAGCCTGCGGACATCCGCAGGTAGGCGTCGAGACTTTGGCGCAGAGGCTTGTAGCTACGGGGGTTGGCGATCACCGCGATAATCGCGTCCTCCGCCGCTGTGATGCACATCTCCGGAGAGACTTTCGGGTGGCGGATCTGGAGCCACCCAACGAGCCGATCCAGGTACCAGACAGCGAAGGCGGACTGCGCGTCGGCGTCGCCCGCCAACAGTCCCTGATAGCACCTCCCGCCGCTCTCGTCGGGTGTGTCGCCGTCCAACGGCATGCCTACCTCCCTCCGGATGCACTGCTGCGGCGCCGCTGTGCGGGCGCTCGAACTTGCACTGATTGATAATACACCGCTGCGGTGTGATTTGCAACCGCGTTCCGACAACGACCCTGTGGATGAGCGTTCGACCTACAGTCGAGTGCCCGTTATCCTGGCCGCCAGCCTGGCGCCGAGCACGATGCCAAGGGCGCCCCCAACGACGCCGGCGAAAAATTCCGGCCCGGCGGTATCCGCGCCTAAGCCGAGCGATGGGTCCGCTGAGTCGGAGAACAGGTCCGCCAGGTAGATGCCGGCGCCGCCGAGGGCTGTGCCGACGACGACTGCACAGAACAACACCACCAACCAACCCGCAGCTGTGCTCATTTTCCGCCTCCTGCTGCTACGCTACACGTTATTGACTCTTCCCGTATAGTTCACCCACAGAATCCCGATGAATCTCGCATCCCTTGAACTGCAGGACTCCGAGGGCCGACCACTGGATCGGCGTACTACCGGCGCCTATGTGTTAGCCGATGCGCCAGCCACGCGCCGAGCACGATGCCGACGGCGGCGCCTGCGAGTGGTGCGTAAAAGAGCAGTTCGATCCCCTCCAAGCCTCCGTCCTGAGGAAACACTGACTCGTGTACGACGCCTCCCACGAAGAAACCGACCGCCGCGAAGACTATGCCGCCAACGAGGGCGGCCAACAGCATAGCCAACCAGCCCACCACGCTCCGTTCTGTGCTCACGACTACGCTCCTCCGTCCCTATTTGTTGGCGCTCAAGTGCAGTTGACACAACACCTGAGCGGCATAATATGGGATCCGCGTCGCCCACGCGGTGACGCTCATACTTGCGGGAACTACCAATCGGTCCTGGTCAACGCGCTGTTCGCCCTCTTGACGGCATGCCCCATATCCGTGGCGTACTGCTGTGCGGAACCGCGGTGTTGCCAGCGCGTACGGCGCTTGACACTTGATTTACGATGCAATGCGTAACTACGACTCTACCGTAAGAAGAGCTTCACTCCGATTCACCACACGTCCTTTATCCTTGACGGTTTCCCGGGCGACCCTTCAAGCCTCAGAACTCTCGTGGTCTTGCGGTGTTTTACGAGACCTTTGCGGTCGCCCAGCAGCCCCGTTTGGTATTCCCTACGGCGATTTGTCAGAGGTCGGGAATGGTAGGGCCTCCGTTGGATACGGCCCCGTCCGCGGCTCCGGTGCAGGAGGTAGCTGCGGGAGGGACTCGATGTTGAAGAAGTCCTGGGGAAGCGAACTACGCATTACAATTTCAACCACGTCGTACTCGTACTTAATCTTGCCGCCTCTTGGAACGTCAAGATTATCCACTCTCTGGGTGAGTCCTGATACTCTGTCAACATACCCGATCCAGTCGCCTTGTTTGATCCGAGGACCGCTTCCAATGGAGACCCATCCATTGGGAGGCGTCACGTTCACAGTTGACGACGCCTTATGTTGGACAACCTGCGTTTTCAGTTGGAACATCACCTCCACGGGTCGAGGGATACCTGAGTCGTCGGCAGAGATAGTCCGCGAATAGCCCAGGCCGCCTTCACGCAGTACTGGTATGTACCTCGTAAACTTGTTTCCATCGTCGAGGAGAATGAGGTCGGTGACCGCCGAGCCCAAGACCCTTTGGCGTTCAAACCGCACATCCCCGTTTCTGCGGTCGTACCAAAATTCGATACTCGACCGTGAGACTGCTTGCCCCTGTGCCGAGCGAACAGTTTCTACTGACTCGATATGCAACACGCCAACGCCGACGAACAGGGGCGAGACATTGACGATGTCGTGCGGAGTGGGCGTCGGAACCGGAGTGAGACTGTCGAAACACTCTGTTAGGGCGGTCTGGGTCGCTGCCGCCTCCGCCGTTGCATTCATGGACGGCGACGCCTGCGCGGATTTCGGTTGAACCACTTTCGATCGCGCGTCGTCGGGCCGCGTGGTGTGTAGCGCGGTCGCGAGTCCCGCAGCCACAATTACTGCCACCAGCGCGCCGGTCAACGCCGCTCCTACGCGGAGCTTACGCCCAAACATTCTCAGCCAGGAGGCTGCGCGTTGCGGGTGCTTCTGCGAGTTCTGCTCTCCGGCGGAGGCGCCGTCCAGCGGCGGTGAAGATTGAAAGCGTGTCGGTTGTGCGTCCTCGTACGGGTGGTCTGAAAACCCAGGTGACCCGCGTTCTTTTTCGTTCACTGTGCCTGTCCTCCATCTGACTGCGACGGGAAGTCGGAGTTACGCTCTCCCTCAATATATATACTTCCCAGCGATGTGAGAAAGTACGACAGGTGATCAGGCGACGGGCGTCTTCGCCCAACTACTCGTAGCGGTATCGGGCTACCGCGAGGTCACCCCCGTCTGCTCCCTGCGCTCCTCCTGCAGCGACGATCTTGCCGTCGGGCTGGACGACCACGCCGTCGGCCACGCTGAAGGCGCCGCCGTACGGGCATCGAGTCGTCGCCTTACCGTCCCCGCTGAAGCGGGTGTCGAGGGCTCCGGAGGAAGTGTAGCGCGCCAGTGCGAAGTCTCGGCGATAGGCGGGGTTTGGGTCACCACCCCGCTGGGGGTTGAAGTTCTGGCTGAACCCCGCGAGTACCAGCCTGCCGTCGGGCGCGACCGCGAGGGCGATCGCACCGGCGAACACGTCGACGTGCGTAGAGGTTGCGCCGTCGCCGCCGCCGAAGGTCAGGTCGGGTCTGCCGTCGGAGTAGTAGCGCAGCAGTGCGAAATCCGAGAAGAAGCCGGCGGGCGTCCGACGGAAGGAGCTGCCTCCCGACACGATCCTGCCGTTACGCTGTACTATCACATCGTCTGCGCCCACGCCTCCAGTGGGACCGTTGCGCCGCCTTACCTTCCCGCCGTTGCCGAAGCTTGAGTCCAGGCTGCCGTTTGGGTTGTAGCGGATGAGCAGTGTATTCTGGGAATCATCGCGATTGAGATTTTCGCCGACTATCACAAGCTTGCCGTCCAATCCCACGGCGATGGCCGCCCCCTTGGCTCCTCCGTCGGGGCTCGTCGCGCCGTCCAAAGTTGCAACCAGCCCGTTCTTACCGAATGAGAGATCACGGACGCCGTTTGGACTGTAGCGAGCCAATGCGATTCCAAGTTCATTCGAGCCGAGGACAACAAGCTTGCTGTCTGGCTGCACAACGACGTCGCGTGCGTTCACCTGAAACGAGAACGAGCCCGAACTGAAGCTGTCGAGTACCTTACCGCTTTGTCCGAACGTCGGGTCGAGCCTCCCGTCGGAAAGGTAGCGCACGAGCGCGTGCCCCTCGCAGGCTAGGCATTGGTCGTCGCCCCGGGTTCCAAGCACAATGATCTTGCCGTCCTTCTGCAGAGCTGCGGACATCGCAATATCGCGGTCGGCAGTCGGGTCGGTGATCACTTTGCCACCTCGCCCAAAGCTGAGATCGAGCGTGCCGCTGGGATTGAGACGCGCGAGCACGAACCGGAAGTTCTCGCCCTGCTCGTTCTGCGAGAAGCCGATCACAACGAGCTTGCCGTCTGGCTGCAGTAGTACGTCTCTCGCCGAGTCGTCTTGACCGAAAGTGATGGTTTGCTTGCCGTCCCCGTCGAAGTCTGAGTCCTATTCTCCCGGCGCTGCACCGGCCGGTCGCGTCGGGCTGAGCGCGAGGATCAAGGTGAGTACCACCGCTGCCAGGCGACCAGCCCACAGCATCTCCCTGTTCTGACGTGTAGTTAGACTATACATGTGTTCACTCCCTTGTTAATGTGTTTCTGCAACCATGTGCTGGTAGGTCGGAATAGCAGGCGGCTTAGTATCGGCTTCAAACGCTGCGGAACGCGAAAGTTCGGCATCTTCTCTCGGTTTGAAGACCGATAATGCGCGAACGCCCCAAGCCGAGTAGGTGGGTGTGCCCGTCGCCCTATCGGCTTCTACGCGTCAACCTGTGGGCGAGCCACCCGCCGAGCACGATGCCGACGGCGGCGCCGCCAACGATGCCATAGAAGAACGCCTCTATTCCCGCGAAATCCTCCCCGAAGTTGGGAGTGAACATATCGCCAATGAAGCCACCCACTTACAGTCCAGCCGTCCCGAAAACGATGCCGCCGACGAGCGCGCCAACAAGCACGATCAACCAGTCCAATGCGCTCCGTCCTGTGCTCACGTTCGACCTCCTACTACTGTCAGCACGCATCAAAATCGCGTGCTATCAGGACCACCACTGTAGCCCATATCCGAGCGTCGCGCATGCTTTGGGGCAATGACGAGTCGCTCATCGTCCTTACCCGAAGTCTGCGGTCGAGGGTCGGACGTGGGCCGTCGGACAGGGCGCCAGTGCCGCTCGGGTCCTCACGGCGCGGGCCGGAGGGATTCGACCGTGAAGAAGTCGTCGGATAAAGTATCACGCTCGACGGTCTCGATCACGCGGTAGTCGTACATCATGTGGCTACCGGGTATCGCACCCTTCGGATTTTTGACTCGTTGAGTGAGTCCCGTTGCCGCGTCTACGTATGCGACCCACTCCTTTGCGTAATTAGGCGAAGTGTGACGTAGCGCCATCCAATCCTTTCGAGGCGCTGCTCCATAAGCCGGCTGTAGGATGTACTGTAGCATTTGATGCTTATGCGGGAACATCGCGTCTACAGGTGGAGAGATACGCGAGCCATCAGGAGGTATGGTTTCCGCAGCTCCCGACCCTCCGTAGTTCACCGACGTCTTGCCGTCGCTGAGCAGAATACGGTCCCCGTTGGGTGCACCGGCGACCGTCTTGCTTTGGGATCGCGCCTCTCCGGTACTACGGTCGTACCAGAACTCGACGTTCAGAAGCTGAAGCTCGACACCCTGTGGCGACCGCATCGTCCGTGACAACTCGATGTGCAGGACGCCGTCGCCCACAAGCAGGGGCGAGACGTCGGGTACCGTGGCCGGGGGCGGCGTCGGCGTCAGGTGAGCGCCGACAGCCGTCGGGTATGGATACGGTCCCGTTGTGGGAATGGGCCCCGTAGTCCCCGCCGACACGTCAGGTTCGCTCGGCAACGTGGGGAGGGACTCGACCCTGAAGTGGTTCTCCGGGAGGGAACCACGCTCGATAGTCTCGAGGGCGCGGTAGTCGAATAGCACCCTGCTGCCCTCGTACGGCGAGGTCGTATTG
>Ga0136612_10000098_pt1 | contig 21456 bp, 19 predicted proteins | sample AntDryUQ224A2306_2_FD_106644 | JGI IMG/M metagenome (GOLD analysis project Ga0136612, IMG submission 106644) | Polar desert sand microbial communities from Dry Valleys, Antarctica - metaG UQ224A (23.06) | ecosystem: Environmental > Terrestrial > Soil > Desert | place: Antarctica: Dry Valley... | reverse complement strand
GATCCGTCTTCTCGGCTGCCGTGCAGGCGCCACAGGCTCTCTGATTGTGCGCAAGGAACGGGATCCGCTGGCGCGGATCCCGTTCCGCGTGTAGACCCCTGAAGCTGCGTGGGATGGGTTCGGCGCTCGGATTCCGTCTTCGGCTCGGCTGCCGCTGGTTGGGGGCTCGCTCCGAGGCTGCAAACCTGAAGCGAACTGAGGTCGGCTGGCCTCCGAAGCGACTGGGGTCGGCCGGGCTCTCGTTCTCGGCCTAGGATGCTCCGGTGAGCCGCGGAGCTGTTCTTCTCGCAGCGGGCGCGGCGTTCCTCGCTGCGGTCGTCGTGACCGCGCTCGGGCTCGGCGACAGCGCGCAGGCGTTGCCGAATTGGCAGGCGCTCGTCCTCGGGCTCGTCCAGGGGGCGACGGAGCTGCTGCCGATCTCCTCCTCCGGCCACCTGATCCTGGTGCCGTGGCTCGGGAACTGGGATTACCTCGCCGAGCACGACGCGTTCAACCAGACGTTCGACGTCTCTCTCCACCTCGGCACGCTCGTCGCCGTCGTCGTTTACTTCCGGCGGGACCTCGCCGCCCTGATCGCCGCCTTCTTCCGCACGCTGCGCCGCCGCACGATCGAGACCGAGGAGGAGCGGATCTCCTGGTTCGTGGCGATCGCGACCCTGCCGGCGGTGGTCGTGGGTGCGGTCTTCGAGGACGTGATCACGCGGCGGCTCGGCGAGCCGTGGCAGATCGCGATCCTGCTCGCGCTCTTCGGCGCTGTTCTCTGGGTCGCCGACCGGCGGCCCCAGCGACGCCGCATAGGCGACCTGAGCCTCCGCGCTGCGTTCACGGTCGGGCTCGCGCAGTGCCTGTCGCTGATGCCGGGTGTCTCACGCTCGGGGATCACGATCACAGCCGGCCGCGCGCTCGGCCTCGACCGAGACTCTGCCGCTCGATTCTCGTTCCTCCTGCTCGTGCCGATCACCTTCGGTGCCGTCCTCTACAAGGGTGTCACCGACGTGCTGCTCGGGGAGCTCCCGGCCGGAACGGCCGGGCCGTTTCTCGTCGGGAGCCTCGCATCCGGAGCCAGCGCACTCGTCGCTATCTCGGCGCTCCTCGGGTACGTGCGCCGTCACGACTACTCCCTGTTCGTGTGGTACCGAGTTGCGGTGGGAGCGGCAGTGCTGCTCCTGATCGCCACCGGCGTCCGTTCCGCCGGCTTTTAGACTCGGGTCTCGTAATCGCTCGATCGGGGGGACGGCTCGACGTCGTGCGTGCCGACACACCATCCGGTACACGAAACGCCGCCGCAAGCCGCACACGTTCGCCTCACGCGCAGCCTCGCAAGACCGCAGCACCTGGCCGATCGGCCTATTGCGCCCCCCAACACTCGTGGGCTAGGGTGCCCGATCTTCAGGGGTTGCCGCCCGCTGCTGGGCGGTAGCGCAGACGTGCCCGGCGCTCGCCGACAAAGGGGAATGATGAGAAAAAGAGTTGTAGTAGTACGTGCGCTCGCGGTCGCCGCGGCGCTCGTTGGCACCGCGGCCGCGGTCCCGGCCCTTCTGCCAGGAACACCGCAGGCCGCACATGGCTATTCCGTTATCGGCGACTGCTCGCCCGGGAGCGACTGGGGCACGCTGCGCCAGGACCTCAGCCAGCGGGTCGTCGACTTGGTCAACCAGCACCGCGCCTCGTTGGGACTGCCGCAGCTCCAGGTCTCGACGTCCCTGACCGACGCCGCCGTCTGGAAGTCGCGGCATATGGCGTACTACCAGTACATGGCGCACAACGATCCCGCCCCACCGGTCTCGCGGGGGGTGGGGGATCGCCTGCTCGCCTGCGGCTACCCGGCCAACAATGCGGGCTGGGGCGAAAATATCGCCTACGGCTACGGGAGCGCTGACGCCGTCATGCAGGGCTGGTTGAACTCGCCCGGCCACCGGGCCAACATCGAGAACGCGAGCTACCGGGGCATCGGCGTCGGAGCGGCCTCGAGCAGCGGGGGGACGCTCTTCTGGACGCAGGAATTCGGCACGGAGGTGGGCTCTTCCTCGCCTTCGCCGCCGCCTCCTCCGCCGCCGCCGCCGGCACCCTCGCCTCCGCCTCCGGCACCTTCGCCTCCGCCTCCGCCGGCACCTGAGCCGCCACCGGCACCTGAGCCGCCACCGGCGAATGCGTCGGTCGCCGCTTGCGCGAACGGCGTGGACGACGACGGTGACGGCAGGATCGATTACCCAGCCGACCCGGGCTGCTCGAGCGCGTCCGACGACAACGAGTACAACTCCAGCTGGCGCCGCCGCTTCTGAGCTGACCCAGCCCCTCGAACACCCGTCAAAAGGTGGGGCGCCCAGCTGTGGGCGCCTCACCAGCTGACGCGTCGATTCTTCCTACTTGACATAACGTTCCTTTACGTGCGAGCCCTGAGAACGCGTCTCCCTCGCCGCGATCCGGCGTAAGCTCTACCTGTGTCGCTCCTCACCGAGGTTGCCGACCTTGCGGAGGTGCCCGTCGAAGGTGTCGTCCGCGTCCTGACCCAGAAGCCGGTCGGGCGCCGCATCGAGCAGCGCGTGCTCGCCGTCGTCAACGAGCTCGACGACGCGCAGCTGCGAGCGCTCACCCGCTACGCGCTCGCGGCGGCTCCGACAGTCCTCGCGCCGCGGCCGCAGCCCCCGCCGGTATCTGAGCCTTCGGTCTCTGGGCCTCCTGCATCGCCTACGCCGCCGGAGGACACTGCCACCCTTGAGACCGCATCGGCCGGGGACGAGTTGACCGTTCGGCTCGGCCGGGTGTTCGAGGAGTTCGTCGGCAACCTGGAGGAGCTGAAGCGCGACCACGTCGCGGAACGGCAGGACCGGCTCGATGACCTCTCCGTCCTGATCGACCTGATCACGACCGGGTGGAGCGGCGTCGAGCGGCGCCTGGGCCGGTTGGAGCGCACGCTCGAGCGGCTGGAGCTCGAGCGGCAGGTGCCGGCGCCGCCTCTCCCTGCGCCGCCTCTCCCTCCGCCTGCGTCTCCGCCCGCTGTGCTGCTTCCAGCTGTAATTCGCGCCGCGCCGCCTCCGGCCGAGCCCGCTGCGGCCGAGAACGCTCTGGCCGCGATCCCTGCGGCCCGCGCTCCCGCGAGGGTCCGCGGAGAAGCTCGGGTCGAGCCCACGCCCGAACCGGACGCACGAGCCGGCCGGACGCTTCGGTGGCCCGGTGCCGCGACGCCGATCGCGTTCGTCGTGCTCCTGTTCGTGTCGCTGCTCCTGCTCGAGCTGCTGCCCTCGCGTGCGGAAGGACCGCGCCTCGCGGCGCCCGCCGAGAGAGGCTCTGCGCCGCCCGTCGCCACGCCCCGCGGGAGCGCAACCAGTGCCAGCGCGACGAGCGCCGCGCCGACGACCGAGACCACGCCGGCGCCGACGAGGACCGCGCCAACGACGACAGCGCCCACAACGACCGGTGGGGCCGCACTGTCCGCGACGCGCGTCTTCTCCTGGCTCCCGGTCGAGAATGCCCGCTACTACCTGGTCACGTTCGCGCGCGACGGCAAGCGTCTGTATCGCGCCTGGCCGACGGCCGCCCGCGTCACGCTGCCCTCCCGCCTCGCGCTCCGGCCGGGTTCCTACCGCTGGGTCGTCCGCCCGGGGCTCGGGAAGCGCAGCGACGGCCGCGTTGGCCTTCCCGTCCTGACATCGGCGTTCACGGTACCCGGCTGAGAGCGTGATGCCCCGCCGGGCGTTTGAAGATGCGGAGCCGGCGGGTACGAGGCCGCATGGCCCTTTCGCGGCTCGGCCGCCCTTGACGACGATCGACATCGGTCACCTCCTGCACCACGAGGAGATCCGGCAACTGCTCGATGGTGCCGAGCAAGCCGGGTCGCTACGGCAGTCCGAGGTCGCGGAGATCGTCGAAGCCCATGGGCTCGATCAGCTCGAGCAGGACGCGCTCTTCCGCGAGCTGGAGCAGCGAGGGATCGAGATTCTCGAGGAGCTGAAGCTCGGGGAGCCCTCCCCCGCTCCGGTTCCGGTACCACAGGAGACGACTACGGACGCCCTCCAGCTCTTCCTGCGCGAGGCCGGCCGTCATCAGCTGCTGACGGCGCCGCAGGAGGTGGAGCTGGCCAAGAAGATCGAGAGCGGCGACCTGCGCGCGAAGCAGCAGATGATCCAGTCGAACCTGCGCCTGGTCGTCTCGATCGCCAAGAACTACCGCAACCAGGGCCTCCCCTTCCTCGACCTGATCCAGGAGGGCACGCTGGGCCTGATCCGCGCCGTCGAGAAGTTCGACTGGCGCCGAGGCTTCAAGTTCTCCACCTACGCGACCTGGTGGATCCGGCAGGCCGTCGCGCGGGCACTCGCCGACAAGGCGCGAACGATCCGCATGCCGGTGCACATCGTCGAGCGACTCCAGAAGATGAATCGTGCGGAGCGGACGCTGTGGACGCAGTTGGGCCGGGAGCCGACGCTGGAGGAGATCGCGGAGGAGGCCTCGCTGCCGCTTCAGCAGGCACGCGATGTGCGCGCGGCCGCCCGCGCGTCGACCAGTCTCGACCAACCAGTCGGCGAGACGGAGGACGCGGTGCTCGGCGACTTCGTCGCCGGTGAGGGGCCGCTGCCCGAAGAGGAGGTCGAGACCTCGCTGCGCAGCCAGGCGCTCAGAGCCGCGCTCGAGGCGCTCTCCGAGCGCGAGCGGCAGGTCGTGATCCTCAGGTATGGGCTCACGGACGCGGAGCCGAAGACCCTCGAGGAGATCGGTCGCCGGCTCGGCCTGACGCGCGAGCGGGTCCGGCAGATCGAGATGGACTCGCTCAAGCGGCTGGCGTCGCTGCGTGAGCTGGAATCGGTCGGCTCCTAGCGCTCAAGGACGCGGCGCCGTCCAGGGAGGACGCGCTGTAGGGAGGCAGCGCCGTTCAGGAGGGAAGTGCGCGGCCGCAGAGCGGGGCATCAGGGGTCTTTGCGCGGTTTGCGCGGTCGGGATCTGCCGCTGCCGATTCGGAGCTTGCGCCGGAAAGCAGTGCGCTGCCGTCGAAGAGGCGGTTCGCCTCCTCCCCCACCCGAGCGTGAACGAGCGCATACGCTTCGTCCAGGTGCGGCGGCCGTGCCTGCCGGTGACCGTCGGAGGCGACGAGGCCGGCGAGTCGACCGTCGACGAGGTTCCAGCCGAGCTCGCGGGAGCCGAGGCCGTGACGCCCGAGCAGCGAGCTCGCGTTCACCTGCAGGATCCAACCCCGGTCGTGGAGCTCCCGGGCGAGCTCTGGACGGGCGAGAACTTCCTCCGCCCGCTCGGGATGCGCGATCACGGGGCGCAGGCGGCAATCCTCCGCGTGCTCGGCGACGGAGAGGAGGTCGTCGTAGCCAACCCAAAAGGGCACCTCGATCAACACGCGGTTCGTCCCGCCGAGGGCGTAGCGGCGGAGGTCTTCCTCGAGCAGCGGCCGCGTCGGCGTCAGCTCATAGCCGAGCCGCAGCTCGAGCTCCGCGAGTGGCGCGAGCTCGGCGAACGCGAGCCTGATGCGCTCCTCTCGCTGAGCCGTTAGCGGCAGGTGCGGCCAGACGTGTGGCGTCGCGAACAGGATGGCGGTACCCCGACGGGCAGCCTCGCGGCAGAGCACCGCTCCCTCGGCGAGAGATGAGGCACCGTCGTCGCCGGAGGGGCAGACATGGGTGTGGCAGTCGACGAAGGCGGGCCGGGCCATGACCCAGCCTAGATGAGTGACGCCGCGGTCACGAGCGGGCTACGCGGCGCGCGACCCGCTGTCGGCGCGCGTCAGGTACGGAGGTAGAACTCGAGCGCCGGTGCGACCGACCGCAGCTCCCGCAATGCGCGTGCCTCGAGTTGGCGTACCCGCTCCCGCGTGATCCCGAGGCCCGCACCGACTTCTTCGAGCGTCTGCGGGTGGGCGCCGTCGAGGCCGAAGCGCTGGGCCAGCACGTGGCGCATGCGCGGATTCAGCTGCTCGAGCGCATCGGCGAGCTCGGTTGAGCGCAGCCGGTCTGCCGTCTCGTCGGCTGGCCCGGCCGTCTTCGTGTCCTGGATCAGGTCGCCGTACAGGCTCTCGCCATCACCGACGGGCGTCTGCAGGCTGACTGGATCCTCGACGAGCTCGAGCAGTTCCCGCACACGCTGGGGGGTGAACCCGCTCTCGGCCGCGATCTCATCGAGCTTCGGGTCGCGGTTCAGCTTCTGGGCGAGCACGCGGCGCGACCTCGTCACGCGCCGGACCTGCTCAGCGACATGAACAGGTAGCCGAATCGTGCGCCCCTGCTCTGCGAGCGCGCGGGTGACGGCCTGTCGGATCCACCAGGTGGCATAGGTGGACAGCTTGAAGCCGAGCGTGTAGTCGAACTTCTCGACGGCCCGGATCAGGCCAAGGTTGCCCTCCTGGATCAGGTCGAGAAGCGGCACGCCGGCCTTTGTGTAGTTCCGAGTGATCGACATCACGAGGCGCAGGTTCGACTCGATCAGCTTGCGCTTGGCGACCTCGTCGCCGAGATCCTTGCGGCGCGCGAGCTCGCGCTCCTCTCCCCGTGTCAGGAGGCGGCCGTCGCCGATCTGGCGGACGTAGAGCTTCAGCGGATCTTGGGTGACCGCAGGAGTGTCGGGATAATCGATCTCGGCCTCTTCCCCGGCCTCTGCCGCCGGATCGTCCAGCGCTGGCAGGAGCTCGAGGACGGGCTCGAGGGGCAGATTGGAGAACGGCTCGGCAGTCGGGGAGGTGTCCACTGTGCACGCTCTATCGGCGGCGGTCGGGTGCGGCTTGAGGACGTTTCGCTCTCGCAAGGAACGACGGCCGCTGCGGCGGATCCCGTTCCGCGTCGGATCCCTGCCAGCTGCGTGGGCCGGGTGGGGCTTGCTTCCGTGACGAGGTTTGCCCGGATTCCGCAGGGATTCGATCCGAGGCTGCGAACTACCCGGGCGGATCTGCCGTTCCTAACTTTGCGGAAACACCTTTCGTCTAGCCTCTGAAAACAGGGGTATCTCTTCCTCTGTCGACTGCGGCCATAGGACAAGTGCATGTGCGGAATCGCCGGATATAGCCTCAGCTGCGCCTCGAGCGTCAACCGCACGCTGGCCGCCCAGGCGCTCCTGGCGGGCATCGCCGAACGTGGTGCGGATGCCGTGGGCTACGCCTTCCGTGGCCCCGACGGCGAGATCCGGGTGCACAAGCGTCGCTCCGGAGCGACGGCGCTGCTGGACGAGCTCTCCGTCCCGGCCGACGCGACGCAAGTGCTCGTTCACGTGCGCGACTACACCAAGGGTCATCCGCGGATCGAGGCCAATAACCATCCGATCCGCCATGGCGCGGTTGTCGGCATCCACAACGGCATCATCGTCAACGACGAGGAGATCTTCGCGCGCTACGGCTTCGGCCGTGCCGAGCCGGACATGACGGTCGACTCCGAGGCGATCTTTGCGCTCGCCGAGCACGCGGAAGGGCGCCCGGAGGCGCTCGAGGAGCTGCACGGGGCGATGGCCACAGGTTGGCTCGACGAGCGGGTCTCCTCCACCCTCTTCCTAGCCCGCGCCGTCGGCAGGCCTCTCTGGATCGGAGCCGCCGGGCACGAGCTCTTCTTTGCCTCCACACGCCAGGCGCTCGAGGTGCTCGAGCGGACGCTTCGCCTCGGCCTGCGCAAGCGAGAGGTGGGCGAGGGGATGCTCCTGCGGGTCGAGGAGAGCCGGGTCGCGTCCGTCGAGCGCTTCGTGCCCGACCGCTCCTACGTCGAGGAGACGATCCTGCCCTCCGTGCGCGCACCGCACGAGGGGCGCTCGAGCCTCCAGCGGCTCGCCGCGATCGCGCTCGCTGCCGTCTAGCTGGCGGCCGTCTAGCTCGCGTCAGCCGACGTGGCCGTCCGCGGCGACGTCGACGCCCTCGTCGAGGAGCCGCTCCCGCACGAGAAACTGGAACGCCGCCCACGCCGGCTGCACGTCGATCATCCGGTAAACCTGCCACTCCGTCAGCAGCGACGGGTCGGCGAGCCGCGCCGCCTTCCAGTCGTCCATCTTCGGCAGTCGACCCAGGCGGCGCGCGAGCGCTGATCCCTGCTCAACCGCCCGCTCGAGCCGCTCCTCGCCGACCGGGACGTCGAAGCCGGCGTCACGGAGCGCCTGCGCCAGCGAGCCGAAGGTGTGCCAGAGGAGGGACTTCGACGGCATCGAGCCCTTGCGTGCGTCGAGATCTCGCGCCGTCGGCGTCCGCTCCAGCTCCTCTCCGAGCGCGCGGAGCTGACCGAGCAGTTCCTCGCGCGTCGCGAACCGGCGCGGCACGAGACCCGCTCTTCGCTTCGCAGTGTTCCAGCTGCCGAAGTGCTCGATCACCGTCTGCGGGTGCACGCTCGTCTCTGGATCCGCGGCGAACTCCCTCATCGTCGGCGACCGTCCCAGGCGCTCGGCGCACCCCTGCAGCTGCTCGATGATCTGCGCGTCGGAGTAGCGCTTGCGGATCCCGGCCTGGAAGTCAGCGAGCGCCTGCGGGTCGATGCCTGCCACGGCTGGGTGCCGGCGCGGCCGGGTCATGCAATCAGTCTAGATCAAGATGAGCAAACTGCAAGGCGGTCTGAGTGAGCATGTCCTTCGGAGCCCTACGAGACGGCGAACAGCTGGTCACGGTGGAGCGCGCCTGCCTCCGAGAGGACCTCGACGGGCAGGATGCGCTCCAGCGTGTCGACGCAGCGCGGGCAGAACTGGGTACCGGTCGTACGGCGCAGCTCGACGAGCGCTTCCTCGAGTGGCCGTGCGGCGCGGTAAATGCGCGCCGTCAGCATCGAGTCCAGTGCGTCGGCGACGTGGATGATCCGGGCACCCAGGGGAATCTCCTCACCTGTGAGACGATCCGGGTAGCCCGTGCCGTCGAAGCGCTCGTGGTGGTGCCGGATCGCCGGGACTGCGTCGTTGAGGAAGCCGAGCCGGTCGATGATGCGTGCGCCCTCGTCGGCGTGCCGGCGCATCAGCGTCCACTCCTGCTCGGTCAGGCTGGCCGGCTTCAGGAGGACCGCGTCGGGGACTGCAAGCTTGCCGATGTCGTGGAAGAGTGCGGCGTGACCGAGGAGGTCGAGCTCGGCCTGCGAGAGGCTCAGCTCCCTCCCCATTGCGAGCGCGAGTTGCTGCACCCGGCGCGAGTGGCCGGTCGTGAGGGCGTCGCGTGCGTCGACCGTCGCCGAGAGGTTCATCATTGCCGCCGTCGAGCGTTCCTTCAGGAGCCGGTTCGCCTGCTCCAGCGAGACGTTCTGCGTGTGGATCGTCTCGGCGGCCTGGCGCAGCTTCCGCGCACTGTGCCGCGTGTGCGACAGGTTGGCCTCCTGGGTCCTCCGCACCAGGAGCAGCGGCGCGGCGAAGACGGCTAGCGCGTAGAGCCCCACGGCGTGGTACGCGATCGTGATCACACCTCCGATGAAGCCGTACACGAGGTAGTGCGGCGCGAGCCACAGACACCGCTCCTGCCAGCCGCGCCACCACGGCTCGCGGCTCTCGAGTGCGATCGCGAAGGCATGGAGGCCCGTGTTGACGGCAAAGTACGCCGCCCCGGCAAGTACACCCGCGACGACGGTGACGAGCTCACCGATGCCGCCGTCGTAGCCGGCGGACGACACCGTCGCGGCGGCCAGACACGCAAGCGTCAACGCGCCGACGTTGAAGAAGACGTTGTGGATGGCCGGCCTGCGCGCGCTCCAGTCCACGACCGCGGTCGCGATCGCGAGGGCGAGGGCGACGCGGGTGCCGAACATCGCAGACCCGGCGATGGCGCCAATCGCAGTGATCGAGATGGCACCGTCGTCCAGCGCGAGCGACAACGCCTGACCGATCCCGACCAGAGCAAGGATTGCGAGCATCCCGGTGAGGTCGGTCGAGCTGCCGAAGAGCAGGCCGCCGACGCCGGCGGCCAGGCCGAACGCGCTCACGAGCCCGACGACGAGGCCGAGCCGCAGCGGGAGCTCGACGAAACCTCCGCGGACTCTCGCTTGCTGCCTCTCGTGAGGCTCGGCCTCCGTCGCCGGCTCGACGCGTGCACGCACGGGCGGTACGTGCGGCACACCTTCCTCAGGTACAGCGACGAGGCGCTCGGCGCGCTCGAACGGGACGTGGAGCGGCTCGGAACTCGCTCCGAGAACACGGTTGCGACCCTGGAGCTTGGCGCGGTAGACGGCGAGATCGGCCTGATGGAGGAGGCCGCGTGCATGCGGAGCGTCCGCAGGAAAGGCGGCGACGCCGATCGAGACGGTGGCGCGAATCGGCTCGCTCGAGGTCTCGATGTCGAACCGCCGGGCGGCAACCTCGCGGCGGATCCGCTCGGCGATCTCCAGGGCTTCCTCCCGCGATGTCTCGGGCAGCAGGATGCTGAACTCCTCGCCGCCGAAGCGCGCCGGGACGTCATAATCGCGGAGCTCGGCGCGGAATACTTCCGCGATCCCCCTCAGGACGGCGTCGCCGGCGAGGTGACCGTAGGTGTTGTTGACCTCGCGCAGCAGGTCGAGGTCGGCCATGATCACCGACAGCGGCCGCCCGAACCGCTGCGAGCGTCCGAGCTCCTCGTCGAGCGCCGCCGCGAAGTGGCGGTCGTTGAAGAGTCCAGTCTTCGGATCGACACGGGCCTCCGCCTGCAGTTGCGGCACCGACAGGGCCCGGTGGATCAGGAGGAGCGGCGCGATCGCGAACGGGATTAGCCAGGGGTTGGCATTCCAGAACGTCGCGAGGACGACACCGAGTGCAGCGAAGACGAATTCGGTCGAGAGGTGCTGGGCCGAGAACAGGAGCCGCATCGGCTGCCCGCGGCCGAGGTGCAGCATCGGCGCGATCAGAGCCGAGTTCAGGCCGACGAAGCAGAGGGACGCAGCGAGGCCGGCTAGCGCGAAGCGGAGCTCGTCGTTTCCGATCAGGCCGCCGGCACCGAAGAGCAGCTGCGCGCCCGCCCAGGCGCCGAGCGTCGAAAGCGTGTAGTTGAAGATGTTGAACGACTGGATGTACCACGCAGTCCGGTTGCGGAGCCAGTCCGGCAGATGTTGGACAATCGCGATCAGCGCGACGAGCTCCACCGGCAGGAGCAGCGCAGCGGGGATCAGGAAGACGCCCGTCGTGTGATAGGAGCGGCTACCCGGCGTGCGGACGACGAAGAGCTGCGCGAGCGCCACGCACACCCCGAGCACCGCGAAGGTGATCCACTGGCGGCTCGAGTGCTCGAGTTGAGTCAGCAGCGGCAGCGTGGCGGCGGCGGCCACCGCACCGAGACCGAGGAGGTAGAGCAGCGCGAGCGGTGGCAGCGTGTGCGACGCCGGCCGCCCGCCCCCGAGGACACGCTCGACGGCGCCTTTCAACAAGATCGCACGTATGTCGCGCCTCCGGAAGCCCTGGTCATCGCCGCTTTTCTCTCGAGTCTCCCCCGGCCCGAGCCGCAAGCCCGCCCCCCGGTGGATCTGAGCGAAACGTATGCGCGCATTCGGGCCGCGGCATCCCCCGATTGCGGTACCCCGGTGAAAATCCCCCGAACGGGTGATCGAAGCTCGGAGGCATACGTCCCTCAGCCGAGGGATGCGCTCGGTGGCGACCCCGGCTCGGTAGGCTCGACGGCGATGAGCGCGCGCCTTGCCGTCGAGACGCTCGCCGCTCGTGCGGCCGGCCGTCTCTCGCGGCTCGCAGGCGCCGGCGGCGGCACGACGCTTCCCGGGAAACTCTTGTGGAAGCTCGACCCGGCCGCCATCGACGCGCTTGCCGCTCGCCTTTCCCAGGGGGTCGCGCTCGTCTCCGCAACCAACGGTAAGACGACGACAACCGCGATGGCGGCCGCGATCCTCGGCGATGGCCGGCGGCTTGCCTGGAACAGCTCGGGGGCGAACCTCGTCTCGGGCATCGCCTCCACCCTGCTCGCGAGGCCAGGAGCGGAGCTCGGCCTGCTCGAGGTCGACGAGGGCGCTCTAACCGAGGTTGCCCGGAGGGTGCGCCCCCGCGCATTGCTCCTCGGCAACCTCTTTCGCGACCAGCTCGACCGCTATGGGGAGCTCGAGCTCGTCGCGGAACGCTGGCGGGCGACCATGTCCGCCCTCGGCGAACGGACGACGCTCGTCGTGAACGCCGACGATCCCCGACTGGGCGATCTCGCCCGCGACCGGCGCAACGCCGTCACCTACGGGGTCGACGACCCGGTGCACGGCCGGCGCGCGCTCGAGCATGCTGCCGACTCGCGCCACTGCGTCCGCTGCGGCCGGCCGTACGAGTTCGCGGCGGTCTACGTCGGTCACCTCGGCGACTACCGCTGTCCCTCTTGCGGCCACGCTCGCCCGGAGCTGCAGGTGCGGGCGAAGGCGATCGAGCTGCGGGGGCTTGAGAGCGCGACCTTCGACCTCGTGACACGGGCCGGTGAGACGCGCGTGCGGCTGCCGCTGCCCGGTCTGTACAACGTCTACAACGCCCTCGGGGCGGCGGCGTTGGCGCAGGTGCTCGGTTCCACGCTCGACGAGATCCGGTCGGGGTTGGAGCGATTCGGGGCGGCGTTCGGTCGGTTCGAGCGCATCGTGGTCGGCGACCGGACGATCCTCGTCCTGCTGATCAAGAACCCGGCGGGCGCCAACGAGGTGATCCGGACGCTCGAGGGGGGAGGCGTGCCGCCGCTCCTCCTCGTTGCGCTGAACGATGCAACCGCCGACGGCAAGGACGTCTCCTGGATCTGGGATGTCGACCTGGAGCCGCTGCTCGCCCGCACCGAGCGCGTGATCGTCACCGGCGAACGTGCCGCCGAGCTGGCCGTCCGCTGCGTCTACGGCGGTCTGCCGGAAGACCGCCTCGAGGTGCAGCCGGCGCTCCATCGGGCGCTCGAACGCGGGCTCGAGTTGACTCCGGCGGGGGGCGAGCTCGTCGTCCTCCCGACCTATACGGCGATGCTTGCGCTGCGCCGGATCTTCACCGAGCGCGGCCTGGTGCAGCCGTACTGGGAGCAGCTGCAGCGATGAGGTTCCTCACGTGAGGATTCGGCTGGGTCATCTGTATCCGGACTATCTGAACATCTACGCCGACCGGGGCAACATCGCGGTCCTGTCGCGGCGGGCCGCAGCGCGGGGGCACGAGCTGGAGGTCGCTTCGGTCTCGGTGGGCGACGAGCTGCGCCCTGGTGAGCACGATCTCCTCTACATCGGCGGCGGTCAGGACCGTGAGCAGGCGCTCGTCGCGCCGGATCTCGCCGCCAAGGGCGAATCGGTCCGGACAGCCGTCACGGCAGGAACCGCCGTCCTCGCCGTGTGCGGTGGCTACCAGCTTCTCGGCCGCGGTTACTTCGGCCGCCGGGACGTCGACATGCCGGGTGTGGGCCTCTTCCCACACGCGACGATCGCTGGCGAGCGGCGCATGATCGGCGACGTCCTACTCGAATGCGAGCTAGAGCCGGGAGTTCGGCAGACGCTCGCCGGCTTCGAGAACCACGCCGGCCGGACCCGCCTCGATCCTGGCGCCGTTCCGCTCGGGCGGGTCGTCGCAGGCTTCGGTAACGACGGTGAGTCGGGCTACGAGGGCTGCCGGGTCGGCCGGGCGGTCGGCACCTACCTGCACGGGCCCCTCCTGCCGCGCAACCCCTGGCTGGCCGACTGGCTCCTCGCCCAGGCGCTCGCGCACGCGACCGGCGACGAACCGCCCGAGCTCGCACCCCTCTCCGACCGGCTCGAGGCGCAGGCACACGCCGTCTCAGCGCAGCGCGCCCGAGACCGCGGCGGCCGCTTCTAGAATCGCTGAGGCCGATCGCTCGACACCGTTCTCAGTCGTACGGAAGCTCGAGACGGAGATGCGCATTGCGGCGCGACCCTGCCATTCGGTGGCGCCGAGCCAGCAAGTACCGTCCTCCTGCACGCGGCGGACGACCTCCCGGGTGACCTCGTCATCGTCTCCGAAGCGGACGAGCACCTGGTTGAGGACGACCTCGTTGAGGATCTCCACCTCCGGGTCGGCGGCCAGCAGCGCGGCGAAGCTGCGCGCGTGGTCGCAACACCGCTCGACGAGGGCTGCTGCGCCGCTGCGACCGAGCGCGCGCAGAGCCGCCCAGACCGCGAAGCCTCGTGCACGCCGGGACGACTCCGGGACCCAGTCGGACGGACTGCGACCGCCACCCCGCTGGAGGTAGCTCGCCGCTACGGCCATCGCGTCCGCCTGAGCCTGGGGATGACGACAGAAGACGAGCCCCGAGTCATACGGGACGTTCAGCCACTTGTGCGCGTCCGTGGCCCAAGAGTCCGCGCGCTCCGAGCCTCGAACGAGATGGCGGAAGCGCGGGCTCGCGGCGGCCCACAGTCCGAAGGCTCCATCGACGTGAAGCCAGGCACCGGCCCCTTCGCACGCCTCCGCGATCTCCGCGAGCGGGTCGAAGGCGCCGGAGTTGACGTTGCCTGCCTGGGCACAGACGATCGTGGCCCCGGCGCTGCCCGCCAGGGCGTCGCCCAGTGCATCCGCACGCATCCTGCCCTGGTCGTCGGCAGGGATCACCGTGAGGGCGTTCGTCCCGAGGCCGAGGAGCTTCAAGGAGCGGTCGATCGTGACGTGCCGCTCGGCGCCCGCGAACACGCGGATCCGTGGCGCGCCGTACAGCCCCTCTTCTGCGACGTTCCAGTCGGCCCGCGCGAGCACGTGCTGCCGTGCGGCGGCGATCGCGGTTGTATTCGCGCCCTGGCCGCCGGTGACGAAGCCGCTGGCGATCGCGTCCGGAAGCCCGAGCAGCTCCGCCAGCCACTCCGCGGCGACGTCCTCTGCGGCGGCGGCCGCAGGCGAGGTGACGACGGAGAAGCCGTTCTGGTCCCACGTGGTCGCAAGCCAGTCGGCGGCGAGGGAAGCGGGCAGCGCGCTGCCGGTCACAAAGCCGAAGTAGCGGCCGGTCTGCGAGCCGACGACGCCGGGTTCTGCCGCGGCGATCAGGTCGGAGAGAACCTGCGCATCGGGGCTCCCCCGCTCGGGCAGCGAGCCGCCCAAGGCAGCACGCACGTCCTCGAACGAGCCTGACGCCCGCACCGGTCGCTCGCCCAGCGTCGCATGGAACCGTGTCGCGTAGTCGGCGGTGAGCCGCAGGAGCTCGTCTACGGAATCCACAACGAGCCAAGATAGATCGCGGGATCCCCGGACTGCCAGCCCTCCAGGAAGTGCTGAATCGGCGGGTGGAGGACGATCGACCGTAGATCGTCCGTTGCAAAGAGGCGATGACCCCGCACTGCATTGTCTTGTGAGGCAACAGAATCGAGCGAGCCGTTGAGCTCGCCGGCAAAGATGATGTGGACGACGTGCTTCGAGGTGGGGCCCTCCTTCGGCGAGATGGAATCGACGATCGCGATCGGACCTTCGAATCGCGGCGGTGTCAGTCCCACCTCCTCGGCCAGCTCGCGGTCGAGTGCCTCGAGCAGGCTCTCGCCCGTGTGCACACCGCCGCCCGGCAAGAGCCAGGCGTCTCGGCCGTCCTTGACATGACGACAGAGCAGCATCCGACCGTGCCAGCGTAGGACGGCCGAGACGCGCACGCGGGGGTCGTGGCCCACCGTCAGGCTCTCGAGGATCCGAAGCCCCGGGCGCCGCGCTCGCTGCCGGGAAGCTCGTCCACCTCGAGTAGCTCGACCTCGGGTACGCGCAGGATCACGAGTTGCGCGATTCGCATGCCGGCCTCCACGGTGAAGCTCTCACGCGGGTCGGTGTTGAGGAGAACGACGCGGAGCTCACCACGATAACCCGAGTCGATCAGGCCCGGTGAGTTGAGGACCGTGATGCCGTGCCGCGCGGCGAGTCCAGAACGCGGCTGTACGAATCCTGCGTACCCCGCGGGAATGGCGACGGCGAAGCCGGTGCGAACCGTCGCTCGGCCGCCCGGCGCGAGCACCGCCTGCTCGAGCGAGGCGAGGTCGAGACCGGCGTCGCCGTCGTAGGTGCGCCCGGGAATCACCGCGTCGACGTGCAGACGCGTGATCGCCAGCTCGATCACGTCGTCTCCGCCTCGCGGACTTGATAGATCGAGTCTGCTACCACGAAGGGTGCGAAGCGCGCAATCTGCCGCCGCGGCAGCCGCGCGCGGATGAGGACGCCGTCCTTGCCGTCTTCTCGTTCCTCGATCGGGGCGCCGAGCGCATACAGCTCCGCGAGCTTGGCGCCCTGGTCGTAGGGAAGCAGCAGACGAACGTCCTCGTAGCGGTCGGCGAAGCGGTCGGCGATCCGTGCGTAGAGCGCCTCGAGCCCCTCACCCGTGGATGCAGCCACCTGAGGCGCTCCCGAGAACCGGTTTGCGAGCCGGCGGCGCCCGAGCGAGTCGACGAGATCGACCTTGTTCAGGACGAGCTCGATCGGAACTTCGTCGGCGCCGATCCCGCTCAGCACCGACTCGACGGAGGCGATCATCTCCTCCAGCCGCTCCTCGGAGACGGATGCGTCGACCACGTGGAGGATGAGATCGGCCACGAGTGTCTCCTCCAGCGTCGAGGCGAAGCCTTCGACGAGCTGGGTCGGCAGGCGGCGGATGAAGCCGACCGTGTCGGTGACGAGGTAGTGCTTGCCGTCGTGGTCGAAGCCGCGCGTCGTCGGATCGAGGGTCTCGAACAGCCGGTTTTTCACCGACACGTCGGAGCCCGTCAGCGCGTTCAGCAACGTCGACTTGCCGACGTTCGTGTACCCCGCGAGCGCCACGATCGGTGTCCCACTCTTCTCCCGGGACTTGCGTCGGAGGCCGCGCTGCTTGCCGAGCTCGCGCAGCCGCCGGCGCAGCAACGAGATGCGTCGGCTCGCGATCCGGCGATCCGTCTCGAGCTGCGACTCACCCGGGCCACGCGTGCCGACCCCTGCGCCGAGGGCGCCCGTGCCGCCGCCGAGGCGTTCGAGGTGCTTCCACATGCCGCGCATGCGCGGGAGGTTGTACTCGAGCTGCGCGAGCTCGACCTGGAGCTTGCCCTCCGCGCTGCTCGCGTGCTGGGCGAAGATGTCGAGGATCAGCTGTGTCCGGTCGACGACGCGCGCGTCGAGGGCGTTCTCGAGTGAACGCTGCTGCGTCGGGTCGAGCTCGCCGTCCACGAGCAGCACCTCGGCGCGCGCGTTCCCGTAGGCATCCTTCAGCTCACTCAGCTTTCCCTTGCCGACGTAGCTGCGCGGGTCGGGACGCGCTCGCTGCTGCACCACGGCCTCCACCGGTTCGACACCGGCGGTCCGCGCGAGCTCGCGAAGCTCGCCGAGCTCCTGCTCGGGGTCGGTGCCTTTCGCGAGGACGGCGAGCACGAGCCCCCGCTCGGGCTCGGTGCCCGTGGCGGGGGTGTCGGGCCTGCGCGTCGTCACGGGGGAGATTGTGCCACGCTTACCGCCATGTCACCGCTCGCCGAGAGGCTCGCCGCGCGCACGCTCGAGCTCGTCGACATTCCGTCCGAGAGCGGTCACGAGGCGGCGATCGCCGCACACATCGTTTCGCTCGTGCCACCGTCATTCGAGGCGGAGTATGCGAGCGACGACGCCTTCATCTTCGCTCCCCCGCGGCGCGAGGGCCGAGAGCTCGTCGTCCTCGCCGGCCACTACGACACCGTCCCGGCGCAGAGCAACCTGCCGGGACGGAGCGAGGACGGCGCGGTCGTCGGCCTCGGCGCAAGCGACATGAAAGGTGGTCTCGCGGTACTGCTCGAGCTGGCGCGGGAGCTTGATGCGACTGGCGTCGACCCGGCCGTCGATCTCGCGCTGCTCGTGTTCGGAAAAGAGGAGCTTCCGGCCGAGCACAGCCCGCTGCCCGACCTCTTCGACCAGTCGCGGGTGGTGCACGAGGCAGCGCTCGCGATCCTGCTCGAGCCGACCAACGGCACGATCCAGGCGGGTTGCCTCGGCAACCTGAACGCCCTCCTCCGCTTCCACGGCGTCAGCGGCCATTCGGCGCGCCCCTGGACGGCCGAGAACGCGATCGAGCGAGCGCTCGAGGGGCTACGTCCCATCGCCGCGATCGAGCCACGCCCGGTCGAGATCGGCGGGCTCACGTTCACCGAAGTTGTCAGCCTGACGCAGATCGAGGGCGGGATCGCCTCGAACGTGATCCCGGACCTCGTCACCGCGACGGTGAACTTCCGCTACGCGCCGAACCGCTCGCCGTCGAGCGCAGAGGCCTACCTCCGCAGCTTGCTTCCCCCCGGCGCGACCTACGAGCCTGCGGGCGACTCGCCGCCGGCGCGCGTCGTCACGGACTCGCCGCTCGTGCAGCGCCTGCAGGCTGCCGGCGATCTGGCGCTCGAGCCCAAGCAAGCCTGGACGAACGTCGCGGACTTCACGTCGCGCGGCATCGACGCCGTCAATTTCGGGCCCGGCGCGACCCGCTACGCCCACCGCCGCGACGAGCAGGTCGAGATCGCCGCACTCGAGAGAGCGTTTACTGCGCTGTGGACGTTCGTCACGGGTAGCGTCCCCTAGGTGCCGATCTCTCCTGTTCTCGAGGGGCAGACGACATATCCGTTCGTGCGACTCAACGAGGCCGCGCGGCGGGTGGAGGCACGTGGCGTCGATGTGATCGATTTCGGCACGGGCGACCCGCGGGAGGCGACGGATCCGCTGATCCGCCAGGCGCTCGTGGACGGCGTGCGAGAGCGGATGGGCTATCCGCTCGCACAGGGGCTGCCCGAGCTGCGCGAGGCGATCGCCGACTGGACGCGCCGGCGCTTCGACGTCGTGCTCGATCCCGATCGCCAGGTGATCCCGACACTCGGGAGCAAAGAGGCGATCTTCAGCCTCGCTCAGGTGGTCGTCGACCTCGACGGTGGCAAAGATACGATCGCCTACACCGAGCCTGGCTACCCGGTGTACGAGCGGGGTGCGCTGTTCGCGCACGCGCGCCCGCTGGCGCTGCCGCTGCTGGAGGAGAACGGCTTTCTGCCCGAGCTCGACGCCCTCGACGTCGACACGTGGAGCCGGCTCGCCGCCGTCTGGGTCAACTACCCGAACAACCCGACGGGCGCGATCACACCGCTCTCGTTCTACGAGCGGCTCGCGGAGCGGGCGCGAGAGCACGGCTTTGTCCTCGCCTCCGACGAGGCATACTCGGAACTCTGGTTCGACGAGCCGCCAACGTCCGCGCTGCAACTCGACGATCTGACGAATGTCGCGGTCTTCAACACGCTCTCGAAGCGTTCCTCGATGACGGGCTACCGGAGCGGCTTCGTGGCCGGTGACTCGGAGCTGATCGCCGCACTCAAGGCGTTTCGGCCGACGGTCGGCACTGCGCCGCAGGAATTCGTGCAGCGTGCGTCCGTCGTCGCTTGGGGCGACGAGACCCACGTCGAGCGGACGCGCGAGCTATACAGGCGCAAGCGCTCGCTCTTCCTCGAGTTCTTTGCTCGGAAGGGTGTGCGGGTCGCAGGCAGCGAGGCAACGATGTACCTCTGGCTCGCGATTCCACGCGGCGAGACTTCCGAGAGCTCGGAGGCTTTCTCCGAGCGGCTGCTCGAGCGGGGAGTGCTCGTGACGCCGGGCTCCTACCTCGGCGCCGCCGGCGAGGGGTACGTGCGCCTCGCCCTCGTCCCGTCCGAAGACGACTGCCGGCGGGCGATCGAGATCCTCGAGGGCGTCCTGTGACGCCGGAGCAGGTCGAGGAGATCGTCGCGCAACTCGATCGCGGCGAACGCCGCGTCGCGTCGCCGGTCGACGGCGAGTGGGTGGTCGACGTGGAGGCGAAGGAGGCGATCCTCGCGTACTTCCGCCAACGCAAGGTGGAGCCCATGGAGGTCGGTGGCCTGCAGTTCCTCGACAAGATCCCGGTCAAGACCGATTACGCCGAGCGCAGGGTGCGTGTCGTGCCTCCCGGTGTCGCCCGCTACGGCTCCTTCCTCTCGGAGGGCGTCGTTCTCATGCCCGGCTATGTGAACATCGGTGCCTGGATCGGGCCCCGAACGATGATCGACACCTGGGCGACGGTCGGCTCGTGCGCGCAGATCGGTGCCGACGTCCACCTCGCCGGCGGAGTCGGCATCGGCGGCGTGCTCGAGCCTGCGAACGCCGTGCCGGTGGTCGTCGAGGACGGCGCCTTCGTCGGATCCCGCTGCATCGTGACCGAGGGCGTCCGTGTGGGCGCTGGGGCGATTCTCTCCGCCAACGTCTCGTTGACGGCGAGCGTGCCGATCATCGACGTGACGGGATCCGATCCCGTCGAGCACCGGGGCTCGGTGCCCGCCCGCGCGGTTGTCGTGCCGGGGACCCGGCCGCGGGCGTTTCCTGCGGGCACGTATCAACTCGACTGCGCGCTCATCATCGGCTGGCGTCGCGAGTCACACGACGAGCGGCTCAGCCTGAACGACGCCTTGCGCGAGTTCGAGCTCGCTGTCTAAGAACCCGAATCAAGATAAAGCCTTGTGTCGCCGGAACGGCCTGGGCGGCACGCTGCAGCGTTCTCGGTCGCGCCCAGATGTCCCATCTGGGCGCTCTCGCATCGCACTCCCCCAACCTGCCCCGCCGACGAAGCGTCATTCTGATTCGGGTTCTAAGACTCGATCGGCGCGGAGCGGCGCGGTACCGGCGCCGAGTGGACGATCGATGTCGTCGTCTGCCCGAACGGGGTAAAGCGGTCGAGGAGCTCCTCCAGGTCGTCCATGGCTCGGAGCTGGACCTTCAGCAGGAAGCAGTCCTCGCCGGTGATGCGGTAGCACTCGACCACCTCGGGCGTGGCCCGCGCAATCTCCGGGATCCGCTGCAGCTGGCGTGTGGCCGGCTTGATCCGCACGATCGCTGAGATCGGGAAGCCGATCGCCTTGGGGTCGACCTCCGCGCGGTAGCCGGTGATTACGCCGGCGCGCTCCAGCCGTTGCATCCGCTCGGCGACGGCAGGGGCCGAGAGGTTGATGCGGCGTCCGAGCTCGGCGATCGTCAACCGAGCGTCTGCCTGAAGCTCGGCGAGCAGTCGACGGTTCGTCGAGTCCAATAACCACTTTTCGTAGGCCACGGTGCCTGTAGGTCGATGATCCTTAGGCACCTTGATCCTGACGCCTTTGCTTGCTCATTCCCGAGAGAGTACCGCTACCGCAGAGTACGTCGGTGGGACGCCGACTGCCGCCCGAGAGCTACTTCGTCGGCAGCGCCGTCTTCCACTACCTCGGGCCGGCGTTCGCGGTGCTGCTCTTCGCGCGAGTGGAGCCGCTGGGCGTCGCGTGGCTGCGGATCGTCAGCGCCGCGCTCGTCTTCGCCCTCTGGCGTCGGCCGTGGCGGATCGTCGCTCGCCTCGATGCGTCAGGGTTACGGCTGCTTCTCGCCATGGGCGCGGTGCTCGCGGTGATGAACGTCTGCTTCTACGTGGCAATCGACCGGCTCCCGCTCGGAACGGTCGCCGCGATCGAGTTCCTGCCCGTGATCGCGCTCGCGGCCCTCGGGACCCGTGGTGTCCGGAACCTGGTCGCGCTCGCGCTGGCGGCGGCTGGCGTCTACCTCCTGACCGACGTGCGGCTCGAGGGTGAGCCGCTGGGCGTGGCCGTCGCCTTTGCGAACGCCGGGCTGTTCGCGCTGTACATCGTGCTGGCGCACCGGCTCGCGCACAGGCGCTCGCTCGGCGGCATCGACGGT
>Ga0136612_10000097_pt1 | contig 21570 bp, 19 predicted proteins | sample AntDryUQ224A2306_2_FD_106644 | JGI IMG/M metagenome (GOLD analysis project Ga0136612, IMG submission 106644) | Polar desert sand microbial communities from Dry Valleys, Antarctica - metaG UQ224A (23.06) | ecosystem: Environmental > Terrestrial > Soil > Desert | place: Antarctica: Dry Valley... | reverse complement strand
TTTTGAGGTCGACAGCGTGCAGGCGTTGCTGCACACCATCATCGATCGGCGCCCGTCCGATCACTCGGAAAAAGCGGTGACCTCCGACGATCTTTCCGCAATCCAGCTCCGGCTTCGGCCGGGCGGGATCGGCATGATGCACTTCAGCGTGGTGGCCAGCGGCCCCGATGAGCCGGCCATGATGACGCTGCACGGAGAGAACGGAGCGATGCGACTGACAGGCGAAGAGCTGCTCTTCTCGCTGCCCGGCAAGCCGTTCGCGCGCATCGCGGGCGGAGAGTTGCAGCAGCGCCCCGGCAACTCACCCGGCGGCGCTTTCGGAACGGGAACCCTCCTTCTCGGTCAGGCCCTTCGCGCAGCACTGGACGGCGATCGATCCGCACTGGCCCCGGCGGCCACGTTCGCCGACGGACTCGAACAGCAGCGAATCCTCGATGCAGCGCGGAAGTCAGCCGCCTCCGATGGACAGTGGACGAAGGTGGAGTAGCCCGCGGGTTCAGGAGCGTCTGGAGGCTTGCGCCGTGCGCCGCGTCCACCAGAGCGCCATCCCCAGGTAGACGGACCGATTCTCAATAGAAAAGGGCCGGCTTTCGCCGGCCCTTGTTTTATCAGCTGTTGCCCTGTCCTTCGCTGCCCCCACCACCGCCGCTGCTACCGCCGCCGGTGTTGGAGCCACCACCGCCGCCGCCTTCACGGCGCGGCGGGGGGCCGCCGTGGCCACCGCTGTCGCGGCGAGGGCCCCGGTCACGGTCGCCGCCGCGGAATCCGCCGCCACCACCACCGTCGCGACGCGGTCCGCGATCGCGGTCGCCGCCGCGGAATCCGCCGCCACCACCACCGCCACCCGGCGGACGCGGTCCGCGCGTGTCGCGATTGGCTGCAGCTGCTGCCATCTCCTCCTCGGTCGGAGGGGGAAGGAGCGGCTTGCGGGAGAGGCGGATCTTGCCGGTGTCGGGCTCGATGCCGACCACCTGCACCTCGAGCTCGTCGCCGAGCTGGAAAAGATCCGTGACCTGTCCGACGCGCGTGTGCGCCATCTCGGAGATGTGCAGCAGACCGTCCTGACCCGGAAGGATCTCGACGAAGGCTCCGTACGGCTCGATGCGCTTCACGGTGCCCTTGTAGTTCTTGTTCACTTCGGCCGAGGCCGTGAGGCCCTTGATGATGTCGATGGCGCGTTGCGCCGCTTCGGCATCCATCGAGGCGATGGTGACCTTGCCGTCATCGGCGACATCGATCTTGGTCCCGGTCTCTTCGACGATCCAGCGGATGGTCTTGCCACCCGACCCGATCACGTCGCGGATGCGGTCCTTGGAGATCTGCAGGACGTAGAGACGCGGCGCGTACTCGGAGAGCTCGGCGCGTGGCTGCGAGATGGCCTGTTCCATGATGCCGAGGATGTGCAGACGGCCTTCCTTGGCCTGCTCGAGCGCCTGGGCCATCACCTCGCGGGAGATTCCGCTGACCTTGATGTCCATCTGCAGCGCCGTGATCCCTTTTCGGGTTCCGGCGACCTTGAAGTCCATGTCGCCTTCGTGGTCTTCCATGCCGGCGATGTCGCTGAGGATGGCCGTCTTCGACTCTTCCTTCACCAGGCCCATGGCCACGCCGGCCACGTGAGACTTGAGCGGAACGCCGCCGTCCATCATGGCCAGCGAACCGCCACAGACAGAAGCCATCGATGACGAACCGTTCGACTCGAGGATGTCGGAGACGAGGCGGATCGTGTACGAGAACTCCTCCGACGCCGGCAGAAGCGGCTGCAGGGCGCGACGGGCCAGATTGCCGTGGCCGATCTCGCGACGGGCCGGGCCGCGCATGAACTTCACTTCACCGACCGAGAACGGCGGGAAGTTGTAGTGGAGCATGAAGTGCTGGAGGGTCTCGCCCTCGAAGTCTTCGATTCGCTGGGCTTCCTGCGGCGTGCCGAGGGTCAGGGTAACCAGAGCCTGCGTCTCGCCGCGGGTGAAGACTGCCGAGCCGTGCGTACGGGGCAGGACTTCGAGATCGATGTTGATCGCGCGGATCTCGTTGAAGCGGCGCCCGTCGAGGCGCTTCTGCTCATTGACGATGATCTCGCGGAAGAGGCGCTGCTGCATATGCGGCAGCGCGCCCTTCACGGCGTCGACCTTCTCCAGGTCGTCCGCCGGAACGCTGGCCACGATCTCTTCGAGTACCTTTTTCGTGGCGTCTCTCCGCTGGTGCTTGCCCTGCGTCAGCATGGCCGTGCGGAGCGGGTCGCGGAAGCGGCCCATCAGGCCGGTGAAGACCTCGTCGGTGAACTTCGGCTTGAAGTTGACCTTGATTTTCTCTTTTCCAGCCTCTTTACGAAGCTCGTTCTGCATGGCCACGATGCGGCGGATCTCCGCATGCGCCGCGTCGAGCGCATCGAGAATCACGCTCTCGCTGACCTCGCGGGCGCCGGCTTCGACCATGACGATCGCTTCCTGCGTTCCGGCCACGACCAGGTCGAGATCCGACAGGTCGCGCTGCGAGTTGTCGGGATTGATGACGATCTTGCCGTCAACGTAACCGACGCGAACCGCCCCGATGGCGTTGTGAAACGGGATTTCCGAGACCATCAGCGCTGCGGAGGCGCCGTTGATGGCCAGGATGTCAGGGTCATTCTCTCCGTCAGCCGAGAGCACCAGACCGATGATCTGCGTCTCGTTCCGATAGCCTTCCTCGAACGACGGGCGCAGGGGCCGGTCGATCAGGCGGCAGGTCAGAATCTCCCGCTCGGTCGGACGCCCTTCGCGCTTGAAGAAGCCGCCCGGGATCCGGCCGCCGGCGTATGTGTACTCCTTGTAGTCGACCGTGAGCGGCATGAAGTCGCCCATGACCAGACCGTCTTTCCATGTCGCCGTGGCCAGCACCACCGTGTCGCCGTAACGCACTACGACCGCGCCGTGAGCCTGGCGGGCGAGCGCACCTGTCTCGAACGACAGGGACTTCCCGCCGATCTGAATCTCTTTCTTGGTAGCCATTGTTTCCTTCGGTACGGAGGCCACTCATCACCTGCCGCGCTAGATTTTTCCGCTGTGGCCGAACGATGGGATCCGGCCGGAGGGGTGAAACGAAAAAGACAGGCCGGGAGGGCCTGTCCTCGAAGTGGATCGCTTACTTGCGGATGCCGAGCTTTTCGATGACTGTGCGGTAACGATCGAGGTCGGTCTTCTTGAGGTAGTCCAGAAGACGGCGACGACGTCCAACCATCTTGAGGAGCCCCCGGCGACTGTGATGGTCCTTCGCGTGGGTCTTGAAGTGCTCGGTAAGGTACGTGATGCGGTTCGAAAGAAGCGCAATCTGCACCTCCGGCGACCCAGTGTCACCAGTGTGGGTGGCATAGGAGGTAATGAGCTCCGTTTTCTGTTGCTTGGTGGTGGACAAAATCCAATCTCCTCTAGCGTTTACAGGTAAATCCTGATCTCTCTTAAATTCAAATCGCGACACCATAACAGCGGGTCGCTGTCAAATCAATCCCGGGTGGTTAAAAGGCTTCACGTCCCCTACCCCGCCAGAACCACCTTCGGTTTGACTTCCACCGGCCCACCCTCCCGCAGCACGTTCATGACCTCGCCGATCACGACCAGCTGGTCGTGGGGGTTCCCCAGCGCCAGGAGGTCGCCCTTCTGCACCGGGACGGCCGGAGTCATGATCACCCCCTGCCCGTTCATTAGTTTCCCCTGCTGGCTCCAATCAATCCGAAGCTTCTCGAGCGGGAGGTCGATGTCGGAAAGGGTCTGAAAGTGAGGAGCTTTCACAGTCGATTCGATGGGATCGTTCTCCATCGCCTGAAGTGACACCGCCTGCTCGATCTGGAAGTTGCCGATGGCGGTCCGGCGGAGATCCTTCAAGTGAGCGGGCACACCGATCGCGGCCCCGAGGTCATGAGCCAGCGATCGGACATATGTGCCGGCCGAGGAGCGGACCCGAAACCGCGCCCGTGATCCTTCCACGCTCACGATCTCGAACTCGTAGACCGTGATCCGTTTCGGCGTCAACGCAGCAACCTCGCCCTTGCGGGCCAGCTCGTACGCACGAACGCCTCCGACCTTCTTCGCTGAGAACTGTGGCGGCATCTGGTCGATGGGGCCGGTGAACTGCTGGACCGCGGCACGCAGGTCGATGGCGGTGACGTCGACTTCCGTCTCTTCTCCGGCCGGCTCGCCTTCGGCGTCGTACGAGTCGGTGGCCCACCCGAACTGGATCGTCCCCTCGTAAGTCTTCTCCATCCCCATCAGGTAGTTCTGCAGTCTCGTTGCCTTCCCGACGCAGAGGACGAGCAGGCCGGTGGCAAGCGGATCGAGCGTTCCGGTGTGGCCGACCTTCTTCACTTTCGATTTGCGGCGGAACTTCTCCACCACGTCGTGGCTGGTCAGCCCCGACACTTTGTCGACGAGCAGAACGCCGTCGAGCGACTTCTTTGGAGGCTGCATCAAACGGATCCCTGAAGGATCGACAACAGTTTCGCCTTCGCTTCGGCCAGCGGAAGCGGAATGGTGCAGCCCGATGCCGCTTTGTGTCCGCCGCCGCCGAACATAGCCGCTACCTTCTGGACGTCTACCCCCGGCTTCGCGCGGAGCGAAACACGGGTGCCGTCATCGCCCTCTTTGAGTAGAGCGGACACCGTAACCCCTTCGATTGAGCGGCCGTAATTCACGATCCCCTCGGTGTCTTCCGGTGAAGCGTCCGCTTCCCGGAAGAAGCGCTTCGGCAGTTCGGTGGTCGCGATCTTTCCGTCATTGTGGAGCTCGAGGGTGGTCAGGCAAAGGCCGAGCAGCTTGATTGCGCCCCGGGGCTGACTCTCGTTGATCCAGAGATTCACGTCGCCCGGGACAGCTCCCGCACGCACCAGCTCTTCCGCTGCCTGGAAAGTGCGCAGAGTGGTGTTGTGATAACGGAAGAAGCCGGTGTCGGTCGAGAGCGAGACATACATGGCCGTGGCCGTGTCCCGATCGAGCGGCAGCTTGAGGTGATTCCGGTTGAGCTGCAGGACCATCTCTCCCACCGACGGCGCATCGACGTCGAGAAAGTTGATCTCGCCGTACATCTCGTTGCCGAGGTGATGGTCGATGTTGACCACAGGGCCCGGCAGGACGTCGTAGCCAGTGCGATGGACCTCCGGGCATTCCATGGCGAACAGCGCGTCATAGGCCTTGGGGTAATCGGCCGGGAGGGTGTCGGAGATCGTCACCTCGTCCGCTCCGGGGATGTTGTGAAGAGGCTTGGCGAAGCCGTCCCGCACCACGACGCGAGCCTCCTTGCCCATCTGCCGGATCAGCCGCTGCAGCGCGATGGCGCTGCCGAGGGCGTCGCCGTCGGGATTGCGATGACCGGTGATGAGAAAGTTGCGGCCGGAGCGGATGCGATCCGCTACTTCCTTTGCAGCAATCTCAGGATTTGTCGTTGTGGTCATTTTCCTGGGCTTCTTCGGCCGCTCGCTGTTGGTCGACCCTGGCCTGCTTCTTGTTGATCACGGTCAGGAGATCCTCGATGCGGCCGCCCCTCTCCGGGGCTTCGTCAAACTTGAAATCGAGCTCCGGTGTGTAGCGCATCTTGACCCGCCTGGCGAGATGGTGCCGCACCTGGGCGCGGGCATCCTGAAGTTTGTCGATGACGTCGCGAGTCTCTTTCTCCTTGAGACCGGTAATGTGCACCTTGGCGTAGTGGAGGTCCGGGCTCACATCGACCGCGGTGATGGAGGAGAAACCGAGCTGAATGTCGCGCAGGTCGTGGCGGAAGACCTCCACGAGCGCGTCGCGCACGTTCTCGCCTACTTTTGAAGTTCGTCTGGTTCGTTTCATTACTAAAGATCTGCCATTTCATCGAAATCGAGCTTTTCGGTGGTCCAGCCCGCCAATGTGGCGTCGGTGTTCGAGTCTACGAAGCCACTGATCTTCTCGAGAGTGGCGTCCGCTGAAGCATGGTCGTGCGCAATGAATGCCATCGCCAGGCGGGCGCGCTGGTGAACGTCCTGGAGTGCTACTTCGCTGGCGGAGATCTGGAACCGGTTACGCAGCTTGTCTTTGAGGCTCTTCACGACCATCCGCTTGTCTTTGAGGGACTCAGCGAACTCGATATGAAGCTCCAGGAGCGCAACGACGACCAGCATCTGAAATCAGAGCCACAAACCTGCCTACGCCAGTACCGCTTTGAGCTCTTCGATCTTGAAACCTTCGATGATGTCCCCGACTTTGACGTCCTGGAACTTCTCGATGCCGATGCCGCACTCGAAACCCTGCCGCACTTCGGCAACGTCGTTCTTGAAATGGCGCAGGGAGCCAATCTTACCTTCGTAAATGACCCGGTTGTCGCGCAGCAGGCGAACGCTTGCTGAGCGCGGGATCACTCCTTCGAGGACCATGCAGCCCGCGATGACTCCGGCCTTGGGCACCTTGAACGTGTTCCGAACCTCGGCCCGTCCCTGGAACACTTCCTGGAACTTCGGGTCGAGGAGACCGGTCATGGCCAGTTTGATCTCGTCGATCACGTTGTAGATGATCGTATGGAGGCGGATATCGACGCCTTCCTTCTCGGCGAGATCGGCGGCATTGCGCTCGGGGCGGACGCTGAAGCCGACGATGATGGCATCCGAGGCCGTGGCCAGGAGGACGTCGTTGGTCGAAATCGCGCCGACCGACGAGTGAATGATGTTGACCTTCACTTCGCCGGTGGACTGCTTCTTCAGAGTTTCGGTGAGCACTTCCACGGAACCCTGAACGTCGGCCTTGAGGATGACGTTCAGCTCTTTCGCGGCCCCGCTCTTCATCCGCTGGAAGAGCTGGTCGAGAGACATCCGCCCGCCCTTCTGCGCCGAAGCAACTTCACGCGCTTTTTCGTGACGCATCTGCCCGATGATCCGCGACTGGGTCTCGTCGTCGAGCACCTGCAGCGTATCGCCTGCGTTTGGCACGTCGTCGAATCCGGTGAGCTGAACCGGTGTGGCCGGCCCTGCTTCCGTGATCCGCTTCCCGAACTCGTCCGTCATGGCCCGGACGCGGCCATAGGTTGCGCCGGAGAAGAACGCGTCTCCGATTTTGAGAGTTCCGTCCTGAACGAGGACCGTGCCGACGATCCCGCGGCCGACTTCCTTGCGGGCCTCGAGGACGACCCCTTTCGCGCCCTGATCCGGCGAGGCTTTCAGCTCGAGCAGATCGGCGGTGAGCAGAATCATGTCCAGCAGCGCATCGATCCCCTGCTTCTTGACGGCCGATACTTCGACGGAGACCACGTCCCCGCCCCACTGCTCGACCTGCACGCCGTTCTCCGCGAGCTCGCGGCGGACGCGCTCGATGTTCGCGTTCGGCTTGTCGATCTTATTGATAGCCACGATCATCGGGACCTTGGCGGCCCGGGCGTGGTCGATGGCTTCCTTCGTCTGCGGCATGACACCGTCATCGGCGGCTACTACCAGGATGACGATGTCGGTGACCCTGGCGCCGCGCGCGCGCATCATCGTGAATGCTTCGTGACCCGGCGTGTCGAGGAAGACGATCTTCCGTCCCCGCTTCTCGACGTGATACGCGCCGATGTGCTGGGTAATGCCGCCCGCTTCACCGGCCGCGACGTTCTTGTCGCGGATGACGTCGAGCAGCGAGGTCTTGCCATGGTCGACGTGACCCATGACAGTGATGACCGGACCGCGGGGCACGGAGCCGCCGGTCGTTCCCGACTTTTCGATCGCTTCGAGCTCGACCGCGTCTTCGAACGAGACCACTTCCGCGTCGAAGTCGAGATCGCGGGCGATCTCCATCGCCAGGTCAGCGCCGAGCGGTGAGTTGATCGGCAGGATCAGCCCCTTCTTCATCAGAAGGTGCTTCATCAGGTCGTTCGCTTTCACGCCCAGCTTGTCGGCCAGCTCCTTGACCGTCACGCCCTCGCTCATCGACACCTTGCCGGTCGGACGCTTGAATTCGAGGACTTTCCCGCTGACCGGGGTGGCCTGTTTGCGCGTGTCACGACGCGCTGACGGCACCTTCGGGTTGCCGTCCTCGTCGGTCTCCGGCATGACGATGTCCGGACCGAGGTCGTCGTTGATGATCTGTGTTCCGGAGAACGGGCCCTTCGTGAAGAGCGAGTCGTCGACTTCGACTACCCGATCCTTCTTGACGCCCTTCCCTGCCGGCTTCTTCTTCTCGCGTTCATCCGCGTCATCGCGTTTCCGGCGCGTTCCCAGTGGACCGCCAAGCGGGCCGGGAGGCGGAGGAGGAGCCATCGGACGGGGCGGACCACCGGAGGGACGGAGTCCCGGACCGCTGGTGCGCATGCCGCCCGGTCCACTCGGTCCACCGGGCCGCGTGCCGAAGCCGGGCCGGGCGCCCGGGCCAGAACCAGGTCCCGATGGACGCTGCTGGTAACCGGGGCGCATTCCGCCTGGTCCTCCAGGACCGGACGGCCGAGGGGCGCTCGACCCACCCGGCCCGGAGGGGCGGGGCGAACCGGGTCCGCCTGCCGGACGGTAGCCTGGGGTCGGCTGCTGGCCTGCGTAATTCGGCCGGGCAACGGGAGCACCCACACGCGCACGCGGTCCGGTCGCGCCTGCCGGGCGGCCGGCTTGCTGCGCCATCGGGGCGGAGGTTCTTTGTGATGGAGGTGGCGGAGGTGCGTCCGGCGAGGCGGGCGTTGCGCCGGGCGCCGGGCTCTTCGCCGCGATCTTCGGCTGTTCCTCGACGACCGGCGCTTCCTTCGCAGCCCGCTCCTCGGCCTCGGCGGCCTGGATGAACTCGGGGATGATCACTGCCTGCGGCTGTGGCGCGGCGGTCGGCTCTTCCTTCGGCTCTTCTTTGCGAACGCGGGCAACCGGCTTCACGATGGGGCGAGGCGGTTTGACAGCTTCTTTCCGTTTCTCGACCAGAGGTTTGTCTTCGCGCATGATGACGCTGCGCTGACGGGCGACAAGTTTCTTGCCGGTGATGAGAGCCTGGATCACATCCGGCTCGAGCACTGCGCTCGCGTCAGAGACCTCAGCCCCGAGCGATTGCAGCTGGAAGATGACGTCCTTCTCGGACTTGCCCATCTTCTTCGCAATATCGCTCACTCGAATTTTCGCAGCCGCCATTGACTCTCCTTGGGTCGATTACATGGAGGAGATCTCCTCCATGTTCAAGCTACTCAACTTTTGCTTCTTCGGGTTCTTCGTCTGCTGCTGCCTCTTCGGCAACGGCCTCGGTGTCTTCAGATTCGGTTTCTTCGGAGTCGTCGTCTGACGCTTCGAGCTGGTCGTCTTCCGACTCCTCGTCGTCGAAGCCCTGTTCCTGTTCCTGCACTTCCTCGTGCTTGCGCGCGAGCTCGAGCATCTGATTGGCGAGATCCTCGTCCACGCCATCGATGGCGATGAGGTCCTCGACGGACGCATTGACCACCGAGTCGAGATCGTCGTAACCGGCGGCGGCAAGCATGGCAGCCCACTCCGCTGGGAAATTGTCGATGTCGGCAACGCCGGTTTCGGCGCGCGACTCGGCCATCGCCTCCTGGAGCATGGCGGAGAGAGCGTCGGCCACTTCGCCCTTCACTTCCTCTTCTGACTTGATGTCGATCTTGGCGCCGATCAGTTCAGCAGCCAGACGGACATTCAGCCCGCGCTTGCCGATGGCCAGCGAAAGCTGATCGTTGTCGACGATGACGTCGAGGTGCGGCCGGTGGGCCTGCTCGTCGCTCGTGACCGATACGCGGGTGATCTTCGCCGGCGCCAGTGAGTTCTGGGCGTAGACGACGATGTCCTCGTTCCAGGGAATGATGTCGATCTTCTCGCCGCGAAGCTCGCGGATGATGGACTGGACGCGCGAGCCCTTCATGCCGACGCATGCGCCGACCGGATCGACGTCACGCTCCCGTGACGTGACCGCGATCTTGGCGCGCTCACCCGGCTCGCGAACAGCTCCCTTGATCACGACCGTTCCGTCGTAGATCTCAGGTACTTCCATCTCGAAGAGCTTGATCAGAAGGCTGGGATCGGTGCGGGACAGCACCACCTGCGGCCCCTTCGGCTGCGTGTGCACGTCGATGATCACCGCCTTGATCCGGTCGCCCTGCGAATAGCGCTCGGCTCGCGACTGCTGGGAACGGGGGATGATCCCCTCGGTCTTGCCGTTCAGGTCGATGATCATGTCGCCGCGCTCGAAACGCTTGACGTACCCGTTCTCGAGCTCGCGGAGCTTGTCTTTGAATTCGTTGTAGACCTTCTCGCGCTCCGCCTCTCGGACCTTCTGGTAAAGGACCTGCTTGGCCGACTGCGCGGCGATCCGCCCGAGCTCGTCGGGCGGGCGGGTCAGCGGAATTTTGACCTCGTCCCCCTGCTCGACTTCGGGGTCGATCTTCTGTGCGTCGTATGTGCGGATCTGCGTGTGCGGATCCTTCACCACGTCGACGACTTCCTTGGTGATGTAGTCGAGCTTGAGGGTTCCGCCGGTCTCGATGTTCGGGTCGACCTTGCGGGCCTGTTCGACTGTCCACTGGGCCTGCGGATCCTCGATCTGGTTCTCGTCTTCGACGATCTCCTTGATCACCTGGATCTTCATTGCTCCGGAGGCACGGTCGAGCATCGTTTCCAGGGGCTCGCGCGTCTTGTAGTACTTCCGCGCGGCAGTGGAAAGAGCGTCTTCCAGAGCCTGATACACACGCTCGGCGTCGATCGATTTCTCGTACGCCAGCGCCTTGATATCTTTACTGAGATTCTCGTTGAACATGCCGCTTCAGATCTCCACTTCGAGACGAGTTTCCTTGATGTCCGCGAGCGGAATCTCGTAGTCCGCATCCTTTTTCATGATCGGATCCGTCACCACGATCTTCGTACCGTCGAACTCTTTCAACCTGCCTACGATCACGTGCAGCCCTCGGATCGGTCCGGACGTTCTGACCCGGACCAGCCGCCCTCGGAACTTCTCGTAATCTGAATCTTTGTAGAACTTGCGATCGAGCCCGGGCGACGACACCTGCAGCTCGAACTCCACCGGAATCACATCATCCACATCGAGATACGTACTGACCTGCCGCGAGATGAGAGAACAGTCGTCGATGTTCACTCCCCCCGCCTTGTCGATATCCACCCGCAACAGAAACCCGTGACCCTGCTTCTTGTACTCAATGTGCACAAGCTCGAGGCCTTCGGAGGTCACGATCTTCTCGATTTCCTGCTCGATTCGCTCTGGTAATGTGCTCATAGAACAAAAAAAGCGGCCAAATCGGCCGCTTTCGAAAAGTTGAAGCTCGAAAGCTGTCGCACTATAACACCCAACTCGGATGCCCTACAACCGAGCGAACTGCACCTCGGATTCCCGCTAAGTCATTCTGCTGCTTCGGCGTTCCAGAAGCAACGTGTCGCGCCAGATCCCGCCCAACCTGGCGATCCGTTCCCGCCGTCCGACGATCCGAAATCCATGCTGCTCATGCAGCTTCACACTGGCTAGATTCTCCGGAAAAATACTGGCCTGAAGCGTCCAGATTCCTCCCTCTTCCGAACCGCGCACGAGGGCGTGCATGAGCTGTCCCCCAATCCCCTGCCCCTGCGCTGAGGCCGCCACGTAAACGCTGACTTCGGCGACGCCGCGGTAGCACTCCCGAGGAGAGACGCGGCTGAGCGCTGCCCACCCGGCCACGGAACCGCCGTCCCCGCGCGCCACAAACCTGACTCCGGCCAGCATCTTCGCGTCCCAGACCGCCCACTCCGGCGGCTCGGTCTCGAAGGTGGCGTTTCCGGTAGCGATCCCATCAACGTAAATCGCCCGCACCGCCGGCCAGTCGTCGGGAACCATCGCATCAATCTGCATAGCTCGCTTTAGTGGAGGACAGGCCCGTCCTATTCTCGCGCAGGACAGGCAGGACTGCCTGTCCTCCACCAAAGCGCATCCTCTAATCTGGTTACGAAACCCTCGGGCCTCAGTCTCCGACTCTGCAGGGGACAGGCACTCTTGCCTGTCGGGGACGGGCGTCGAGCCCGTCCCCTCCCTTGCTACAAGCGGACAGGCAGGAGTGCCTGTCGTCCATAGATCTCTACTTCACCCGCAGCACTACTGCGTCCACCACATCGGCGGGCGGGAAATCACCTTTTCGCGAACGGCATCATGGCCCGGATCACGGGGAGGGCGTTCTGCCGGTTGAACAGCAGCATCGTGCGTACGTTGCACTCGTGCGTGCACTTGCATTGCCGCGCGTCGCGATCACGTACAAAGTCTGCCGTAGCCGAGGCATTCCGCAGCTTCGCAAAGTCGAAACCGAAGTCGCGAACATTGCCGAGCTTCGTCGCGATCAGCTCGCAGCCGTAGACGTCGCCGATCTCGGTCATCACGAACTCGCGCTCGCCGGCCAGACAGGACTGCTCGAATGCCCCGCCGCGGGCCTGACGCGCGATGTACTCGAAGCGCCGCCGGTTCACTTCGCGACGGATGCGCGTCCTGACCCCGCGCCACCCTTTCACTACGTTCTCGGTCGGGTATCGCTCGTCGATCTTCTGCGACAGCCGCTCGTAGAGATTGATGTCCAGTTCGAGCTTGAGGTTCGGATCCCCGAGCGGGTTGCCGCGGATCAACCCCAGCCCGTGATGGTTCGGCCGGTAACGTTCGTAGATGAAATCGTTGAACGCTTCGAGCTCCGCCTGGTTGTCTTTCATGAAGACCGTGGTCACGCCGACGGTCAGGTTCGGCAGCCGCTTCTGCAGCTCGAGCAATGCTTCGAGTGTGGCCAGGCAGCGGTCATACAGTCCCGGAACGGCGCGCATCCGGTCGTGAAACTCCCTGAAACCGTCTATCGACACGCTGATCCCGACGGACAGGCCCGGTGAATAGCTGCACATTTTCTCGGTCTGCCTGACCACGACCTCCGGCGAATATCCGTTGGTCGGGATGGAGACGTTGAAAAACTGCGTGTGCTTGAAGTAGGTGTGGATGATCTCCGGAAGGTCCCGGCGGAGGAACGGCTCACCACCGGAGATCAGCAAGAGACGGATCGGCGGCATGCTGCGCGCCAGGCTGTCGATCTCCTCGAGCGTCAACTCGTTGTTCTTCTGATTGATCGGATAGAAGCAGTGCGCACACTTCGCGTTGCAGGTGGAAGTGACGAAGTGGGTCCACTGCGACAGCGCCTGGCCGGGCACGAGCCAGTCACGCCCGAGCGCGAGCGCATGTTTGAGGCGGATACTCACCGGGCACCCCTGGCATCGTGGAACCCGCGAATGCGAGCCAGCTCTCCCATGAAGAACCAGGGGAAGAGCCCGATCGCATCGAGGAAGCGGCCATGGCGGATCATCCTCAACAGCATCAGCCAGAGATGCGGAAATGCAAAGAGAAGAATCGGAAACCTGACCAGGAACCGGCCCGGGCGGTCGAACGCCTTGCGCGTCCAGTAGATGGTCCGCCCGCAGGCGACCTGCTTTTCCCAGTACGCGCCCCAGTCCAGCCGCTCGTGCAGGTGGGTGACGGTGATCCGAGGATCGAACCAGAGCTTTCCGCCGCGCGACGTCACCGCGATCGCAAAGGCGGTGTCCTCGCCTGAGTTCGACTCGGGGAAACGAAGCCCTTCCACCGCGTTGCGCCGATAGACGATGGCCATGGTGGGAACGTTCCCCTTCTCCCCCTCCCCATCGGCCGCAATCCACTCGCTGTGGTTCATGTAGTAATCGAGCTTGCCGTACACCGAGCTGCGCCCGTTGAGAATCCGGCCGCCGACGCCTGCGACTCGAGCGTCACGATTGAGAACCTCGGTCGCGAGTTCCAGCCATCGGGGCGACGCCACCGCGTCGGCATCCAGAAAAGCCAGGACATCTCCGCTGGCCGCATCCATCCCGGCGTTGCGCGATCCGCCGGCGTTCCGGCGCGCCGTGTTGCGAATCACCCGTGCGCCTGCTCGCTCGGCGACGATGGCCGTGTCGTCTGTCGACAGGTCGTCGACCACGAGCACTTCGGCCGGTTTCACTGTCTGCCCGAGAGCGGACTTGACCGCATCAGCAACGGTCTGCGCGCCGTTACGGCACGGAATGATCACTGATATGCGCACCGGGTCCGGCAACCCTCTTCAAGGCTGAAACCTTCCCGGAGTGATCCCCTCGCCTTCCATGATCGACAGCTGCGCAAACAGTTGAATCATCTTCCGGCCATCGCGGTCGGACTTCAGGTAGGCCTCGCACAGCATGTCGGCCTGTCCACGGTCCTCCGTCGCGGAGATTGTGAATCCCTCCGCCGGTTGCCCCGGATCGTGCGTCCGCTTTTTCCGCCAGGTGTTGTGATCGAGGTGATAGCAGATGTAACCGCTTTCCTTCGCAATGCGTGCGGTCGGCAGCTGCGTGGCCGCGTCGGCAATGTCCTTGTTGTTCGTGGTGAGCTGTCCATGCCGGAAGATGGGCATGTTGTCGACGTCATGCTGGGGCACCACACCGCGGGCATTCAGACGCTGTTCCTCGAACGCTCTCCCGATGAACATCGCGATCATGTTCTTGAGACGGGCCCGCATCTCCTCGGTCATCTCCTCGATCTCGAGACCGGAGTGATAGACGGTCAGACCGTCGGGGCCAACCGAGAAGCGTTCCAGCCGCGAGCGGACGATCCGGCACTCCGCGGCGATCTCATCGTCTTCCCACAGGAACACCAGCCGGGCTCGGCCGCCGGCCTGGAGCGGCGAGCTGTGCTCGATCCGGGCGCCGAGCAGGCTGACGTCGACGAGCACGACCGGGGTCACCCCCAGTCGTGCCATCAGCGGCTGCGCGAGATGTACGCGCTGCACTCGACGTGCTCGGGTTGGTTGCATGCTCGGTTCGAAATGATACCGGCCGCGTCGGCCTTTCCAAAACACGAAGGCCGCGCAGAGCGCGGCCTTCGATTGACTTCATTCCGTAAAGACTAGCGACGAACGGCCCGGCGAATGATGGGCAGGTTGTTGCTGCCCTTTCCGTAGATCGCGGTGATCATGTCCAGAGTGAGCGACCGCTCGAAGATCGACTCGAGCGTGGTGGCGTCACCGGTGACGTTGTCGAGGACTGCGCCGTAGGCGAGGAACGCCGGGCAACCGTCCGCTCCGCAGCCGGCAGGGGAACCTGCAACGGCGGTGCTGCTTTCCTGTTCGATGGTCACGTACAGGTTGGTGGTGTTCGGACCGGCAACGACACCTTGGAAGAGGTCGGTGATGCTGGCCTGGACGTGATTGAGCGGTCCGAGGGTGACGCGGCGCTCAACGGGAGTGGTGCGGTTCGCACCCGAATAGAGCTTGAGGAGCAGCGTAGTGGTGGAGAACTGCGAAGCGTTCATCACGCCGAGGTTTCCACGATAGGTGCCGGCCTGTCCGCCGGTGCCGGTCTGCCGGAAGCCGGTGATGGCCAGACGGTGAAGGCCGTTCGGAGTGGCGGCCCGTGAGCTGGCGTAGTTGTACCAGGGGATACCGGGGATGTCCTGACCGGTGGTCGCGGCCGTGGAGGGATTCTGCCCGACCGGAATCAGATAGATGCGGCTGAGGACTGCGATGTCCTTAAAGTCCGGATGGCCCCCGTTGTCGTCCTGGTTGATGGTGCAGTTCGCGGTGGCGCGGCAACCGTTGAAAACCAGCGTTCCGAACGCAGTGGAGAGACCGAGCCCAGCCGGGGGCGGGACGCCGAGGAAATCGTTGAGCTCGCGGCGCTCATTCGGCTGGAGGGTGAGGACGTTATTGAAGTACTGCGGCTGCTGCACTTCGCCCGAGAGTCTGGTGGTCGGGGTGTAGATGACCGAGACCGTGACGGAATCGGATGTCACGTTGGAGATGAAGACGTCGGATACGAACGTACCCGCGCCCGCCGTCAGATGCCCGGCGACCGGAAGGTAAACCTGATCAGCTGCCCGGAAGTTGCTCGCCATGGCGCTGGCTGCAACCAGAATCAGAGCCGCAGTGACCACCATATGTCTGCTTTTGAACATAGTTTCCCCTTTACACCGAGATTGATATGAATTTGCTAACCGGAAATGCTGTCCCCGCATTCTAAACCGGCTGAGATTTGCTTCCTATGGAAAATTTTTCCGTAAAAACGGGTACGGCCCTCGTAGGAAGTTCGTCTACTAGACTGGCCGGGTGAGCGAGTCGCGCAGGGTAGTCGTCGACGAAACCACGGCCGGATCGAGACTGGACCGTCTTCTTTCGGATCTGTTCGAGGACCACAGCCGCAGCAGCTTCGCCCGCCTGATCGAGCAGGGTCACGTACTCGTTGACGAAGCGCCGGCAACGAAAGTATCGCTGCGGGTGGAAGCCGGCCAGGTCATCGAGGTCCGCTTCCCTCCTCCGGTACCGGTTGGTCTCACCTCTCAGGACATCCCCATCACGGTGCTCTTCGACGATTCGGACATCGTGGTGCTCGACAAGCCGGCCGGACTGGTCGTTCATCCCGCCGCCGGCCATCCCGATCAGACTCTCGTCAATGCGCTGCTCTTCCATGTGCGCGATCTCTCAGGAATCGGCGGCGAGCTCCGGCCCGGCATCGTCCACCGCCTCGACAAGGACACCAGCGGCGTGATGATCATCGCCAAGAACGACGCCGCACACCGCAAGCTGACCGCCGAATGGGGCAGCGATCGCGTCCGTAAGGAGTATCTCTCACTGGTCTACGGAACCCCCTCAGTGTCCGCCGGAACCATCGACGCACCGATCGGCCGCGATCCCCGAGAGCGCAAGCGGATGAACGTCGTCCCGGGCGGACGCGCGGCCATCACCGACTACGAAGTCCTCGAACGGTATCCCCACGTCTCTCTGCTGCGCTGCCTGATCCGCACCGGCCGCACGCACCAGATCCGCATCCACATGAAGCACCTCGGGCACCCCATCGTCGGCGACCCCGTCTACTCCGGACCGCAGTGGCGCGGCATTCCCGACAGAAAGGTCCAGCGGATCGTGCAGTCGATGACCAGACAGGCCCTGCACGCATGGCGCATCACTTTTCCTCATCCGCGGACCGGAACCTCGATGACGATCGAGGCGCCGATTGCTGCAGATCTACTCGCGGTGCTCGAAGCCCTGCGCGCTTAACCCGTCTACAACAACATCCCGGCAATCGTCGCGGTCAAAAAGTTCGCCAGCGTGCCAGCGATCATCGCCCGCATCCCCAGCCGCGCCAGATCACCGCGGCGCGAGGGCGCGAGAGACCCGATCCCGCCGATCTGGATGGCGATCGACGAAAAATTCGCGAAACCACACAACGCATATGTCGCGATGACGAAGCTGCGAGGATCGAGAGCAGTGGGATTGGCCTTCACGATCTCACCGAGTTTTGCGAAAGCGACGAACTCGTTGAGCACGGTCCGAGTGCCGAGGAGATTGCCGACGGTAATGGCATCCTTCCATGGAACGCCCATGGCCCAGGCGATCGGGCTGAAGAGCCATCCCAGGAGCTGGTCGAGGCTGGAGGGGAACCATGCCGCGTATCCGTGAACGGCGCCGAACATTCCGTTCACCAGAGCCACGAGCGCGATGAAGGCGATCAGCATTCCGGCGACATTGAGCGACAGATGCAGCCCTTCGATCGCTCCCCGGCCCGCCGCGTCGATCACGTTCACGTCCTGCTGCGGGACCACCACTTCGACATCACCGCCGGTCAGTGGAACCTCGGTTTCCGGCACGATGATCTTGGCCATCATGATCGCCCCGGGCGCAGTCATGATCACGGCGGTCAGCAGATGGATGACGTCCACTTTGGCGACCAGGACGTAAGCGGCCATGATGCCGCCGGAGATGTGAGCCATTCCGGCCGTCATGATCGTCATCAGCTCCGACCTGGTCATATCCGGAAGGAACGGCCGGATGGTGAGCGGCGCCTCGGTCTGCCCCATGAAGATCGAGGCGGCCACGGACGTTGATTCCGCGCCTGAGACACCCATGAACCGGCTCATGATCTTTGCGAAGAAACGGACGATGACCTGCATCAGACCGATGTAATAGAGGATGGCGAACACCGAGGCGATGAAAATGATCGTCGGCAGCACCTGGGTAGCGAAGATGAAGCCGATGCCCTCGCCCGACCCGAGGTTCCCGAAGACGAACTTCGACCCCTCAGCCGTGTAGCTGATCAACTTGTTCACGACATGCTTCATCTGCTCGAAAAGGTAGGCGAGCAGGTTGTAGGCGAGGAACAGGTAGAGAGAAGCGATCCCGAAAACGATCCAGAGAACGCGGCGGGAAGGCTCGGGCAGACGGCGCGCGATGTACGTCACCAGCACTGCCAGCAGCACGAAGACCAGCGCGGCACCCCAGATCTCCAGCGGCAGCGCGATCGGAGCCAGCGCGTCGGCGATCAGCCGTCCCTTCAACACGCAGATGGCGACAATGATCTGCAGCACCAGCCCCCAGAAGACCGTCTTCCAGCGGATGGCTTTCTTGTTGTCCGACAGCGCCCAGGCAATGGCCAGAATCAGGACGAATCCGATCAGCGCGGAAAATCGCTCCATCAATTTGCTCCCTGCAGAATGTGGTGTTGAACCGCGGGCATTATAGGCAGTCCTCTTATACTCCCGCCATGATCAAAGCTATCGATAAGGCAGTGGCGTTTCTGCGCGGCCGTACGAAGGTCCAGCCGAGCGTGGGGGTGATCCTCGGCTCCGGGCTGGGCAATGTCGTGGAGTCGATCGATGTCGACACTGCCATCCCTTACGGCGAAATTCCCGGCGCGAAGGCTTCCAATGTGCTCGGCCATCAGGGCCGGATGATCCTTGGCCACGCCGGCGGCGTGCCGGTGGTGATCATGCAGGGGCGCGTGCACTTTTACGAAGGCCACGAGATGGACGAGGTGATGTTCCTGGCCCGCGTGATCGGGCGGCTGGGCATCAAAAGCGCCATCGTGACGAACGCCGCCGGCGGCATCAACACCTCGTTCAAGACAGGCGACCTGATGCTGATCTCGGATCACATCAACTTCATGGGGATCAACCCGCTGCGCGGACCGAACATCGACGAGCTGGGCGTCCGGTTCCCCGACATGAGCGAGGCCTATCCGGAATCGCTTCGTGATCTGGCCCGCGAAGTCGCGAAAGAGATCGGCGTCCTGACCCAGGAAGGGGTCTACCTTGCTCTCTCAGGTCCGACTTATGAGACACCCGCCGAGATCCGCGCTTTCCGAACTTGGGGTGCCGATGCCGTCGGCATGTCCACCGCGCCGGAGGTGATTGCGTTCGCCCAGATGACCATTCCGGTTGTCGGCATCTCCTGCATCACCAACATGGCCGCAGGGGTCATCAAACAGAAACTGCTCCACCAGGAAGTCATGGACACGACGGCGAGAGTCGAAAAACAGTTCGTCGGTCTGGTGCTCGGCCTGATCAAGAAGCTCGGCAACTTGTAAGCAGTGGAACAAAGCGCCTCATGCACACGCACGATGCCCCCCCACCGCCCGCAGGTCTGCCTCCCCCACGTCACACGTTGTGAAAAAAAGTCACCGTTGTATGCATCCCGTGAACACCCCAAAAAGTTGCCTCGTTTGGGGCAACTTTTTCAGGTTCGCGTAGACTACGAGGCGACTCATGACTATCGAAAGATCGCATCTCGACAGCCTTCGGATCGACCGCTCGGTCGAGGAGAAAAGCGAACGCAAAACTCTCTGGTATGTCGCTGTGGCTGTGGCCGTGATCCTGCTGGGGATCGTGATCTGGTTCTTTGTCCGGCCGACGCGGGCCGCGGTGACCGTGGTGCAGGCGAAGGCGGTCGCGGGGGAAACGCGGTCGACGGTGCTCAACGCGAGCGGCTACGTAACCGCGCGGCGGCAGGCGACCGTTTCCTCCAAGTCGACTGGGCAGGTGATCGAAGTGCTGGTGGAAGAAGGGATGCGGGTGCAGGCCGGTCAGGTACTGGCGCGCATCGACTCTTCCATCCCGTCAGCCGCGCTGCGACTGAGCCAGGCGCAGGCAGCGGAGGCAGCGAGCTCCTTGAGTGAGACCCGGGTCCGGATCGAAGAGGCACGGCTGGAGATGCAGCGGGCGACGAATCTGACCCGTCAGCAGATCGCCAGCCAGTCGGACCTCGACCGGGCCCGCGCCCAATACTCCTCGCTTCAGGCTCGTCTGGCAGCGCAACAGGATTCGGTCAGCACGGCCAGGCGGCAGGTGGCTCTCCGACAACAGGATGTCGACGATTCCGTGATCCGGGCGCCGTTCTCAGGAATCGTGGTCTCCAAGAACGCGCAGCCCGGCGAGATGGTCTCCCCGATCTCTGCAGGAGGCGGCTTCACCCGCACCGGCATCTCCACGATCGTCGACATGGACTCACTCGAGATCGAAGTCGATGTCGGCGAGGCGTACATCAATCGCGTCCGTCCGAATCAGCCGGTGATCGCAACGCTGGACGCGTACCAGGACTGGCAGATCCCGTCCCACGTGATCACGGTCATCCCCACCGCCGATCGTCAGAAGGCGACGGTGAAGGTGCGCATCGCGTTCGACGCGCGTGATCCGCGGATCCTCCCGGACATGGGGGTGAAGGTGTCGTTCATCGAAGACAACCCCGCTGCCGCGAGCACCACGGCGGTGGAGATTCCGAAGAAAGCATTGCGGCGAGACGGCACTCAGGACATCGTGTTCGTGGTGAAAGACGATCGGGTGGAGAGACGCGCAGTGAAGGTGGCCGCAACCCAGGGTGAGAGTGTGCGGCTGGCTACCGGAATCGCCGACGGCGAGCGCGTCGCAGTGGAAGGACCGGCCGAGCTGAAGGACGGGGATCGAGTGAAGGTGCAGCCTTGATTCATTTCTATCACGTCACGAAGAAGTTCGATCGCTACTCGACCGCGCTCCACGACGTCACGTTCCACATCGAGAAGGGTGAGTTCGTCTTCCTCACCGGACCGAGCGGCGCCGGGAAGTCGACGCTTCTCAAACTGATCCTGCGCCAGATCATGCCCAGCGAAGGGCAGGTGGTCGTCAATGGCCGAAACCTCAACGCGATGAAACGGAAGCAACTCCCCTTCTTCCGCCGCGAGATCGGGATGGTCTTTCAGGACTTCAAGCTCATCGAACGGATGACCGTATTCGAGAACCTGTCGTTCATCCTGACGGTGCTCAACGTTCCGCCGGCCGAGCACAAGAAGAAGGCCTACTCGGTGCTCCGCGCCGTCAACCTCCACCACAAACTGAACTCCTACCCGCTCCAGCTCTCCGGCGGCGAACAGCAGCGCGTGGCCGTCGCGCGGGCGCTCATCAACGATCCGATGATCATGATCGGCGACGAGCCGACCGGCAATCTCGACCCCGATCTCTCCGCGGAGATGCTCCAGATTTTCAACGAAGCGAACCTTCGCGGATCGACGATCCTTCTTGCCACGCATGACCGTGAGCTCATCCGCAGCAGCGGCCGGCGCATCATTGCCCTCGATCACGGCCGCATCGTCGACGAGAAAGCGGCCCGCAACGAGCGCGTGCCTCCCCGCCCGGACAAAGTGTTCGGAATCGCCTCCTCCTGATGGCTCGCGAGACCCCGCACCTCGACGAGCCCGAAGTTCCCTCCAGCACCACTGCCTGGTTTTTCAAGGAAGCGCTGCGCCGCATCTGGGTTTCCAAGCGGACCAGTTTCGTGGCCATTTCCATGATCGCCATCTCGCTCCTGATCCTCGGCATCTTCATGCTCGTCGCCGAAAATCTGGAGCAT
>Ga0136612_10000096_pt1 | contig 21618 bp, 25 predicted proteins | sample AntDryUQ224A2306_2_FD_106644 | JGI IMG/M metagenome (GOLD analysis project Ga0136612, IMG submission 106644) | Polar desert sand microbial communities from Dry Valleys, Antarctica - metaG UQ224A (23.06) | ecosystem: Environmental > Terrestrial > Soil > Desert | place: Antarctica: Dry Valley... | reverse complement strand
TCAAGATGCGCCGCACGCTGTTCTGGCGGTTCGTCGGGCAGCGACAGGCGGCGGTCCGTGATGGCTCGCTTAAGTACCTGCGGGTCGGCAAAAGCGAGTATCTGTTCAACGTTGATGAAGATCCGCGTGAACGGGCCAACCTTGCGCCCGATGCGCCGCAGGACCTGCACCGGCTCAAACTGGCGTTCGCCCGATGGAACGCGACCATGCTGCCCGACGCGGGCGTGGCCGGCTATGTGTTCGGGCCCGACAAGCTTGCCGGTCGCCCGAACGGAGATCGCTGACGTCCGCTTTCGACCCAAAGCGGTCGAAAGCGCCATTCGAGCGTATCTGTCCTTTGCGCCTCCCGTCATTTTTCGCCGATAAGGTCCATAAAGGAGGTAGGACTCACGGCTTGTTAGGTCGTGGGATTTAGTCCGCCTCCATGGCGGCCGAAATTCGATTGAACCCGATCCAGGGTATCGGGAAACGCCGAAACATGTCAGTGACAATTACAGTTGCCATCGGCGCGATGGTGATCGTTTCATTGATCCTGGCAATTGTAGGTGTCTTCTGGGCAACCCATGAAAGCGACACGGTTTCTGTCGAGCGGCAAGCCCGCTCCGCTCGGCATGCGATGGAAGCCAGCGTTGATGAACTGGCTCTGCAGCAGGAGACGGTAGCAATCTGGGATCGCTCGGTCGACGAACTGGCGACCGTCCATCCCAACGCGAAATGGGCGGACGAGAATCTCGGCAGCTGGCTCCACCGAGTCTTCGGGCATGACGAAGTGTTCGTTCTCGATGGCTTTGACCGGCCGATATATGCGTCGGTGCTGGGCAAGCGCGTACTGATCCAACGCTACGCGACCCTAAGCGGCGATCTCAGCTTTCTCGTGAAGGGCTTGCGGGGATCGGTTCGCGGGCCAAATGGCCGGCACGATCGCAATCCTGGGCGCCCACTCCACCTCGAAAGCAGCGTCCGCACCACTCCGCGGACCACCCATGATTCGCACATCATGCTGGTCGGCGGCCGCCCGGCCGCGGCGAGCGCGATGCTCATCCAGCCTGGAACTCCCAACTATGCGAAACCCGTTGGCGGGTGGCCCATCCTCGTCAGCGTTCGCTATCTCGATGGCGGCTTCCTGGCCGAGCTGAGCTCTCGCCAACTGATCTCGTCGCCGCGATTTTCCCGCAGGTCTGACCGGCTGGCTAGCGAGCATCTGGTTCCGTTGCGAGCCGAAGGGGGGGAGGAAATCGGCTATCTCATTTGGAAACCGGAGCTTCCGGGGACACGCATCCTGGGAAAGCTTGTTCCGTTCAATCTCTTGATTCTAATCTGTCTCACCTCGTTCATGATATTTCTCGGCCGGCATTTGCACGGCGCTGCCGGAGAGCTTGCAGCCGCCGAAGCTCACGCCGCCCATCTGGCATTCCACGACTCTCTCACCGGACTTCCCAACCGCGCATTTTTTCAGCGCAGGCTGGACGAGCTCAATGGCGGCGACTGCCCCGCGAGCGGGTTCGCGCTGGCGCTGCTCGACGTCGACGAGTTCAAGCTGACCAATGACACGCTTGGTCACGACGCTGGCGATGCGATCTTGTTGGCATTTGCCGATCGACTGAGGATCACAATCCGCCCCGGGGACATGGTTTCGCGGTTGGGCGGAGACGAATTTGCGCTGCTCTTGATGGATATGAGCGATCAAAATGACCTCGAGGCCTTCTCGACCAAGCTGCTCGAGCGCCTGCGCGAACCTTGCGAACACCGCGGTAAGCTCATCCACTCCAATGCCAGCGTCGGGACAAGCAGCTGGGGCGAATTCGACAGCGCTCAAAACATGCTCAAGCATGCCGACCTCGCGCTGTATGAGGCGAAAGGCTCCGGCGGCGGCGCTTACCGGCGGTACGACCCTGTGATGTGGTCAACCATGTTGATGCGCCGGGAAATGCTGTCGGTCGCCGAGGCGGCGCTTGAGGGCGATTTCATTCGCCCATTCTACCAACCTAAAGTGAACCTTATCACCGGAGTGATCGTCGGGTTCGAGGCTTTGTTGCGCTGCTGTATGCCCGGCCAAGCTGCCAAGGGACCCGAGTGTCTCGCCGCAGCTTTCGAAGACTGCAACCTAGCCGTGAAGCTCAGCGATCGGATGATCGACGGGATGATAGCCGACATTTCGGCGTGGCGTGCGTTGGGTCTGCCGTTCGGCCATGTCGCGATCAACGCGGCGCTTGCCGAGCTGCGCCGCGGGGATTTCGCCGAACGACTGCTTGCCAAGCTGAAGCGCGCCGGAATCCCCCCCAAATGCATACAGGTCGAAGTCACCGAAAGCGTTTTGCTCGGCAAGGGCATCGACCTTATCGAGCGGACATTCCTCGAGCTCGCCAAACGGGGAATTAAGCTCGCGCTCGACGACTTTGGCACGGGCTTCGCCTCGCTGACGCATCTGAAGCGGTTCCCGATCGAGATTCTCAAAATCGATCGCTCGTTTATACGAGATCTCCAGAGCGACGCCGACGACGGCGCAATCGTCGATGCGCTGATCGGTCTGGGCCAGGCGCTCAAGATCGGAGTAGTGGCCGAGGGCATAGAAACAAGCGCACAGCGCGACTTTTTGCGCTCGTTGGGTTGCACGGTCGGGCAGGGCTATTTGTTTGGAGGCGCCTCGCCCGCGATTGAAGTACCAGGCATGTTTTCAAAGAGTGGCGGAGCAGCGCGCCTCGCGGCATAGCTGATATTGAAACGTCGGCTTGTCTAAGCAGTGTCCGCTTTCCACCCAAGCAACTGTCGCCCCAGCATGCTGCGTTGTGAGCTCATAAGAGAAGCTGTCGAGGGCGGAGGAGAGGCGAGCATAGTCGAAGCTCGCATGGTCAGCCGGGAGCGCGTCAATACAACCCTTCCAGAAAACAATTCTTTACTATCCCAGCAAGATTTAAATGCGGATGCCGATACTATTGCGCTGAAACTATGGCTCGCCGTATCGAACGATGCTTATGCCTATGGCGGGCTGGTCGCGGTCGACCGGGCGTATGGGGTCAACGGCCTCAACCAGTCCATCAGCGCCGGCTCGGCCAGCTTCACCTATGAAGCTAACCTTCAGTTTTATCACCGATGCACCAACACCTACGTCTACCACGCCGAGAACCGGCTGATCTCCGCCTCGAACGGCACCACGCTGACCTACGACCCGCTCGGCCGGCTGTGGCGGGTGGCTAAGGCCGCCGCCGACAGCCGGTTCCTCACCGACGGCGATGAGCTTGTGGCTGAGTACGATGGCTCGGGTGAGCTTCTACGCCGCTACGTCCACGGCGGGAGCGTCGACGAGCCGATGGTCCAGTACGAAGGTTCAGGGCTGACCATCGGCGATTTCTCGAAACCGAACACGTACCCCCGGTAAGGAGGTCGGCGAGAGGTCTCGATCCATAACCGAACACGGGGGAACGGGGGTGACCGTTACTCAGTGGGGCCTTCATACGCTGGATCGAGCGCATCGTTGACCAGATGCGCCAGCCGGATTCCTGCTCTTCCCACTCTCTCGCCTGCGGTATCTTTGAACATGTTCAGGTACGCCGCATCCACGCGGACCTTTTTCTCTGAGTCCTCGTCACGTCGGACCTTACGCAAATGGGCGAGAAACCGGTTGCGGGAGCCGAGTGCAAGATCGTCGTTGCTGCCGCCATCATAAACGAGAGTGAAATCGGGACCTTCAACAAACGTCGCGAGACCCGTTCCGACATCGACGAAGTGAACCCGCCAGAGCGTTGCTAGGCCGTCGCTTCCGGGACAACATTTTACGAGGAAGACGGACTGATGCGGACGATCGGAGGCGAACACATATTCCGCGACCCAGCCGAGTCGAATTTCGATCCTTGGGCGTAGCACCGCCGGCTAATGTCCACTTTCGACCCAAAGCGGACATTAGGCCGGATGCCTGCACGATCAGAATGAATCGGTATCAGGGCACTCAGTTGGGGTCCCTGCCTTTGCAGGCGCGCGATTGGCTAGGCGGCTAGCCTCGTCGTTGTCAGGCTGAAAGGGGTCAAGAAGACTGGCAACCGCTTCGCGCACGCCCTCACGATACCGAGTTGAGCGTTCGCTAGGGACGTCGCCCTCGAATCTGTCGTCTTGAAATGCCTTTTCGCGAAGGATCGCAAGGGCGGTATCATTCGCATTATAGGCGTTGTGAAGAAGCATCCGAACTGCTCCGCGTAGCGCGGTTATTTCCGCTTGCAGGTCGATTATTCGGTTTGTCATTTCCTCGTTCATAGTTCCGCAATACAGGCAAAGCTTCTACCCGGCCAGCCAAGCGCGAATGTCCATTTCCGACCCAAAGAGGACGCCGCTGCATTCTCGTACACCCCACTGGGATGGTGTAAGCCAGACTCGTCGGAGGAGAGGTGCGCCATGTATGTTCCACCAGGCTTCGGAACTGTCACCCCGTATATTTTCGCCGCCCACGCTGAGCGTCTGGTTCGCTTCCTTGTGGAAGGCCTCGGCGGCACCGAAACATGTCGGACGATGCGCGGCAATACTATTGCGAATTGCCAGGTTGCCATTGGGGCGACGACATTGATGGTGAGCGAAGCTTCGGAGCGATTCCCGCCATCGCGAGCGTCATTCTACCTTTACGTTGATGATGCTGAAACATCGATGAGTCGTGCCCTTAGTACGGGCGCAAGCCTGCTGATGAAGGTCGCAGACATGCCTTACGGCGACAGGCAAGGCGGCGTAACTGACCCTTCAGGAAACATCTGGTGGATTTCTCAGCGACTGGTCGAGGAACCCTACGACGCATAGCTTCATGTCCGCTTTCCACCCATTGCGGACACTAGGGGCGGGCGACCAAGCGAATGCGCTATTGGGGAGCGGTTATGGGAACCGCGCTGGCAGCTGACAGAATAGCTATTAAAATCAATGATCCCTGGCGGAGACGGAGGGATTCGAACCCTCGGTACGGGTTAACCCCGTACGGCGGTTTAGCAAACCGCTGGTTTCAGCCACTCACCCACGTCTCCAGCGGCAGCAGAGCCGCGGGCTATATAATCGGCGCAGGCAAGCTTCAACCTGAACCGGCAGGCTATTTGGCCACGACCTCCAACCGCATGATGAGGCTCATCTCCTCGCCGGGCTCCAGCGCCCTCATCCCGAGGTCGGCCCATTGCTCCTCGGGCGCATTCAGCGCGGCGTTGGCGTGGGTCACCGGCTCGGCGACGAAGATGCCGCCCGATGATGGTGAATAGAGCTGGAAGAAGGATGCATCCGGCGATGACAGATCGAGGTCGAACGGCCAGCCTGGGTCGGTCATCCGCGCCCGGCCGCTCCAGCCGCCGAAACCGTGGTCGAGGTCCTGCCCGCAGACCGCTCGATCGGCGAGATCGAAGCGGCCGGTCGCGGCGATCCGTTCCAATGGGAGCACATGCTCGTCGATTGTCCATACATGCGTAACCTGGGTGTCGATCCCGGTCTCGCTACCGCAGTTGAAATAGGGATGCTGGCCGAGCCCGCACGGCATCGGCTCGTGCGACAGATTGCGGCAGGTCAGGCGCAGCGAGAGCCCGCGTTCGTCGAGCGCGAAGTGCTGCTTCGCTTGATACTCCCACGGCCATTCACCCGGCGGGTGGCGGAAGGACAGCAGGGCTTCCGCGGCCGCCGCGCTCTCCACCCGCCAGGGCGACAGCCAGCCCTGGCCGTGCAGCGGGCTCGGGTCGCCGGCCATGTTCGGCGCGAGCGTCACCTCGCGGCCGCGGAAGGTGAAATGCCCGCCGCGAATGCGGTTCACGTACGGGACGAGAGGGAAATTCGCCGAGTCCAAGACTTTTTCATGACAACTGTTGCATTTGCGCAATACAGGCACCGGCGAGCCGCCGCCGCTCCACTCCAGCGCGGAAATACTGCCGCCAATCGAAGGGCTTACGCGCAACTCCAGGAATCCGGCGGATAGAGTGATCGGGTCGGCGGGACTCATTTCTGCACCTCGGATTTCCAGACAGTTCACAGGCCGGCAACTTGGTTGGGGATAAATCCGGATTAGTCGTTGCGCTCGGATTCGCGCGAACGGTATTTAGCAGCCCCGGGGCCGGGGAGGGTCTGGAATGAGTAGACGTGTCAAGGAATTCATCGAGATAGAGGACCATGCGTCCCTCGATGAGCTGATCGCCAAATTGATCGAAGTGCGCGACGCCCTTCCGGCGCAACCCGAAGCCGAACTCAGGCTGAAGGGCGACGACGTGTTCGGCCGCAAGCTGTCGATTTCCTACTTCCGCGATCAGACCGCCGATGAGGCCGAGTGTGAACGGCGCTATGCCGAGGCGTGCAAGCAAGCGCGGGAGAAAGAGCTCGCTCGGCTCCAGCAAGAGCTTGGCGTGGTTTGCTACGCGCCGCGCAAGGGCAAGCTGCGCATCGTCGCTTGAGCGTCGTTGAGCTGAAGCTCAGCCAAAGGTGAAGGCGAAGGCTTCGGCCCCCGGGTCGAGGAATTCTATCGTGAAAGTGCGGTCGCGCACCTCCCCTTTCTGGCGGATCAACTGGTATAGCCGCTCGCCTGACACGCGGCCGCTGCCGTCCGCCGCCACGTCTCCCCCCGCATTCGCGCCCGGCGCCTTGCCGTCGAGCGTCACCCTGAACCGCGCCGGGCGTCCGCCGGGCGAGCCCAGCACCAAATGCAGGTCGCGGGCGTGGAAGCGGGTGTGGATTTTTGCGCCGGGGCTCGCCGAGCGGGCGCTCTGCTTGCCGACGATCCAATCGCCGTCGAGCGACCAGTCGTTGAGCTTGAGCGGCGCCGGCGAATAGCGCGACCGGCGATCGTGGATCAGGCCGCCCGGCGAGACGAAGCGCGCCGCCCGCGCATAGCCGACATAGGTTTCCGGCGACTTGAGCTCCGCCACCGCCGCCGCGGCTTCGTTATCGCGCCGGGCTATTGCGCGCGCCATGCCGCCGCCGGTCGGCGCCCGGCCCGCTTCCGCGAGCAGCTGGCGGATGACCCGCTCCGATTTTGCGTATCCGCCCTCGCCGAAATGGTGGAATCGGACGCGGCCCTGGGCATCGATAAAATAATGCGCGGGCCAGTAATTGTTCTTGAGCGCGCTCCACAGCTTGTAACGATTGTCCAGCGCGACCGGGTAGCGGATGCCGAGATCCCTGACCGCCTTGCGGACGTTGTCGGGATTGCGCTCGAACGCGAACTCGGGCGCATGGACGCCGATCACCACCAGCCCGTCCCTGGCGTAGCGCTCGTGCCACGCGCGGACGAACGGGATCGAGCGCAGGCAATTGATGCAGCTGTAAGTCCAGAAGTCGATCACCACGACCTTGCCGCGGAGGTCCTCGCGGGTCAGGGCCGCGCTGTTGATCCACGGACCGAGGCCATCGAGCGGCGGCAGCCTGCCCTCGACCGGCAAGACGAGCTGGCCATCCGCGCCAATCTTGGTGCTGCTGTCGGCCGAGACGCCGCCAACCCCGAGCTTGCGCGCGAGGCTGCTTTCGAGGCTTGCGGTCTGGGTGGCGGACAGCTTGGCGAGAACGCGCGTGTCGAGGCCGAGCGCAATCGCCGACACGCCGACCAGCACCAGCACGCCAAGCACTTGGCGGATGCGTTCGCTCGCGCCCAATGACCGCTTCATCCGCGCGAACAATTTGCCGCCGACCAGCAGAGCCAGCGCCAGCGAGGTTGCCGCGCCGAGCGCGTAGGCGAGCAGCAGCAAGGTCGTGTTGAGGGTTGCGCCGTTGATCGCGGCGGCGGTGAAGATGATCCCGAGGATCGGCCCGGCGCACGGCGCCCACAGCAGCCCGGTCGCGGCACCCAAGACCAGCGACGAACCGATGCTGTCCCCGCCCGGCCGGCTCGCCGCGCGCTCGGACAGCCGCGATCCGAACGCGACCAGCGGCCGCATCATCCGCTCCGACAGCGACGGGAGCACCAATGCGAGGCCGAACAGGGCGAGCAGCGCCAGCGCCAGCCAGCGGCCGATCTCATTGGCGCGCACCGCCCAGCCGCCACCGACCGCGGCCAGCGTCGCGACCGCGGCGAAGGTCAACGCCATGCCGACCAGCAGCGGCAAGGCGCCGCGCGCGAAGCCGCGGTCGGCGCGCGCGAACACGAACGGCAGCACCGGCAGGATACACGGGCTGACGATGGTCAGCACACCGCCGAGATAAGCGAGCAGGACGATCAGCATGTCTGGAGCCGGGCCTACGCGGGCTGAAAGCGGAGGGCGAGCCCGTTCATGCAATAGCGCAGCCCGGTCGGCCTCGGCCCGTCGCGGAATAGATGGCCGAGATGGCCGCCGCACCGCGAGCACAACACTTCGGTGCGGGTCATCAGCACGCTGCGGTCGGTGCGAGCGACGACCGCCCCCGGCAAAGCCCGGTAGAAGCTCGGCCAGCCGGTGCCGCTGTCGAACTTGGTCGCCGACGAAAACAGCGGCAGCACGCATCCGGCGCAGACGAACCGCCCCCGCCGATGCTCATTGTTGAGCGGGCTGGTTCCGGCGCGCTCGGTGCCCGCCTGGCGCAGGATCCGATAGCGGTCGGGCCCGAGCCGGCGGCGCCATTCGGCGTCGGCCAAAGTGACTGGGAAGCGGCGCTGCGCGGCGGCACCGCCTGGCAGCGCCAAGGCAGCGAGTCCGAGGCCGGCGGCGCCGAGTAGGGCGCGGCGGTCGAGGGTGGGTTTGGTCATCATGGCCCTAGCTACGCAAAGCCGCGCAATTTGGATGCACGGTCACGCCCGCTCAAGCTTGCCCGAGGCGATTACCGGCCCGGTCGGAAGGCCGGTCGGCGAGCCGCCCATCGGCTCGACCGACAGCGCCAGCGTCACGCCTTCGCGGAATTGCTTGGCCATCGGCAGCGGCAGCTGCGCCCGCATTTTCGGGCCAGGCATCGTGCCGAGCGAGCGCGGCTTGCCGTCCGCCGGGATCATCCACAGCTCGTGCGCGTGGCCGGGCACGGCCGGCACGTCGCGGGCGGCGGCGACCATCAGCCGGCGGCTGGCGGGATCGAAGCTTGCGACCAGCTTCATGTCGCGGGCCTCGTCGCCGAGCATCGCCACCAGCGGTGCCGGAGCCGCGGCCTGAACCGGCGTCACCGTCCGCGGCGCCTGCGTCACCAGCACCAGCGCAAGGCTGGCGGCCAGTGCGGTCGCCCCGGCGGCAACGCCCCGCCACAGGGTCACCCGGCGGCGAAGCTGGATGACGTTCGCGCCGGCCTGAATCTGCTCGCCATCCTGAACCTGCCCGCCGATGCGCTGCTCGATCTTCGACCACAGAGCGTCCGGCGGGGAGGCCGGCTCCACTTCGTCGAGCAGCGGTGACAGCCGCGCCCGCCAGCGGGCGACCTCGGCCCTGAATCCGGCGTCGGTTGCGGCCAACGACCGCGCCTGGGCGAGGTCGTCGCCGCCGAGCGCGCCAAGCGCATATTCGGCGGCGAACTGGTCACGGTCTTCGGCGGTCATGGCGTCACCAGACGTTCGAGGCAGCCGCGCAGCCGCGACAGGCCGCGGCGGATCCAGCTCTTCATCGTTCCCAGCGGGACCGTCTCGCGCTGCGCCAGCTCGGCGTAGGTCGCCCCGTCGAGGAATGCGGCGCGGATCATCGCACTGTGATTGGGCTCGAGCTCGTCGAGGCAGCGCGCCAGGCGTTCATGCTCCTGCCCCTGCTCGATGATCTCGAACGCGGACGGGCTGTCGTCGGCGACATCGGCCGCCGCGTCGAGGTCGTCGGTGTTGGACTTGCGCGCGCGCAGGCGGTCGATGGCCTTGTTGCGCGCCATCACCGCCAGCCAGGTGATCGGGCTGGCCTTGCTTTGGTCGTAGAGGCCCGCCCGGCGCCACACCGTCAGATAGACGTCCTGCAGCACCTCTTGCGCGTCGGCTTCGCTCGGCAGCAGGCGGATGCAGATGCCGTAGAGCTTGGCCGATGTGCGGCCGTAGAGCGTCGCCAGTGCCGAGCGGTCGCCGGCGGCGATGCCGCTCAGCAGCGGCGCCAGCTCGCGGCTTGCCGCGGCAGGCTGTGGCGCGGTGGTGGATTGATCCATGTTCTCCCCAATGGACCAAGTCCGGTTTGGGTGGAAGGCCGCGCCGGCGGGAGCAGGGATTTCAGATGCAAATCGGGTCAGCATCCGTTCCGCTCCCGCCGGGGGCGGCCGGCCAAGGGGTCAGCCGGCCGCGGTCGTTCAGGGCATCAGCACGCGCTCGACGACGTGGATCACACCGTTGGACTGCATCACGTTGGCAATGGTGATGCGCGCCCGGCTGCCCTTGGCATCGACCACGACCCAACCCGAGCCGCTCTTGCGGAAGCGCAAGGTTTCACCCTGGACCGTCTTCAGAGTCGCGGTGCCGCGATGGCGCATGGCGAGGCTGGCGATTTGGCCGGCGGTGATCCGCCCGGGGACGACGTGATAGGTCAGGATATTGGTCAGCGTCCCCTTGTTCTCGGGCTTGACCAGGGTCGCAACCGTGCCGGCGGGGAGCCGGGCGAAGGCCGCGTTGGTCGGCGCGAAGACCGTGAACGGGCCCTTGCTCGACAGCGTGCCGACCAGGCCGGCGGCCTTGACTGCAGCGACCAGCGTGGTGTGATCCTTCGAGTTGACGGCGTTGGCGACGATCGTCCGGTTCGGGTACATCGCGGCTCCGCCGACCATCGGGTTCTTGGCCGATGCCGCCGCTCCGATCGATAGCGCGACCGCAGCGGTCATCGCCAACGCGGCGCGCGAGCTGAACCTGGTCATGAAAAATCTCCTTTTGCCACAGCTTCGCGAGCGGCGGTCGAGCTACGAGGCGACCGGCGCGGCGGATGCACGAGAACGAGAGAAAAATGGCGGAGCGGGTGGGATTCGAACCCACGATACGGTTTTGCCGTATACTCACTTTCCAGGCGAGCGCCTTCGACCACTCGGCCACCGCTCCGCATGCACTGGAAGGCGGCTCATGTAAGCGGCGGCGGCGCGCCCGGCAACCTTGCCGCCCGGCGGGGCTTGCCCCTATGCCCCGGCAATGCGCGCCTTCGGACCCTCGCCTGCCGCCGACGAAATCGAGGCGATCGCGCGGCGGACGCTCGAGGCCCTGCCCGACCCGTTCGCAAGCCACCTCACGGATGTCGTGCTGCAGGTCGAGGAGTTCGCCAGCGACGCGACCCTGGCCGAATTGGCGATCGACGACCCGTTCGACCTGACCGGCCTCTACGAAGGGCTGCCGCTCAACCAGAAAAGCGTCGATATCTCGGGCACGCTGCCGGACCGGATCCTGCTGTTCCGCCGGCCGATCCTCGACGAATGGGCGGATGGCGAGGAGAGCCTCGAGCGACTGGTCGCGCATATCCTGATCCACGAGGCCGGCCACCATTTCGGTTTCTCGGACGAAGACATGCACGCGCTCGAGGAATCGGTGCGGTGAAGCCGCTGCTCAGCTTCGAGGCGGTGACTTTGCAGCGCGGCGGAAGGTTGCTGTTCGAGGGCCTCGGCCTCAAGCTCGGGCCGGGCGAGGCGCTCCACGTCTCCGGCCCCAACGGCAGCGGCAAGACGAGCCTGATCCGCTTGGCCGCGGGACTGTTGCGGGCGGAGATGGGGCGGGTCGACCGCACCGCGCTCGCGCTTGCGGACGAAGCGCTGGCGCTGGATCGCGAGCTGCCGCTCCGCAAGGCGCTGCGGTTCTGGGCGGCAAATATCGATCCCGCGATGGCGGCGATGGGGCTGGACTCGCTCGCCGACGTGCCGGTGCGGCTGCTGTCGTCGGGCCAGGCGAAGCGCGCGACGCTGGCGCGGGTGGCCGCGTCCGCGGCGCCATTGTGGCTGCTCGACGAGCCACTGAACGCGCTCGATGCCGACGGGGTCGAGCGGCTGGATGCGCTTGTCGCTCGGCACCGCGCGGCGGGCGGCGCGGTGCTCGCCGCGTCGCACGGTCGGCTCGGCGGAGACTGGTCGCGGCTGGAGCTCAACGGGTGATCGCGGCGCTGATCGCCCGCGACGTCCGCCGCGGCCTCGGCGGAGCGGCGTGGCTTCCGCTCGGATTTTTCCTTTTGGTCGCGACGCTGGTGCCGTTCGCGGTCGGGCCCGACGCGCGGTTGCTCGAACGGATCGGCGGCGGCGTGCTGTGGATCGCGGCGCTGACCGCGGCGCTGCTGCCGATCGAGCGGCTGGTCGAACCCGACCGCGCCGACGGCGTGCTCGACCAGCTCGCTCTCCACGGGCTGGCCGAAGAGAGTGTCGCCTTCGCCAAGATCGCCGCGCACTGGCTGACGTTCGCACCCTTGCTCCTGTTCGCCGCGGTGCCGGGGTCGGTGCTGCTCGGGCTCGGCGCCGAAGCGCTGCGCAATGCGCTGGTCGCGCTCGCGGTCGGGACACCGGCGCTCGCGGCGCTGGCCGTCGCGGTCGCCGCTTTGACTGCAGGATTACCGCGCGCGGGTGCGTTGGCCGGCATCCTGCTGCTGCCGCTGGCGGTGCCGCTGCTGATCTTCGGCGCCGCCGCGAGCGGTGACGGCGGGTCGGGCGCGCTGCTGCTCGAAGCGGCGGTGTCGCTGGCGATCACCGCCGGCGCGCCGTTCGTCGCCGGCGCGGCGATCCGCGCCGGGCGAACCTAGTCTTTAGACCATTTGGCGAAAATCGCCGTCGGCAGGAGCAGCCCGCGCGCTTCTTCGCGCACCGCCATTTCGCCGGCTTCCACGCTGCCGCCGAGGTCCCCGAGCGTCTGCTTGACCAGCTCGCCGATGGCCAGCGCCGACATGCGGACCGCGTAAACGGTGAGCACGAGGAACCGGCTGTTTGCGTCGAGCAATCGGCGGCAGTCGGCGAGCAATGGCGCGAGGTCCTCCTCGAGCCGCCACACCTCGCCCTCGGGGCCGCGGCCGAACTTCGGCGGGTCGAGCAAGATGCCGTCGTAGCGGCGGCCGCGCCGGACTTCGCGCGCGGTGAACTTGCGCGCGTCGTCGACGATCCAGCGGATCGGGCGGTCCGACGTGCCCGACAACGCGGCGTTGGCCTTGCCGCCCTCGACCGATTTCTTCGACGCATCGACATGGACCAGCCGCGCGCCAGCGTCGCTCAAGAGCAGGCTGCCGACGCCGGTGTAGCCGAACAGGTTGAGCACGTCCGCGTCGGCTGAACGCTCCTCGATTTTGGCGCGCATCCAGTCCCATTGCGGCGCCATGTCGGGAAAGAAGCCGAGGTGGCGGAACGGCGTCAGGCTGGCGTGAAACCTGACCCCATCCCTCGACAGCGCCCACTCGCGCGGCACCGGCCGGTGCTCGACCCAGCGCCCGCCGCCTTCCTCGTCGGGGCCCGGAACGAACGTCGCGTCGGGGTCCCAAGCGGCGCTCGCCGGCGCCCACATCGCCTGCGGTTCGGGGCGCGCGACAATGACCGGTCCGTAGCGCTCGAGCTTGCGCCCGCCGCCGCTGTCGACCAGCCCCCAATCCTCCCACGGTTCGGCGACGAGGGTGGTGAGCGAATTCACGCCGCCAGCGCGAGCCGCGCCCCAACCGACGCGACCGCGACCGGGCCTTCGAGCAATGCCGAGCCGGCCGCGCGCGCCCCGGTGGCGTCGACCGCGCGGAGCTCGGCGATGATTTCGTCGAGACCGACGATACGGCCGAAGATTTCGACCGAGCGGGCAAGATGGTCGGCGCGGCCTTGCGGCGTTTCCTGGCTCATCAGCAGCCCCGCTTCGATCTGGGCGCGGGCGCGCTGTACTTCCGGCTCGGTCAGCGTTTCCGCCGCCTGCCCGAGCACCTCGCGGGCGAGCGCGATCGATTCCGCGGCGCGGGCGCGCTCGGCGGCGCAGCCGATCCCGACCAGGCCGGTGTCGGCAAAGCCCTGGGCCCACGCGTAGATCGAGTAAGCGAGGCCGCGCTCCTCGCGCAGCTCCTGGAACAGGCGCGAGGACGTGCCGCCGCCGAGCGCCTGGACGAAGATCGACAGTGCCGGCGCGCGCGGGTGGTCGGCGCGCAGTCCGGGAAGGCCGAGGCACCAGTGCGCCTGCTCGAATACACGACGGTCGTTGCGCACGCCGCGAGTGAAGCGCGCCGGCTCGATCTCCGGCTCGGGCTTCGCCTCCATGTCGCCGAACAGCCGCTCGGCGAGCGTGAGCAGCGTCTCCGCATCGACCTTGCCGCTCGCCGCGAGGATCAGCCGCGAGGGAACGAACTGCTGCTTAAGCCAGGCGAGACAATCGTCACGGGTCGCGGCTCGGACCGTCTCCGCGCGGCCGAGCACCGACCGCCCGATCGCCTGGCCTTCGAACGCCGCCTCGAACAGATGATCGTGGACCAAATCGTCGGGCGAATCGACGCACTCGCCGATTTCCGACAGGATCACCTGCTTCTCGCGTTCGAGATGCTCCTCAGCGAAAAGCGGGGCGCGGACGAGGTCGGCGATCAGCTCGCCGACCAGCGGCAGGTCCTTGGGCAGCGCGCGGCCGTGGAACGCGGTCTGGTCGCGGGCGGTCCACGCGTTGAGGCTTCCGCCGACGTCCTCGATCGCCTCGGCCAGCGCCCGCGTGTCGCGCGCGCCGGCGCCCTTGAACACCATATGCTCGACGAGGTGCGCGAGGCCCGACAGATGCTCGGGCTCGGAGCGCGAGCCGACCCTTGCGTAGAGCCCGAGCGCAATCGATTGCGCGCCGGCCAGCGGATCGACCGCGACCGAGAGTCCGTTCGCCAGGCGATGCAGCTCGGCCGTCATGCGGGCTTGTCCTTGAGCCGCTTGCGCACCGCGAGGACGTAAATGATGAGCGCGATCAGTGCGAACAGGAACCATTGCACCGCGTAGGAGCGGTGGTTGTTGGGAACCTGGTCGATCGACGGCGGCGCGCTCGGCTCGAGGCCCGGCGGCGCGGTCGCCGCGACCAGCCGCATCCGCGACCTGCGATCGGGCGCGATGATCCCGCTGACCGGCCCGCCCGGCCAATTCACCGCGGCGTTGGGGTTTCGCGACCAGCCGACCTCGACGCTGATGCCGGGGCCCTCGGCGCCGGTGCTGCAATCGACGATGTGGACATAGCCGACCTCGCCGGCGCGGTTGCGTCCGGCGCTGCCGCGCTTGGCCACCGGCTTCAGGCAGATCCCGGTCGCATGTCGGAACAGCGGCAGCTGGTCGTCATTGATCGGCGTCGTCGGGAAGCTGATCGGCGGCAGGTTCTGGGCGGCGCGGTAGCGGGCCAGCAGCGCGTCCTTGTCGCGGGCTCGGCTGAGCTGCCAAAAGCCGAGCGCGATCATTGCGGCGACGGCGAGGCCGACGATCACGGTCGGGATCAGCGGCAGCTTGCGGATCATGGCAGCCGCCGCCCTTCGCGCGCGCGGTGCTTATACTCCTGCGCCAGCAGCAGCCCCTTGCCGAACCGCAGGCCGGTAACCGTCAGCCCCAGCCCGAGCGGCAGCCACACCAGATGCACCCAGAACGACGGCTCGAACGCCAGCTCGACGGTGATCGCGCCGATCGTCAGCAGCGCGCCGACGATCAGGATCAGGAACGCCGCAGCGCCGTCGCCGACGTTGAAGCCTGAGAAATCGAGGCCGCAGTTTCGGCACTTGTCGGCGAAGCGCACCCAGCCGGCGAACAGGCATCGAGCGTTGCAGCGCGGGCATGCACCGGAAACGGCGGCCGCCAGCGGCGAAGGCTCGCTCACCGGCGCGCGCACTTCAAGGGCATCAGCCGTGGACCGGCGCGCCCCAGCCGCCCCACACGTAGATCGACACGAACAGGAACAGCCAGACGACATCGACGAAATGCCAGTACCAGGCGGCCGCCTCGAAGCCGAAATGCTGGCGGGGGCTGAAATCGCCGCGGTTGGCGCGCATCAGGCAGACGACCAGGAAGATGGTGCCGACGATCACGTGGAAACCATGGAATCCGGTCGCCATGAAAAAAGTCGAGCCATAGATGCTGCCTTTGAAGGCGAACGGCGCGTGGATATACTCATAGGCCTGGATGCTGGTGAACAACAGGCCGAGCAGGATCGTCAGCAGCAACCCCAGCTTGAGCCCGTGACGGTCGCCGTGGATCAGCGCGTGGTGCGCCCAGGTAACGGTCGTGCCCGAGCACAACAGGATCATCGTGTTCAGAAGCGGGAAGCCCCACGGGTCGAGCACTTCGACCCCCTTGGGCGGCCATTGCCCGCCGACCGATTCGACCGCCGACGGGAACAGCGAGGAGTCGAAGAACGCCCAGAACCAGGCGAGGAAGAACATCACTTCCGACGCGATGAACAGGATCATCCCGTAGCGCAGGTGAAGCTGGACGACCGGCGTATGGTATCCGGTGTGGGCCTCGCGGACGGTGTTCTGCCACCAGCTGAATATCGTCACCAGCACCACCAGCAGACCCGCGATCGAGATGAACTTGCCGTACGGATTGTCGTGCAGCCACATCACTGCGCCGCCGAACAATGCGAACGCCCCGATGGCGCCGATCAGCGGCCACGGATCGGGATCGACGAGGTGATAATCGTGGTGCTTGGTCGCCGCCATGTGGGTTGCGCTTCCCTCGGTTGGTGCCAGCGGCTCTAGCCGCCCCGGCCCGGAGTTTCCACCGGGTAAAAAGTGTAGCTCAAGGTGATTTCGTCGATGCCCCGGGTGTCCGGATCGGTCGCGATTTTCGGGTCGACGAAGAAGATCACCGGCATGTCGACGCTCTCGCCGCCCTTGAGCGTCTGCTCGGTGAAGCAGAAGCATTCGATCTTGGAGAAATACTGCCCGGCTTTCACCGGCGTGACGTTGAACATCGCCTGCCCGGTGGTCGGCCGGGCGGTCATATTGGTCGCCCGGTAGAGGGCTTGCGTCCGAGCGCCCGGCTGGATTCGGATGCTGTGCTCGACCGGCTCGAACCGCCACGGCAGCCGCGGATCGATGTTAGCATCGAACCGCACCCCGACCTCGCCGGCGATTGCTCCCGGCGCCCGCTCGGCCCGGACCGGCGTCCCGCCAAAGCCCGTGACCTCGCAGAACATCTGGTACAGCGGCACCGCGGCGAAGGACACGCCGACCATGGTGACGGCAAGCAGCCCCGCCAGCAGTCCGGTGCGGGTTGTGCGGTTCAACGGTTCAATCCGATCTTGGCGAGCGTGATCAGGAACAGCAGCACGACGAAGCCGCCAAGCAGCCACGCCATCAGCCGCGCCCGCTCGCGCTGCCGCCGGACGACTTCCGCTTCGTGCCGGGTCATGCGCCGATCCAGCGGTCGGCGACCAACGCCGCGAACAGAGCGAACAGATAGATCACCGAGAAGCCGAACAGCCGCTTTTCGGGCCGCATTTGCGCGGGCTCGGTCGCTCGGTTGGCGAACACCAGTCCCGCCATGATGACGAAGCCGGCACTCAGCCCGGCGGCGGCGATGCCGTAGAGCGCCCCGGCGAGGCCGAACGGCCACGGCGCGACCGCGGCCGCGGCCATCGGCAGGCTGTAGAGGAAAATCTGACGCCGGGTAGCCTCGATGCCGGCGGTCACCGGCAGCATCGGCACCTTGGCGGCGGCGTAGTCCGAGCGGATGAACAGCGACAGCGCCCAGAAATGCGGCGGGGTCCACAGGAAGATGATCGCGAACAATATGAGCGGCAGCAGCGCCAGCTGGCCGGTCGCCGCGACCCAGCCGATCAGCGGCGGAAAGGCGCCGGCCGCGCCGCCGATGACGATGTTGTGCGCGGTCCGGCGCTTGAGCCACACGGTATAGACCAAGACGTAGAAAAGGATCGACGCGGCGAGCAGCAACGCCGCGAGATGGTTGGCCGCAAGGTCCATCAGGATGACCGAGAACGCCGCCAGCCCGACGCCGAAATGGAGCGCGGTCTGGCGGTCGATGCGCCCCGCCGGAAGCGGCCGGTTGGCGGTCCGCCGCATCAACGCGTCGAGGTCGGCCTCGTACCATTGGTTGAGCGCTCCGGCGGCGCCGGCGCCCAGGGCAATGCACAGGATCGCGGTGAAGCCGAGCGCCAGCGGCGGCATCATTGGTGCCACGAGCAGACCGGCGAGGCCGGTGAACACCACCAGGCTCATCACCCGCGGCTTGGTCAGCGCAAGCAAGTCGCGCCAATCGGCGGGTAGCGTCGCGGCCTCCTGCCTAAGGACGCTGCTGGTCATCGTCTCACGCTCCGCTCAATCGATCTTCGGAAGCGTCGAGAACTGGTGGAACGGCGGTGGGCTCGGCAGGGTCCACTCGAGCGTGGTTGCGCCTTCGCCCCACGGGTTGTCCGGCGCCTTCTTGCCGGCGGCCATCGACCAGAACAGATTGACGAAGAACACCGCCATGCCGGCGATGGTCACCATGTAGCCGACGGTCGAGATCCAGTTCCACTCGGCGAACGCCGGCGTGTAGTCGGGGATGCGCCGGGGCATGCCGTCGAGCCCGAGGAAGTGCATCGGGAAGAACACCATGTTGACGCCGATGAACGTCAGGAAGAAATGCACCTTGCCGAGAAACTCGTTGTACATCTTCCCGTTCATCTTCGGGAACCAGTAGTAGAATCCGGCGAAGATCGCGAACACCGCGCCGAGGCTCAGCACATAGTGGAAGTGCGCGACCACATAATAGGTGTCGTGCATGTAGTTATCGACCCCGCCGTTGGCGAGCACCACCCCGGTGACGCCGCCGACCGTGAACAGGAAGATGAAACCGATCGCCCACAGCATCGGCGTCTCGAACGTGATCGATCCGCCCCACATGGTGGCGATCCACGAGAAGATCTTCACCCCGGTGGGCACCGCGATGATCATCGTCGCCGCGGTGAAATACATCTTGGTGTTCACGTCCATGCCGACGGTGAACATGTGGTGCGCCCAGACGACGAAGCCGACGACGCCGATCGCGACCATCGCATAGGCCATGCCGAGATAGCCGAAGATCGGCTTGCGGCTGAAGGTGGCGATGACCTGGCTGACCATGCCGAAGCCCGGCAGGATCATGATGTACACCTCGGGGTGGCCGAAGAACCAGAACAAATGCTGGTAGAGCACCGGATTGCCGCCGCCCGACGCGTCGAAGAAGGTAGTCTGGAAATTGCGGTCGGTCAGCAGCATGGTGATCGCGCCCGCGAGCACCGGCAGCGCCAGCAGCAGCAGGAACGCGGTGACCAGGATCGACCACACGAACAGCGGCATTTTATGGAGGGTCATGCCCGGCGCGCGCATGTTGAAAATGGTGGTGATGAAATTGATCGCGCCGAGGATCGAGCTGGCGCCGGCCAAATGAAGCGCGAAGATCGCCATGTCCACCGCGGGTCCCGCCGACCCCGAGGTCGAAAGCGGCGCATAGACCGTCCAGCCGGTTCCCGCGCCCATGCCGCTGCCGCCGGAGACGAAGCTCGATCCCAGCAGTAGACAGAACGCCGGCACCAGCAGCCAGAAGCTGATATTGTTCATCCGCGGGAACGCCATGTCGGGCGCGCCGATCATCAGCGGCACGAACCAGTTGCCGAACCCGCCGATCATCGCCGGCATGACCATGAAGAACACCATGATCAGCCCATGCGCGGTGATCAGCACGTTCCAATGGTGCGCCCACTCGTCGAAATTGGCGGTGCCGGAACCGAGCGGCCACCCCTGGCTGAGGATCTGGATACCGGGCTCGGCGAGCTCGGCGCGCATGATGCCGGAGATCGCGCCGCCGATCACCCCCGCGACGATCGCGAAGATCAAATAGAGCGTGCCGATGTCCTTGTGATTGGTCGACATGAACCAGCGGGTGAAAAAACCCGGCTTATGGTCAGCGTCATGATGCGCGTCGTGCGCCGGACCCTGGTCTTTCGGGGCCTTGAGCGGCAGCGCGTCGGCGGGGATGGTGCTCATGATCCTCGTTCCGCTCTCAATTCTGGGCCGTCGCGGCTTGGTTGGTGACCGGCTGCCTGACTGCGGCCGGGTCGGCCGCCGGCGGCGATCCGGCGTTGGGCTCGGGCTGCGCGGCGGCCGGCGCTCGCGCGTCGGTTACCGGCGAAATCGCCGTGCTGTCGGGCCTGGGCGGCGCCGCTCCCGGCATCGTCCCGCCCTTCGAGCCGACCCACGCCGCGAACCGCGCCGGCGGGACGACCTCGACCGCGATCGGCATGTAGGCGTGGCGGGCGCCGCAGAGCTCGGTGCATTGCCCAAAATAAACGCCCGGGCGGTCGACCTTGGCCCAGATCTCGTTGAGCCGGCCGGGGTTCGCGTCGATCTTGTTCCAGAACGCCGGCACCCAGAAGGCATGGATCACGTCGTTCGAAGTGACGATGAACTTCACCACCTTGCCGGCGGGGATCACCATCCGCTCATCCGCGGCGAGCAGCGGCGGGCCATCGGCGTCGGTGCGGGCGCGCTGGCCGGGCTGACGCGTCGGATCGTCCCGTTCCTTCAACATGTAGCTGTCGTAGGAAACGCCATTGTCCGGATATTCGTAGGTCCAGTGCCACTGGTTGCCGATCACCTTGACGGTGAGGTCGGCCTTGGGCGGCGAATATTGGTGGCGAAGCAGCCTGATCGACGGGATTGCGATCGCCACCAGGATCAGCACCGGAAGCAGCGTCCACACGACCTCGAGCGTGGTGTTGTGGGAATTGCGCGACGGGACCGGGTGCGCGCTGCGGCGATAGCGCACCATTGCGTAGCCGAGCAGCCCGAGCACCACCACGCTGATCACCGCGCACAGCACCAGCAGCCAATTGTCGTGGAACGACTGCGCCTCGCGGCCGATTTCGGTCACCTGCTCCTGGTTGCCCTTGCGGCCGTCGGGAACGCCGAACCCAGGCGTCGGCGGCGTCACCTGCGCGGCCGGCGCCGGCATATTGTGGGCCGAGTGATCGACCGCGCCCTCGACAGCTGGCTGGGTTGCGGCCGCTGACACGGGTTCGCTTGCCTGCGGGGACTGCGCAGCCGCCGCAGGCGTTAGCCCGGCCGCAGCCAGGACGATCGCCCATCCAATCAGTTTCATTCGCACCCCGAGAACCATGGGTTGGGATTGAGGCCACCGCCGCGAGGGCCCCGGATTTGGGCGGCCTTATAGGCGCGGCTTTTCTTGCTCTCAAGCGTCAGTTCCCATTCATGGAGCGAATGTTGAAGCCGCCTCGCGAGCGGCCTATTCACGCGGCCAGAACAGCTTGGGATGTGGCATGACCGACGACGAGATCCTCGAGGAATTCCGCGCCGCCGAGGCGCTGCTCGAGGGTCATTTCATCCTCTCGTCGGGCCTCAGGAGCCCGCGTTACCTGCAATGCGCGCGCGTGCTGATGGACCCGCCAAGGGCCGGGCGGCTGGCCACCGCGCTCGCGGCCAAGCTGCCGGCCGAGGTGCGGGATGGTGTCGACGCCATCGTCTCGCCGGCGATGGGCGGCGTGATCATCGGCCATGAAATGGGCCGCGCGCTCGGCAAACGGGCGATGTTCGTCGAGCGGCCCGAGGGCAAGTTCGGCTTGCGCCGCGGGTTTAGCCTCGAGCCGGATGAGCGGGTGCTGCTGGTCGAGGACGTGATCACGACCGGCCTGTCGTCGCGCGAGGCGATCGCGGCGATCGAGGAAGCGGGCGGCAAGGTGATCGGCGCGGCCTGCCTGGTCGACCGCTCAAGCAGCACCGCCGATCTCGGGGTTCCGCTGACCGCGCTGATCCGGATCGACGTGCCGACTTTCTCGGTCGAGGACCTGCCGGAGGAACTCGCGGCGATCCCGGCGATCAAGCCGGGATCGCCGCGAGTTCCTCCGGCAGG
>Ga0136612_10000095_pt1 | contig 21651 bp, 21 predicted proteins | sample AntDryUQ224A2306_2_FD_106644 | JGI IMG/M metagenome (GOLD analysis project Ga0136612, IMG submission 106644) | Polar desert sand microbial communities from Dry Valleys, Antarctica - metaG UQ224A (23.06) | ecosystem: Environmental > Terrestrial > Soil > Desert | place: Antarctica: Dry Valley... | reverse complement strand
GATGCGAGCACCTTGCGCTCATTCGCGCCGCTGACGTCTATCGCGTGGTACCAGTAGACGATGCCCTCGCTCGCATCGGTGAATCGCATGTGGTCGCGAAGGTACTGAGTGCCGGCCTCGGCGGCCGTGAGGAAATCGTCTTCACCCGTCATCAAATAGGCGGTTGCGAAGCCGTACACCAGCCTGGAGATGGTATCCGTCTCCTGCCGATAGTCGCCGGTCTGGTAGCCGCCCAGACTGATTCTGGTTCTATAGTTCCGCCAGTCTATGACGCCGTCCGGAAACTGGGCTCGAAGGTAGAAGCGGGCGAGCGAGCGCACCTGCTTGACCCACCAGTCCTGCTTCTCGAACGGGAAGTCGTTCTCTGTGCGCCCGAGAAATATGATGCTCTTGGCCTCGAACTTATGGGCGCCCGCCTGCGGATAGAACACGCCGTATGCGAACAGATATCGCTCCGGGGTGAGCATGTCGGGGATCTGCCCCGTGCAGTCCTGATAGGGCTCGCCGAGGTTTCGGACAAGCTGCGCGTACGTGGTGTTCGTCAAAGCGATGTCGAACATCCGGCCGTCGGAGGTCCGCAGTCCGAACGTGTCCGTTCGTGAGTTGAACTGCGTAACATAGCCGGCGACGGTGTCGGAGAAGGAAAACTGCATGTTGTCCATTCTAATTCCTTACACTTCCCTTTACTTTTGCTCCGCCCGAAAAAAGTGTCGCGGGCGGAGCTGCGTGCTGCCGGTTGATCTACCTACACTCGGTATGTCGAATGGCTGCCTCCCTGTACTCGGCCGGGCTTCGTCCGCTTGCCCAACCTACTTCGAACTCAGTATCACGATGCTGTGGGCCGCAACTCGGTATGTCGGGCCCGACACGACCACCTCGTCGGCCTCGTCGAGAAAGTCGTCGGGACCGGGCCGCGATGTGTCGGCCGTGAGATACCACTTCTTTCTCTGCACGGGAGGAATCTCGAAGTCAACGTCCACGAAGTCCATGTTCATTATGACGTGCAGGTCGCGAAACTCACCCCGACCTGAGAGCGTGAACGCGAGCACCCTGCAGTATGGGTCGTTCCAACCGGGACTGTTGAGCAGCGCGCCATGCCAGGCCACGTCGGGCATGCCGTTGCGCTCGATCTCGCCCGAGAAGAACTGCTCCCGCCGAAGGATCGGGTTCTCCTTCCAGAGCTTGATCATCCTCGATGTGAACCGGAACACGTCCTGGTGCCTTTCGGCACGGTCCCACTCATACCACCCTATGTGGTTGTCCTGACAGTAGACGTTGTTGTTGCCGTATTGCGTCTGCCGGGTCTCGTCGCCCATCAACAACATCGGCACGCCCTGCGACAGCATCACAATTGCGATGAAGTTCTTGACCTGCTGGTTGCGCAGTTGCTCGATTGCGGGGTCGTCGGTCTCGCCCTCGACACCGCAGTTCCAGCTCTGGTTGTCGTTTGCACCGTCGTTGTTGTCCTCGCCGTTGGCGAAGTTGTGCTTCTCGTTGTAACTTACCAGGTCGTTGAGCGGAAAGCCGTCGTGCGCCGTGATAAAGTTCACGCTGTTAATCGGCAGCTCCGCGTTCGCCTGGTACATATCCGCGCTGCCGCCAAGCCTGGAGGCCACGTCGCGGATCATGTTGAAGTCGCCCTTCACGAAGCGGCGTATGTCGTCGCGATACTTACCGTTCCACTCGGCCCAGCGGAAGCCTGGGAACGCTCCGACCTGATACAGCCCTGCGGCGTCCCACGCCTCGGCGATGATCTTCGTCTGCGAGATGTCGTCGTCTAGCTCGATCTGCCAGAGCACCGGCGGGTTCTCCATCGGCGATCCGTCCGGCCCACGCGAGAGTATCGAAGCGATGTCGAACCGGAACCCGTCCACGTGCATCTCCGCCACCCAGAACTGCAAGCACTCTACGATGAACTTCTCCATCACCGGGTGATTGCAGTTGAGCGTGTTGCCGCAGCCGGAGTAGTTCTTGTAGTACTGCCGATCCCAGGGCTCAAGGTGGTAGTACGTGGGGTTGCCGAGCCCCTTAAAGGAGATCGTCGGCCCCATGTGGTTGCCCTCGCCGGTGTGATTGAACACCACGTCGAGGATGACCTCGATGCCCTCCTTGTGCAGCGCCTTCACCATGTCCCTGAATTCGTTGACGTGCGTGCCCTCCGACGGCGAGACGCAGTACTCCTCGTGCGGGTTGAAGAAGCTGATGGGGCTGTACCCCCAGTAGTTGGTGAGCTGCGAGCCGTCCTCCGGACTGACTCGGTCCACCTCCTGCTGGTCGAACTCGAACACCGGCAGAAGCTCGACCGCTGTGATGCCTAGCTCCTTGAGATATGGTATCTTCTCTATGACGCCGAGGAACTTACCGGGGTTCTCCACGCCCGAGGTCGGCGACCTCGTGAAGCCTCCCACGTGCATCTCGTAGATCACCGTATCGTTCATCGAACGGTTGATCGGCTGGTCTCCCTCCCAGTTGTAGCCGCTGAGGTCCACGACGACGCTGCGCATCGAGGTGGCGAGATTGTCTCCGCTGTGACAGGCGTCGCCTCGGTTCCACAGTGTGTCGGTTGTACCCCGGCCGTAGGGGTCTATCAACACTTTGTTGGGGTTGAACCGATAGCCGCGATTGTGCAGATCGTGTGGGCCGTCCACTCTGAAAGCGTAGTGCGCGCCCGCCTTGAGTCCCACAACGTACGCGTGCCACACGTAGAACGTGCGGTGCGTCTCCGGGTCCAGGCGAATGGTCTGGTAGGGTACAACATCGGTATGGTGCTCGAACAGCAGTAGCTCGACGGACGTGGCGAACTGCGAGAACACGGCGAAGTTTACTCCGCCCGCATCGGGCCTCGCACCCAGCGGGTGGGGCCTACCTCGCCGAATCCGATGCATAGTAGTGCCGGCCCCCTCCGTAGTTGTAGGGGTGACAGTGGTCAAGACGGTCCTCCTTTTGCTTCCACAAGTACCTTCCAACGCAGCCTCTGCGGCTGAAGTGTAATGTACACGTTCTCGCCGTAGGGTTCAAGTCGTGCCGTAGCCGCAGCGACGGTCCTCGCCAGGTGAGTCCAATAGTTTGTCCTGCTCGCCGCCTTTCCATCCGTTGGCCCTAAATGCCTTGAAACTAATCGCGCTCTCGGAACCCGCCACCGTCCGCCCCGACTGAGCCGCGCCGTCGTATCGGGACTCACGGTTCCGGCGGATCCTCCTGATCCTGGTAGCCCTGGCTGATCTCGACGATGTTTCCCTCCGGGTCGGCCACCCAGACGGTGCGCCAGCCGGGGATGAAGTCGTCGAAGCTCAGTAGACCGAGAGTCACGTGTGCGTCCTCGCCCATCGAAGCGAGCTTTACATCCACGTCGTCCACCTGGAACGCGAGATGCCGAACGCCCACCTGGTGTGGACCGTCTCCCTCGCCTGCGGTAGGCGAGCCGCCCTCGGCAGAGAATAGCTCAAGGTACACGTCGCCGGACTTGATAAACACTATCTGCTGTTCGCCCAGCGGGATCACTCTCGACCGGCTGAAGCCGAAGTGCTTTGTATAGTACCCCTCGATCGCCGCCATGTCGGCGCAGTTGAGGGCTATGTGCGAGAACTTAATGGACGCCAACGGTCGCCTCCTCCACGAGCGCGCCCACTCAGGCTCGCCGCTCGATCAGCATGTCAATTATCCTGCGTGCGAACAGGTGTGCGTGATTGCCCGTCCTGCCCGTCACTAGATCGTCGTCCACCACCACATCCTCGTTCGTGTAGATCGCGCCCATGTTGCGCACGTCGCCGATGAGGTTGTTGTGCGCCACCACGCGGCGCCCGCGCACTAGCTCCGGCGCCGGGGCCACGAGCCACATCCCGTGGCAGATGATGCCCTTGATGATCTCCTTCTCCGCGAACGCCCGCTTGAGAAAGTCTGTCGCAGGCGGCGACTTCTCAGGATCCTCAGTGTAGCGCAGCCGGTCAGAGACTATCGCGGACGGTACGATCACGGCGGAGTAGCTCCGCAGCGTGGCATCGTCCATGTCCTCGAAGCTCTCATGTACCTCCAACGGCACCTTGTACTCGTGCCCCGTGAAAGTCAAGGACGGCTGTCCCCACATCCGCGTGAGGAAGTGTACCTCGGCGCCCTCTTCGGGGAAGCGCTGTTGGTAGTAAAAGATCTCGTGCTCGTAGAAGTCGCTCTCCATCAGAATGGCGATCTTCGCGCCCTGCAGCGCCGGGGTCTTCGTCTCTGCGCTCATGTAACCTCCCTTCATTCCGTTGCATCAGTCGTATACGGCGACCCTGCGTATCGTCCGGCTCCGTTACCGGATCAGGAACAGTTGTTGGGCGAACACTCACGTCCGCCCTTTGATTAACCCACCACGCGTCTCTGCCTCACGCTAGCCAGGGCCGAGGCCGAGCTGGCCCATCATCCCGAGCATATCCACCTCGTACCAGCTCTCGACTACCTTGCCGTTCGCCCATCGCAGGATGCCCATCTCTGTGAACTTGACCTCCTTGCCCGTCGGCGGAATGCCCATCAGGTCGCCCTGGTGCGTGCCGCCCTGGGTGAAGCGTGCGGCGACTTGATCGCCCTCGGCCACCATGAAGTCTATCTTCATCCAGTAGTCTGGGAAGGCTGTGTGGAACATCGAGGCTATGACCTTTACCCCCGCCGGGCCGGGCGGTAGCTGCGGTGCGCTGGGGCTCGTCGCCTCGGAGTGAAACACCTCGTCGGCGAAGTCCAGGTTGCGCTTGTTCCACACCACCTCGATGAACTGCTCAAACATCGCCTTGTTCTGCTCCGGAGTCGTCGGCGAGTCGTTGGCGACCTGCGGCGGCTCGGGCTCCGGCGGCGTCGAGCCGTCGCCCGGCGTAGGTATCAAGCCAAGCTGCTGCATCAAGCCGAGCGCGTTCGCCTCCAGCCAACGCTCTGCTACCTGCCCGTCTTCGAAGCGGGCGATGTCTATCGCCGTCCAGTGGAGCTTCTTGCCGCTCGCCGGCACGCCGAACAAGTCGGCCCCGGTGTGCGTGCCGAACACTCCGCCTCGACCCACCACGTAGTCGCCCTCGGCGATCATCGTGTCGGCGGTTAAGTGAACGTCGGGCATCGCGGCGCGCGACATCGCGTAGATCTCCTTCTCGCCCGCAAAGCCGGGAATGCGCGTAGGGAAGGGTATGTGCCCGACGTAATCACGCGACACGAGCGGATCCAGCTCGTCGTACTTTCCCTGATTCGTCAGGTCCAAAAACCTCAAGAAGGTCTGCCTGTTTTGTTCCTGCGTTGTTGTAGTTGTCGCCATTCTGTCTACTCCTTTGTTGTCGTCCATCGCCAGGGTCGGCGGACGGACAAGCCTTTGCCGCTCGCTGACCCAGTTTCGATGTACCTACCGCTCAGCTCGCAGACGAGGGCTGCGTTGCAGTAACGAGCTGTTGCATCAAACCGGCGGAGTCCTGCTCGCCCCAGCCTTCACAGACCCTGCCGTCCGCTACCCTGTAGATGGTTATACCCGTCCATCGAACCGATGCGCCCGTAGGCGGACTTCCGAAGAGCGGCCCACGATGCTCGCCTGCCGCAGTCCAGCGGACCACCACCTTATCGTCCTCGGCGATCATGTCCTCCATTTCCATTCGGCCTTCGGGAAAGGCCGACCGCCACATTCCCGTCAGCATCTTCAAGCCCTCTAGACCGGGACTGGGCCCGGGACCTGCCGCGTGCAACTCAAAATCGGGTGCGGTGGTCTCCTCTAAGACCGCTGCGTCGTCCTCGTTCCAGGCTGCCTCGAACCACCGCTTCACGAGCGCCTTTACATCCTGACCTTCCATCTCATAGAAACCTCATCCATCTGCTGTGTGTCGCACTATGCCTGATACCTCACACGCCTGCGCCGCCTTATCGTTCCATCCGTGCCGGGCGCGCAGCTACAGCGCTCGCTCAGGCCGGGGGCGACCCGAAGACGCCGAGCTGCTGGAACAACGTGAGCGTGTCGGGACAAAACCATCGCTCCACTATCTTGCCGTTCGCGAACCGGACGACGTCGGTTGCGGTCCAAGTCGCCTTCGCGCCGCTCGCCGACACGCCGGCGAAATCCGCGCCGGTGTGCGTACCCGTAACTATCAGATGTACTGCAACGAAATCGCCCTCGGCGATCACGATGCCGGGGTCCACCTCGACCCGAAGGTCGGGCATCGCATCGAAAAGCCGCTTGGCCGCGCTCATCGAGCTCTCCATGTCCGTTGCGCCCAGGACGGGGTTGTGCTCGACGTAGCTTGAATCGTCTATCATCTCGCACATTGCGTCAAGGTCTCGGTCGTTCCGAGCCTGTACGTATCGGAGCATGAGCGAGCGGTTCTCCTCGGAGGGTGGGCCGGTGGGCTCAACCGGGGCGCTCGACTCGCCCCACTCCGGCGAGCCGCCGTGAGCGCTCGCGCCGAATCCGACCATCGGCAGGCCGCCCATCTGCTGCATCATGCCAACCATGTCCAGCTCTCCCCAGCCTGCGACCACCTGATTGTTCGCCATCCTGTCTATGCCGATGGAGACGCAGACCACCTGCTTGCCGGTAGGTGCAATGCCATAGAAATCCGCCTCGTGCGTGCCGCGCCACGTGAGCAGGGCGGCCACAAGATCGCCCTCGGCGACCAGCCCGTCAATGTACATCTGGCCATCGGGAAAGGCGTTGCGCCACGTGCTCACCAGCCCGACGAGGCCGTCCGGCCCCATCTCGACCGGCTGGCCGCCCGCGCCGTGGACGAGCATCGTGGGCGCGATTACTTCCTGCGCGACCTCGTACTTGCCGCCGTTCCACACATCGTTGAACCAACGATGAAAGATCGCTTTGTTCTGTGCCTCCTGCGTTGTCTGTGTCATATGCCGGCCTCCCTCAGAAAATATAAGTCGCTATGACCCGGCGGAGAGCCCGTGCTCCTGCTGAAGCATCTCCGCGCACCTCTCACCGATCACCAGTATGGCCGCGTGGCAGTTCCCCGAGGGAACCATCGGCATCACGCTCGCATCCGCCACCCGCAGCCCCTCGACGCCGTACACCTTCAGTTGTGGGTCCACGACCGACATGGAATCGGAGCCCATCTTGCACGAGCCCGCCTGGTGGTGATAAGAGTCGGCGGAGCTGCGCACGAACGCACGTAGCTGTTCCTGCGTAGCGATCTCCGGGCCGGGCATCAGCTCTTCGCCGACCCATTCGGAGAAGGCGCCGGTCGCAAAGATGTCGCGCGCCAACTCAACGCCCTGCACCAGCCTCGCCAGGTCCGACTCGGCGCTCAGGTAGTTGGGGTTGACGAGCGGCTTGTCGAGCGGGTTGCTGCTCGCAAGGCGTATCCAGCCCCTGGACATAGGCCGCACAACGCCCGGCAGTATGCTCACCGAGTTGGGGTGTCCCTGCCCGACGATGATGTTGAACGGCACGTGTACGAACGCAATCTGTAGGTCGGGTCCCACCCAGCCGGGGTCGGACTTGCAGAAGAGTGCGCTCTCCGAGAGGTTCTGGTGCGGAGGCGGCACCGGCTTCACGCACTCCCGAATTACGCCGGTGAGCACGTGGTTGTGGAAGTTCTCGCCCACTCCCGGTAGTTCCACAACGGTTTCGACACCGTGCGGCTTCATCTGGTCTGGGTGACCGACTCCCGAGAGTAACAGCAGCTTGGGCGACTCGAGCGCGCCGCAACTGACTATCACCTCCTGCCTGGCGTTGGCGGTCTTCGTCTCGCCGTCTTGAACGTACTCGACTCCCACGCACCGCTTGCCCTCGAAGAGCAGCCGCGACGCCTGCGAGTTAGTGCTCAGCGTCAGGTTCTTTCGACCGAGTGCGGGGTTCAGGTAGGCGATTGCGGCGCTGTGCCGCTTGCCGTCCCTGATATTGACGTGGTGCCAACCGGCACCCTCCATTTTCGGCCCGTTGAAGTCGTCGGTCCGGGGGTAGCCGAGTTCAACACAAGCGTTGATGAAGGCCTCGGAGGTGGGGTTGGGGTCGTGGAGCGATGCGTTCGCCACTCGGACCGCGCCGCCCTTGCCCCCCGTCGGATTGGTGTCGTCCTCCTGGTCCTCCATCCGCTGGAAGTAGGGAAGCAGGTCGTTATACGCCCAGCCGGGGCAGCCGTTGTACGCCCAATTGTCGAAGTCTGAGCTGTGACCCCGAATGTGCATCATTATGTAGAGGTTGCTGCTGCCGCCCGGTAGCTTTCCTCGCGGCTCGTAAGACTGGCGATTGTCGAGCCCGGGCTGCGGAACACTCTGGTACCCCCAGTCAACTGGCGAGCCGAAGAGGGTATACCACAGGGACGGGTTGTGCACGTTCTCGGGAACCTCCGAACCGCCCGCCTCAAGCGCCAACACTTCGCAGTCAGGGTCCTCGCTGAGCCGTGCGGCGAGAACGGACCCGGCAGAGCCGGTACCCACTACAATGAAATCGTACTCACTCATCGCCGGAATCACCGTCCCCTTCCATACTCACCAAAACCTAACTTACCCAACAATCTCCCACTCACGTGTGTGGACGGGCGACGCTGCAACTGTGTGCTCCCTGGTTGCGTCTACTCGAACTTCTGGTTCAGGAACGGCCCGAACGGCACGCTGTCGTGGAAGTTCGCCATATAGGCAATCTTCCCGTCCCGAACCTCGAAGTAGTTCGCCACCTCGGCCTCGATCGGTTCGCCCGCTGCGTTTGCAGCAGATATATGCGACACGACGGCCGCCCTGTCCCCGTCCACGACGACGTGCTTCGGGTGGTTCTCAAATTTGGAGTAGCCCTGCTTCATTCCGCCGATTGCGCCGCGCAGTATCTCCACTCCCTCGACGTGCCCTGCCAACTGCTCGTCTATCTTCACGTCGTCGCGGAACAGCGTCAACCACGTGTCCCAATCGCCGGCGTTCACCGACGAGTAGTATGTGTCTATAACCTCTCTGGTGTCCATCCGACCTCCTGGCGACTACAGCGACGCAGAGCCCTCCATGGGGTCCAGCGCGTCAACCTGATACATCTGAATGACAGCCTTGCCGCTCTCCGGCGACCGGGTTACCGTCCAGGTCTGCGCGGCGTCGAAGCCGAGCCACGTACTCTTGGGCGCCGGCGGGTCCCAGATCTTGCACTGCCAGTTGACCACCAGCTTGACGTCGGCGGAGTCGCCCGACGGGTTGACCGTCAGCTCCTTCATGGTGTGTATCTCGTCGAAGAACCGTCGGATCACTCCCTCGTACCAGCCGATGAACTCGGACTGATTGTACAGCGTGGCCTCGGGAAACTTCATCTCCAGGCCGTTGGTGGCCAGCATCGGCAGGAGGTCCTCCGCCGGCGCGTGTACGTCCAGCGCGTGGTACCAATCCGCGACGAGCTGTTCTACCTCGGACTTTTCGAGCGACTGTGTGCTGCTCATACTTGTGGGGTCTCCAATCTTCATTTGGGCCGGGCATTCACCTGGTGGAGGGACGCCCGGCGTGTCTTCACTACTGTGCCGCTCCACTACCTGCGAACAGGTCGTCGGCCTATACGGATCAACGCCCACCCAGGGGCGCGCCCATACGTCCGTCGCTACCCTATGAAGGGCCGGCGACCGGCTCCGGCGCTTTCGTCCCCGAAGCCTCGGCGGCCCCGTTGGCGTCGGCCGCTCCGTTCGAGGCAGAGGCTTGCCGGATCACCTCTCGCATGATGTCCTGCGACCGCTCCATGATTTCCTTGTACTCAGGTCCGGTCAGCCAGGCCAGGTCGGGCATCGGCTTGCCGGCGATTCCCCAAGCCATCTGCGGCGTCTCATCTATTACGACGTAGACGAACGGCCGTACGACCTCGCCGAGCACGCCGACAAACGTATCGGTGAGCGCTACTACCAGCTCTTGCTTCTGCTCGGGCGTGGCTACTACGTTCTCAATGAACTTCACGTTGATGATGGGCATGTCGGGGTTCTCCGTTTCGTCCTATTCGGACTTGCGTTTTCCATCGGGCGCCAGCGGCCCCCAAAACTGATCGTACTGCGTCGTTCCGTCGCCGAAGATCGCGCCCCGGCCCTCGACCACCTTGCCGTCGCGCCACCGCAGCACGTGCACGACGTCAATGTCCAGCTTGGTGTAGGGGCGGTCGCCGTCGTCCTCGTACCCCGTTCGGTACCCTATGTTGCGAGTTACGTCGGCGGAGTACTCGTCGCTCGTCATCACGGCAATGGACTCCATGTTGAAGCTGCTGCCGGAGAGCGCGCCGACGTTCCCCATAAAGCCGAGGAAGCCGTCGAGCCCGTTGTACGTCCCTGAAAGAGGGTTGTGGCCGGGCACGAGCCAGACCATGTCCTCCGCCCAGTACTCGCGAATCTGTTCCATGTTTCCCGAGGCCAGGGCGCCGTACGCCGAGCGGACTCGGTCGGGGCTGAGCTGCGTGGTTGTTTGCGTCATATTTCGTACTCCTGTGCGGTCGTTTGGGCCGCCCAGACTGCGGCGGCCCAAACGTATCGTGAAATCCTACGACCCCGCCAGCCTGTCCGGCAGTGGCTTGAGTTCGTTCGCGGCCCAAAAGTAGTCGTCCACGCCGTGCTGGTCCGCTGTGTAGACCTGCACGTGCGCGATCTTGCCGTCGCGAATGGTGTAGACGCTGCACGTCGGGAAGATGTAGTCCCGCCCGTTGACGGAACCGTGTCCAGTGTGGTTCTCCACCACTTTGTCGTCGCCGATCGTGCCAAACGTGATGTTGTCCACGTTTACACCCGACTGCATCAGCGCCCCAAAGAAGGCCAACACCTCGTCGGCGCCGTGCTTCGAGCCAGAGAGTGGGTGGTGGCCGGGCAGCCTCCACTCAATATCCTCGGCGAAAACCTCACGCTTCAGTGTTTCCATATCGCCCGCGCCGAAGCACTCGTACATCCTGTTTACAACCGCCATCGGGTCGGCGGACGTTGCCTGAGCCATAATAGTTCCTCCAATTGGCGGGCTAGCCAGACAGTCTGCTCGCCCGGGTTAGGACTTTGTACCGCCACGCTGTGAGTTCACGACACTCGAATCTACGCTCTCAACCTCCCTTCATCTGTGCTCAGGTTCCGCTTTCGTCTCACCACCCTGCTAGCCTGGAATGAGTCCGATCTGGCGAAGCATTCCTGCCGCATCTTCCTCGACGGTGTCTTCAACTATCACGCCGTTCTCAAACCGGAACATGCTGATGCCCGTGACCTTTACCGGCTTGTTCGTGGGCGGAATCCCGAACAGGTCCTCGGTGTGCGTGCCCGTCATCGTCCAGCGAACGACCACGTGGTCCTCGCCCTCTACTGCTTGGTTCACGGTCATGTTCAGGTCAGGGAAACCGGCGCGGAACATGGTCAAGAAGCCCATAATCGCGTCGCGACCCCGCACCGGCTCCGGGCTGCTCGGGTGGTTCATGGTCGCGTTTTCCGACATCACGTCGTCGGCTGCACTCCAGTCGCCGGTACCGATGATCTGCTCCATAAACTTGTGCGCCGTTGCCTTGTTGCCGCTAGTTGAACCCGACACTTATGTTCCTTTCTTCTAATACCTACTATCCATCAAGTAACGGCTTTCCGCCCGCTACCGAAAGCCGGCGCGCGTCGCCGCTCGGGTGAGCGCGCGTTCGGCGAGCACGCCGGTAAGGTAACGTCGGTACTCACCCGACGCCGCCAGGTCGCTGGGATACTCGAGCTCGGCGCCCGCGCGCTCCGTCGCCGTTGCTATCTGTTCTCGGGACGGTCTGCGGCCTTCCAGCAGGTCCTCGACCTCGCGCAATCTCTCGGCCCGGCTCGATGCGCCCGCGACCGCAACTCGGCACCGCGCTACCGTGCCGTCGCCGGCGCGCTCGAGCCAGACTGCCACTCCGCAGATCGCGTAACAGTTCGCGGGGTTCTTGAACTTCTCGTACGCGCTTCCGCCCGAAGCCTCCGGTATGTCTATCCACGTCGCCAGCTCGCCCGCACCGAGCAACGACTCGTGTGGGTCGTTAACGAGGCCCTCCACCGGCGCCAACCGGTCGCCCCTTGTCCCCGCGACCGTCAACACCGCATCGTATGCGAGCAGCACAGGTGGTATATCCGCGCCCTGCGCGCGTGCGAGCATGCTCCCACCGAGGGTCGCCCTGTTACGCACCTGCGGGTCTCCGATGCTCTCGATAGCCTCGACGAGCGCTGCGTATCCTTCGCGCACCATCGGGTTGGCGGCGACATCGGCGAGGACGGCCATCACGCCGATGCGCACCCCGCCGTGGCCGTCGGCTTTCTCGATGCCACGCAACTCGCGGAGTTTGCGCAGGTCCACGAGCAGCGACGGTGCGGCCCGTTGCAGCTTCATGTCCGGAAGTAGGGAGTGCCCCCCCGCAAGCGGCATGGCGTCACTACGCGCCGCGAGCAACGCGACGGCGTCCGACACGCTGTCGGGAGCGGCGTACTCGAACTGGGCCGGCAACATCTATCTATCTTCCCTTCTACTGCGACCTTGCAATTCTATCCCGCCTGACCGTTCGACGCACGAGCGTCGCGCATCGCTCGCCAGACCTTCTCCGGCGTGATGGGCATCTCGATGTGAGTAATCCCGAGGTCCGAGAGCGCGTCGCACACCGCGTTCGCAATCGCGGCTGCGCACGGCACAGTCCCGACCTCGCCCGCGCCCTTCGCGCCGAGGGGGTTGTGCGGCGTCGGAGTCACAGTCGAGTCTATATCGAAGTTCGGCAACTGGGAGGCGCGCGGCAGCGGGTACTCCGTAAGGTTGTCGGTGAGCAGGTGACCGTCGTCGTCGTAGACCGCCTGCTCGAACATCGCCTGGCCGAAGCCGTGGGCTATCCCACCGTGTACCTGCCCTTCGACAACCATCGGGTTGACGGGGTTGCCCACGTCGCTGACGGCGGCGTACTTGACGAGGCTCACGTGGCCGGTGCGCTCGTCTATCTCGACAACGGCGGCGTGGCTGCCGAACGGGTAGTTGAAGTCGGGCGGATCGAAAAACGTTGTGGAGTCCAGGTTCGGCTCTATGCCCGCCGGAAGGTCCCACCCATACCAAAGCGCGATCGCCACCTCTTGCAGCGTCCGGCTGGTTTGGGGGGAGCCCTGCACGCTGAACTTGCCATCCTCGAAGACTATGTCCTCCTCGGCGGCCTCGAACATGTGGGCGGCCATCTTGATCGCCTTCTCGCGGATCTTCTCGGCTGTGACGTGAACCGCCGGACCGCACACGCTCAGCGAGCGGCTGCCATACGAGCCCTGACCATAGGGTGCGCGCTCTGTGTCCGAGTGCAGCACCTCGATCTGGTTTATGTCCACTCCAAGCACCTGCGCGACGATCTGCGCGTAGACCGTCTCGTGCGACTGGCCGTGCGGCTTGGAGCCCACTACCACCGCGACCTCGCCGGTCGGCTGCACGCGGATGTTCGCACTCTCCCAGGTACCGCCGAGCATTCCCTCTCTCCCCATCCTCGGCGAGGGGCCGACGCCGCTGACCGCGACGAACGCACCCATGCCGACGCCCAGCCGCTTGCCGCGACCGCGAGCCTCCTGCTTCTTCGCGGCGATGTCGCTGTAGCCGATCATCTCGAGCGAGCGGTTGAGCGCGGTCTCGTAGTCGCCCGAGTCGTAGAGCCAACCGAGACCGTTGTCGTAGGGAAACTCGTCGGCGGCGACCATGTTCTTGCGCCGCACCTCCGCAGGGTCCATGCCGATTTGCAGTGCGAACAAGTCCACGAGCCGCTCGACGAGGAACGTCGCCTCGGCCCGGCCGGAGCCGCGCTGTGCGCCTAGAGGCACGGTGTTTGTGAAGGCTGCGTACACCTCACAGTACGCGGCGGACACGTCGTACACGCCCGTCAGGCTGCGGCCCATCATGGCGGTGGCCACTCCGGGGCCGATGGTCGAGGGGTAGGCGCCGAGGTTCGCGTAGGCCGTACACTTCAGCCCGGTGATGCGGCCGTCGCGGGCGCCGGCCAGCGTGGCGTACTGCACCTGGTCGCGGCCCTGCACTGTGGAGCGCATCAGGCCGTTGCGCGTATCCACCCACTTCACCGGGCGCCCGAGCTCCTTTGCCAGGTACAACACCAGCGGCATGTCCGGGTAGATATACCCCTTCGTACCGAAGCTGCCGCCGACGTTGGGCCCGACGACCCGCAGCTTGTTGAACGGTATGCCGAGTATCATGTACGCTAGCAACAGCCGGTGGTTGTGCGGCGACTGGGTGGTGGCGTAGAGCGTGTACTCGCCCGACGCGGCGTCGTACTGCGCGAGCGCCGCGCGGGGTTCGATTGGGCTGTTGATCGTCCGCTGGTTGTGGATCACCTGGTTGACTACCACCTCCGCGCTCGCGATAGCCCTATCCGCCGCGTCCTTGTTGCCGCAGCTCCAGAGCGCGTTCAGGTTGTTCGGCACCTCCGGGTGCAGTTGGGGCGCCCCGTCCTTGACGGCATCCTCCGCGAGCACAACTGCCGGCAGCACCTCGTACCCGACGCGGATCGCCTCCAGCGCGTCGTACGCCTGGAGCCTGGTCTCGGCGACCACCGCCGCAACCGAGTCACCGATGTAGCGCACCCGATCGCCCTGCAGTGCTCGGCCCGCGCCGGGCATCCCGAAGGGGTGGGACGGGAAGTGGCTCTCAACGCCCCCAGGTATCCAGATGCACGGCAGCGGCATGAGGGCGGTCGCGATGTCGTCCGCCGTGATCACGCGCACGACGCCGGGCATTCGCTCCGCAGCGCTCACATCCATGCTGGTGATGCGCGCGTGGCCGTGCGGACTGCGCAAGATCGCCATGTGGAGCATGCCCGGCAGCGTCATGTCGGCGGTGAAGCGAGCGTCGCCTCGGAGTAGTTCAGGGTCTTCACGCCGTTTTACGGGTGTGCCCACGACCTGCTTCGCCATGTGCTCTTTCCCCTCTCTACTTCACGCCGGTGAAGTGGTGCGAGATCTTGCCGTCCCGCATCATGAATACATCGAAAATGCGGCCTATGCCTCGGTTGGTCACGACCGTCGCCTCGAAGAAGATGCTGTCGTCGGTAGCTGTGAACTTGTCGGTGGAGACAACCTCCTTGAGCCCGATCCAACGCAGGTACATCCCGAACTGATACTTGAGCGCCTCGCGACCTCGAACGGTGAAGTCGAACGCAACGAACGTCGCGTCTTCGTGGTAGTTGTTGTCTACCAGACCGTCCACGTCTCCTGCGATTAGATAGGCCACCTGGCGCTCATAGAATTTTTTTGCGTCGGTATCCGTAACCATTTTCACCGGGCTGTTGGTCTTGGCGACCGCGTACTGAACAGCGCGCACAACGTTCTGGTAGCCCGTGCAGCGGCAGAGGTTGCCCTCCAGCCCCGCGCGGATCTCGGCTTCCGTTGGGTTGGGGTTGCGCGCGATCAAGTCCGCCATCGAGATCACCATGCCCGGGGTGCAAAAGCCGCACTGTACACCGTGCATCTCGCGAAAGCCGTCCTGCAACGGCGCCAGTGCGCCGTTCGTCGCGACCCCTTCGATGGTGAGTAGATCGCCGCCGTCGGCCTGCACGGCCAGCACCGTGCAACTCTTTACTGATACGCCGTTGAGCATTACGATACACGCGCCGCACTGGCTGGTTTCGCAGCCGACCTTCGTTCCAGTGAGCTCCAGATCCTCCCGGAGAAAGTCCGAGAGCAGCGTTCGCACCTGGACGTCGGCGCTGTGCGGCCTTCCATTGACTGTCATCGAGACCTGCACTACGTTCCCTTTCTAGGCGTGATCTTCGTCTCTTGCGTCGAGCCGCAGCCTGCGTTCGTCATCCCTGCCCACTCTTGGAGATCTTCGCCGGCACCCGGTGCGGTGCGGGCTCCGTAGTCGTCACCAGGTCTATCAAGAACGGGCCGTCGTGGGCGAGCGCCTCGTCCACAGCGGAGTGTATCTGGTCGGCGGTTTCCACACGGACCCCCGGCACACCGAGCGCGCGAGCCAACTCGTCGAACTGGATATCCGGGTGCGAGATGTCGAATGAGTCGGGAAAGTCGTGCTCGGGCATGCCGCGCTCGCGCCAGTACTCAAGGATGTTGAGCTTGAGCAACTGGTAGCTACGGTTGTTGAAGATCACGAACTTCGCGCCGATGTTGTGGTGCGCGGCGGTCCAGAGAGCCTGGATGGTGTACATGCTGCCGCCGTCGCCGCCGAATCCGACGACAGTGCGGTCCGGATGCGCCAGCTTCAGCCCGATCGCCCCCGGCACTCCGACGCCGAGCGAGCCGCCCCGCGTCTGGTAGTAGCTGCCGGGCTCCGTTGCGGGGAAGTACTGCGACAACTCCGGCGACGCAGTGAGCGCTTCGTCGAAGACGATGGTGTCCGACGGCAGGTGAGCGGCCAGCTCCTCCATCAGGCGCGATGGATGCAGCGGTATCGAATCACGAAACTGCTGGTCCGCGTCGTACATCTCCTTGAGTTGTCGGTCCTTTGCTTCCTGGTGGGAGGTGATACGAGCTTCCGAAGCCTTGCGGTGCTCCGAGTTAAGTTGGGAGTCCAACACGTCGGCGAGTTTGGCCAGCGCGACCTTCGGGTCGGCAACCATGCCGAGGTCCACTGGGAAGTTCTTCGCGATCTCGTACGCATCGAGGTCAATGTGCATCACTTTCGCGTCCGGGGCGAACACATCGTCGAGTGCAGGGAATACCTCTGGAAAGACGTACGTGCCCACGATCAGCACCGCGTCGGCCTGCGAGGTGATGGGTGCGCTGTGTGTGCCGAACATGTGGCCGAGCGAGCCCCGATAGAGCGGGTGCTTCTCGCTGATGTTGACCTCTGATGAGTTCGCACCCCACACGTCCGCACCGAGCAGCTCGGCGACGCGCGTCAGTTCCGCCTGGGCGCCCGAGATCGCCACACCGTCGCCCATTATGATCATCGGGCGCTCGGCTGCGGCGAGCATCTCAACAGCCTGTGCGATGTCGGAGTCCTGAGGGGCGCTGCGAGTTGATGGAAAGGACGTGGGAACGACTACTTCGAAAGCCTCGGCGTCCAGCACATCCATCGGCAACGAGACGAACACCGGGCCCATCGGCGCCGTGCCTGCAATCTTGATCGCGCGGCGCAGCACGCGGAGCAGCGAGGCCGGGTCCACCACGCGCGTGGCCCACTTCGTCACGGGCCGGGCGATGGAGACCAGATCGGCGGCCATCTGCGCGTCCATCGAGTCGTACTTGACGCCGGATTCGCCGGCGATTACCACGAGCGGCGCGTAGCCTCGCTTTGCCTGGTACATCATGCCGATGCCGTTGCCGAGCCCCACGCCGCTGTGGAGCTGGACCAACGTCGGCTTCTTCGTCGCGCGAGCGTAGCCGTCGGCGATCGCAACGGCGATGGTTTCCTGAAGTGTGAAGATGTACTTGAAGTCTGGGTAGTCTTCGAGAGCGTCGAGAAACCCTTGTTCAACCGTGCCAGGGTTTCCAAACATGTACTCGATACCATCGGCCAGGAATTGTTCGATGATTGCGTGGCGACCTGTCTTACCGGTCATTTGCCCTTCTTCCTGGGGGAGAGACGCCCCTGAATGTCTTTACAACGATAGCTTACAGGGTGCTATCTGGGGTTGCCGATGCGCACGCTCCGGGGCGCCGCCGGGCGCTCAATATGCGCCCGGCGAGCCTTTCCTACTACCAGCCGTACCGCTTCAGTCCGTTCTCCAGCACCTCGACGACTTTCTCGCCCGTCAGATACGAGTCCGGCGTTGAGCGTCCGGTGACGAAGGGATAGTCCACGATCACCGACGTGGCGTGGCCGACGTTGCCGTGGTACTGTCCGTCCTCGCCCACGGAGTCGCGCAGGATATACTCGAGCGGGTAGGGCGGCGGGCCCATGTTGAAGTTCACACCCATGAACCCCGTCCCGTCCTTGTAGTCGTACTCCTTGCAGTGGCCGGTCACGTGCTTGCCGATGATGATGCTCTTGCGGTCCTCAAGGCTGCGGGCGAAGGCCAGCGCAGCCACACCGTAGCACTCGGCGGCCACGACCTTCTGCTTGTTATAGAACGAGAGGATGAGAGCGTGTACCCGGTCGTTGTTCGCCACGTCCACGAGCGGACCGCTGCCGCCCACGAGGAGGAGCGCATCGTACTTCTCGAGGTCCTCGCCCAACTTGTCGAGGTGGTTATAGTACTCTTCCATGTCCCGCAGGAACGTCGGGGAGCTCCAGTAGGGCCGCTCGGGTATCCACTCCGAAAGGTTCATCGGGCTGTTGAGCCGGTCCGACTCCTCCAGCGCGCGCGTCTTGGCGGCGACTTCCTCGGATGTGACCGACTTACCCAGGGGAGGGTCAATGTAGTTTGGGTCCATGCTGACGGAGATCGCGACCGGCTTCTTGCCCGTCGGCGTCACAAAATCCACCTCGTAGCCCTGCTTGTCGAACACATCAAGCGGGCCGACCAATTCCTCGCCCCAATAACCGTACTCTGAGATGACCACCAGGATTCGTTTCGACATGTCTTTGGATACCTTTCTACGTTGAATCCTATTACTCGATTCGCCGCATCGTCGAGTATGCGTACGGCGGCAGTTTACACGAACTCCCCAAATATTGCAAGGACGTGTTTTCGCCAGGGTCAATACCTCGTCTGGCCGTCGTATCCTCTGCAGCAGCGTGGTTTGCAGTCGGGGATACTCGAGTGCCTCGACATACCCTCAACTACAACGATAACAGTCTATTCTGAATAAGTACTGAATATCGCCCTCGACTTTTCTGACAATACTGTCACAATTCGCCCCGCGCTCGGTCGGAGCCGTCGGAGCACCTCGATCTGTCTCATTGTGCTACGCTGGGCGGCAGCCGAGCCGCACGGGCAGCCGCCGCAGACGACGTTTTGTGAGGTGCACTATAGACAGACCGTTCAGATACAGCAACGGTGAGCTTTGCTGCGACGACGTTCCCATATCCGCGATAGCCCAGGAGTACGGTACTCCCGCGTACGTCTACTCGGCCTCGTGGGTACGCGCGGCCTATGGTTCGCTCGACGACGCGTTCGCAAGCCTGCCCCACGAGGTGTGCTACTCCGTCAAAGCAAACCCGAACCTGGCTGTGTGCAGCCTGCTTGCTGGGCTCGGCGCGGGTGCGGACGTGGTGTCCGGCGGCGAGCTCGAGCGGGCGCTTCGGGCAGGCTTTGCGCCGGAGAAGATCGTCTTCGCAGGGGTCGGCAAGGATCGGGACGAGATGACCCAGGCCGTCCGGGCCGGGATAATGCTCTTCAGCGTCGAGAGCGAGGGCGAGTTGAGGACGTTGTCCCAGGTCGCCGAGGGTCTCGGAGCGTCCGCACACGTGGGCCTCAGGGTGAACCCGGACGTTGACCCGCTCACTCACACATACATCACGACCGGGCTTGCCGGCAACAAGTTCGGCGTGCCCATGTCGGAAGCACGCGGCCTCTATGACCTCGCAGCGCAGCTACCGGGCGTCGAAGTCGTGGGTGTTGGGATGCACCTGGGATCGCAGATGACGAGCCTCGCCCCACTGCTCGAGGCCGCGCACAGTCTGGTCGGCCTTGCCCGCTCGCTGCTGTCGGACGGCGTGCCCCTTAGATATATTGACATCGGCGGCGGCTATGGCATCCAGTACGGCGACGAGCAACCGGAGAGAGCGTCAAGCGTCGCCGGCGAGCTCATACGTCTCATCGGGCCGCTCGGCCTCACGCTCCTCACGGAGCCGGGACGCAGCCTCGTCGGCCCCGCCGGCGCGCTGTTGACACGAGTACTCTACCGCAAGCGCAACGGCGAGCGTGAGTTCATCATTGTAGACGCAGGCATGAACGCTCTCCTCCGGCCCGCGCTCTACGGCGCCCGGCACAAAATCACCGCCTCCAGGGAGATGGCCTCAGTACCCGCCGACGTGGTGGGCCCGATATGCGAGTCCGCCGACTTTCTCAGCCGCGACGGGTTGGCGCCGGACGCTCAGCCAGGCGACCTGCTCGCGGTGCTCGACGCGGGAGCGTACGGCTTCTCGATGGCCGGCGAGTACAACGGTAGGCCGCGGCCGGCGGAGGTGCTTGTGGACGGCGACCGCGTCCGGCTCGTCCGCCGACGGCAAACGTATGAGGAGATGATGGCGCCCGAGCTGAACTTGTAACTCGACCCACGCCCGAGCTCGCACACGCCGATCCGGCGAGGCCTGCGCCGCCCGCTGATATCGCAACCGGAAAGTTCCACCAGGCGGGCGGCGCCTTCACTGGTCAGCGGACGGCGCCGTGGGGCAGGACGGCGTGGGCGCCCTGCACGCCGTTCACGATCTGCGTTACGCGCACGTCCACGGCGACGCTCGCGAGCGCCATCGCGCTGTGCCGATCAACGCCGAGCAACTCGCCCATCAGGTCGAGCATGGCGTCGAGAGCCAGGGCGACCGCCTCGTCCAGGTCTTCGTCGAAACCAAACGTCGTCCATCCCCGAGGGGTGTTGGCGCGGGGTGTGCACAGCCGCATCTCCGGGTGCAGCCGAAACGAAAGCTCGGCGCGCTCCATCGCGCACTCTATCGCAGTTCCCGAGACCTCGCCGTCGCCCTGCCCTGCGCAGCGTGGCCGTCGCCGACCGAGAACAGCGCGCCCGGCACGGCGATGGGCAAGAAGAGCGAGCTGCCGGTCACCAGGTCCTTGCAATCAATGTTGCCGCCGGTGATGCGAGGCGGCGCCGTGGAGTGCCGGCCCGGCTCGTCGGGCGGCATACCGAGCACGCCCATGAACGGCCGCAGCGCTACGCTCCGGCCGTACCCATCGCGCCCGACTCCGGCGACCGGGTCGAGCGACCAGTGCAGTTCCTCCACTCGCTCGTGCAGGCCGAGGCGTTTGTTGAGCTCGCGACCCGGCCCACCCGCAAACGTCCACCCCCCGCGAGCGGGCCGCAGCTCGCCGATGCGCACCTCGAGCGTCATGCCGGGCTCGGCGCCGCGCACCTCGATAGGGCCGCAGAGCGCGTGCCCGTCGCCCCTGCGCTCCGGTTTCCAATCTTTGAACAGTGGTCGGCGCGCGCCCGGCTGAGAAGCGGGACCGTCCGCCCACCCGGCGTCGAGTGTGCTGTAGACAACGGTGTCTCCGGAGTCCACAGTCAGCGCCGGCGGCAAGTCCCGGTCGAAGTAGCCGTGCAATGTATGAAGCCCCGGCGCCATGTTGAATGTGGTCACGTACTGCCTCCAAATAGCTGCGCCGGCTCGGCGATGCTCAAACCCGTAAGGTGAGCGCCGCCCGCCGCGCGCATAGCCCGCAGTGCTCCGACTCAGCGGATCCAATGAATAGCGAACACGGGTAGCATAGCAGGATATATAGCGTACATGTCGGCTGTGATACCATTGTGAGAAACCCCCCTGTGTGGGTGCGGCAGCCGACGGCGGTGGACGAGCGGCGAGGGGAGTGTGGGGAGTTGCACGAAGGTACGAGCCGAGTACTTGGGTAGCGGAGGTCGCTGATGCACGCCGACACAAACCTGCTAGCCACCATCTGTCGGGGGCTTGTGGCCGCCTTCATCGGCGGTTTTGCGGCCACTCGGTTGCGACTGCCGCCGATAGTCGGCTACCTGCTCGCGGGCATCGCCGTCGGGCCGTTCACTCCGGGCTTCACGGGCGACGTGGACGCAGCCGGCCAGCTCGCCGAGATAGGCGTCATCCTTCTCATGTTCGGCGTCGGCATTCACTTCTCTGTTGGCGATCTGCTGGCGGTGCGCTCGATAGCCGTCCCTGGCGCCGTCGGCCAGATCGCAGTAGCCACGGCGATGGGCGTCGGACTCGGGG
>Ga0136612_10000094_pt1 | contig 21661 bp, 22 predicted proteins | sample AntDryUQ224A2306_2_FD_106644 | JGI IMG/M metagenome (GOLD analysis project Ga0136612, IMG submission 106644) | Polar desert sand microbial communities from Dry Valleys, Antarctica - metaG UQ224A (23.06) | ecosystem: Environmental > Terrestrial > Soil > Desert | place: Antarctica: Dry Valley... | reverse complement strand
GGTCACTTCTCCGTGGCCATCACGGGCGACATCTACGGCCACGTCTCCCCGGACGTCTCCGCCCAGGCGATGGACGCGCTCGGGACCGCGCTCGAAGGCTAATGGTGGTTGAGAATGGTGGTCGCCGTCCGGTCGGAGGAGCCGAGAGGCCGCTCCGGATTTCTCCGAAACGGCCTCTGACCTGCGATGATGCCTCGGTCGGGCTGACAGGATTTGAACCTGCGACCCCTTGACCCCCAGTCAAGTGCGCTACCAAGCTGCGCTACAGCCCGAACGGGTCCCGAGGACCGTGAGAAACCCTACCCCAGTCAGCGGGCCCGCTTCTTGCGGGGACGTTGCTGCACGTGCACCGGCGAGCCGACGAAACCGTACTCCTCGCGCAGGCGCCGCTCGACGAATCGGAGGTACTGGTCCTCCAGCTTGCCCGAGGTGAACAAGATGAACATCGGCGGCGCCGTGGCAGCCTGGGTCCCGAACAGGATCTTTGCCTGTTTGCCACCGCGGATCGGGTGCGGGTGCTCGGCGACCAACCGGCCCAGGAAGGCGTTGAGTGCACCGGTCGGCACGCGGGTCTCCCACCCCGCAAGCGCGGCCTCGAGCGCGCGCTGCAAGCGGTCGACGTGCCAGCCGGTCTTTGCGGTGATGTTGACCCGAGGGGCCCACTGCACCTGGACGAGATCGCGCTCGATCTCGCGGTCCAGGTAGTAGCGGCGCTCTTCGTCGACGAGGTCCCACTTGTTGAACGCGATGACCAGCGCACGGCCGGCATCGTCGACGCTGTGGATGATGCGCAGGTCCTGCTCGCTCAAGGACTGGCTCGCGTCGACCACCATCACGGCGACCTCGGCCCGGTCGATCGCGGTGTTGGTACGCAGGCTGGCGTAGTACTCGTGCCCAGATGCTGTGTTGACCCGCTTGCGGATGCCGGCGGTATCGATGAACTTCCAGGTACGCCCGCCCAGCTCGACGAGCTCGTCGACCGGGTCGACGGTCGTACCCGCCACGTCATCGACGACGACACGCTCCTCGCCGGCGAGACGGTTGAGGAGGCTGGACTTGCCCACGTTGGGCTTGCCGACGATGGCGACGCGACGGGGCCCCCGCGGCTTGTCCCAGTCCTCCGGCGGCGGCTCGGGAAGGGCGTCCAGGATCGCGTCCAACATGTCACCGCTCCCCCGCCCGTGCAGCGCCGAGACGGGGTACGGCTCCCCCAGCCCGAGGTTCCACAGCGACGCCGCCTCGGCTTCAATGCGCTGGTCGTCGACCTTGTTGGCTGCCAGGATGACCGGCTTGCCGGCGCGCCGCAGGATCTTGACGACGGCCGCGTCTGCGTCGGTGATGCCAACGGTCGCGTCCACCACGAACAGCACGGCGTCGGCAGCAGCGACCGCCATCTCCGCCTGAGCGGTGATCAGTTCGGCCATGCCGCGGGCATCGGGGTTCCACCCGCCGGTGTCGACGACGGTGAACTCGCGGCCGTTCCAGAGCGCGTCGTACGGCACCCGGTCACGCGTCACTCCTGGGATGTCCTCCACCACGGCCTCACGGCGACCGAGGATGCGGTTGACCAGCGTCGACTTGCCCACGTTGGGCCGACCGATCACCGCCAGCACCGGCACCGGCCCGCGGGCCGACGGTGCGTCAGGCGAGGGATCGCCACGATCGTCAGGCCTCATGAGCGTCCTCTTCGAGTGCTGGTCCCCGGTCAAGGGTCTGCTCGACCAGATGGACCACGGCTGCGATGACCTCCTCGAGGCTGAGGTGGGTGGTGTCGAGCACGGTCGCGCCGTCGGCCATGACAAGCGGCGACGCCTCCCGCGAAGAGTCGAGGCGGTCGCGGCGGTCCAGGTCCTCCCGCGTCAGGTCGACCTCCTCGCCCGAGCCCCCGAGCTCGGCGGTACGCCGGACGGCCCGGGCGCCCACGTCGGCGACGAGGTAGACCTTGACCGGTGCATCCGGGGCAACCACTGATGCGATATCGCGGCCTTCGACGACGATGCCCGTGGATGCGTCGATGATGCCGCGTTGCAGCTCCACCATCAGCGCGCGCACCTCCGGGACGGCGCTGACCGCACTCACCGCGGCCGTCACTTCCGCGCCCCGTACCGGCGCCGTGACGTCGACGTCGTTCGCGCGGATCGACGGTTCGGCCGGGTCGGTGCCGACGTCGATGGCGACCGACCTGGCCGCCTCCGCGACCGTCACGGGGTCGTCGACATCGACGCCGTGGTCGAGCAGCGCCCACGTCACCGCGCGGTACATCGCGCCGGTGTCGAGGTAGTCGATACCCAACCGGGCTGCGACGCCTCGAGCCGTGCTCGACTTGCCCGACCCCGACGGTCCGTCGACGGCGATGACTGTTGGTGAGCTCACGAACCCATCCTTCCTCGGGCGTTGTCGATCGGTGTCGGGCATCGGTTTACAGGTGTGCGACCCAGTCCTTGGCGAGCAGCGCACGCAACAGCACCGGTGCCTGGTCCGGGCGTACCGCCACCTCGGCGACGCCGACAGGACGACCGGGGTCGTGGTCGATGCGCAAATCTTCGATGTTGACCCCTGATTGTCCCGCATCGGTGAACAGTCGCGCCAACTCGCCCGCCTTGTCCGGGACCTGCACGTAGACAACGAGCTCCTGGCGCTCGGCAGATCCGTGCTTGCCGGGGATGAGAGTCGTACCGTACGCGCCACGGTCGAGAACGCCGGCGAACGCACGCCCGGGCGCCGCGTCCGGTCCAGCATCGACGCCGACCGCCTCCAGATCGGCGATGAGCGCATCGAGGTCAGCGCGTACCGAGCGGAGCAGGTCCGAGACGGGTTCGGCGTTGGCGCGCAGGATCTGCCGCCACAGTGCGGGGTCGCCCCCGGCGATCCGGGTGACGTCACGGAGACCTTGTCCGGCGAGGACGAGGTGCGCTGAGGGGCCGACCTCGAGCTGTGCGGCCGTCAGCACCGAGAGCAGGTGCGGCAGGTGGGAGACGCGAGCGACCGCGGCGTCGTGCTCGACCGGGTCCATCACCACGACGCTCGCTCCGCAGCGCTCGGCGAGGGCGCGTACGACCTCGACCGCGTGCGGGGCCGAGGTCGCGTGCGGCGTCACGGCCCATGCCCGACCCTCGAACAGCTCGGCCGTCGCGGCCACCGGTCCCGAGCGCTCGCTACCGGCCATGGGGTGCCCGCCCACGTAGCGAGAGGCATCGGCTCCGCTGCTGTCGGCGACGGCAAGCATGGGCAGCACCTTGACGCTGGAGACGTCGGTCACGACCGCGTCGCGCCAGTCGTGCAGCGCGGCCACTACCTCGCCGGCGACGTGGTCAGGTGGAACCGCGACAACCACGAGAGCGACGTTCTCGGGCCTCGATGTCGAGCCGGCGCCGGTCGACTCCGCGAGCTCGGCGTGGTTGGCGGAGATGTCGCGCAGGTGGACCTGGCAGCCGGCGTGCGTCAGCGCCAAGGCGACTGACGTACCGATGAGACCACATCCGACCACCAGGACAGGTCCGGGTACGGGGACCGTGTCGATCCCGGCCGGTGCGTCGATGCTCACATCCGAACGCTATCCAACAGGGAGCCGAGCTCGTCACGGGTGAGCTCGCGGGACTCCCCCGGTGCCAGACCGGACAGGCGTACGGACGCGAATGCGGTGCGGGAGAGTCTCTCGACCGGGTGGCCGACGGCCTCGAGCAACCGTCGCACGATCCGGTTGCGGCCGATATGGATGTCGAGCTCGACTATCGACCTGTTGTCGAGGGTCTCCTTGACGGTGAACCGGTCGACCTGTGCGGGGCCGTCTTCGAGGTCGACGCCGGCGCGCAGGCGGCGGCCGAGACCGGCCTTGACGTGGCCCTGCACCTGCGCGACGTACGTCTTGGAGATCTCGAACGACGGATGCGCCATCTTGTGTGCGAACGCACCGTCGTTGGTGAGCAGGATCAGGCCGTCGGTGTCGGTGTCGAGGCGGCCGACGTGGAACAAGCGCTCGGGCCGCCCGGCGATGAGGTCGGCGAGGGTGGGCCGCCCCTGCGGATCGTCCATGGTGCTGACGACTCCGCGAGGCTTGTTGAGGGCGACGTAGACATGCTCACTTGGTGGGGGAAGACGCTTGCCGTCCACGTGGATGACCGCGGTACGCGGGTCGACGCGCGCGCCCATCTGCGTCACAGGCTCACCGTCGACCTGCACCCTGCCGTCGGACATCAGCTGCTCGCACTTGCGCCTGCTTGCCACCCCGGCCTGGGCCAACAGCTTCTGCAGGCGGATGCGTCCCTCGTCACCGCCCGCCGGCTCGCTCACCGCTGCGCGTCCAGCTGGTCGGCCGTGCCGTCGGCGACAACTCCGGCGTCGGCGGTTTCGGCGAAGGCTGGGCCCTCCCGCTCCTGCACGTCGTCGACGTCGGACATCTCGGGCAGGAACGGCGCGAGCTCCGGCAGCTCGTCGAGATCGCGCAGTCCCATGCGCTCGAGGAAGTAGCCGGAGGTGGCGTACAGCACGGCGCCGGTCTCCGCGTCGGTCCCGGCCTCCTCGACCAGGCCCCGGGTCACCAACGTACGCATCACGCCGTCGACGTTGACGCCGCGGATCGCCGAGACTCGCGCGCGGCTGATGGGCTGACGGTAGGCAACGATGGCCATCGTCTCCAAGGAGGCGTGGGTCAAGCGGGCCCGCTGGCCGTCTCGAACGAACCGCTCGACCGCAGGCGCGTACTGCTCGCGCGTGTAGAAGCGCCAGCCTCCCGCCACCTGCCGCAGCTCGAACCCGCGGCCCTGTGCGTCGTACGTCCGCGCGAGTGTCTCCAGCGCCGCGAGCACGTCCCCCGGCGGGTGTGCCACCGCCTGGGCGAGCATCAGGTGGTCCAACGGCAGGTCGGCGACCATGAGGACCGCTTCGAGCGCGGGGAGCAGCGGGAGCAGCTCCAGTTCCAGCTCCAGGTCGGGATCACCGGGGCGTCCTCCGTCATCAGGGCTGGTCATCACACCTCGTACGCGACCGGTCGATCGTCCGCCGCCGGCCCGTCCTCGCCGGCCGGCTGGTCGAACTCGGCGCTGACCTCGACCTCGCCGTCCCCGGTGCCGGTCCAGCGGACGGTGAGCTCACCGAACGGCGTCAGCTGTTCGAACCCCACGACGCCCTCGCGAAAGAGCTCGAGCAGCGCGAGGAAGCGCGCGACCTTCGTCAGCGCGTCCGGTGCGTCGGCGGTGAGCGCCCGGAACGTCGCCGCGCGGGTGCGTCGCAGCCGCTCGACGAGGAGGGCTGCCTGCTCTCGGACGCTGACGTGGGGCGCGTGCAGGTGGGTGAGGGAGATCTGTGGCGCGAGCCTGGGTTCGAGGGCGGTCGCGGCGAGCAGCGCGAGCTCGTCCGGCCCGATGCTGATCAGCACCTCCGGCAGCAGCGTCGCGAACCTCGGCTCGAGACCGACTGCACGAGGGTGTCGCCGTTCCTCGACGGCGAGCCGACCTGCCATCACGGCGGCCACCTGCTTGAACGCGCGGTACTGCAGCAGCCGGGCGAAGAGCAGGTCCCGTGCCTCCAGCAGCGCGAGGTCCTCCTCGTCCTCGACGTCTGCCTGGGGCAGCAGCCGCGCCGCCTTGAGGTCCAGCAAGGTCGAGGCGACGAGGAGGAACTCGGTGGTCTGCTCCAGGTTGCCGTCCGGGCCCATCGCCTTGATGTGCTCGATGAACGGCGCGGTCACCTCCGACAGCGCGACCTCGGTGATGTGGAGCTTGTGCTTGGAGATCAGGCCGAGCAGCAGGTCGAACGGCCCGTCGAAGACGTCGAGGTGCACGTCGAACGTCGCGGACGTGCCGGTACGCTCACCGCTGTCCGCGACGGCCTGGGCGGGGCTCATCTGCGTCGAAGCCGTTCGGCGAGGTCGCTGTCGACGCCTCGTTCGTCGAAGTCGGCGAGCGCGAGTGCGATCGCCTCGCGGACCAGCCGACCCCGGTCGACCGCCTGCCCGAGCTCACGGCGCAACGCGAGCCGCGCCTGCTCGATGCTCATCAGCTCGTCCACCGTGACGTAGACGGTCATCTTCTCGTCGTGCTTGACGCGCCCGCTGCCGGTGGGCGCACCAGCAGCCGCATCCTCGGGCAGCTCCGTTGCGGGGTCGCTTGGGTGCTCGTCGGGCTGCGGGTCGGCCGTCGACCGGAACAGCTCCTCGGCGCCGGGAAGCCTCACGCGCCGGGACATCGTGCCAACACCTCCCGCGCCAGCTGTCGGTACGACTCCGACCCCGCCGAGGCGGGGGCGTAGCTCAAGATCGGCTCGCCGGCGACCGTGGAGTCGGAGAACTTCACCGTGCGGCGGATCACGGTGTGGAAGACGGTGTCGCCCCACCCTTCGACCAAGGTCTGCAGGACCTCACGGGCGTGGAGCGTCCGCCCGTCGTACATCGTCCCGAGCAGCCCGACGATCTGCAGGTCGAAGTTGGTGCGCTCGCGGACCTTCTCGATGGTCTCCTGCAGCAGTGCGACACCGCGGAGGGCGAAGTACTCGCACTCGAGCGGGATGATCACGCCGTTGGCGGCGGTGAGGGCGTTGACCGCGAGCAGTCCGAGCGACGGCTGGCAGTCGACCAGGATGACGTCGTAGTCGGCGAGGACGGGGCGCAGGACTCGCGCGAGTGCCTGCTCGCGACCCACCTCGGTGACCAGTCGCATCTCTGCGGCTGACAAGTCGATGTTGGACGGCAGCAGGTCCAGGTTGGAGGTGCGGGTGTGCAGCAGCACGTCGGGCAATCGGGCGTCGCCGTCCATCAGCAGGTGGTAGACGCTCAGCTCGAGCTCGTGCGCGTTGAAGCCGAGCCCCACCGTCAAGGACCCTTGCGGGTCGAAGTCGACCAGGAGAACCCGCCGGCCGGTCTCGGCGAGCGCGGCGCCGAGGTTGATCACCGTGGTGGTCTTGCCCACCCCGCCCTTCTGGTTGCACATTGCCAAGACGAGCGCCCGGCCGCCGGGCTGCGGGGGCGACGGCTCAGGGATGTGCGGCATCAGACGCCCGGTCGGCCCGAGTGGAGGCTGACCCGCGGCTTCGAACAGGTCCTGGGAGTCAGTCACGCATCTTCTCGATTCGGGCCGGATCGGGTGAGGGTTGAAGGTGCACGTCGGAGCCTCGTGTCTACTTGTCGACTCCGGGTGCCACCGCTGGTGACTCTATGGCGCTGTGGACCGGCGTTCAAGGAGGCGCTCCGTGGACGCGGCGGCGGAGTCCGCGACCGCCGCGGGCCTAGCCCAGTGCCCGCGGGTGGGAGGTCGCGTAGACCTCGCGCAACCGGTCGATCGTGACGAGGGTGTAGATCTGCGTCGTCGTCACCGACGCATGGCCGAGCAGCTCCTGCACCACTCTGACGTCGGCTCCCCCGTCGAGCAGGTGCGTGGCGAACGAGTGGCGAAGTGTGTGCGGGGAGACATCAGCAGCGATGCCGGCGCGCTCGGCGGCCCGGACCAGGACCGCCCAGGCGCTCTGGCGCGAGAGCCGGCCGCCCCGGGAGTTGAGGAAGACGGCGGCGACCCCCCGCCCGGACGCAGCGAGCGCGGGTCGGGTCCCGACCAGGTAGTCGCGCAGCGCCGCCTGCGCGTAGCTGCCGAACGGTACGATGCGCTGCTTGCCGGCCTTGCCGCGCAGCAACACCGACGCCGCCTCGAAGTCCAGGTCGTCGACGTCGAGCCCGACCACCTCAGAGATCCGGGCGCCGGTGGCGTACAACAGCTCCAGCAGCGCCCGGTCGCGCCCGGCGAGAGTGGTGCCCGGCGAGGCCGCAGCATCGAGGATCGCCTGCACCTGGTCGACGGTGAGCGCCTTGGGCAACCGCTTGGGCGGGGACGGGGGCTTCACCGACGCCGCGACATCGGCCTCGACCAACCAGTCACGCAGCATGAACTTGTGGAGTCCCCGAACCGCCACGACCGTGCGGGCGGCGCTGCCCGCGCCCAGCGGCGGGTGGTGGGTATCGCCCTCGCGAAGGTAGACGAGGAAGGCGGTCACGTCCTCGCCCCGGATCGCGGTCGGTTCGCCGATGCCGCGATCTGCGAGGAAGGCGGCGTACCTACGAAGGTCTCGGCGGTAGGACACCAACGTGTTGGGGGCGAGCCCACGTTCGACCGACAGGTGGCTCAGGTAGTCCGCGACGGCACGAGCGATGGCATGGCGCGGTCGCGGCGGAGCCGGGGGCTCGACCGCGAGGGAGGCGGTGACGCTGAGCTGGGTTATCCCCCCACCCTAGGCGCGGGCCGCACCGGCACAGCGTCATGGCGACCGGTGCGTGTCGGACCGTGTCCCGACGGGCCACGACACCGAGCGGTTCGTCAGGCGATGAACTCCTCGGGGGGCGTCCACTCGCGGCCGTGCGCCTGGGCGACCGGTTCGTTGGTGAGGACGCCGGCGTGGGTGCTGAGACCGGCACGGAGGCTCCGATCGTCGCGTAGTGCCTGCCGCCACCCCTTGGTTGCCAGCGCGGTCGCATACGGGATCGTCACGTTGGTCAGCGCGTACGTCGAGGTGTGCGGCACCGCGCCGGGCATGTTGGCGACGCAGTAGAACACCGAGTCGTGCACCGGGTAGGTCGGGTCGGCGTGGGTGGTGGGACGGGAGTCCTCGAAGCAGCCGCCCTGGTCTACTGAGATGTCCACGAGCACGCTGCCGGGCTTCATCGCCTTGACCAGCTCGTTGCTGATGAGCGTCGGCGCCTTGGCTCCAGGTACCAGTACGGCACCGATGACGAGGTCTGCCCGCACCACGGCGCCTTCGACCTGGAACGCGTTGGAGGCGATCGTCTGCACCCGCCCCTCATACATCTTGTCCACCTCGCGCAGGCGGTTCACGTTGAGGTCGAACAACGAGACGTTGGCGTGCATGCCGACCGCGATCGAGGTCGCGTTGAGACCGGACACGCCGGCACCGAGGATCACGACGTCTGCGGCGTGCACGCCCGGGACGCCGCCCATGAGCACACCGCGGCCGCCGCCTTGGCGCATCAGGTGGTACGCGCCGACCTGCGGGGCGATCCGCCCGGCCACCTCACTCATCGGGGCGAGCAGCGGGAGCGCGCCGTCCGCGGTCTGCACCGTCTCGTACGCGATCGAGGTGACGCCACGCTCGAGCAGCGCGTCAGTGCACTCCTGCGAAGCGGCCAGGTGCAGGTAGGTGAACAGCGTCTGCCCGTCGCGCAGGCGGTGGTACTCGCTCTCCACCGGCTCCTTGACCTTGAGCACCAGGTCGCCGGCTTCCCAGGTTGCGTCGGCGGAGTCGACGATCTTGGCGCCTGCGGCGACGTACTCGTCGTCGGGGATCGAGGATCCGACGCCCGCGCTGGACTCGATGAAGACCTCGTGCCCGTGAGCGGTGAGCTCGTGGACGCCAGCGGGCGTGATCGCTACCCGGTACTCGTTGTTCTTGACCTCTTTGGGCACAGATATACGCATGGGCACGACTCTAACCAGGCGCGCCCGACGCTGCTCGTTGACATCGTGTCAGGGAGCGGTCGGGCTGGCTTACAGGATGCAGGGATCTGCTCAGGGCAGGAAAGGAGTCGCGGGTGGGCTAGACGGCCGCGGCGGTAGCCAGGATGCCGATGACGGCCAGGGCGTTGCTGATCCGGCCGTCGAGCACCGCGGTCACGGCGTCGGTCAGCGGCAACCAGAGGCTGCTCATGTCGGCCTCCTCCTGGCTCCGCTCGGTGCGTCCCTCCTCGGGCAGCGGACTGAGGTCACGGGCGAGATAGACCTCGACGCGTTCATCGGTGAAGCCCGGGGATGAGTAGACCGACGCCAGCTTGTCCCACCGCGCGGCACTCAGGTCGGCCTCCTCGCCAAGCTCGCGGGCGATCGCCTCCTCGACGCTTTCGCCGTCGACGTCCAAGATGCCGGCAGGGATCTCGACCAGGCGCCGACCGACCGGGTGCCGGTACTGCTCGAGCAGCAGGATCCGTCCTTCCTCGTCCAGGGCGACGACACAGGTCGCGCCCTTGTGCTCGACAACTGTCCGCGCAAGGGTCTCGCCCGACGGCGACGTCACCGACTCTTCGCGGACCCTGATGAAGCCGCCGTCGTAGACGATGTCGGACTCGGTGACAGGCCATCTCTGGGGCCGGTCGGCGACCGACTCAGCGGAGGTCGCGAGCTGGCCAGGCAGGCGGGAGTGCGACGGACGTTCTTCAGGCACGCGTGGCCTCGGCGGCGGCTCTGAAGCCGGCACCCTCGACGGGCAGCCGCAGCTCACGCTGGCGCTCGATAGCGGCTCCGATGAGGCCGGCGAACAGCGGGTGGGGCCGGGTCGGTCGTGACCTCAGCTCGGGGTGGGCCTGTGTCGCGACGTAGTACGGGTGCCGCTCGCGCGGGAGCTCGACGAACTCCACGAGAGTGGAGTCCGGCGAGGTCCCGCTGAAGACCATGCCGGCAGCCTCCAGCCGGGGACGGTAGGCGTTGTTGACCTCATAGCGGTGCCGATGCCGCTCCTCGATCTTGTCGACGCCGTAGGCCCCGGCGACGATACTGCCCGCCAATAGCGCCGCGGGGTACAGGCCGAGCCGCATCGTGCCGCCGAGATCGCCGCCGCCGTCGACGAAGGTCTGCTGCTCGGCCATGGTCGCGATCACCGCCTCGCTGACCCCGGGGTCGAACTCCGACGAGCTGGCGCCGTCGATACCGGCGACTTCCCGGGCAAACTCGATCACCATGCACTGCAGCCCGAGGCAGAGCCCGAGCGTGGGCAGGTCATGTTCACGGGCGTAGGTGAGCGCCCCGATCTTGCCCTCGATGCCGCGGATGCCGAAGCCGCCGGGAACGCACACCGCGTCCACCTCGCCCAGCCAGCCGGCTGCACCTGCGGGGGTCTGACACTCATCGGAGGGTACCCAGGTGATACGGACCCTGGCGTCGTGGGCGAAGCCACCGGCGCGCAAGGCCTCGACGACAGAGAGGTAGGCGTCGGGGAGGTCGACGTACTTGCCGACGAGCGCGACGGTGACGTCCTCGGCCGGGTCGTGTGCGTGCTGCAGCAGCTGGTCCCACTGCGTCCAGTCCACATCGCGGAACGGCAGGTTGAGCCGGCGCACGACGTAGGCGTCCAGGCCCTCGCTGTGCAGCACCTTGGGGATGTCGTAGATCGACGGCGCGTCACTCGCGGTGACCACGGCCTCGTCGTCGACGTCGCACATCAGGGAGATCTTCTTCTTGACCCCGGCGGGGATGGCCCGGTCAGCGCGGCACACGATGGCATCGGGCTGGATGCCGATCGAACGAAGTGCGGCGACGGAGTGCTGCGTCGGCTTGGTCTTGAGCTCGCCGGAGGGCCCGATGTACGGAACGAGTGAGACGTGCAGGAAGAAGCAGTTGTCGCGGCCGACATCGTGGCGCACCTGTCGGGCAGCTTCGAGGAAGGGCAGCGACTCGATGTCGCCGACCGTGCCACCGATCTCGGTGATGACGACGTCGACGTCGTCACCGGCCATGGCGCGGATCCGCTCCTTGATTTCGTTGGTGATGTGCGGGATCACCTGCACCGTGTCGCCGAGGTAGTCCCCGCGCCGCTCCTTGGCGATCACCGCGGAGTAGACCTGGCCAGTGGTGACGTTGGCGCGTCCGGACAGGTTTACGTCGAGGAACCGCTCGTAGTGGCCGACATCAAGGTCGGTCTCGGCGCCGTCATCGGTGACGAAGACCTCGCCGTGCTGGAAGGGGTTCATCGTCCCGGGGTCGACGTTGAGGTAGGGGTCGAGCTTCTGCATGGTCACGCGCAGCCCACGGGACTTGAGCAACCGGCCCAGGCTCGAGGCGGTGAGCCCCTTGCCGAGCGACGAGGCGACGCCGCCGGTGACGAAAAGATGCTTGGTGGGCACCGGTGCAGCCAAGGGGACTCCCGTGGTCGAAGGGCGAGACAGTGGTGTCGGGCTTCGCGCGGACTCAGCCGCAGGCGCGACTACCTTCCACGGGATTCCAGCCTACCAACTGATCGGCCCAGGGGGCTAACTTCCCGACAGCTCCGGCATGGCACCATCTGCGGGGTCGACCGCCCCGTAGTGGCCGCTCTGGCCCTCGGCTTCCCTGGCGAGCACCAGGACGGTGACGATCTGGCCGTCGGGTGAGCTGGCCACGTCGACGGTGGAGACGCTGTCGGCCGTATCGCGTTCGCGTACGGCGGTGAGATAGCCGTCGACGCCAGCCGATCCCGGCGGCCCCGCGAGCACGACGCCCTCGGTTGTCGCATCGAGTGCTTGCACCAGCGTGCTCACGAGCTCGTCCTGGCCGTCCTGGACGTCATCAGCCACATCGCCGGCGACCACCACCGCAAGGCTCGCACGGGTCGTGGGCTCCCCGTCGTAGCTGATGAGCTCGGCCTCGGCGAAGGCCGACGCGATCGTGGCGGCCGACCTGTCGTACACGGCTGCCCCGGGATCTGCGGTCAGGAAGGCGCGTCCCAGGGCGCCGCCCACCAGCTCGTAGCTGGATTGGCCCGTGGTCTCCTCGACGTTGGTCGCGCCGTCGAGTGCCTGGCTTGCGACCCCCTCGGCGAACTGCCGGCCGGCGGGGTCGAGAAGGTCGCTGGAGAGCTCGACCTCGGTCGTGACAGAGCCGCCTGCGGCCCTGACATCGGCGGCGAGGCCGTCGACGGTGTCGTCATCGGCCCCAGGTAGCGCGAAGAGCGCCACCTCACGACTCGGCAACCGCTCCGACAACACGGTCGGGGCGATCGTGTCGGCATAGTCTGCCCGGAACGCCTCCAGCCGGCGGTTCGCAGCTACCTGCGCGCGCAGCTTGTCCTGCGAGGTCGAGGTCGACGCGCCTGCGGCGTCCAGCTTGTCGTCGACTGCGTTGCTCAGTGGCCCTGCACCAAGCACGACGCCCGCGGCAAGCGCGAGGAAGATAGCCGCGATCGAGACCAGGTGGTACCTGAAGTCGATCACGGGAGCACACCCTGCAGCCAGCCGGTGAGCTCTCGCCACCACTGCGCGAGGTCGCCGGCCCACTCAGCGCCGGCCGGGGTCAGTGCTACGGCGGTGCCGAGCAGGATGATCGATGCCACGAGCAGAAGCAGCAGGTACGACCCGCGGATGCGGTTGCGGTGCAGCGCGGCGACGGCCTTGGCGTCGACGAGAGCGGGTCCGACGCGCAGCCGGGTGAGGAACGTGCTCGCCATCACCGCTCGACCTCGGTCGAGCAGCTCCATCAGGGTTGCTTGGCTGCCGACGCTGACGATCAGCGATGCTTCCTTCTCGGCGGCCAGGATCAGCGCGAGGTCCTCGCTGGTACCTGACGCCACGAAACGGACCCCGCGGACGCCGAGCTTGTCGAGTCGCTCGTCGTCGCCTTGTTGGCTGTCATCACGTGCCCGTACGACGATCTCGGCGCCGCATCGCAGCGTCGCCTCCGAGACGGTAGCGACGTCGGCGACGATGAGGGTCGGGGTGTGGCCGGCCTCGACAAGTGCGTCAGCACCTTCGTCGACTCCGACCAGCACCGGCTTGTACTCAGCGATGTAGTGGCGCAGTGCGGCGAGGTCTGCCTGGTAGTCGTAGCCGCGTGAGACGACGACGACGTGGCGTCCCCTGATCGGCGTCGAGATGTCCGGCACGCCGAGGCCGTCCAGCAACAGGTCGCGGTCGCGGCGTAGGTACTCGACGGTGTTGGCGGTGAACGACTCCAGCTGGGCGGACAGACCGGTACGCGCATCGGTCATCAGCTCATCCACCCGTGCGGCGTCCAGCACCTCGCCGGAGGCGACGGTTCGATCGCGGTGGATCAGCTCGCCGTCGTGCACGCGTACGGTGTCGCCGTCCTTGAGGTTGTTGAAGACGTCCGAGCCGACACCGTCCACGAGGACGACGCCGGCGTCGGTGAGGATCTCCGGCCCGAGGTTTGGGTAGCGCCCCGAGGTAGAGGTCGACGCGTTGACGACAGCGGTGACACCGCTGGCAACCAGGTGCTCGGCGCTGGTGCGGTCCAGGTCCATGTGGTCGATCACCGCGATGTCGCCGGTCCGCAGGCGTTTGGTGAGGTCCTTGGTGCGGCGGCCGAGGCGCACGACCCCGGTGATACCGAGCTGGTCATCGACTGAGGCACGGCGCAGCTTGGGAAGTCTCATCGCCACCCATGTTGCCACGCAGGGCCGCGTCCTCGTGGGACGTGGGCAGGTGTCGGGGCCGTCGATTGCCGCCCTTTCGCGGCCAGGTCAGCCGGGACGGTCCGATGCGGCGAGGGCGAGCAGCTCCTCCGCGTGCGCGCGGGCGCTGGCGGACCCCTCGAGCCCGGCGAGCATGCGCGACAGCTCCGCGACCCGCGCCTCACCGTCGAGGGCCTCCACCCCGCTGGTCGTCACGGTGCCGTCATCGGCCTTGACGACGTGGTAGTGGCTGTCGGCGAACGCGGCGACCTGGGGGAGATGGGTGACGGCCACGACCTGCGCGTGTCGCGCCAGGCGGGCCAGGCGGCGTCCGACCTCGACGGCAGCCTTGCCTCCGATACCGGCGTCGACCTCGTCGAAGACGAAGGTTGGCACCGACCGCTCGTCGGCGAGGACGACCTCGAGCGCCAGCATCACCCTGGACAGCTCACCGCCACTGGCACCCTTTGACAGCGGCCGCACCGGTGAGCCTGGGTTGGCGGCGAGCGTGATCTCGACCGTGTCGACGCCGTCGGGACCGAGGTCCGCCGCGGCGGGCTGCGACGGCGAGGCCACCGCGACGCCGATCTGGGCGTGGGGCATTGCCAGCGCGGTCAGCTCGTCACTGACCTTGGCCGCCAGGTGCTCGCCGGCGCGCCGGCGGGCATCGGACAGCCGACCGGCCAGCTTGAGCAGCTCGGCGCGCAGCTTGTCCCGTTCGGCGGTCAACGACCCGATGCGCTCGTCGTCGTCACTGAGCTCGGCACGGCGTCGGTTGGAGCTAGCAGCCCATGCCAGCACCTCGTCAATGCTTGCGCCGTACTTGCGCAGGAGCCCGCCGAGTGCCGCACGGCGCTCCTGCAGCGTGGACAGTCGGACGGGGTCGACCTCGACCGACCGTGCGTACGAGGCGAGGTCCGCGGCGACGTCGCCGAGAACGTAGCTCACCTCATCGAGTCTGGCGCCCAGTGCTTCCAGCTCCGGATCGTGTCGGCGGACGCCGGACAGCAGCCCTTGGGCCTGGGTCACCGCCGCCAGCGCGTCGTTGCCCTGCGTCGATTCCGAGCCGTCGGCGGACAGCAGTGCATGTGCCTGCATCGTCCTGGTGAGCAGGGTGTCGGCGTGCGCGAGCTTGTTCTCCTCGTGCGCGAGGAGAGCGTCCTCACCCGGCTGCGGGTCGACGGCGGCGACCTCCTGTAGTCCGAAAGTGAGCAGGTCCAGCTCCTGCGCGCGCTCGCGGGACCGCGTCGTCAGCTCCTCGAGGGTGCGGGCCACATCGGTGAGCCGGGAGTACGACGGGCGGTAGGCCGCCAACAGGGGTGCGAGCTGTTCGGCGGCATAGAGGTCGACTGCCCCCAGCTGAGCGCTGGGGCGGAGCAATCGGTGCTGGTCGGACTGCCCGTGCACTGCTACCAGGTGGTCGCTGATCTCGCCGAGCACGCTGGCCGGGACCGAAGCGCCGCCGACATAGGCGCGGGAGCGACCTTCGCGCGAGACGGTGCGCCCGAGGATCACGCTGCCCTCCTCGACCTCGCCCGTCGTGGACTCCACCAGCGCTGCCACCTCGGGCAACCCGTTCAACCGCACCCGCGCCTCGACCCGCGACTGGTGGTCGCCGTGACGTACCAGGCCGGCGTCGGAACGACCACCGCGCAACAGTCCGAGGGCGGTCACGACCATGGTCTTGCCGGCGCCTGTCTCGCCGGTGATCACGGTGAGACCTGGGCCGAGAACGAGCTCGGCATCGGCGATGACGCCGAGCGAACGCAGCCGGATCTCCTCCCACACGGTCAGGACCGTCCTGGCCGACCGACCCGGGCATCGTCCGGGCCGGGCTCGGCGAGACCACGCCAGCCCGCCACGGGCAGGTCGAACTTGCGCACCAGACGGTCGGTGAACGGCGCGCGGTGCAAGCGGGCGAGCCGGACCGGCAGCTCTCCTCTGCAGACGCACACCCTGGCGCCGGGGGGAAGCTCGTGGGTGCGGCGCCCGTCGCACCACAGCACGCCGGCCGCAGTCGAACCGGCCAGGACGTCGATGGTGAACACCGAGTCCGGAGATATCACCATCGGCCTCGCGAACAAGGCGTGGGCACTGATCGGGACCATCAGCAGGGCGTCGACATCTGGCCACACGATGGGCCCGCCGGCGCTGAAGTTGTAGGCGGTCGAGCCCGTCGGCGTCGCGCACACGACCCCGTCGCAGCCCCACCGCGACAATGGCCGGTCATCGATGGCGACGACGACCTCCAGCATGCGCTCGCGGGCCGCCTTCTCGACCGAGGCCTCGTTGAGGGCCCAGCTGCGGGCCACGGTGCGTCCGTCGACCTCCACCGACGCGTCGACGGTCATGCGCTCCTCGATGTCGTAGTCGCGGTCGACGACCCGTTGGACGGTGGCCTTGAGGTCGGCGACGTCAGCCTCGGCGAGGAAGCCGACGTGCCCGAGGTTGACGCCCAGGAGTGGCGTGCCAGAGTCGCGTACGAGCTCGGCGCCGCGCAGGATCGTGCCGTCGCCGCCGAACACGACGGTCAGCTCGCACCCGTCCGCGGCGTGTGACGACGCGTCGGCGACATCGACGTCACCGATGCCGAAGCCGGCCAGCTCCGCGGCGGCATCGCTCAGCACGCTGACACCGATGCCGGCCTTGCGTACCTGTTGACCGAACTGCGCGGCAATCCTGCTGGCGTGCTCACGGCGGGTGTGCACCACCAACAGGATCCGCCGCGCGCTGCTCATCGTTGTCCCTTCTTGCTCAGCGGACCCTCGGCTATGGCGTGGCGGAGGTCTGCCTCCACGACTGGACCGGCGTCGGTCCGGAACCACCCAAAGTACTCGACGTTGCCGGCCGGGCCGGGCAACGGGCTGGCCACGACGCCTCTTGTCCCCCACCCCAGCCCGTCCGCTGCTCGGCACACGCCCCAGACCGCGTCGGCGTGCAGGTCAGGGTCGCGGACGACGCCCTTCTTGCCCAGGCGTTCACGTCCGACCTCGAACTGCGGCTTGACCATCAGCACCAGGTCACCCTCTGCGCGGGTCACACCGGCCAGGGCCGGCAGCACGACGGCCAAGGAGATGAAGGACAGGTCCGCGACGACGAGGTCCACGACCCCGCCGATCCGGTCCGCGTCTATCTCGCGGACGTTGGTGCGATCCAGCACCCGAACGCGGGCGTCCTGCTGCAACCGCCAGGTGAGCTGGCCATAGCCGACGTCGGCCGCGACCACCTCGCGTGCGCCCCGGCGCAGCAACACATCGGTGAACCCTCCCGTTGATGCGCCGGCGTCCAGACAACGCTTGTCCGCAACCTCAAGACCCTTCGCGCCGAACGCCTCGAGCGCGCCGATGAGCTTGTGCGCGCCGCGCGAGGCGAAGTCTGGCTCCTCGCTGCGGGATCTGACCACGATGGCTTGGTCGGTTCCGACGACGGTGGCCGACTTGGCGGCCACCGTCCCTGCGACGGTGACCTGGCGGGCTTCGATGAGGCTGCTTGCATGTTCGCGTGATCGCGCCAGGCCGCGACGGACCAGCTCGGCGTCCAGTCGTTGTCGGCGGGTCATGCAGGCGCCGGGTCGTCGGGCTCGGCGGCTTCGTTCATCAGCATCTCGCGCAGCTTTGCGTCGGCGTCCTCGAACACGGCCGGGTGGGACTCCACGGGTAGGTCGACAAGCTGGTCGAGCCGTGCCCTGACCGCATCGACCCTGCTGTCGTCGGCCGTCGCCTGCTTCGCGGCGTCATCCACCGGTCGTGCCTCCATGACCGTCATCTCCTCTCGTGCAGATATGTCTCGATGGCGCTGACGTCGGGTACGTCCCGGTCGGTGCCGTGGTCCCGATCGTGCCACCCGCGAGCCAACGCGGCGCGTAGCAGCGCCGTGGACCTCGCAGGTCCGCGCCCGTCGGCACCGTCCACGAGCTCGATCGCGCCGGCGACGATCCGCACCGCTACATCTGCGCAGCGTGTCGTGTCGCCGTCGTGCACCACGGGCTCGTGCGCCACGTGCAGCCCGCCCAGGTCCGCAGCGATGTAGGTCGGGCGCTGGAGTGGTTCCGCGGTGATCGCCTCGGCGAGGGTGGACACCCCGGTCAGGACGAGCATGCTGTCGGTGGACACGTTGTTGGCACCCTCGATGTCGGTGTCCAGCCGGTCACCCACGACCAAGTGATGCTCGCCGCCGACCCGCAGAACCGTCTCCTCGAACAGCGGCACCTCTGGTTTGCCGGCCACGACGGGGCGGCGTCCGGTCGCTGTGGCGACCGCGTCCACGAGGGTGCCGTTGCCTGGGGCGATACCCCGTGCGGTCGGGATGGTGCGGTCGGTGTTGCTCGCCACCCACGGCAGGCCGGTCGCCACGGCGTAGGCGGCCTCCGCCAGGAGCGACCAGCCGATATCGGGGTGGAAGCCTTGCACGACCGCCGCGGGGGCCTCCTGCAGGGTGCGCACGGCACTGAGCCCGTACTCCGCGATCGCGTCGACCAGCCCTTCGCCGCCCACGACGAGGACAGCCGAGCCGTCGGGGACGAGGGACGCCACCAACCGGGCGGCCGCCTGGGCGGACGTGACGACCTCACCGTCGTTCACCGGTACACCGAGCTTGCGCAACCTCTCGACGACGGCTCCAGGTGGCCGGGACGCGTTGTTGGTGATGTAGGCCAACCGCATCGTGGCCTGCTCGGCTGCACGGAGGGCGTCGACTGCCCCGGGCACGGCGTCCCCCCCGACGTAGACGACGCCGTCGAGATCGAGGATGCCGAGGTCGTATGCCTCGACGAGCGGTCGAGGGCAGTCGCTCAGTCGTTGCACGGATCGGGGCGATGTGGACTTGGTCAACTGTCCTCCTGGTCGGGGCCCTGTGGCGCCAGCCTAGGATGCCCCGGTGAGCGGTGCGTACGGCAGACCAGCTGAGCAGGTCGACCAGGGGCCCCGGCTGGTGCCGTTTCGTGGAGTGCGCTTCGCCGCTGACGGGCACGATCTCACCGCCCTGACGTTCGTGCCTCCGCCCGCGTGGTCGACGGTCGACGCCGGCGCCCAACCGGCCGGCGGCCTGCTCGGACTCCTCGCCCCGGCGTTCGGGGTGGAGGACCGGTCCCGAGAGTCCGCCGCCATGCTCGCGCGCTGGGACGCCGACGGCCTGCTCGTCCGCGACGACAACCCGGCAATGTACGTCTACCGCAGGCGGGGCGGTGACAGTGTGCTCACCGGGCTGGTCGCGGGAGTCTCCCTGCAGCAGACGTCGCTCGTGCCGCATGAGGAGGTGATCGATGCCGCTGTGGGGCGACAGCACGCCCTCGCTGCCGCGACGCACGCGCAGCTCGAGCCGATCGTCGCCCTCGTCGAGGAGCACGGCGCCGCCGAGAGCTTGCGCCGCGCCGTCCGCCAGGCGGTCGGCGGCCCGCCGGATCGCCAGCTCAGCGAGCACGGGGTGACACACGAGATCTGGTCGGTGGCCGCCAGCGCGACGCATCGCGAGGTCGCCTCCGGAGTCGGCTCTGCGCCGCTGCTCGTCGCCGATGGTCACCACCGCCTCGCGGCGTGGAGCCGGCTCGCTCGGCGCGCCGTCGATCCGGGCGGCAGCCCGTGGGCATACGCGCTCACGATGCTGCTCGACGCGAGCCAGGCTGCGCTGTCGCTCGGGCCCGTCCATCGGGTCGTCAGCGATCTGCAGCCGGTCGACCTGCAGGATGCGCTGACCTTGGACCGGATCGGCGGGGCGGACGAGGCGAAGACGTTCTTGCAGACCCGACCACAGGATGGCTGTGTGGTGTTTGCCGGCGGCGCGTGGTTCAACGCGCGGCCTCGAGCCGGCGAATACCACGGGGACGTCTGCGCGGTGCCCGGGTGCGCAGTCTGCTGGCTCCATGGCTCCTGGCTGCCCGCGGCGGGGGTCACCGAGGAGCGGATCTCCTATGTGCACAGTGTCGAGGACGCGATCGCCCGGGCGAGCTCGCAGCGCGGGACCGCTTTCCTGCTCCCGCCGATCGGGCTCGAGGTGGTTCTCGATGCGGCCCGACGCGGATCGCCGTTGCCGCACAAGGCGACGTCCTTCGGGCCGAAGCCGCGGGTCGGCATGATCATGCGCCACTGGGGTGGCACTACCGACGACCTGACCCCGGACTGAGCGCAGGAGCCATCACGCCAGGCGCCGGCAACGCAACACCTCGATGTCGATCCGGCTTGAGGGGCCGCCAGGTCCTCGCTGGAACCTGCGGTGCAGCTCGCCGTTGACCGCCACGACGTCGCCCGCACTGAGTCGCGCCGCTGCGTGCTGCTGCGCGGCAGTCCAGGCGACGCAGTCGAAGGTGTCGACCTTGACCTTGCTGCGCTTGCGGGCACGCCGCGACCTGTCGACGATCAGCCGAAACGTGGTCAGGGTGTCGCCGCTGGGCAGGGTGCGCTGCGCAGGGTCAGCGGATACACGTCCACAGATCTCGACCTGGTTGGCGTAGGGCACTGCGGATGCGGTCTTGTCCGTCATCGGGCCACCTCCTGGTCTCAGCCTGGTGCCGTCAGCTCCGCTCTCAGAGTGGGTCGTTGTCGTGCTGTGGACGGCGCCTGCATCTGAGGGCGCTGTGGACAGGCCCCGGCGGGCGCAGCTCCGCTCAGGCGTCCTCGGCCGGCTCTGCCCCCGTATTCGGCTCGAGCTCGCGGATCCGTTCAGTCGCGTCGGTCGCTGTGTTGCCGTCGACGGCGACTGTGCGATGGAACCACTCGAGGGCGTCCTCGGAACGACCGGCGGCGAGCAGAGCATCGGCGTACGCGTACCGCAGCCTGGCCACCCAGTCGGCACGGGACTTGGTGAGCAGCGACTCCGACTCCAGCAGCCGCACCGCGGCCTCGGCCTGGCCAAGGTCGCGCCGTGCCCCGGCAACGACGATGCTCAGCTCCACCTGTCCATCGACGCTGAGCTTGGCGCGTGCCTGCTCTGTGTCGAGCGTGATTGCGCGCTCGGGTCGCTTCAGGGCGCGTTCGCAGTCGGCCATGATCGGGAGGTACTCCCACACGCCGTTGAGGCGCTTGGCGGCGCGTAGCTCGGACAGCGCCTCAGCGTACTTGCCGGCGGCGTAGGCGGTCTCTCCGACGGCTTCGCGGACGACCGCGACCCTGGTCGCGCGGGCGCGGGCGGCCAATGCGTGCTGGTAAGCGACCTCGGGGTCGTCGTCGATGAGTCTGCCGGCCATCACGAGGTGCCTGGCGACGCGATCGGCGAGCCGGTCCGGTAGGGAGCTGAGTCCGCGCAGAACCATCTTGTCGAGGTCTCCCGCGACGACGTCCTCGGGCAGCTCAGGACCGTCGTAGAGCTGTTGTTCTGAGCTGCGGTCCTCGTTCGAGCGGCGACGGTCGGGCCGTCCAGCAGAGCCGGGACCTCCCCCAGACCGGTTGCTACTGCGCCTATTGTCGTCTCGGGCCATGATCTCGTCCTGTTCGTTGCGTGTCGCCACCATAGTCGCCCCAAATGCGTTGAGGCCGCCCTGGTGGGGCGGCCTCAACGTGGGTGTTTGTCCGGCGACGTCCTACTCTCCCACATAGTCTCCCGTGCAGTACCATCGGCGCTGGAGGGCTTAACTTCCGGGTTC
>Ga0136612_10000093_pt1 | contig 21664 bp, 10 predicted proteins | sample AntDryUQ224A2306_2_FD_106644 | JGI IMG/M metagenome (GOLD analysis project Ga0136612, IMG submission 106644) | Polar desert sand microbial communities from Dry Valleys, Antarctica - metaG UQ224A (23.06) | ecosystem: Environmental > Terrestrial > Soil > Desert | place: Antarctica: Dry Valley... | reverse complement strand
CTACAGCGCGCTGCTGCTGATCGACATCAGCCGCCAGGGCGAGGCGCCGGGCACCCTGTATGTGATGGAGACCAAGGAGTCCGACGTCGAGACGAACATCGAGGACGGAGGGGTCATCGACCCGCACGGCATGGACCCGCACACGGTCCTGCGCTTCGTCAAGGCCGTCAACGGGTGGCCGGGCAAGGTCATGATCATCGCCTGCGAGCCGACCGCGGTCGGGGAGATGGGCATGGGCCTCTCCGACGCCGTCGAGGGCGCCGTCGACCGCGCCGTCACGCTCGTCCTCGAGACCGCGGCGGAGCTCCAGACCGACGCCGCCTACGCCCAGGACTGAAGATGCACGAGCTGGCCCTGGGCACCGCGATCGTCGACACCGTCGTCGCCCACGCCGACGAGCGCAAGGTGACGGCGGTCTACATGCGGATCGGGCGGCTGCGCCAGGTCGTGCCCGACTCGCTGCTCTTCTACTTCGAGATCCTCTCGAAGGACACCGTGGTCGAAGGCGCGCGGCTCGAGCTCGAGCTCATCCCCGCGCGGCTGCGCTGTGCGCCCTGCGCGCGCGAGTGGGAGGTCGACATGCCGGCGTTTCGCTGCCCGACCTGCTCGGGTGCCGACGTCACGGCGGTCAGCGGCGAGGAATTCGAGGTCGAGTCCATCGACGTGAGCGATGAGAGCGACGTCAGCGACGGAAGCGACAAGGAGGCAGCATGCACCGCACCAAGGTGAAGGTCGTCACCGACGCACTCGACGCCAACAACACGATCGCCCACGCCAACCGCCACGACTTCGATCACGCCGGCGTCACCGTCGTGAACTTCATGAGCGCGCCCGGGGCGGGCAAGACGACCCTGCTGGAGCGGATCGTCACCGAGCTCGACGGCGTCCGCGTGGGCGTGCTGGAGGGGGACGTGGCGGGCTCCTATGACGCCGACCGCCTGTCGGCGCTGCACGTGCCCGTGACCCAGCTCAACACCGACGCCGGGTTCGGCGGCGAGTGCCATCTCGACGCGAACATGGTGCGCTCGGCCCTCCACGAGGTCCCGCTGGGCGAGATCGACATGCTCATCATCGAGAACGTCGGCAACCTCGTCTGCCCCGCCGAGTTCCGGGTCGGGGAGGACGTGCGGATCATGGCCACGTCCGTGACCGAGGGCGAGGAGAAGCCGCTGAAGTACCCCCTCATGTTCCGCGCCTGCGAGCTCGTGCTGGTCAACAAGATCGACCTCATCCCCCACCTCGACGTCTCGCTCGACCGCATCCTGCACAACATCGACTCGGTCAACCCCAAGGCCGAGACGATGTGCGTCAGCGCGCGCACCGGCGAGGGAATCGACGCCTGGAAGACCTGGATGGGCGACCTGGTGCGCCGGCGCGCGGGGGCGCCCGCTTGAGCGCAGCCCCGGCCACCGACGCGATCCGCAGCCGCATCGACGAGCTGACGGCCACGCGAACGGAGGCCAACGCCGCATGGTTCGACGCCGAGGCCGAGCGCCTGGCGCAGCTCTGCCACGCGATGGCCGAGCGCTTCGCGGCCGGCGGCCGGCTGATCGCCCTGGGAGTCACGCCGGCCGAGCGCTCCGACGTGCGCCACGTCTCGGTGGAGTTCGTCCACCCGGTGATCGTGGGCAAGCGCGCCCTCCCGGCGCTCGGCCTGTCGGCCGAGGGCGGCCCCCTGCCCGCCCAGGCGGCGCTCGCCGTCGAGCCCGGGGACATCGTGATCGCGTTCGGCGCACACGCCCAGACCGTCGAGTCGGTCGCGCGCGCACGCGAGCGGGGTGCGCTGACGCTGGGCTTCGAGGCGATCGGCGCCGAGTGGGAGCTGATCGCCCCGGGCCAGGACGCCTACGTGCGTCAGGAGCTCGTGGAGACCGCCTACCACGTGCTGTGGGAGCTGGTGCACGTGTTCTTCGACCAGCGCGGGCTGCTCGAAGGCCGGCTCGAGCGCCGCAAGCACGACTCGGGGAAGTCCAGCTTCCTCTACCCGTTCCTCGCCGAGGGTCAGACCGACCTCGACGCCGTGCTAACCGACGTCGCCGACTCGGCGCGGATGAAGGCCGCGGAGATCGGCGAGCTGCGCGCGCAGACGCTGCGTGACAACCGCGACGCGCTCGTGGCCGCGGCCGGCGCGCTGCGGCGGGTCTTCGAGGGCGGGGGCCAGCTCCTGGCCCTGGGCAACGGCGGCTCGGCGACCGACGCGATGGACGCGGTGGCCGACTTTCGCGAGCCGCCCACCGGCCGCGGCTGGCCCCCGCGCCGCGCGCTGGACCTCACCGAGGACGCCAGCATCCTCACCGCGGTGGCCAACGACATCGGCGTCGAGGCGATCTTCGCGCGCCAGATCATCGCCTATGGCCGCGAGGGCGACGCGCTGCTGGCCCTGTCGACGAGCGGGAACTCCCTGAGCGTCATCGCCGCGCTGGAGGAGGGGCGCCGGCGCGGCCTGGCCAGCGTCGCGATGGTCGGCTACGACGGCGGCCGCGTCGCCGCCGAGGGGCTCGCCGATCATCTAGTGGTCACCCGCTCGGAGCACATCCCGCGCATCCAGGAGGCGCAGGCCGGCGCCTACCACGTGCTGCGAGAGCTCGTCGAGCTCGTCGACCCGGCGGCAGCGGCGCCGGCGACCTAGCGATGGCGAAGACCCGTCGCGTCCGCGCGCGCGTCGAGGGCACGGTGCAGGGCGTGGGGTTCCGGCCCTACGTCTTCCGGCTGGCCGGCGAGCTGGGCCTCGCGGGCTGGGTGCTCAATGACTCGCGCGGGGTCCTGCTCGAGGTCGAGGGCGCGCCGGAGGCCGTGGACGGGTTCCTCGCGCGCCTTCCCGCCGAAGCCCCTCCGCTCGCGGCGATCGAGAGCGTGGCGGTGAGCGAGGTCGGGCCCACGGGTGAGCCGGGCTTCGCCATCGTGGCCAGCCCGCAGGCGGGCGAGCCGCTCGCGCTCGTCTCGCCCGACATCGCGACCTGCGAGGACTGCCTGGCCGAGCTGCGCGATCCCGCCGACCGCCGCCACCGCTACCCGTTCGTCAACTGCACCAACTGCGGCCCGCGCTTCTCGATCGTCGCAGGCGTGCCCTACGACCGGCCGCTGACGACGATGGCCGGCTTTGCGATGTGCCCGGCCTGCCAGGCCGAGTACGACGATCCCACCGACCGGCGCTTCCATGCCCAGCCCAACGCCTGCCCGGTGTGCGGGCCGCGCGCCCGCCTGACTGGCGTCGACGCCGGCGAGAGCGACGCGCTCGCCGCGGCCGCCGGCGCCCTGCGGGCGGGGCGGATCGTCGCGGTGAAGGGCATCGGCGGCTACCACCTCGCCTGCGGGGCCGGTGACGAGGCGGCCGTCGCCGCCCTGCGCGCCCGCAAGCACCGGGAGGACAAGCCGTTCGCGCTGATGGCGCCGAGCCTCCAGGCGGCCCACGACCTGTTCGTGCTCGGGCGCGAGGAGGAGGCGCTGCTGACCGCGCGCGAGCGCCCGATCGTGCTCGCCCCGCGCCGTGAGGACGCCCCGGTGGCGGCCGCCGTCGCCCCCGGGAGCCCCGACCTCGGCGTCATGCTGCCCTACTCCCCCCTGCATCACGTCCTGCTCGCCGACTTCGGCGCGGCGCTGGTCATGACCAGCGCGAACGTCTCCGACGAGCCGATCGCCTACGGCGACGACGACGCCCGTGAGCGCCTGGGCGACATCGCCGACCACTTTCTCGTCCACGACCGCCCGATCCAGACGCGCACCGACGACTCGGTCGTGCGCGTCTCGTCGGTGGCGGGCGAGCGCCGCGCCCAGCTGCTGCGGCGTTCGCGCGGGTACGTGCCGGCGGTGCTGGGCCTGCCGGTGGAGGCACCGCGCCATGTGCTGGCCTGCGGCGCCGAGCTCAAGAGCACCTTCTGTGTGGCCAAGGGCGCGCGTGCCTGGGTCTCCCACCACATCGGCGACCTCAAGAACCACGAGACGCTCGAGTCCTTCGCCGAGGGGATCGGGCACTTCGAGCGCCTTTTCGCCGTCGAGCCGGCCGTGGTCGCCCATGACCTGCACCCCGACTACCTCTCCACGCGCCACGCCCAGGGGCTCGAGGGGGTGGCGCTCGTCGGCGTCCAGCACCACCACGCCCACCTCGCGGCGTGCCTGGCCGAGCACGGGGAGACCGGCCGCGCACTCGGGGCGATCTTCGACGGGACCGGATACGGCCCCGACGGGACGGTCTGGGGGGGCGAGCTGCTGCTCGGCGACCTCACGGGGTTCGAGCGCCTCGGGATGCTCGAGCCGGTGCGCATGCCCGGCGGCGACGCGGCGGTCAGGGAGCCGTGGCGGATGGCGTGCGCATGGCTGGTCGCCGCGAGCGCTGACCCCGACGCCGACCCACCGCTGCCGGCCACGCTGGTGGGGACGGTCGATCCGGATCGCTGGCGCCAGGTCGCCGGGCTGGCGCGCTCGGGCGTCGCATCGCCGGTGGCGACCAGCGCCGGGCGTCTGTTCGACGCGGTGGCGGCGCTGTGCGGCGTGCGCACCGCGGTGAACTACGAGGGGCAGGCCGCGATCGAGCTCGAGGCGGCCTGTGCACCCGGTGAGCGCGGCGCCTACGAGCTGCCGGTCATCGACGAGGGCGGGCCGGTCGTGCTCGACGCGCGCGCGCTCGTGCGCGCCGTCTCCGCCGCGCTGGCCGCCGGTGAGGACGCCGCCGTCGTGGCCGCCCGCTTCCACCACGGCCTGGCCGACGCGACGGCGGCGGCCTGCATCGCGCTCGCCGGCCGCCACGACGTCGGCACGGTCGTGCTCTCCGGCGGGACCTTCCAGAACCGGCGCCTGCTCGAGCGCACCTCGGCCGGCCTCGCCGGTGCCGGCCTGCGGGTTCTCGTCCCCGAGCGCCTGCCCGCCAACGACGGCGGGATCGCCTACGGGCAGGCCGCCGTCGCCGCCGCGCGCGGCGCGTTCTAGCCGTCACGGAGCGCCGAGCGACGGCTTTGTCCGCCTCAGGCTGACAAAGACAGCGTTCGGCAATGCCCTCTGGCTAGCGAGCGGCCTGCTCGAGCGCGCGGCGCTCGGCGTCGGTGAGCGCGACCTCGAGGATCGCCTCCACCCCGTCCCGGCCGATCCGCACCGGCAGGGCCACGCAGTCGCCCTCGAGGTCGTACTCCCCCTGGGTGCTCACCGCGCAGGGCAGGACCCGCTTGTGGTCCAGGACGACGGCATCGGCGATCTCGGCGACCGCATCGGCCACGACATGCTCGGACGGGCGCTCCTCGGCGGCGGCCGCCGCGACGAGGCCGTCGAGATCGTCGGCGTAGAGGACCTGGTCGGCCGGGAGGCCGGCGATCGTGATGGTCGAGACCACCGGCACGGGGCGCTCGGCGGTCCCGAGCACGAGGCCGGTGACGTCACGTGGCGCCACGCCGGCCGCGCGCGCGACCGCTGCCCGCAGACGCATGGACTCCAGCACGGTCCCCAGTCCCAGCACCCGCTGGCGCGGGAAGGCCGTCGCGTCGAGCACGAGATCGCAGAGTGCGGCGCTCGGCTCCCCCGTGATGAGGACGATCGTGTCGGGCAGGCGGTCCCGGATCTCGTCGGCGGCGGCTCCGGCGGCCTTGCGGTCGCCGGGCTTGCCCGCCAGGACGATGAGGGCAGAGCCGGCGGCGGCGTCCCAGCCGTCGGGCGGCTTGCTCTCGGTGACGATGAGATCTGCGTAGCCGCGCTGGCTCAGCCGGTGGGCGATGGCGGCTCCGCCGACGCCGGCAACGGTGATCTTGGACCTCACGAACTCATCCTCCCACTTATCCGTTACTGTTCACAGTACAAGTTGATTACACAAAACCTTTGGAGATAAGAAGTGACTGACTTTCTCGGCACGAAGCGCAAGGAGATCGACGACCGGCTCAAGGAGCTCAAGCCCCTGGTCGAGGAGTATCGCCAACTGGAGGCCGCCGCGGCAGCACTCCAGGGTGTCGGCTCCACCCGCCGTGGTCCCGGCCGCCCCAAGGGCAGCGCCGGCCGCGCCAAGGCCAACGGCCGCCGGCGCTCCGGCGGGAGCGGTCGCCGCGGGCGCCCGCGCGGCAGCGGGACCCGCTCCATCCAGGCCATGGAGATCGTCAAGGCCAAGCCCGGCATCACCATTCCCGAGCTCGCCGCGGAGATGGGCATCAAGCAGAACTACCTCTACCGCGTGCTTCCCACCCTCCAGCAGGACGGGAAGGTCAAGAAGAAGGGCAAGGGCTGGCACCCCGCCGCCAGCGCCTAGCCGAGGAGCCCGAGCCCCTTCACCGTGTCGCGCTCGCCGGCCAGCTCGGCCGCCGAGGCGTCGATTCTCTCGCGTGAGAACGCGTCGATCTCGAGGCCCTCGACGATGGAGATCTCCCCGCCCGACGTGGTGACGGGAAACGACGAGATGATCCCCTCCGTCACGTCATAGGGGTTCCCCTCCGAGGGGATCGCCATGGAGACCCAGTCGCCGTCGGGGGTTCCCAGCACCCAGTCGTGGACGTGGTCGATGGCCGCGTTGGCCGCCGAGGCCGCGCTGGACGCGCCGCGCGCCTCGATGATCGCCGCGCCGCGCTTGGACACGGTGGGGATGAAGTCCGACTCGAGCCACTCCTGATCGTTCACGGCTTCGGCCGCATTCTCACCCTTCACCTTCGCGTGGAAGATGTCGGGGTACTGGGTGGTCGAGTGGTTGCCCCAGACCGTCATGTTGGAGATGTCCGACACCGCCACGCCCGCCTTCCTCGCGAGCTGGGCGATCGCGCGGTTGTGATCCAGGCGCATCATCGCCGTGAACCGCTCGCGGGGGACGTCGGGTGCGTTTGAGGCCGCGATCAACGCGTTGGTGTTGGCCGGGTTGCCCACCACCAGGACCTTGACGTCGTCGGCGGCGCCGGCATTGATCGCCTCGCCCTGGGGCTTGAAGATCCCGCCGTTGGCCTCGAGCAGGTCCGAGCGCTCCATGCCCGGGCCGCGTGGCCGCGCACCGACCAGCAGCGCGATGTTCACCCCGTCGAACGCGGCCGTCGCGTCGTCGGTGATGTCGACGCCGGCCAGCAGTGGGAAGGCGCAGTCGTCGAGCTCCATCGCGGTGCCCTCGGCGGCCTTGACGGCGTCGGGGATCTCCAGCAGCTTGAGGTGCACCGGGGTGTCGGGGCCGAGCATCGCGCCGGAGGCGATGCGGAACAGCAGCGCGTAGCCGATCTGGCCGGCGGCGCCGGTGACCGTGACGTTCACGGGGTTGCTCACGGGTGGTTCATCTCCTTGGTCAGGTTCTCGTCGATCGACGCGAGGAACTCCTGCGTCGTCTGGAAGGGTTGATCGTCGCCGATGAGCAGCGCCAGGTCCTTGGTCATCTTGCCGCTCTCCACCGTCTCGACGCAGACGCGCTCGAGGGTCTCGGCGAACTCGGTGACCGCGGGCGTCTCGTCCAGGCGCCCGCGCGCGGCGAGGCCGCGCGTCCAGGCGAAGATCGAGGCGATCGGGTTCGTGGAGGTCGGCTTGCCCTGTTGGTGCTGGCGGAAGTGGCGGGTGACCGTGCCGTGGGCGGCCTCGGCCTCGACGGTCTTGCCGTCGGGGGTCATGAGCACGCTGGTCATGAGCCCGAGCGAGCCGAAGCCCTGGGCGACCGTGTCTGACTGCACGTCACCGTCGTAGTTCTTGCACGCCCACACGTAGCCGCCCTCCCATTTCAGCGCCGCGGCGACCATGTCGTCGATCAGGCGGTGCTCGTAGGCGATGCCGGCGGCCTCGAAGTCGGTCTTGAACTCCGTGTCGTAGATCTCCTGGAAGAGGTCCTTGAAGCGCCCGTCGTAGCGCTTGAGGATCGTGTTCTTCGTGGAGAGGTAGACGGGGAAGCCGCGGTCCAGGCCGTAGCGCAGCGAGGCGCGGGCGAAGTCGCGGATCGAGTCGTCGAGGTTGTACATCGCCATCGCGATTCCGCCCCCCGGGAAGTCGAAGACGTCGACGTCGATCGGCTCGGAATCGTCGCTGGGCGTGAAGGTCAGCGTGAGCTTGCCGGCGCCCGGCACGACGATGTCCTCGGCGCGGTACTGGTCGCCGAACGCGTGGCGGCCGATGACGATCGGCTTGGTCCAGCCGGGGACCAGGCGCGGGACGTTGGAGATGACGATCGGCTCGCGGAAGATGACGCCGCCGAGGATGTTGCGGATCGTCCCGTTGGGCGAGCGGTACATCTCCGAGAGCCCGAACTCCTCCACCCGTGCCTCGTCGGGCGTGATCGTCGCGCACTTCACGCCGACCCCGTTCTCCTTGATCGCGTTGGCCGCGTCGACCGTGATCTGGTCGCGCGTGGCCTCGCGGCTCTCGATGCCCAGGTCGAAGTACCGCAGGTCCACGTCGAGGTAGGGCAGGATCAGCTGCTCCTTGATGAACGCCCAGATGATGCGGGTCATCTCGTCGCCGTCGAGCTCGACGATGGGGTTCTTGACTGCGATCTTCGCCACGGGTCTCCTTCTTGACTCAGGGCGCGTGACCCTAGCGGGCAGGCGTGCGCAGCGATGCCCCGTCCCATGAGACACTTCCACCCATGGCCACGGTCAGCCGCACCCCCTCCGGCGCCACGCACGAGGTGGTCAACCAGGTCCCGCCGCTCGAGGGCCATGACGCGTTCGAAGCCAACCGCCCGCTGAGCGAGGCGCTCGAGCGCGAGGGCGGCGGCTGGGCGCGCGAGCGCGCTTCGGCGCTGGGCACGTGGGCGGGAACCGCCGAGGCGCGGCGCTGGGCGGCCGAGGCCAACGAGCACCCGCCGGTGCTCCAGACCCACGACCGCTACGGCAACCGCGTCGACGAGGTCGAGTTCCACCCCGCCTGGCACGAGCTGCTGGGCCGCGCCGTAGCCCACGAGATCCACTCGCTGCCCTGGACGTCGGGCGAGCCGGGCGCCCACACCGCGCGTGCCGCGCTGATGATGCTCTTCCCCGAGGCGGGCGTCGGGTGCCCGATCTCCATGACCTACGCGGCCGTGCCCGCGCTGCGCGCCACGCCGGACATCGCCGAGGAGTGGGTCCCGCGGCTCACGTCGGCCACGTATGACCGTCGCTTCATCCCCGCGCCCGAGAAGGACGGCGCGCTGTGCGGCATGGCGATGACCGAGAAGCAGGGCGGCTCCGACGTGCGCGCGAACACGACCGCCGCCCAACCCACCAACCGCTTCGCGGTCGGTGCCGACGGCGGGGGCGCCGGCGCCGAGTACGAGCTCACCGGTCACAAGTGGTTCTGCTCGGCCCCGATGTGCGACCTCTTCCTCGTGCTCGCCCAGGCCGACGGCGGGCTCTCCTGCTTCGCGCTGCCCCGCTTCACCCCCGACGGCGAGCGCAACGCCTTCCACCTCCAGCGCCTCAAGGACAAGCTGGGCAACCGCTCCAACGCCTCCAGCGAGGTCGAGTTCCGCGGCGCCTGGGCGCGGATGGTCGGCGAGGAGGGGCGCGGCGTGCCGACCATCATCGAGATGGTCAACCACACCCGGCTGGACTGCGTGATCGGGACCGCGGCGATCATGCGCTTTGCCGTCGAGCAGGCGACGTGGCACACGTCCCACCGCGCCGCCTTCGGCAAGACGCTGATCGACCAGCCGCTCATGACCAACGTGCTGGCCGACCTCTGCCTGGAGTCCGAGGCCGCGACGCTCGCGGCGATGCGCCTCGCGCGCGCCTACGACAACCCCGACGATGACCGCGCCGAGACGCTGTTCAAGCGCCTGGCCACCGCGGTGATCAAGTACTGGGTCTGCAAGCGCGGCCCCGCCGTCACCGGCGAGGCGCTCGAGTGCCTGGGCGGCAACGGCTACGTCGAGGCCTCGGGCATGCCGCGCCTGTACCGCGAGGCTCCCCTGTCGTCGATCTGGGAGGGCTCGGGCAACGTCATCGCCCTCGACGTGCTGCGCGCGCTGTCCTCCTCCCCGGAGTCACTGGACGCCTTCTTCGCCGAGGTCGAGCTGGCGGCCGGCGCCGACCCTCGCCTCGACGCCCACGTGGCCGCCGTCCGTGACGAGTTCACCCGGCCCGAGGGGCTGGAGACCCGCGCGCGGCGCATCGTCGAGGGCCTCGCCCTCGCCCTCCAGGGCTCGCTGGTCGTGCGCCACTCGCCCCCGGCGGTGGCCGACGCCTTCTGCGCCGCGCGGCTGGACGGCGACGCCGGGCTGGCCTTCGGCACGCTGCCCGCAGGCGTCGACACGCGCGCGATCGTCGAGCGCCATCGCGTCGCGGCCTGACGCGCGCGCTCGACCGACTGGATAGGCCCGGGACCCGATTTCCCGACCGCCTGGCGGTAGCGCGCGGGGATCCGGGTATCCAGAGTTGATGGACATGCCGCGGACCCTGCCCGCCACGGGAGCCCCTGCCCCGCCCTACCGGCCGTCCGCGGACACCTACGACGAGGCCTTTGAGCCCGATGGGACGCCCCGTCCCGCCTACGCCGAGCTGATCGCCGCCCTGGACCGGACCGACCTCGGCCACGTCGAGGAGGCGATGGCCGCCGAGCTGCGGGCACGCGGCGTGCGCTTCGGCACCGCAGCGGGACATGAGCCCTTTCGCCTGGATCTCGTGCCGCGGCTCTTCGAGGCCGGCGAGTGGACGCGCCTGGAGGCCGGGTGCATCCAGCGCGTGCGCGCGCTCAACGCCTTCGTCGCCGACGCCTACGGCGAGCGGGCGATGGTCAGCGCCGGGCGCCTCCCCGCTCGGGTGATCGACACCGCCGAGCAGTTCGAGCCCTCGATGGTCGGGGCGCTGGTCCCCGGCGGGGTATGGACCCACGTCGCCGGGCTGGACATCGTGCGCGACGCCGAGGGACGGTTCATGGTGCTCGAGGACAACCTGCGCACCCCCTCGGGCATCGCCTATGCCCTCGCCGCGCGCGGCGAGGGCATAGGCGATGCCCGAGGGGGTGCGCAGGTTGTCCTCGAGCACCATGAACCGTCCCTCGGCGTCGCGCACGATGTCCAGCCCGGCGACGTGGGTCCATACCCCGCCGGGGACCAGCGCCCCGACCATCGAGGGCTCGAACTGCTCGGCGGTGTCGATCACCCGAGCGGGGAGGCGCCCGGCGCTGACCATCGCCCGCTCGCCGTAGGCGTCGGCGACGAAGGCGTTGAGCGCGCGCACGCGCTGGATGCACCCGGCCTCCAGGCGCGTCCACTCGCCGGCCTCGAAGAGCCGCGGCACGAGATCCAGGCGAAAGGGCTCATGTCCCGCTGCGGTGCCGAAGCGCACGCCGCGTGCCCGCAGCTCGGCGGCCATCGCCTCCTCGACGTGGCCGAGGTCGGTCCGGTCCAGGGCGGCGATCAGCTCGGCGTAGGCGGGACGGGGCGTCCCATCGGGCTCAAAGGCCTCGTCGTAGGTGTCCGCGGACGGCCGGTAGGGCGGGGCAGGGGCTCCCGTGGCGGGCAGGGTCCGCGGCATGTCCATCAACTCTGGATACCCGGATCCCCGCGCGCTACCGCCAGGCGGTCGGGAAATCGGGTCCCGGGCCTATCCAGTCGGTCGAGCGCGCGCGTCAGGCCGCGACGCGATGGCGCTCGACGATCGCGCGCGTGTCGACGCCTGCGGGCAGCGTGCCGAAGGCCAGCCCGGCGTCGCCGTCCAGCCGCGCGGCGCAGAAGGCGTCGGCCACCGCCGGGGGCGAGTGGCGCACGACCAGCGAGCCCTGGAGGGCGAGGGCGAGGCCCTCGACGATGCGCCGCGCGCGGGTCTCCAGCCCCTCGGGCCGGGTGAACTCGTCACGGACGGCGGCCACGTGGGCGTCGAGGCGAGGGTCGGCGCCGGCCGCCAGCTCGACCTCGGCGAAGAAGGCGTCCAGTGACTCCGGGGAGGAGGACAGCGCGCGCAGCACGTCGAGGGCGATGACGTTGCCCGAGCCCTCCCAGATCGACGACAGGGGAGCCTCGCGGTACAGGCGCGGCATGCCCGAGGCCTCGACGTAGCCGTTGCCGCCCAGGCACTCGAGCGCCTCGCCGGTGACGGCGGGGCCGCGCTTGCAGACCCAGTACTTGATCACCGCGGTGGCCAGGCGCTTGAACAGCGTCTCGGCGCGGTCATCGTCGGGGTTGTCGTAGGCGCGCGCGAGGCGCATCGCCGCGAGCGTCGCGGCCTCGGACTCCAGGCAGAGGTCGGCCAGCACGTTGGTCATGAGCGGCTGGTCGATCAGCGTCTTGCCGAAGGCGGCGCGGTGGGACGTGTGCCACGTCGCCTGCTCGACGGCAAAGCGCATGATCGCCGCGGTCCCGATCACGCAGTCCAGCCGGGTGTGGTTGACCATCTCGATGATGGTCGGCACGCCGCGCCCCTCCTCGCCGACCATCCGCGCCCAGGCGCCGCGGAACTCGACCTCGCTGGAGGCGTTGGAGCGGTTGCCCAGCTTGTCCTTGAGGCGCTGGAGGTGGAAGGCGTTGCGCTCGCCGTCGGGGGTGAAGCGGGGCAGCGCGAAGCAGGAGAGCCCGCCGTCGGCCTGGGCGAGCACGAGGAAGAGGTCGCACATCGGGGCCGAGCAGAACCACTTGTGACCGGTGAGCTCGTACTCGGCGCCGGCGCCCCCGCCGTCGGCACCGACCGCGAAGCGGTTGGTGGGTTGGGCGGCGGTCGTGTTCGCGCGCACGTCGGAGCCGCCCTGCTTCTCGGTCATCGCCATGCCGCACAGCGCGCCGTCCTTCTCGGGCGCGGGGATGAAGCGACGGTCATACGTGGCCGACGTGAGCCGCGGGACCCACTCCTCGGCGATGTCCGGCGTGGCGCGCAGCGCGGGCACGGCCGCGTAGGTCATGGAGATCGGGCACCCGACGCCCGCCTCGGGGAAGAGCATCATCAGCGCGGCACGCGCGGTGTGGGCGCCCGGCTCGCCCGACGTCCAGGGCAGCGAGTGGATCTCGTGGGCTACGGCGCGGCCCAGCAGCTCGTGCCAGGCGGGGTGGAACTCGACCTCGTCGACGCGGTTGCCGTAGCGGTCGTGGGTCTGGAGCACCGGCGGGTGCTCGTTGGCCTCGGCCGCCCAGCGCCGCGCCTCGGCGGTTCCCGCCCACGTGCCCAGCGCCGAAGCGCGCTCGCGCGCCCAGCCGCCGCCCTCGCGCTCGAGCGCCTCGCTCAGCGGGCGGTTGGCTTCGAACGCGTCATGGCCCTCGAGCGGCGGGACCTGGTTGACCACCTCGTGCGTGGCGCCGGAGGGGGTGCGGCTGACCGTGGCCATGGGTGGAAGTGTCTCATGGGACGGGGCATCGCTGCGCACGCCTGCCCGCTAGGGTCACGCGCCCTGAGTCAAGAAGGAGACCCGTGGCGAAGATCGCAGTCAAGAACCCCATCGTCGAGCTCGACGGCGACGAGATGACCCGCATCATCTGGGCGTTCATCAAGGAGCAGCTGATCCTGCCCTACCTCGACGTGGACCTGCGGTACTTCGACCTGGGCATCGAGAGCCGCGAGGCCACGCGCGACCAGATCACGGTCGACGCGGCCAACGCGATCAAGGAGAACGGGGTCGGCGTGAAGTGCGCGACGATCACGCCCGACGAGGCACGGGTGGAGGAGTTCGGGCTCTCGGAGATGTACCGCTCGCCCAACGGGACGATCCGCAACATCCTCGGCGGCGTCATCTTCCGCGAGCCGATCGTCATCTCCAACGTCCCGCGCCTGGTCCCCGGCTGGACCAAGCCGATCGTCATCGGCCGCCACGCGTTCGGCGACCAGTACCGCGCCGAGGACATCGTCGTGCCGGGCGCCGGCAAGCTCACGCTGACCTTCACGCCCAGCGACGATTCCGAGCCGATCGACGTCGACGTCTTCGACTTCCCGGGGGGCGGAATCGCGATGGCGATGTACAACCTCGACGACTCGATCCGCGACTTCGCCCGCGCCTCGCTGCGCTACGGCCTGGACCGCGGCTTCCCCGTCTACCTCTCCACGAAGAACACGATCCTCAAGCGCTACGACGGGCGCTTCAAGGACCTCTTCCAGGAGATCTACGACACGGAGTTCAAGACCGACTTCGAGGCCGCCGGCATCGCCTACGAGCACCGCCTGATCGACGACATGGTCGCCGCGGCGCTGAAATGGGAGGGCGGCTACGTGTGGGCGTGCAAGAACTACGACGGTGACGTGCAGTCAGACACGGTCGCCCAGGGCTTCGGCTCGCTCGGGCTCATGACCAGCGTGCTCATGACCCCCGACGGCAAGACCGTCGAGGCCGAGGCCGCCCACGGCACGGTCACCCGCCACTTCCGCCAGCACCAACAGGGCAAGCCGACCTCCACGAACCCGATCGCCTCGATCTTCGCCTGGACGCGCGGCCTCGCCGCGCGCGGGCGCCTGGACGAGACGCCCGCGGTCACCGAGTTCGCCGAGACCCTCGAGCGCGTCTGCGTCGAGACGGTGGAGAGCGGCAAGATGACCAAGGACCTGGCGCTGCTCATCGGCGACGATCAACCCTTCCAGACGACGCAGGAGTTCCTCGCGTCGATCGACGAGAACCTGACCAAGGAGATGAACCACCCGTGAGCAACCCCGTGAACGTCACGGTCACCGGCGCCGCCGGCCAGATCGGCTACGCGCTGCTGTTCCGCATCGCCTCCGGCGCGATGCTCGGCCCCGACACCCCGGTGCACCTCAAGCTGCTGGAGATCCCCGACGCCGTCAAGGCCGCCGAGGGCACCGCGATGGAGCTCGACGACTGCGCCTTCCCACTGCTGGCCGGCGTCGACATCACCGACGACGCGACGGCCGCGTTCGACGGGGTGAACATCGCGCTGCTGGTCGGTGCGCGGCCACGCGGCCCGGGCATGGAGCGCTCGGACCTGCTCGAGGCCAACGGCGGGATCTTCAAGCCCCAGGGCGAGGCGATCAATGCCGGCGCCGCCGACGACGTCAAGGTCCTGGTGGTGGGCAACCCGGCCAACACCAACGCGTTGATCGCGGCCTCAAACGCACCCGACGTCCCCCGCGAGCGGTTCACGGCGATGATGCGCCTGGATCACAACCGCGCGATCGCCCAGCTCGCGAGGAAGGCGGGCGTGGCGGTGTCGGACATCTCCAACATGACGGTCTGGGGCAACCACTCGACCACCCAGTACCCCGACATCTTCCACGCGAAGGTGAAGGGTGAGAATGCGGCCGAAGCCGTGAACGATCAGGAGTGGCTCGAGTCGGACTTCATCCCCACCGTGTCCAAGCGCGGCGCGGCGATCATCGAGGCGCGCGGCGCGTCCAGCGCGGCCTCGGCGGCCAACGCGGCCATCGACCACGTCCACGACTGGGTGCTGGGAACCCCCGACGGCGACTGGGTCTCCATGGCGATCCCCTCGGAGGGGAACCCCTATGACGTGACGGAGGGGATCATCTCGTCGTTTCCCGTCACCACGTCGGGCGGGGAGATCTCCATCGTCGAGGGCCTCGAGATCGACGCGTTCTCACGCGAGAGAATCGACGCCTCGGCGGCCGAGCTGGCCGGCGAGCGCGACACGGTGAAGGGGCTCGGGCTCCTCGGCTAGGCGCTGGCGGCGGGGTGCCAGCCCTTGCCCTTCTTCTTGACCTTCCCGTCCTGCTGGAGGGTGGGAAGCACGCGGTAGAGGTAGTTCTGCTTGATGCCCATCTCCGCGGCGAGCTCGGGAATGGTGATGCCGGGCTTGGCCTTGACGATCTCCATGGCCTGGATGGAGCGGGTCCCGCTGCCGCGCGGGCGCCCGCGGCGACCGCTCCCGCCGGAGCGCCGGCGGCCGTTGGCCTTGGCGCGGCCGGCGCTGCCCTTGGGGCGGCCGGGACCACGGCGGGTGGAGCCGACACCCTGGAGTGCTGCCGCGGCGGCCTCCAGTTGGCGATACTCCTCGACCAGGGGCTTGAGCTCCTTGAGCCGGTCGTCGATCTCCTTGCGCTTCGTGCCGAGAAAGTCAGTCACTTCTTATCTCCAAAGGTTTTGTGTAATCAACTTGTACTGTGAACAGTAACGGATAAGTGGGAGGATGAGTTCGTGAGGTCCAAGATCACCGTTGCCGGCGTCGGCGGAGCCGCCATCGCCCACCGGCTGAGCCAGCGCGGCTACGCAGATCTCATCGTCACCGAGAGCAAGCCGCCCGACGGCTGGGACGCCGCCGCCGGCTCTGCCCTCATCGTCCTGGCGGGCAAGCCCGGCGACCGCAAGGCCGCCGGAGCCGCCGCCGACGAGATCCGGGACCGCCTGCCCGACACGATCGTCCTCATCACGGGGGAGCCGAGCGCCGCACTCTGCGATCTCGTGCTCGACGCGACGGCCTTCCCGCGCCAGCGGGTGCTGGGACTGGGGACCGTGCTGGAGTCCATGCGTCTGCGGGCAGCGGTCGCGCGCGCGGCCGGCGTGGCGCCACGTGACGTCACCGGCCTCGTGCTCGGGACCGCCGAGCGCCCCGTGCCGGTGGTCTCGACCATCACGATCGCCGGCCTCCCGGCCGACCAGGTCCTCTACGCCGACGATCTCGACGGCCTCGTCGCGGCGGCCGCCGCCGAGGAGCGCCCGTCCGAGCATGTCGTGGCCGATGCGGTCGCCGAGATCGCCGATGCCGTCGTCCTGGACCACAAGCGGGTCCTGCCCTGCGCGGTGAGCACCCAGGGGGAGTACGACCTCGAGGGCGACTGCGTGGCCCTGCCGGTGCGGATCGGCCGGGACGGGGTGGAGGCGATCCTCGAGGTCGCGCTCACCGACGCCGAGCGCCGCGCGCTCGAGCAGGCCGCTCGCTAGCCAGAGGGCATTGCCGAACGCTGTCTTTGTCAGCCTGAGGCGGACAAAGCCGTCGCTCGGCGCTCCGTGACGGCTAGAACGCGCCGCGCGCGGCGGCGACGGCGGCCTGCCCGTAGGCGATCCCGCCGTCGTTGGCGGGCAGGCGCTCGGGGACGAGAACCCGCAGGCCGGCACCGGCGAGGCCGGCCGAGGTGCGCTCGAGCAGGCGCCGGTTCTGGAAGGTCCCGCCGGAGAGCACGACCGTGCCGACGTCGTGGCGGCCGGCGAGCGCGATGCAGGCCGCCGCCGTCGCGTCGGCCAGGCCGTGGTGGAAGCGGGCGGCCACGACGGCGGCGTCCTCACCGGCGGCCAGCGCGGCGGAGACGGCGCGCACGAGCGCGCGCGCGTCGAGCACGACCGGCCCGCCCTCGTCGATGACCGGCAGCTCGTAGGCGCCGCGCTCACCGGGTGCACAGGCCGCCTCGAGCTCGATCGCGGCCTGCCCCTCGTAGTTCACCGCGGTGCGCACGCCGCACAGCGCCGCCACCGCGTCGAACAGACGCCCGGCGCTGGTCGCCACCGGCGATGCGACGCCCGAGCGCGCCAGCCCGGCGACCTGGCGCCAGCGATCCGGATCGACCGTCCCCACCAGCGTGGCCGGCAGCGGTGGGTCGGCGTCGGGGTCAGCGCTCGCGGCGACCAGCCATGCGCACGCCATCCGCCACGGCTCCCTGACCGCCGCGTCGCCGCCGGGCATGCGCACCGGCTCGAGCATCCCGAGGCGCTCGAACCCCGTGAGGTCGCCGAGCAGCAGCTCGCCCCCCCAGACCGTCCCGTCGGGGCCGTATCCGGTCCCGTCGAAGATCGCCCCGAGTGCGCGGCCGGTCTCCCCGTGCTCGGCCAGGCACGCCGCGAGGTGGGCGTGGTGGTGCTGGACGCCGACGAGCGCCACCCCCTCGAGCCCCTGGGCGTGGCGCGTGGAGAGGTAGTCGGGGTGCAGGTCATGGGCGACCACGGCCGGCTCGACGGCGAAAAGGCGCTCGAAGTGCCCGATCCCCTCGGCGAAGGACTCGAGCGTCTCGTGGTTCTTGAGGTCGCCGATGTGGTGGGAGACCCAGGCACGCGCGCCCTTGGCCACACAGAAGGTGCTCTTGAGCTCGGCGCCGCAGGCCAGCACATGGCGCGGTGCCTCCACCGGCAGGCCCAGCACCGCCGGCACGTACCCGCGCGAACGCCGCAGCAGCTGGGCGCGGCGCTCGCCCGCCACCGACGAGACGCGCACGACCGAGTCGTCGGTGCGCGTCTGGATCGGGCGGTCGTGGACGAGAAAGTGGTCGGCGATGTCGCCCAGGCGCTCACGGGCGTCGTCGTCGCCGTAGGCGATCGGCTCGTCGGAGACGTTCGCGCTGGTCATGACCAGCGCCGCGCCGAAGTCGGCGAGCAGGACGTGATGCAGGGGGGAGTAGGGCAGCATGACGCCGAGGTCGGGGCTCCCGGGGGCGACGGCGGCCGCCACCGGGGCGTCCTCACGGCGCGGGGCGAGCACGATCGGGCGCTCGCGCGCGGTCAGCAGCGCCTCCTCCTCGCGCCCGAGCACGAACAGGTCGTGGGCCGCCTGGAGGCTCGGCGCCATCAGCGCGAACGGCTTGTCCTCCCGGTGCTTGCGGGCGCGCAGGGCGGCGACGGCCGCCTCGTCACCGGCCCCGCAGGCGAGGTGGTAGCCGCCGATGCCCTTCACCGCGACGATCCGCCCCGCCCGCAGGGCGCCGGCGGCCGCGGCGAGCGCGTCGCTCTCGCCGGCGTCGACGCCAGTCAGGCGGGCGCGCGGCCCGCACACCGGGCAGGCGTTGGGCTGGGCATGGAAGCGCCGGTCGGTGGGATCGTCGTACTCGGCCTGGCAGGCCGGGCACATCGCAAAGCCGGCCATCGTCGTCAGCGGCCGGTCGTAGGGCACGCCTGCGACGATCGAGAAGCGCGGGCCGCAGTTGGTGCAGTTGACGAACGGGTAGCGGTGGCGGCGGTCGGCGGGATCGCGCAGCTCGGCCAGGCAGTCCTCGCAGGTCGCGATGTCGGGCGAGACGAGCGCGAGCGGCTCGCCCGCCTGCGGGCTGGCCACGATGGCGAAGCCCGGCTCACCCGTGGGCCCGACCTCGCTCACCGCCACGCTCTCGATCGCCGCGAGCGGAGGGGCTTCGGCGGGAAGGCGCGCGAGGAACCCGTCCACGGCCTCCGGCGCGCCCTCGACCTCGAGCAGGACCCCGCGCGAGTCATTGAGCACCCAGCCCGCGAGGCCCAGCTCGCCGGCCAGCCGGAAGACGTAGGGCCGGAACCCCACGCCCTGCACCGTGCCCTCGACGCGCGCGCGGACGCGACGGGTCTTCGCCATCGCTAGGTCGCCGGCGCCGCTGCCGCCGGGTCGACGAGCTCGACGAGCTCTCGCAGCACGTGGTAGGCGCCGGCCTGCGCCTCCTGGATGCGCGGGATGTGCTCCGAGCGGGTGACCACTAGATGATCGGCGAGCCCCTCGGCGGCGACGCGGCCGCCGTCGTAGCCGACCATCGCGACGCTGGCCAGGCCGCGCCGGCGCCCCTCCTCCAGCGCGGCGATGACGCTCAGGGAGTTCCCGCTCGTCGACAGGGCCAGCAGCGCGTCGCCCTCGCGGCCATAGGCGATGATCTGGCGCGCGAAGATCGCCTCGACGCCGATGTCGTTGGCCACCGCGGTGAGGATGCTGGCGTCCTCGGTGAGGTCCAGCGCGCGGCGCGGGGGCCAGCCGCGGCCGGTGGGCGGCTCGCGAAAGTCGGCCACCGCGTCCATCGCGTCGGTCGCCGAGCCGCCGTTGCCCAGGGCCAGGAGCTGGCCCCCGCCCTCGAAGACCCGCCGCAGCGCGCCGGCCGCGGCCACGAGCGCGTCGCGGTTGTCACGCAGCGTCTGCGCGCGCAGCTCGCCGATCTCCGCGGCCTTCATCCGCGCCGAGTCGGCGACGTCGGTTAGCACGGCGTCGAGGTCGGTCTGACCCTCGGCGAGGAACGGGTAGAGGAAGCTGGACTTCCCCGAGTCGTGCTTGCGGCGCTCGAGCCGGCCTTCGAGCAGCCCGCGCTGGTCGAAGAACACGTGCACCAGCTCCCACAGCACGTGGTAGGCGGTCTCCACGAGCTCCTGACGCACGTAGGCGTCCTGGCCCGGGGCGATCAGCTCCCACTCGGCGCCGATCGCCTCGAAGCCCAGCGTCAGCGCACCCCGCTCGCGTGCGCGCGCGACCGACTCGACGGTCTGGGCGTGTGCGCCGAACGCGATCACGATGTCCCCGGGCTCGACGGCGAGCGCCGCCTGGGCGGGCAGGGGGCCGCCCTCGGCCGACAGGCCGAGCGCCGGGAGGGCGCGCTTGCCCACGATCACCGGGTGGACGAACTCCACCGAGACGTGGCGCACGTCGGAGCGCTCGGCCGGCGTGACTCCCAGGGCGATCAGCCGGCCGCCGGCCGCGAAGCGCTCGGCCATCGCGTGGCAGAGCTGCGCCAGGCGCTCGGCCTCGGCGTCGAACCATGCGGCGTTGGCCTCCGTTCGCGTGGCCGTCAGCTCGTCGATGCGGCTGCGGATCGCGTCGGTGGCCGGGGCTGCGCTCAAGCGGGCGCCCCCGCGCGCCGGCGCACCAGGTCGCCCATCCAGGTCTTCCAGGCGTCGATTCCCTCGCCGGTGCGCGCGCTGACGCACATCGTCTCGGCCTTGGGGTTGACCGAGTCGATGTTGTGCAGGATGCGGTCGAGCGAGACGTCGAGGTGGGGGATGAGGTCGATCTTGTTGACCAGCACGAGCTCGCAGGCGCGGAACATGAGGGGGTACTTCAGCGGCTTCTCCTCGCCCTCGGTCACGGACGTGGCCATGATCCGCACGTCCTCCCCGACCCGGAACTCGGCGGGGCAGACGAGGTTGCCGACGTTCTCGATGATGAGCATGTCGATCTCGCCCAGCGGGACCTCGTGGAGGGCCGAGCGCACCATGTTCGCGTCGAGATGGCACTCGCCGCCGAACCCGGCGTCGGTGTTGAGCTGGGTCACGGGCACGTGCAGCGCCGACAGGCGGTCGGCGTCATAGGAGCCCGCCACGTCCCCCTCCAGCACGCCCACGCGGACGCCGTCGAGCTCGGTGACGATCCGCTCCAGCAGGGTCGTCTTGCCCGCCCCGGGCGCGCTCATGAAGTTCACGACGGTGACGCCGGCGTGATCGAAGTCGTGGCGGTTGGCGTGGGCGATCGTGTTGTTGGCGTCGAGTGCGTCGGTGACGACCTTCACCTTGGTGCGGTGCATGCTGCCTCCTTGTCGCTTCCGTCGCTGACGTCGCTCTCATCGCTCACGTCGATGGACTCGACCTCGAATTCCTCGCCGCTGACCGCCGTGACGTCGGCACCCGAGCAGGTCGGGCAGCGAAACGCCGGCATGTCGACCTCCCACTCGCGCGCGCAGGGCGCACAGCGCAGCCGCGCGGGGATGAGCTCGAGCTCGAGCCGCGCGCCTTCGACCACGGTGTCCTTCGAGAGGATCTCGAAGTAGAAGAGCAGCGAGTCGGGCACGACCTGGCGCAGCCGCCCGATCCGCATGTAGACCGCCGTCACCTTGCGCTCGTCGGCGTGGGCGACGACGGTGTCGACGATCGCGGTGCCCAGGGCCAGCTCGTGCATCTTCAGTCCTGGGCGTAGGCGGCGTCGGTCTGGAGCTCCGCCGCGGTCTCGAGGACGAGCGTGACGGCGCGGTCGACGGCGCCCTCGACGGCGTCGGAGAGGCCCATGCCCATCTCCCCGACCGCGGTCGGCTCGCAGGCGATGATCATGACCTTGCCCGGCCACCCGTTGACGGCCTTGACGAAGCGCAGGACCGTGTGCGGGTCCATGCCGTGCGGGTCGATGACCCCTCCGTCCTCGATGTTCGTCTCGACGTCGGACTCCTTGGTCTCCATCACATACAGGGTGCCCGGCGCCTCGCCCTGGCGGCTGATGTCGATCAGCAGCAGCGCGCTGTAG
>Ga0136612_10000092_pt1 | contig 21669 bp, 21 predicted proteins | sample AntDryUQ224A2306_2_FD_106644 | JGI IMG/M metagenome (GOLD analysis project Ga0136612, IMG submission 106644) | Polar desert sand microbial communities from Dry Valleys, Antarctica - metaG UQ224A (23.06) | ecosystem: Environmental > Terrestrial > Soil > Desert | place: Antarctica: Dry Valley... | reverse complement strand
TCATCGAGGCGGGGGTTGGTCGGTGTCTCGATCCACAGCATCCGGGTGTTCTCCGTCCAGGCCGACTCCAGCCGGGAGGAGTCGGTGAGGTCGACCGTCGAGTGGCTCAGGGTTCCCGCCTCGCCGTGCACCCGGGCGATGAGCCGGTAAGTCCCGCCGTAGGCGTCATGGCCCAACACGACGTGGTCGCCCGTCGACAGAGTGCGCAGGAGCGCGTCCTCCGCGGCCAAGCCCGAGGAGAAGGCCAGCCCGTGGGCCGCCCCTTCCAGCGAAGCCAGGCACTCCTCTAGGGCGCGTCGCGTCGGGTTACCCGACCGGGAGTACTCGAAACCCGCATGCTCGGCGGGAGCGGACTGGGCGAAGGTCGTGGCCAGCGAAATCGGAGGAACGACCGCTCCTGTCACCGGATCCGGATCCTGCCCGGCGTGGATGGCCCGGGTCTCAAAGCCGTGTTCCTGCCCGGGCGGGCACGATAAGCCCGCCCTCGTGCCGCAGGCCTCCGGAGCGTGGGGCCCCACCCCCACGCCCGGCCGTGGTTCCTGCCCGGGCGGGCGCCGCGAATCGCTCATCGGGTTTCTCCGGCTAGGTACTCGACGATGTCGGAGCGGGTGAGCACCCCGATGGGGTTTCCGTTGTCCACCACTAGGGCCGCGGGGCCCTTCTCCAGCAGATCGACGGCGTCCTCCACGGGCTCGCCGGATCCGATGATCGGCAGGGGAGCGCCCATCACCTCACTGACTGGCTTATCGAGGGCCGCAGGATCGTCGAAGGCGAGGCGCATGACCGCAGCCTCGTGCAGCGATCCGACCACCTCACCCATCTGCACGGGGGGCTCGTGGGCCACGACTGGCACCTGAGACACCTCGTACTCCCGCAGGATCGATATGGCAGTACGCACCGACTCCTCGGGGTGAACGTGAACCAGATGAGGAAGGCGGCCCTGCTTGGCGGCCAGGACTTCGCCGACCGTTCGGCCTCCCGAGCGCAGGAAGCCGTAGTCGGCCATCCAGCGGTCGTCGTAAAGCTTGGAGAGGTAGCCGCGGCCCGAGTCGGGGAGGATCACCACCACGACGGCTTCCGGGCCGAGACCCCGGCTCACCTCAAGAGCAGCCCACACCGCGGTCCCGCCCGATCCGCCGATGAGGACACCCTCCTCTCGGGTCACGTGGCGGGCCGTCATGAACGAATCACGGTCGCTGACCATCACGATGCGGTCGACCACCGTCGGGTCCCAGTTGGCCGGCCAGAAGTCCTCGCCGATGCCCTCCACCAGATAGGGCCGCCCCGAGCCGCCGGAGTAGACCGAGCCCTCGGGGTCGGCGCCGATGATCTGGATGTCGGGGTTCTGCGACTTCAGGAACCGACCCAGGCCGCAGATGGTGCCGGCCGTGCCGAGTGAAGCAACAAGGTGGGTGATGCGACCCCCGGTCTGCCGCCAGATCTCAGGCCCCGTGGTTTCCACGTGAGACTGAGGGTTGGCCGGGTTGGAGTACTGGTCGGGCTTGAAAGCCCCCGGGATCTCCTCGGCCAACCGGTTCGATACTGAGTAGTAGCTCTCGGGATGCTCCGGCGGCACCGCGGTGGGGCACACGAGGACCTCGGCTCCGTAGGCGCGAAGCAACGAAATCTTCTCGGGCGAGACCTTGTCGGGGCAGACGAACACGCAGCGATAGCGCTTGCGGGCCGCCACGATGGCCAGCCCCACCCCGGTGTTGCCCGACGTTGGCTCCACGATCGTGCCGCCGGGCTTGAGCCGCCCGTCGCGCTCGGCGGCCTCGATCATGAAAAGGGCGGGCCGGTCTTTCACGCTGGACCCTGGATTCAGCATCTCCAACTTGCCGAGCAGATGGCAGTCGAGGTCGCGGCCGATGCGGTCCATGCGCACCATCGGCGTGTTGCCGAACAGGTCGATAAGTGACGAGGCGGCCTCCAAGGGAGGCCCGTCATCGGTCAACGGCAGTACCCGAACGCCCTCGGGGGCCTCCCCGGCTTCATCGGAGTACCAGGTGACCGGCAGCCCGGCGTCATGCAACGAGGACGCTGCTTCCTTCGGCCCGATCACTCCAACCGAGCGGGGAATATGCGTCCTCGTGTGGGCGATGTCGCCTGGGGAAAGCGAGTCGGTGTGCACCACGTGTCCTGCCCTCCCGGCCAGGTGATCGGGTACGGGGCGGTCTCCTACGACAACCAGTACGTCCACTCGGCCAGTCTTTCAGTCGCGCGGGAGAGGGGTTCTCACTCCAGGGGGACGTGGAGCCGCGGCACCAGCTCCCCGCCGGACATGCCGTCCTGCCACAGGGCGTAGGTGGTGTCGGCTCTCAACGATCCGGCAGCGTGGGAGCCGTCGGCCCCCAGGGCAACGACGTTCATCCATGCGGCCTCGGGAGGGCACAGGCCAGCGATGTCGGCCAGGGCCACCCGGCAGGCCTCGGCGGCGTCCGCGCCTGCGGCCATCGCCGAAACCGCCGTTCTCGCCGTCCCCGCTCTGACGGCCAGTTCCCCCAGCCCAGTGCAGCCGGCTGCGCCGTAGCGGCCATCGCAGTAGTTGCCAGCGCCGATGATCGGTGTGTCGCCGAGCCTTCCGGGATGCTTCCACCCCCAACCGCTGGTGCTCACCGCGGAGGCCATCGCCCCTGCGCCGTCAACGGCGAGCACGTTCACCGTGCCGGCGTCGGTGTCCGGGGAGGAGCCGAGCCCGGCCACAGCTGCGGCCATCCGGTCGAGCATCGAGTCCTTGTCCAGGCGGCCCTCGATTCCGTCGCGCCAGATCCGTTCAGCCTCGGGGGAGAGGGTCTCGGAGAGGGAGAGGCCGATGGAAGCTGCGAACTGCGCCGCGCCGTCGCCCACGAGCACGACGTGAGGGAGTCGGTCCATGACGGCGCGGGCCACGGTTATGGCCTCGCGGTAGCCGACCAGGGCCCCCACCACGCCGGCCCTTCGGGTGGTCCCGTCCATGATCGAAGCGTCGAGCTCCACCACGCCGTCGCGGTTGGGGATCCCGCCATAGCCAACGGTGTGATCGTCAGGATTGTCCTCCACGATCCGGGTGGCCGCCTCGACGGCATCAAGCGCCGACCCGCCCGACTTCAGGATCTCTATTGCCCGGTCGAAGCCGATAAGTGCGTTGGACGAGCCGACGAGAAGCATGGGTCGTAATCTCCCACCATGTCCTGGGACTTCGAGACCGAACCGGAGGTGCAGGAGCAACTCGATTGGATGGACGAGTTCGTTCGCACCGAAATCTTCCCCCTGGAAGTGGCCGGGCTCGATATCGCCCAGCTGGATACCGCCTCCGCGCCGCTAAAGCAGCAGGTCAAGGACCGAGGTCTCTGGGCGGCCCACCTACCGGCTGATCTAGGGGGTCAAGGCTTCGGTCAGGTCCGCCTTGGGCTCATGCACGAGATCCTCGGCATGAGTCGGCTTGCCCCAGTCATCTTCGGCAACAACGCTCCCGACTCAGGCAACGCCGAGCTCATCGCCATCGGAGTGGAGGAGTCTGGCCAGGAAGACCATCGGGAGAAGTGGCTCCAGCCCCTTCTCGACGGCCGGCTCCGCAGTGGCTTTTCGATGACAGAGCCCGGCGCCGGGGCCGACCCCACCATGTTGCGTACCCAGGCGATTCGGGACGGCGACGAGTGGGTCATCAACGGCCACAAGTGGTTCACCACCAACGGGTCGGTGGCCGACTTTCTGATCGTCATGGCGGTGACCAACCCCGATGTTCACCCCTACCAGGGCATGTCGATGATCATCGTCCCCGTCGAGACGCCGGGGGTCGAGATCGTCCGGGACATCGCCACCATGGAGGATCCCGAGGAGAGCTACGGGCATCTGGGGAACCACGCCGAGATCGTCTACCGCGATGTCCGGGTGCCGGCCGCCAACCTCATCGGCCGCGAGGGCGACGCCTTCCGCTTGGCCCAGCGCCGACTCGGCCCGGGCCGGATCCATCACTGCATGCGCTGGTTGGGCCAGTCGCGGCGGGCCTTCGACATGCTCTGTGAGCGGGCGGTTTCGCGCACCACCGCGGGATCGCTGCTGGCCGACAAGCAGATCATCCAGGCGTGGGTGGCCGAGTCGGCGGCCTCCATGCAGGCGGCCCGCCTGATGACGCTGCACGCCGCCTGGAAGATGGACAAGGACGGCGCTTCCGCCTCCCGCAACGAGATCGCCATGATCAAATTCTTCGGGGCCCAGGTGCTCTTCGACGTCATCGACCGGGCCATCCAGGTTCACGGATCTCTGGGCTTCTCGGCCGACCTGCCGCTGGAGCACATGTACCGGGCCGCCCGGGCGGCCCGTATCTACGACGGGCCCGACGAGGTTCACAAGGTGTCCGTGGCCCGGCGCATCCTCAAGGGCTACAAGCCGGTGGACACCCCCACGGAGCACATCCCTTCCCGGACTGCAGCCGCCCGTCAGCGCTTCGCCTCCCTCCTGGAGTCGGCCACCGCCGATCTCTGATCGGCCGGGATCCGGGAGCTCTCGCCCAGTAGGGTCCGCGCCATGACGACCCTGGACCACAGCGAGATCGACTCCGCCCTGGCGGGAACCGGCTGGGAGCGCAGCGGTGACGAGATCAGCCGGACCATTGACTGTGGGACCTTCCCGAAGGCATTGGAGTTCGTGAACTCAGTGGGGGAGTTGGCCGAAGCCGCCAACCACCACCCTGACATCGACATTCGCTGGAAGAACGTGAAGCTGCTACTCACCACCCACTCCGACGGCGGGCTGACCCGCAAGGACCTTGATCTGGCCCGCCAGATCGACCAGATCTCTATCTGAGGCTCGGCCCGCCGGATCGGATTAAAGCGCTGCCGTGATGGGCAGAGTCCCGGGCATGGACGCCATCTCACTTCTCGTCGGGGACCACAACCGGCTCCGCGGACTGTTCACCCGTTTCAAGTCAGCCGAGGAGAAGGACGACTCGGAGACCATGAAGACCCTGGCCTCGAAGATCTTCGAGCAGCTCGAGGTTCACACGAAGATCGAGGAGCAGATCTTCTATCCCGCGGTGAAGGACGCTGGCGAGGAGGTCAGCGATCTCGTTGACGAGGGCCTAGAGGAGCACCACGTGGTCGACACCCTGATGGGCGAAGCCAAGTCGGAGACCGAGGCGGGCTCTGACCAGTGGGTCGCCAAGCTCAAGGTCCTCATCGAGAACGTGGAGCACCACGCCGGCGAAGAGGAAGAGGACATGTTCCCCCCGCTGCGGGCGAAGATGGCCAGCCAGCTGGAGGAGATGGCTCCCAAGCTGGAGGCTCTCAAGAAGAAGCTTGGCGCCCCCACCTCGGCCGACACGCTCGAGCTCTCAAAAGAGCAGCTCACCGAGCTGGCTCAGAAGCAGGAGATCCCCGGCCGCTCCACCATGAGCCACGAGGATCTCGCCCTTTCCGTCGACCCCCGGGGCTGACCCGACCCCGGATCGGCACACAGCCCGATCAAGACCTCGTCGCCGCCATCGCGCCGCTACTGTCGGCGCGATGGCAGTGACTTCAGCAGAGCGCACCGACACTGAGATCCGCCAGGCCGTCAACGATTGGCTGGTGGCCCACCTCCCCGCCGAGTGGGTATCCGCGGTGGAGGCCGGAGACCACAAGGGCTTGGCTGCGGCCCGTCCTCAGTTGGACGTCGAGCAGTTCCTGGCCGACCTTGGCGAGTCGGGATGGGCCGCGCCGACGTGGCCGGCCGAGTACGCCGGTGCGGGTCTCAGCCCCTCCCAGGCGCGAAACGTCAACGACGAGCTCAACCGCTTCCAGGTACCCCGCTCGTGGAACATCATCGGGATCGGGATGGGTGGGCCCACCATCCTTCAGTGGGGTACCGAGGAGCAAAAGCAGAAGTACCTCCTGCCCATGGTGCAGAACAAGGAGATCTGGTGCCAGCTCTTCAGTGAGCCGGGCAACGGCTCCGATGCCGCCGGCCTGGCCACCCGGGCCGTGAAAGACGGCGAAGAGTGGGTGATAACCGGACAGAAGGTCTGGACCACCTTCGCTCACATGGCCAAGTGGGGGCTGCTCCTGGCCCGCTCGAACCCCGACCTCCCCAAGCACAAGGGGCTCAGCTATTTCATTATCGACATGCAGGCTCCTGGTGTGGAGGTCCGCCCCCTCGTTCAGATCACCGGCGACGCCGAGTTCAACGAGGTCTTCATGACCGAGGTTCGTGTCCCTGACGCCAACCGGCTGGGCCCAGAAGGCGAAGGCTGGGGCGTGGCCACCACCACCCTGATGAACGAGCGGGTTGCCCTTTCGGGCGCGGGCAGCGTGGGCGCGGCCAACGTTGGGGGCGGTCCGGCTGACGACCTCGTGCGTCGGGCCAAGGAGAACGGCAAGTGGGACGACCCGGTAGTGCGCGACGCCGTGATGCAGCAGGTCGTCGAATCTCGACTCATCAAGATCACCAACCTGCGCTCGGCCTCGGCCCGTCGCTCCGGCAAGCAACCGGGGCCTGAAGGTTCGGTCACCAAGCTGCTCCAAGCCGAGCACAACCAGCGTCTGCAGGCCTTGGCGGTTGATCTGCTCGGTCCGTCGGGGACGGCCTGGACCGGCGGTGACACCGCCGCTCCCGCGCAGATCGTGCGTGGCTTTCTCCGGGCTAGGGCCAACACCATCGAGGGTGGCACCTCTGAGGTGATGCGCAACATCCTCGGCGACCGGGTTCTCGGCCTACCCCGCGAGCCCGACCCCTCCCGGGAGCTGCCCTGGAGCCAGGTTCCCCGCAACTGATCTCTTGACTATCGACGAGCGGGGCAACCCGCTGTGCGTTCTGACCGTCCACGCCCATCCTGACGACGAGTCGTCGAAAGGGGCGGGCACGATTGCCCGCTACCGCGCCGAGGGGATCCGCACCGTATTGGTGTGCTGCACTGGCGGGGAGGCGGGCGACATCCTCAACCCGGCGATGGACAAGCCCGAGATCAAGGCAGACCTCTTCGCCGTACGGATGCGGGAGTTGGAGGCGGCCACCCGCATCATCGGGTACGAGAAAACCCACCTCCTGGGCTACTGCGATTCAGGCATGCCCGGATCGGAGGCCAACGCCAACCCGGAGTGCTTTGCCAAGGCCGACTTCGAAGAGGCTGTCGGCAAGCTGGTGGAGATCATCCGCCTTGAGCGGCCCCAGGTCATCGTCACCTACTCCGACGATCAGAAGGGCTATCCCCACCCCGACCACCTGCGGGTGCACGACATCTCCGTTCCCGCCTTCGACGCCGCCAGCGACCCTGCCCAGTTTCCCGACCGGGGGGAGCCGTGGACGCCGAGCAAGCTCTATTACACGTCGTTCTCCCGGCAGCGCATCATTGCCACGCACCACAAGTTCGAAGAGCTCGGACTGGAATCTCCCTATGCCGCTCGCTTCGGCGATTGGATCAAGGACGGGGGCACCGAACCCGATCCCCACACCACCCACGTGGAGATAACCGACTTCGCCGATGTCCGCGGGGAGGCGTTGCTGGCCCACGCCACCCAGATCGACCCGACCTCGCCGTTCTGGTTCGGTCTGCCCCCAGAGGTGGCCCGGACGGTTTACCCCTACGACGACTACGTTCTGGCGCGGTCCGAAGTGGACACCGACATCCCGGAGAACGACCTGTTCGCCGGCCTGAGACAGGAGGCTTCGTGCCCAAGTACATGAGTGCCGAATGGCACGAGCGGTTGAAGGAACTCGCCACCGACCAGCCCGAGCGGGCCGGAGCCACCATCTTTCTTCAGTACCACCTCACCGGCGGGCCCGACGGGGACATCAAGTACTGGTCGAACATCGCCGAAGGCAAGATCGTCGACCAGCAGCTGGGGGAGAGCTCCGACTCCGAAGTCACCATGACCGTTGCCTACGACGACGCGGTAGCCATTCAAAAGGGCGAGCTGGACGCCAATGCGGCCTTCATGCAGGGCCGGGTGAAGGTCGGCGGCGAGATGGGCAAGCTGATGGCCCTCCTCCCCATCACCAACACGGCTGAGTACAAGAAGCTGCAGGCCGACATCGCCGGAGAAACCGACTGGTAGGTAGGTATCCCCGGGTGGTCCGTCATCCGACCGGGGCCTCCGATCCGAACAGCAAGCAGTGAGAGCGACGGATTGGGCCGAGGTATCCGACCCCTCATTGGTCGTGGCTATCGGCCGATGGGACCAAGCCGCACTGGCTGAGGCCTACCGACGCCACGGCGGCGCCGTTTTTGCGCTGGCCCGCCGCATGTGTGGCGACAGGGCAGTGGCCGAGGAGGTCACCCAGGAGATTTTCTTGCGTCTCTGGGATCAGCCCCAGCGCTTCGATCCAGAGCGGGGCGCCCTTCGCTCATTCCTCATGGCCCAGGCCCATGGCCGGGCAGTAGACCAGCTGCGCTCGGAGACGGCCCGCCGTGCCCGGGAGCAGCGCCAGGTTCGGGAGTCGGTAGCCACTGCGGGCTACGACCTCGACCGGGAAGCGAACGACATGATCAACAGCGATCAGGTTCGCGAGGCCCTCGGGAAGCTTCCCGAGGATGAAAGAGAGGCCATCGTCTTGGCTTACTTTGGCGGCCACACCTACCGGGAGGTGGCGGCCCGTCTTGACCGCCCCGAGGGCACCGTAAAGAGCCGAATCCGTTCCGGGCTACGGCGCCTCCGCCAGGAGATGGCTGATGCCCCGGCCTAGTCACGCCCGCCTCCAGGAGATGGTGGCCATCCATGCCCTCCACGCCCTCGACCCGGCGGAGTCGGCCCAGGTGGAGGACCACCTTCGTTCCTGCCCCCGGTGCCGGGCGGAGTTCGACGGCCATTTGGAAACCGCCGCCCTGCTCGGCGGAGGAGGATCCGATGCACCGTCCGCCGTGTGGGAGCGGATCGCCCAGGAACTCGACGGCCCCACCCCGCCCCTGCAGATCTCCTTTGAGCGCCGCCAGAAGGCCCTGATCCGCCGTACTTTCAGCGTTGCGGCCGTCGCCGCCGCGGTGGCCATCGCCCTCCTGTCCTGGCAGTCGGTGCGGCTAGACGACCGAACCGACGAGCTGCGGCAGTCCATCGCCCGCAGCGAGGGTGCCCAAGACGCCCTGGCGGCCTTCACCGACCCCACCACTCACCGCATTGAGCTGACCTCTCCCGACGGTTCGGTGATGCTGGCCGCGGCCGTGCTACCCGATGGGCAGGGGTGGCTGCTGGCCGAACCGCTGCCGCGCCTGCCGGCCGACCAGACCTACCAACTCTGGTCGGTGGGGGAAGGCCGCAAGGTCTCGCTCGGAGTTCTTGGCCGGGACCCGGCGGCTACAGCCTTCCGCGTAGCTCCGGGTGCGGAGATGCTGGTGGTCACCGCCGAGCCGGCTCCCGGGGTGACTACCACCGAGAACCCGCCGGTGGTGGCCGGCCACTTCCGCGCCTGACTGGCCCCTTCGCTCTGACCCTCGGCGCTGGGCTCGCCTCAGATCTCGACGTCGGGGCCCCCGCAGACTGACCACAGCCCCCGGTCTGCCTCTCGGGCATCGGCCGCCGCCTCTACGAATTCGTCGGCGAAGGCCACATTCGGCGCAATGGTGAGGGGGGCCGCATGGCCGCTACGAGCCATATCAAGGTTGACGAACAAGTCGTCGGACACCCGATAGACATAGGCCAACAGGCGCCCGTACCGGTCCCGGGGTTCGGCATCGATCACCAGGCGCACGACCGTGCCCACCGGCACGAGAGTCGCTAGGCGAGCCGACGCCTCTTTGCCGAAGCACTCACGAAGGCCGCCCGCGCCGTGGACTTCCGGCGTGTCAATCCCGATCAGGCGGACCTTCTCCTCCACGCCGGCGTTGAGCTGCACCCGAAGGGTGTCGCCGTCGGTGATCTTGGTGACCCGGCCCTCGTCGTTGGGGCCGGCGCTGCTCCGGCCGCACCCCGCGAGGACGATCAGCACGGCTGCGAGCGCACACAGAGCCAAAGGCAGGGCTCGCCGGGGGACGAGAGTTGCCAGCTCGGGGTTCACGACCCCCATGTTGGTTCCCCTTGGTGACAGGGGGCTCTATCCAGGCGAACTGGAGGCGAATCAGCCTCTCAGCGCCTGGTCAGCGGCGTCGATGTCAATCTCGCCCCGGGCCAAAGCTTCGAGGATCGAGGCCTTGCCCGCCTTCTCGGCACGTTCCGCCGGCGGGTCGATGCCCAGCGCCTGCAACATCTGGTCGACCCGGGCTCTGGCGGTCGGGTAGCTCACGCCCAGGTGCCGCTCGACTTCTTTGACGTTGCCCCGGGATGCCAGAAACACCCAAAGAACGTCGCGTTCCTCGGCACCGAGGCTGCAGAAGTCGCATCCCGCGAAGGCCCCAGAAAGCTCGGTGCCGCACTCGTCGCAGCCGAGCCGGGTGATGGCCAGCTTCTCGCCGCAGACGGGGCAGTCCCGCGGCGGCTGACGCACGGCCATCAGCGTTCGAGTAGCGATACAGAGGCCGCGCCCACGTTCACTTCTACGTCGAGCGTTGCATCGCCGGCGCCGATCAAGGCGTCGGACTCTTGGCCCAGAAGGCTGCCCTTACCGGGGCGAGGACCGCCGCCCGGCAGGAGGATCCGGCCGAGCTCCGAACGGGCGTGAATACGGACGCTGGAATCGGGATCAAGCCGTAGTTCCACCTTTGCGGCGTTAGCCTCGATGCGCGAGGCCCCTTTCACCATGCGCCCACTTGCCTCGACCTTTCCGGCGTTGACGCACACCTGTAGAGGCCCCGAGAAGTCTTTGATCTGCAGGCTTCCTGCATCGCACTCGGCGGTGATGGGGGAGTTGACGCCGCGGACAGACATGGCCCCTGCCTTCACCCCTATCTCGATGGGCAGTTCCGGGTTGACCCTCACCTTCAGGGCGGGCATGCGGCGGTTCTGGCCGAGCCCCATCACGATCGGCCCTCGGCTGCGGCTCGACGAGTAGGAGTACCGCCACCCGGGCTGCGACCAGGAGACATCGGGCCCCTCCCCTTCGATCACGAGCACATCTCCCTCCCGTCGGGCGTCATGCGGCCCCTCGGCGACGGCTTCGGCGACGGTGGGATCGCCGATGATCTCGATCATCCGCACCGAGCCGGTGATGCGGAGGCTGGTGGCAGGCGCACCGGGGGGGAGGCCCCTCTCCCCCCCGGCGGCTGAACCGGGGGTGGTATCCCCTCGGCCGTCGGTGGGGGCGCCGCCGAGCTCAGACAGACGCTCGGCGGCCTCATCGGGGGACAGGGTTCCCTCGGCCACCTGGGTCAAGATGCTACGACGCTCATGGTCAGACATGCGGTAAAACTAAACCCAAGCTAACTAAATGTCAACTCCACGTTGCCAAATTGACATATTCAGGCTCGGGGTGTCAGCCTCACGATGCGGTCATCGCCCTTGCCCGGATCGCCGCGCCCGTCTCGGTTCGAGGTAGCCACGAATACCTCGCCATCCGGCCCCACCGCCACGTCGCGGAGTCGACCCAGGTCGCCGGAGATGAGGGCATCCTCTTCCCGAGCCGACTGCCGGTCAGCGGCCAAATTGAGCTGCCGCAGGGAACGGTCCTTCAGGGTGGTGAAGAGCATTCGGCCGCGAAGGCCCGGGAAAGCATCTCCGGCGTATACCGCGCATCCGGCAGGGGCGATGGTTGGGGTCCAGTTGGCGATCCCGGTTCCCTCGGTTTCGGGCCACCCGTAGTCAGAACCCTTCTCGATCAGGTTGACCTCGTCGCCCCGGTCAGGCCCGTGCTCCGTCGACAGGAGCCGTCCCTCGGAATCGAAGCAGAGACCCTGGGGGTTGCGGTGCCCGGTGCTCACCACCTCCACCGAGGAGGTGTCGGGGCGGATGCGAAGGATCCGACCATTGAAGCCGTCCCGCCTGGGTGACGACCGATCGCCCGCGTCCCCGGTTGCGGCGTAAAGGTTGCCATCCGGCCCGATCGCCAATCGCCCCCCGTTGTGAATCGATCCCGACTTGATTCCCCGAACCAGGATCCTCAGCGACCCGTCGGCGCGGAGCTCGGCTATCCGGTTGTCCGTATCCGAGGTGAACATGACGAACCGCCGGCCGCCCTCGTCGATGGCGAGGCCCATGAGTCCGCCTTCCCCTTGCTCGACGACGCCTTCGACCTCCTCGAACTGGGCCCGTCCGTAGCTCCCGTCGCCCTCCCGCGTCATGCGGCCAATCCGCCCACCGCGCTCGGTGAAATGGAGCGCTCCGTCCGGTGCGAAGGCCAGTGCCCACACGGTGTCGAGGCCCGTGGCCACGTCACCGACGTCGAACTCGGTGGCCCCGTCGCCGTCTGACCCGTCACCTTCGGGCTCGCCAACCTCTGGTCCGCCACCGTCTGGCCTTTCCGGAGAGGTCTCCGTGGTTTCCGTACCTGGTCGTGGCGAGCCCACCTCCGGCGCCTCCGCACCTCCGCCGCAGGCTGCGGTCGAAAGACCGAACGCCGCGAGGAGCGCCAACCCGCTGCGGAACCTCACGCTGCCGCGGCCAACCTGAAAGCCGTCACCCACCCCTTGGCGGTGAGCCCCAGCGTCTCGAGACGATGACGGGCTTCGGCAGCCATTGCGTCGGCTCCCGTCTCTCCAGCGTGCTGGAGCGCCACGGCCTGAGCGAGGCGGGTGACGGCTTGCATGACGACATCCCCGGTTGAATCCGCCAGCTCGGCAGCGAGGACCAGGTGCTCCGGCGCCCCGTCAAAGCCCAGGGCGAGGTGGGCGATGATGCGATCAAAGTAGGAACCCGCCTCCGGGTCGAGTTCGCCCGGGGCGGAGCCGGCAGCCACCCGGGCTAGCCCCAGCCAGGCCCAGGTGTTCGGCCTCATCTCAGTCGCCCGAGCGGCGGCCTCTTCCAGACGGGAGTTGGCCGCTTCGACGTCGCCCGCCATGAGAGCAGCGGCACCCGCGAGCACCAGCCGTTCGGGCTCGCCGACTGTGTCGATGGGGTCGTCGAGATTGCGGCAAGCCAACACAGCTGCTCTCCCGGCTCGCTCCGCATCTCCAACGTGCACGGCTGCAGTTCCGTCGATCAGAGCGGCGAAAATGTCTCCGGAGGCGTAGGGGCTGCGCTGGGCGCGGGACCAGATCTCCTCGGTGAGAGCGTCCGCCTCGGCTTGCCGGCCCATGGCCACCAGAGCCCGGGAGACGAAGGCGTTCGTTCGAGAGATGCCGATCGGGTCGTCGAGCCGCTGGAAGACGGCCCGGGCCTCGTCGGCCAGCTCATGGGCGGCGACCGGATCCCCCTTCCAAAGCCGAACCCCCGCCAGGAGCATGACGATCATCGCCAAGGCCCAGTCATCGCCGAGCTCCCGTGCCTCGGGCAGTACTGCGGTGGCCAGGTTCTCGGCTGCATCGAGGTCGCCCTGCTGATAGCGGAGCCAACCCCGCAGCCCCGTCACCCAGCCGAGCCCGCCCCAGTCGCCCAGCTCCGTGAACACGGCCTGCGATTCGTCGAGCCACCCTTCGCACTCCTGCGCATGCCCCGACATGAAGGCCGACCAGGCGCGGGCCTGAAGCGCCCAAGCCTCTCCCCGGCGGTTACCGACCAGACGGAACGCCTCCAGCGCAGCTTCTAGGTCGGCTTCTGCGTCCCGAGGGTGACCGGCCAGCACATGCGCCATCCCTCGTAGGCGGAGGGCCTCTGCCTCCCCAGCTGGCTCACCCAGGCTCCGCCACTGCTCCAGAGCTCGGCCGAGAGTCTCGACCGACCGGTCGAACTGGCTCTCCTTCTGCTCTATGTCTCCCAGGATGGTCAAAGCTTCGGCCAACTGTTGAGGCGAGGGGCGTTGGGCGGCCGAGGCGTTGGTCACCGTCTCGAGGTCGGACCGGGCGCCCGCAAGGTCCCGCAGGGCAGCCCTCGCGCCGGCGCGGTACAGCCGAAGTTGGTAATCGCCGGCGAAGTCCCCGCTCTCAAGGAGGTCGCGGGCGTGATCCACAAGCACCAGGGAGTTCTTGTGCAGTTCCCGCTGGCGGGCTCTAGTCATCGCCTTGTCAAGCCACTCCCGGGCCCGGTCGTGGAGGCCTACTGGGAGCCCGACATCGCCCAGCCCGCGGGCCAGCCGGGCTGCGGCCGACCAGTGGTGGGCGACGTTCTCCACCTCCTCGTCCTCACGACCGAGGCGGCAGGTGTGGTCGACCAACCACCCCGCCACTCCGGCGTGTCGTCGCGCCCGATCCGCCTTGGTCAGCGTGTCGTAGGCGACCTCCTGCACCAAGTTGGAGCGAAAACTCCACATCGCCCCGTCGAGGTCGAGCAGATCCCTCTCGTGCAGCCGAGCGAGAACGCCGGAGATGTCGTCGGCCCCTCGGACGGTGCCCATTGCCTTGAGGGCGGCCACCTCGCCGTGGCGGCCCACAACGGCCGCGTCCTCCAAGACCGCCCGCTCGGCCGAGCCCAGGTTGTCGAGGCGAGCCGCCAGAATTCCTCGCAAGGTCGCAGGCAGCTCTTGGCCGTCTCCGACGCCAGAGGTGACCAGAGCGGCCAGCTCTTCAAGGAAGAAGGCGTTGCCGCCGCTGCGCTGAGCCAGCAATGAAGCCACCTGTGGATCGGAACCGCCCAATAGCGCGGCCGCCAACGACTCCGCGTGATCGGCGCCCAACGCTCCGAGGTGGAGAACCATCACGTCGTGGTTGGCAAAGGGGGGTTGCCACCGCTCGGTCAACTCGGGCCGAGCTGTGGCGATCAGCATGAGGGGGAGGTCGTGGAGCCCCTCGAGACGTCCCAACTGCTCCAGCAGCAGGGCGTCGGCCCAGTGCAGCTCGGAGAGGATCACTATGCCGGGCCGGTGGCGGGTGAGGCCTGCCAACAGAGCCCGCAGGGCCCGTCGACCTTCGTCCCGGGCGCGGGCCGGGTCGATGTCGCGGAGCCGATCCTCGTCACCCATGAGGAAGGCCAAGCCGCCGGAAAGCCTTCGAACGTCGGGATGGTCGAGCGGAAGCTCAAGCGACTCGGCCAGCGTTGAGTTCACCTTGGCAGCGGTCTCCCCGGCCGAATCAGTGCTCTGGATCCCCATGGCATGCCGCAGGGCTTCCGCCACCGGCCACCACGGGTTGGCTTCGCCGTAGGGAACGCACCGACCCTCCAGCACCACAGCCCCGTGTTCCGACCCGGCGTATTCGGCCAACTCCTCAGCCAGTCGGGTTTTACCTACGCCGGCATCCCCTAAGAGGATCACCAGCTGGGCGCGGCGTCGGCTCGCGACTGCCGCCAGCGAGGCCCGTAGCAGCTGAATCTCTTCGTCTCGGCCGACGAGCGGGGCCTTTGGCCGGGAACTGCGGGCCCCAGGCGGTGCGATCGACCCTGTTGCCCGCCAGGCGGTGACCGGCTCGCGGCGTCCGCGCGTCTCCAGCTTGCCGAGTGGCTCGTAGGAGATAGCGCCTTGGGTGGCTGCGTGGGTCATCGGGCCGACAACGACAGCTCCCGGCTCGGCCAGTCCCTTGAGGCGGCTCCCCACGTTCACCACATCGCCCATCGCCGTGTATTCGCCGGGCCTGATCTGGCCAACCAGCGCCTCGCCGGTGTTGACCCCCACCCTCAACTCCAACGCGGCTGGCCCTTCCGAGGCGGTACCGATCATCTGGAGGGCCGCCCTGACGGCCCGTTCTGCGTCGTCGCCGAAGGCGATCGGAGCGCCGAACATGGCGACGAGTTCGTCGCCCATGATCTTGTCAACCCGCCCGCCGTGGTCAGTCACATCGGCCGCCAAGCGCTCGAAGCAGTTGGCGATCAGGTTCTTGAGCTGTTCAGGGTCGAGGTCCTCGCCCATGGTGGTGAAGCCCACGACGTCGGCGAATACCACCGTTACAAGGCGGCGTTCGTCTTCCCTCGGGATGGGGTTCGCCTGGTGGGGAACAGCCGTCACGTGCCTACGCTACGGCCCGCAGGGGATCTCAACAGGAGGGTCGATGAAACGGGTGGGCTGGGGGCTGGCGATAACGGCGCTTGTTCTCGCCGCGGCCGCGCCCGCATTGCGGTCCGACGGCGGGGCCGCGGTAGCCGCCGCCGCCTCCCAGACTGCAGAGGAGGGGAGCTTCAGGGTCCGCATCGCCCAGCGGTCGGTGCCAGCCGACGGCACCGCACCCGCCGGGATCCTCTGGTCGGCTGAGGGCCTCATCGACTACCGCTCCGGCCACGGTGTGCTGTTGCTCGACATGGGCGTAGATGGCACCGGTGAGCTCCGCCTCATGGGCGACACCGCCTTCTTGCAGATGGAGGCGACGGCTCTGGGTGGCCGCTCCTGGATGAAGCTGGACCTCCGGGAGGACCAAGTCCCTCCCGCAATAGAACCGGTCAACATCGGCGGTAATGACGTGCGGCCGCTTCTCGACGCCTTGGGAGGGGTCGCGGGGGGAGTCGAGAATCTGGGCCCCGGACATACCGGTGGTGTGGAAACCATTCGCTACCGGGGGAAGGTCGATCTGGCCTTGGCGGGACAGCGTGCAGAGGCGGGCGGCAAGAACCTCGGCCTGCTCTCCCGCCAACTCGGTCATGATCACCTCGACCTCGAGACGTGGATCGATCCGCAGGGTCGTGCCCGTCGGGTGGTCTATTACCTGCCACCCCCGAGGTCTGCTCCGGCCGATGCCACCTCCGCCACCCTCGACATCGAACTCTTCGACTTCGGTGTGGAAGTCGACGTCGAGGCACCGCCGACGAGCGACGTCACCGTCTTCGGCCAGCTCGAGGCGGACTAACCCCGCTGCCTTCCAGAGGCGGCCGCATCGGCCGCCCCGGCCACCAGCACGACGAGAGCCACCAGGCCCATGAGGATCACGGCGAGGGCGTAGGCCTGACCCTGGTTCACGGCTCCGGGCCGTCCCAGCAGCCGGAATAGGGCGATCGGCACCGTCGCGCTGTCGGGACGAGAGAGGAAGGTGGTCGCTCCGAACTCGCCCAGGGATACGGCGGCCGCGAAGCTCGCCCCAACCGCGACCGCGGGGCTGACCAGCGGCAGGTCGATACGGAGGCGGGCGCGGGCCGCCCCGAGCCCGAGCGTCTGCGCTGCCTCGTGAAATCCTGGAGGCAGTGCCCGCAGCGCGGGGACAATGGTCCGCACCACGAAGGGAATGCCCACGAGGGCGTGCGCCAGGGGCACCACGAGTGCTTGGCCCCGCAAATCCAGGGGCGCCGAGTCGAAGGCGAGCAACATTCCGAACCCGAGGGTGACGGCGGAGGTTCCCAGCGGGAGCATCAGGGCGGCGTCCAATGCCCGGGTAGAGGAGCGACGTTGCCGCCTAGAGATTGCTAGGGAAGCGATTCCCCCCACTAGAAGGGCGACCGACGTCGCTGCAGCCGCGAACCCCAACGAATTGGCGATCGCCGCCCCGGGCGAGACGAAGTCGGTCAACCCTCGGCGCTGTGTGCCGAGGGTCCGGAACCAGGTGAAGGCCAAGCCGCTTTCAGTGGAGAGCGATCGCCACACCAGTACGGCGACAGGTACCCCGACGACGAGGAGCCCCGGCAGGAGCGCCATGGTGCGAACCCACCAACGGAAGGGGGCTGGCGATTGTTGCGGCCCGGTGTCCGAGGCGACCCCTCTCTGGAAGCGGGTCCAAGCCACCAGCCCAGCGATGACAGCCGCCATCTGAAGCAGGGCGAGCGCGGCTGCTCCGTCGAAGTCGAGCAGATGCAGGGTCCTCCGCCAGATCTCCACCTCAAGGGTGTTCAGGGTGAAGCCCCCCAATATCAGCACCACCCCAAACGAGGTGAAGGTGAACAGGAACACGATGCTGGCGGCCGCAGCCAGAGCGGGCCGGAGTAAAGGAAGGTCGACTCTGAAGAACGTCGATGCCGGCCCTTGACCGAGAGATCGGGACATCTCCCGGGCCTCCTCTGGCACGCGCGACCAGGCTGCACCCACCACCCGGGCAACGACGGCGTAGTTGAAGAACACGTGCGCCCCGAGAACAGCGGCGAGCCCGCGAGGGCTCCACGGGACCAGACCGGTTCGTCCGAGCGAATCGAAGGCGGCCGCCACCACGACTGTGGGGAGGACGAAGGCGACGGTCATTCCTGCCCGGAACAGCGCCGCCCCCCGGAAGGGTCTCGACAACGCCCAGGCGCCGGGCAAACCAATGACGAAGGTCAGGAGGGTGGACAGTCCGGCTTGCCATGTGGTGAACCACAGCAGGTCGAACGTCCGAGCTTCGAACAAGCGATCCAACGCACCACCGGTTAGACCCCGGGCCAGGACGGCGGCGATCGGCCAGCCGAAGAAGACCCCCAGGAAGAGTGCTGGAAGGACTCCCAGGCCGATCAGACGACTGGAAGGGCGGTGCACTAGCGCGCCGTTCTCACTCGGTCATGAGTTCGGTCCAGCGCTTCACCCAACGCTCACGGTTGGCTTCGATGCGCTCGGGTGCCATTTCGATCACGTCGGCTGGTCGGGCCGCGTGCTGCTCGAACACGGGTGGCAGCTCCACGCCTTCCCTCACCGGGAACACGAACATGTTCAGTGGCATGTCCGCTTGGAACTCCTCGGAGAGCAGGAAGTCGATTACCTCCCGTGCTTCTTGAGGGTGCTCCGTGCCCTTGAGGACTCCCGCGAACTCGATCTGACGGAAGCACCCGTCTTCGAGAGCCGCGGTGGTGGCCGGGGCCTTGGGATCCTCGGAGAAGACGACGGCGGCGGGCGGGCTCGATGCGTAAGACACCACCAAGGGTCGGCTGCCACCCCCTCCGCCGGCACTGAACGAACCGTTGTAGGCCTCCTCCCACCCGGCAGTGATCTCGACACCGTTCGCCCGAAGCTCCGACCAATAGCGCTCCCAGCCCGGCTCGCCGAACCGCTCAATGGTGGCCAAGAGAAATGCGAGGCCGGGTGACGAGGTGGCCGGATTCTGAACTACCAGTTGGTCGCGGTAAACGGGCTCAGTCAGCTCGGCCAGGGAGGCCGGCGGACGAGGCTCGCCCGGGTACCTGCGGAGATCGAAGTTGATGCAGACCTCTCCGTGGTCGACAGGGGTTACCCGGTGCTGCCGATCCAGCTGATAGTCGTCGTCCACGTAGACGAGGGCAGGCGACTCGTACGCGTCGAACACCTCCTCGGCAAGGGCTCGAGACAAGAAGGTGTTGTCAACACCGAACAGAACGTGCCCGAGGGGCCGCCCCTTGGTCAGCACGGCCTTGTTCACCAGCTCGCCGGCATCGCCGGAAGGAACGATCTCGATACGGATTCCGGTCTTGGCGCGGAACCGTTCGAGCAATTCCTCGGTGGCGGCGAACGAGTCGTGGGTCACCAGCCGCACGGTCACTTCTCCGTCGGCGGCTCTGGCTCCGCCTCCTTCTCGCTCTGTGCCGGATTCACTCCAACCGCAGGAGGCACCCGTGAGTAGGAGAGCGAGGAAGAGAGCGAGTGGGAGAGCGAGGCGCATTCGGCTTGCAGTGATCATGAATCGGTTCCTTTCCGGGGACGAAAAACGAGAAGGGTGCCGGCGACCAGGTCGACCGCGGCCGAGGCCCCCGTGAGGGAATTGGAGAGTCCGCGGCTCGAACCCCAACCGAGTTGCTCGCCGATCAAGGGGAATCGGAGGCCTTGTGTGGTCACCCCGCCGGCATTGCCTCCTTGGGGAATGAGCGACACGAGATCGCCGGCTTCGCCGTGACCTTCCCAGCCTCTGTCGGGAGTAGCCGTCTCGATGATCCAGCCCCCGACACAGGCCGTAAGGCGCGGTCCGCGGCTCGCGAAAACACTGATCAAGGCGAGGGTGAGGGCCGCGTGGTCCGGTCGACCACCGGCTCCTCCGACGAGCACAACCTCGTCGGGCGACTCCGCGAATGCCCTTTCCAACGCCAACTCGAGGTCGCTGGCGTTTTTATCTTTAGGATGAATTTCGACTGTCGCGCCACGTTCTCGGGCGCGGCTGAGGGCCTCGGACGACACGGAGTCCATGTCGCCGATGATCACGTCGGCTTGCAATCCAAGGCGATCGGCCTGCTCAAGACCGCTGTCTGCCGCGATGCACAAGTCGAAATAACCCAATGAAATCAAGGGAAATTGCTCGATGTCACCGCCTGCGGTGACGATGATCCTGCGTCGCATCGACTTCCTCCGCCGGTGTTAACCGGTTCAGGTTCGACGGTCGGTGGAGCACCACCCTCTCAGCACCTGCTCTCAGTGCACCCGTGTCGATCACCAAGGTAACAAGCGCGACGCGCATCGAATGCTTGACCTTGAGGGTAAGAAACATTTGACTTGTCAACGCGGGAACGTTCCCTATCCAGGAGGATCACTTGAACAGATCAGAGCTCGCGCAACATGTTGCCGAGCAAGCCGGCATCAACCGCAAGACGGCCGACGATGCAATCGACGCGATTTTCGGTGCAGTGATGGCCGAGACCAAGAAGGGCGACAAGGTTCAGCTCTTCGGTTTCGGCACTTTCACACCGACGTCTCGCCTCGCCCGCATGGGTCGGAACCCTCAAACCGGTGAGCCGGTGAAGATCGCAGCCTCCAAGAGTGTGCGTTTCTCACCCGCAGCCGCGTTCAAGACGGCTCTGAACGGAAAGGCCAAGGCGGCGAAGTCGGCCAAGGCCACATCCAAGAAGGCCGGCGGAGCCAAGAAGGCGGCATCCGCACGGAAGGCCGCCAGTAAGGCGACCGCCAGCAAGACCACTTCCAGGGCTGCCAAGAAGACAGCCCGAAAGCGCTAGGAGCGGCACCTAAACCATGGCTACGGCTACTAAGAAGCGCACGGCTGCGGGGGCCAAGAAGAAGTCCACCGCCAAGAAGGCGACTGCAAAGCGCCCCGCGGCCCGCAAGAGCACCGCCAAGAAGGCCACCACTAAGAGGAGCACCGCCAAGAAGGCCACCACCAAGCGGCCTGCTGCCAAGAAGAAGAGCACGGTAAAGAAGAAGGCCACGACTAAGCGGCCCGCAGCAAAGAAGTCGACTGCCAAGAAGAAGAGCACGGCAAAGAAGTCGACTGCCAAGAGGGCCACCACCAAGCGGCCTGCTGCCAAGAAGAAGAGCACGGCTAAGAAGAAGGCCACGACCAAGCGGCCCGCAGCAAAGAAGAGCCCTGCCAAGAAGAAGACCACTGCGAGGAAGGCTCCCGCCAAGCGGCGCTAGCTTTCCCTCGATTTCGAACAGCCGGGGCTCTGCCCCGGCTGTTTCGCGTCCGAGCGGCATTGGTTCTGCCGGCTGTCTGGCTCAGCCGACTAGAGGCGGGTGATGAGTTTGAACGCCTCGCCTAGAGCCACTCCGGCAAGGGCACCGTGCTCGCCGCAGCGCGTGCGCATCTTCTCCACGAAGGCCTTGGCCTGGCCGACGTTGGCTGGGTCATCGATGTCCATCGTGGTGATCAGCTGGCTCCGGTGGCAGAGCAGGGCCTCGATCTTCTTGTCGAAAGAACCCGTGATGTCCTCGACATGATCTGCCTCGTCCGCCTCCCAGAGCAGCATGCGCTCCGGACGGTGCGGGGCCAACCCCTCCTCTCCGCCGAGCTGTTCCGGAAAGAAGTGGGGGTCTCTCGCCGCCACTACCGAGTCGGTCAGCAGAAACCCGGCCGCCCGATGATCGGGGTGAAGTCGGTAGCGCTTCCAGGGATCGTGGCCCAGCAGCACTTCAGGCTTCAGCCGCCGTATCCATCGAGCTAACTGCCACTGCATGGCGCGGCCGGGATCGAGTTCACCGTCCGTGCCGCCGAGGAAGACCACGTCGTCGTCCCCCCCGAGGGCGCGCGCTGCGGCGCGCTGCTCCTCCACTCGGAGGGCCACCAACTGGTTGGTGTCCTGAGCGGGATCC